>Ga0210405_10000801_pt1 | contig 39120 bp, 40 predicted proteins | sample IncBWH11MmetaG_FD_155492 | JGI IMG/M metagenome (GOLD analysis project Ga0210405, IMG submission 155492) | Forest soil microbial communities from Barre Woods Harvard Forest LTER site, Petersham, Massachusetts, United States - Inc-BW-H-11-M | ecosystem: Environmental > Terrestrial > Soil >... | reverse complement strand
CCCTCTCCCTTGTAGTTGCAAGCCTACTACAGCGCAACCGGCGGGGGCCGGCCTATGCCGCCGGGGCATAACCAGGAGTCGGGTGAGCCAAGTCTGTTATTACCCTATCTTGTGCTCGATCTGTCGCAGGGAACCGCCCGCACCCTGGCGGGCCCGCTGGAGCCGGCGAACCCCCTGCACCTGGTGCCGCCGGCCGGCGCCGCGTCGCTGGGCGCCTCGCCGCTCTTCGTCGCCGACAAGCGCTTCCTGCGCATCGACCTCGAGACCGGCCAGCGGCACGACCTCGGTCCGGCGCGGCAACGCTGAGGCGCGAGGTCCCGCCCGGGCCGCGGCCACCGCTGCCGGCGCGGCATCGGCGGCAGCGGGCGCGCGTTTCCGGCGCCGGCGGTTCGGGCGTAAGATCGCTCGCGGACCGTAGCCCAACCGCCGTCAGAGGAGACCTGCCCATGGCCGCACGCTCACGCGCCGCCGAGGAGCTGAATCCCTTTCGCATCGCGCAGATCCAGCTCGATCGCGCGATGCCTCACGTCAACGGCAAGGCCGGAGTGCTGGCCAACATGCGGCACCCCGAGCGGGTGCTGAAGATCCAGTTCCCGGTCAGCATGGACGACGGTTCGATCCAGATCTTCACCGGCTTCCGGGTGCAGCACAACGGCGCGCGCGGCCCGTTCAAGGGCGGCATCCGCTATCACCCCGGGGTCACCGAGGACGAGGTCAAGGCGCTGGCAGCCTGGATGACCTGGAAGACGGCGGTGATGGACATCCCCTTCGGCGGCGCCAAGGGCGGCGTGATCTGTGACCCGAAGCACCTTTCCACCGACGAGAAGCGGCGCATCACCCGCCGCTACGTGGCCCAGCTGGGCGGCGCGCTGGGGCCGATGGTCGACATCCCGGCGCCCGACGTCTACACCGACGAGACCACGATGGCCTGGATCTTCGACACCTTCGACATGACCCACAAGGGCCAGAACAACCTGCCGGTGGTCACCGGCAAGCCGCTGGCCCTGGGCGGCTCCTACGGCCGCGCCAGCGCCACCGCCCGCGGCGCGCTGGTGTGCGTCGAGGAGGCGATCGGGCGCGGCCTGGTGCCGGGGGTCAAGACGCTGTCGGAGGCGCGCGTCGCGGTGCAGGGCTTCGGCAACGCCGGCGCGCACTTCGCGCGGCTGGCGGCGGCGGGCGGCGCGCGGATCGTCGCCGCCACCGACTCGACCGGCGGCGTCGCTGCCGCCAAGGGCCTGGACCTGACCCGGCTCGACGCACACAAGGCGAAGACCGGCAGCGTCGGCGGCCTGCGGGGCGCCGGGAAGATCAGCAACGAGGAGCTCCTGGAGTGCGACTGCGACGTGCTGGTGCCGGCGGCGCTCGAGAACCAGATCACCCGCCGCAACGCCGCGCGCGTCCGCGCCAAGCTGGTGGCCGAGGCGGCCAACGGCCCCACCACGCCGGAGGCGGACGACATCCTCCACCGCCGCGGCGTCGTGGTGGTCCCGGACATCCTGTGCAACGGCGGCGGCGTCACCGTCTCCTACTACGAATGGGTGCAGAACCTGCAGGACGAGCAGTGGGACGAGGCGACGGTCAACGCCAAGCTGCGCCGCAAGATGGTCAAGTCCTTCCACGAGGTGTTCGACATCGCCGCGCGGTTGCAGGTGGACCCGCGCATCGCCGCCTACGTGCTGGCCCTCGAACGGGTGGCGGCGGTCACCGAGCTGCGCGGCATCTGGCCGTAGGCCGCGGTGCCGGGGCGGCCCCGGGCGGCGGCCGGCCAGGGTTTACTGGCCGGCGGGCCGCGCCGGCGCCAGCGCAGGCGAAGGAGGCAGGCATGGGTGCACAAGGCAGCTGGACCGTGGGCTTTCCGCTCTACAAGGGCGCGACGCTGCTGGTGAACCGCCTCGCCGGCCTCACCGAATGCCAGACCGCCCAGCTCTCGGCGCAGTACGCGCCCAAGCCGCCGTTCGACACCGGCGATCCGGCACAGGCCCCGCCCGGGATCACCGCCGCGGTGCGCGCCGATCAGCGCGAGTTCATCGCCGTCATCAGGGCGGCGACACTGGCCGTGACCGGCGCAGCGGGCGGCGGCTCGTAGATCCGGATCAGGCCCGGCGCAGCGCCGCCGGCCCGCGCTCGGCGAGAGCGCCCTGGGAGGCCGGGGCCGGCTGTCCCAGCGCCGCCAGGTACTGCCGGTCGAAGGCGGCGAGCTGGCTCTCCAGCTCGGAGTAGGGGCCCGGCTGCCAGGCGTTGGCGACGACGCCCCGGTAGGCGTTGGCGCAGAGCTCCCAGTCCTGCCGGTTGGTGAGGTCCCAGAAGTCGATCGCCGGCTGCGGGTCGAAGCCGGGGGCGGCGATGGCATCGGGGTGGAAGAACCATTCACAGACGATGCGGGTGCGATCGAGCGCCAGCGGTCGGGCGCGGTGCACCAGCACGTAATCGGGATGGAAGGAGAGAAAGCCGCTGGGAAAGACCGTGTAGTAGTAGACCCGCGCGCGCTCTTCGGCCGAGAGGCCCGGCAACGGCGCCGCACAGCGGCCGCCGTGCATGGTCATGCTGCCCTCGGGGTCGCTCATCCACATCGGTCCGCCGAGCACCGGGCCCTCGTCGAGGTCGTTCTCGGTGTTGCGGTACGGCGTCAGCTTGTTGAGGTGCGGGTGCACGGTGGGGCAGTGGTAGCACTCGCTGTAGTTATGGAAGAAAAGCTTCCAGTTCGCGTTCACCTCGTAGACGGTGCGATGGACGCTGCGCAGCTCCGGCAGGCGCCAGTTCCCGAACCTGCCGAGCAGCCCGGGCAGCGAGGTGGCGAACGGCGCCGGCTGCGTCGCGAGGTTCAGGAAGACGAAACCCTCCCAGATCTCGAGCGCCACCGGATGCAGCGGATAGTCCGCGCGGTCGAAGCCCGCCACCTCTTTCATGTTGGGAGCGGCGCGCAGGGCGCCGTCGAGGCCATAGGTCCAGGCGTGGTACGGGCACTGGATGGCCGGGCCGAGCGCCGTCGTGCCCTCCTGGCAAAGGCGGCTGCCGCGGTGGCGGCAGTGGTTGTGGAAAGCGCGCAGCTGCCCCGGCAGCTCCTGGGACCCCTGGGAGCGTTCGCGCAGGACGATCACGCTCTCGTTGCCGAGCTCGAAAAGCAAGCAGCTGCCGGCGGCGGCGAGCTGCGAGACGTGGCCGGCCAGCAGCCAGGACCGCGAGAAGATGCGCTCGCCCTCGGCGCGAAAAACCTCCTCGGAGGCAAAGTACTCGCGGGAGAGAGTGTGCTGGCCCGACGACGTGCGCGTCTTCATGGGGTGCCTCCGGCGGGGCTCGCCGCGGTCCGGCGCCGGCGGGGAAGCGGCGGGGGATCGGCGAGGGTCCGGCGAGGAATCTGGACGTTCGCCGCCTGCTTGTCAAGGGGCGCCGAAAGGCCGGAAGGCCGGCGGGCGCGGAGATGACGATGGCAACTTCGGCGTGATAGCGTTGACCGGCCCGCGGGCCAGCCTGCTGCTCACGCCGCTCCCGATGCCGATCCCGTCGCCCTTCCACGAGCGCACCTCGAAGCTCTGCACCAGCTACCGCTGGAAGGATTGGTCCGGCTATGCGGCGGTGTGCAGCTTCGACACCAACCACGATCGTGAGTACTTCGCGTTCCGGGAGTCGGCGGGCCTGCTCGACGTCTCGCCGCTGTTCAAGTACGAGGTCTACGGGCCGGACGCCGCGGCGCTGCTGTCGCGGATGATGGTGCGCGACGTCGGCAAGCTCAAGGTCGGCCGCGTCGGCTACAGCTGCTGGTGCGACGACCACGGCAAGGTGATCGACGACGGCACAGTCGCGCGGCTCGGGGAGGACTACTACCGGGTGACCGCCGCCGATCCGACGCTGCACTGGTTGCAGGCGGTGGGCCGCGGCCTGCGGGTGACGATCGAGGATTCGACCGCCAGGCTGGCGGTGGTGGCGCTGCAGGGGCCGCGCTCGCGCGAGATCCTGCGCGCCGCCTCGGACGCCGACGTCGACCGGCTCAAGTTCTTCGGCGCGGTGCGCGCCAAGCTCGACGGGCTCGACGTCTGGATCACCCGCACCGGCTACACCGGCGACCTGGGCTACGAGGTCTGGACGGAGCGGGACGGCGCCCTGCGCCTCTGGGATGCGCTGCTCGACGCCGGCCGCCCGCACGGCATCGAGCCGGCAGGGCTCGACGCGCTCGACGTGTCCCGCATCGAGGCCGGCTTCATCCTGCTCGGCGTCGATTATTTCAGCGCGCCGAAAACCATCCTCGAAACGCGCAAGTCGACGCCGTTCGAGCTCGGGCTCGGCTGGATCGTCGATTTCGAGCGCGCCGGCGCGCCGGCCTTCATCGGCCGCGAGGCCCTGGCGGCGGAGCGGCGGCGCGGCTCCGCCTGGGCGCTCGTCGGCCTGGAGGTGGCGTGGGAGGCGCTCGAGGCGCTCTACGAGAGCTTCTCGCTGCCGCCCAATCTGCCGGCGACGGCGCGCCGCGACGGCCTGCCGGTCTACGACGACGAGGGCCGCCAGGTCGGCATGGTGACCAGCCACACCTGGTCGCCGATCCTCAAGAAATACATCGCTCTGACCTCCGTCCACGCGAAATGGTCGGCGCCGGGCACCGTCCTGCAGATGGAGCACACGGTGGAGTACGAGCGCCGCAAGGTCCCCGCGAAGGTGGCGAAGACGCCGTTCTTCGATCCGGAGAGAAAGCGCAAGCCATGAGCACAGCCAACGGCCGTGGCCGTTACGATGCCGTCATCGTCGGCGCCGGGCACAACGGCCTGGTCTGCGCCGCCTACCTGGCGAAGGCCGGCCGCAAGGTGCTGGTGGTCGAGCGCCGCCACCAGGTCGGCGGCGCGACGACCACCGAGGAGATCGTCCCCGGCTTCAAGTTCTCCTGCTGCTCCTACGTCGTCTCGCTGCTGCGCCCCTGGATCATCCGCGACCTCGACCTGCCGCGGCACGGTTACGAGGTGCTGCCGCTCGAAGAGACCTTCACGCCGTTCGAGGACGGCCGCTACCTGCTGCGCGACGCGGACCCCGAGCGCACCAAGCGGGCGATCGCCAAGTTCTCGCCGCGCGACGCCGAGGTGTACAAGCAGTTCGGCCAGCGCATGGGCGAGCTCGGGCGGCTGGTCAAGCCGATGATCGACGGCCTGGCGCCCGACCCCACGGCGCGCAACCCCTTCGAGCTGCTGCGGCTCGCCAAGTTCGCCAAGCACGTGCGCGGCCAGGGCGAGGAATGGCTGATCGGCAACGCCAAGATGATGACCATGTCGGCGGTCGATTTCCTGGCGGAATGGTTCGAGTGCGAGCAGCTGATCGCCCCGATGTCAGTGTCCGGGATCATCGGCACCTTCCTGGGCGTGCGCTCGCCGGGCACCGCCTACGTCCTGCTGCATCACTACATGGGCGAGATCGACGGCTCCTACCGTGCCTGGGGCCTGCCGAAGGGCGGCACCGGCGCGGTCGCCGCCGCGATCGCCGCCGCGGCGCGCGAGCTGGGGGTGGAGATCCGGCTCCAGGCGCCGGTGGCGCAGCTGCGGATCCGCCACGGCCGCGCCACCGGCGTGGTGCTCGAAAACGGCGACGAGATCGCCGCCAAGGCGGTCATCTCCGGCGTCGATCCGCATCGCACCTTCCTGCGCCTGGTGGGGGAGGAGCACCTCGAGCCTGAGTTCGCGCAGCAGGTCAAGCGCTTCAAGATGCGCGGCTCGTCGGGGAAGGTCAACCTGGCGCTCGACGCGCTGCCGGAGTTCGCCTGCCTGCCCGGGCGCGGGCCGCACCTGCGCGGCGACATCACCATCGCGCCGTCGATCGCCTATCTCGAGCGCGCCTACGACGACGCCAAGTACGGCGCCTTTTCGCGCCGGCCGTTCATGGACATCGTCATCCCGTCGCTCACCGATCCGACGGTGGCGCCGCCCGGCAAGCACACCATGTCGATCTTCGTCCAGTACGCGCCCTACAAGCTGAAGGAGGGCGCGGCCGACTGGCCGAACCAGCGCGACCGCTTCGGCGACGCGGTGATCGATACGCTCTCCGAGTACATGCCGAACCTGAAGAGCCGCATCCTCGATCGCCAGGTGCTGTCGCCCTGGGACCTCGAGCAGGTCTACGGCCTGACCGAGGGCAACATCTTCCATGGCGAGCTGTCGCTCGAGCAGCTTGCTTTCCAGCGTCCGGTCGCCGGCTGGAGCCGCTACCGGACTCCCATCCACGACCTCTGGATGTGCGCCTCCGGGACCCATCCGGGCGGCGGCATCATGGGCGCTCCTGGCGCCCTCTGCGCGCGCACGATGCTGCACGCGCGGGCCGTCTGAGGGGAGCGGAGCGAGCCGCCATGCCGCCGCGAGCGCCCGGGGCAAACGACCGGATCGACGCCATCGATGTCATCGTCGTCGGCGCCGGCCAGAACGGCCTCGCCGCGGCGGCGCGGCTGGCCGGCGCCGGCCGGCGGGTGGTGGTCCTCGAACGGCGCGAGGCGATCGGCGGCCTGTCGGGAGCCGTCGAGATCCATCCCGGCTACCGCCTGCCCGGCATCCTCCACGACGAGGGTCTGGTGTCGCCGCGGGCGGTCGCCAAGCTCGGCCTGGAGCGCCACGGCCTCGCTTTTCGCGAGGCGCCGCCGGTCTTGCTCGCCGAAGCCGGCGGCCCCGGCATCCTCCTCGCACAGGACGGCGGCGCGGCCGCCGCCGAGATCGGCGCCCGCTCCCGCCGCGACGCCGAAGCCTATGGCCGCTACCGGGCCTTCCTTGCCAGGCTTCGCCCGCTGCTCGCGGCGGTGATGGAGGCGCCGCCGCCGCCGCTCTCGCCGGCGACCGCCGGCGATTTCTGGCAGATCGCCAGGCAGGGCCTTGGGGTGTGGCGTCACGGCAAGCGCGACACGCTCGAGCTGATGCGGGTCGCGCCGATGTGCGTCGCCGATTTCCTGAACGAGCAGTTCGAGGTGCCGCTGCTGGTCGAGGGCCTGGCCGCGCCGGCGGTGATCGGCACCTGGGCGGGCCCCTGGTCGGCCGGCACCAACGCCAACCTGCTGCTGGCCGAGGCCGCCCCCGGCCGCCACCTGGCCGGCGGCCCCGCCGCGCTCGTCGCCGCCCTCGAGCGCGCCGCCCGCGCCGCCGGCGCCGAGATCCGCACCGCAGCCGAGGTGGCCAGGCTGCGGATCGAGGACGGCAGGGTGTGCGGCGTCGCGCTGGCCTCGGGCGAGACGCTGGCGGCGGCGACGGTGATCGCCACCTGCGACCCCAAGCGCGTCTTCCTAGAGTTGATCGCCGCCGGCACCCTGCCGATCCGCATCGAGGACGAGTTCCGCAACATTCGCGCCCGCGGCACCGCCGCGAAGGTCCACCTGGCGCTTGCCGGCCCGCTGGAGCTGGCCGCCCGGCCCGGCCAGGCCTGCGAAGGCATCCGCATCGGCGGCGGCCACGTCGACGATCTCGAGCGCGCCTTCGACGCCGTCAAGTACGGCGAGGTCTCGACGCGGCCGCATCTCGAGATCCGCGTCCCGACGGTCGCCGATCCGAGCCTCGCTCCGGCGGGTCACCATGTGGTCTCGATCCTTGCCAGCTATGCGCCGCACGCGGTCGCCGGCGGCTGGACCGAGAGGCGGCGCGGCGATCTCCTCGAATCGGTGCTGGCGATCCTGGAGGCCCACGCTCCCGGCGTTCGCGGGCGGATCGTCGCCCAGGAGCTGCTGACGCCGGTCGACCTCGCCGAGCGGTATGCCCTGACGGGCGGCCAGCTCCATCACGTGGAGCCGGCGCTCGACCAGCTGCTGGTGATGCGGCCGACCCCGTCGGCGGCGCGCTACGCGACCTCGGTGCCGGGCCTCTATCTCGGCGGCAGCGGCAGCCACGGCGGCGGCGGCGTCACCATCACCGCCGGCCTGCTGGCGGCCCAGGCGGCGCTGGCGGGCTGAGAGCGGGGAAAGAGGGGTGGGCTGCTAGCGCGACGCGGCTGCTCTGCCGAGAGGCAGGTCCGGAAAGAGCGGGGCGAAGTCGGCGGCGTTGCGCGTGAGCAGGCCCTGGAAGCGACTGGCGAAGGCGCCGATGAGGACGTCGGCGATGGGGCGCCGCGGCAGGTTGCGGCGGCGCTTCCGGTGGATGTGACGGTGCCAGGCGTGGTGGGCGAGGAGGGTATCAGGCCAGGTCCAGTCTTGTCTGAAGTCGGCGCCAATCCCGTCGAGGAACTCGTCCTGGAGGGCGGTGTCACCCTGGAAAGCTGGCGCCAGCTCGGCGTAGGTCAGGGGACAGACGACCAGGCCATCTTCCGCGTAGGAGTCCAGGGTCAGAGCTGATGCGCGGCCGAACCGCGGGTCGTCGTCGAGCACGTCGATCAGCATGCAGGTGTCGACGACCCAAGACATCAGCGGTTCCTCTCCGGGCTCTCGCCCTGGCGCAGCTCGGCCATCCATTCGGCGGTGGGGCGAGTGGACCGGAAGCGGCGAGCAAAGCCGAGCATCTGGAGGCTGCCCCGAGGCTCACGCGCGGGAAGCACGACAGCGCGGAGCTCGGAGTCGGCAGCCCTCTCCCAAAGCAGGCGGCTGCCCTTTTCCAAGGCAAGCTCCTTGCGCAGCTCGGCCGGGATCGAGACCTGCCCGCGCTCGGTGACAACGGAGATTCGAGATGGCTTGGGCATGGTGAGATATTATCATGCACGGTCATCATGTACAAAGGTGGCGCACCGCCGAGCGGAGGCGCCTCCGGACCGCGGACGACAGCTTCGAGCCCGGCGGCACGGTCGCCGATCCGAGCCTCGCCCTCGGGTTGCAGTCAACGACTCGGTTTGCGCCGCGCGCCGGCGGCGATGTAGGGCACGAAGCCGTCAGGTTTGCCGGGCGGCGCGATCTCGAACCTGATCTCGACGGTGTCGGCGCCGGTCATGCGGTAGGTCAGCCGGTAGCGAGGGCTGGTGGGCGCGGCATCGCTGGTGAAGGTGACCGATCTGGTTTCGGCGGGGGCCGCCGAGCCGGCGAGCTGGACGGCATATTGGATCACGTGGCCTTCGCTGTCGAAGTAGATCGCGCGCAGGCTCGGCGGCTCGCCCTGCGAGTAGACGACCATCAAATCGTCATGGACGGCGGCCGGGCGGCCGGCCGCGGCCGGATACTCGGAATGGTTGCGCCGCACCAGCACCCGCTGCTGCAGGTCGCGCTGGAAGCTGAAGGTGCCGGTGCCCTGCCCGGGGCCGCCACCGCCCACTCCCTCCCACTCGCCGACGAGAAAGCTCAGGGCGGCAAGGCCGTCCGCGGTTCCCGAGTTGCCGCTCGCCGGCTGCACCGCGAGCGCCGGCGTCGCCATGGTGGCGCCGGCCAGGGCGGTGACCACCACCGCGAGCACGCCGATGGTGAGGAATCGCTTCTCCCGTGAGGTCATGGTCCTCCGCGCCGCGGACTAGCGGTTGGTCGAGCGCCAGACGATATATTTCGAGGTGAGGAAAGGCAAGCGCCTTCGGGTCTTGCGTGCCGGGTTCTCGCAGAGAGCAGTTTGACGTCCGCGCTCAGCTCGGGCTGCGCACCAACAGCAGGAGGCCGCCGATCACGATCGCGCCGACGCCGGCCCAGACCGGGATGTTGACGGTCTGCTTCTCCTTGACGGCAAATTCGAGCGGACCCACCTTGGCGTCGTGCGTCTTCTTGGTGTAGGTGAAACTGCCGTAAAGCAGGCCGAGGATGCCGGCCACGATCAGGACGATCGCCACGACTTTGGCTGCGCTCATTGGATCTCCTCTCAGGATGGATGAATGGACGATCCCGTAGAGAGCAAGTCCTGTGCCATGGCGTGAGGCAGCGAGCTTGCGCGGCCGCCGGCGAGCGTGCTCAGCGCAGGTAGCCCAGGGAGCGCAGCTCCTGAATCAGCTTGTCGTCGGCCTTCGAGTTCCGCGCCGTGGTTTGCCGCGCCCCGCCCCAGGCCCTGATGGTGCGCAGCGGATGCCGGTCGCGGAACTCGGGGCGATAGAGCTCGGTCCAGGCGCGCCCGGCGAAGTTCTCGGCCACCGGCAGGCCACGGCCATAGAGGACCGTCGGCGTCATGTCGAGCACGCTGATGCCGTCGAGGTTGACGCCGGCCGCGAAGTTCGGACCGGCGGCGATCAGGATGCCGTTGTTGCTCGAATCATGCGTGCCGGAAAGATCGCTCACCTCGGTCACGACGTCGGCGACCGGCTGCTTGTCGATGCGCACGGCGGTGCTGGTCCCGACTGACGACAGCAGCGCCACGAAGTCGGCGCCGGCGCGCTCCTCCGGGGGGCGCGCGTCGCGCACCAGGAACACCGGCTCGCCGCCGGCGAAGGTCACCCGCCCGAGGTCGGCTTCGAAGCGGTCGCGCACGGCGTCGCACTGGCTGTCCGTCAAGGTCCCGCCGGGCTCGCGGCCCGCCAGGCTGCAACGCACCAGCTTCTTGCGCTGGTAGGTCGGGCTGCCGTAGCTGTAGAGCTGCGAGCGGGCGAGGTCAACGCCCTTGGCGTCGCGCCGCTGATACCCCAGGCGGACCAGGAGGGCGTCGAGGTTGGAAAGGGTCAGGACCTCCTGCTTGCGGGCGGCACGGAAGCCGTGATCCGAGATCACCAGCACGTTCAACGGCCCACGCGCCGCGGCCATGACCTCGCCGATCGCGGCGTCGATGGCGCGGTAGATCCGTTGCACCGGGTTGTCGGCATGCGGCCGGGCGCCGGTTTCGACCGCTTCGAACTCCTTCCAATGGTGATGGCTGACGATGTCGGAGCTGCGGAAGTAGAGCAGCAGCAGGTCCGGGTCCTCGCGGACCATGCGTCTCGCCGCGGCGGCCATGACGGCGTCGCGCAGCTCGGGCTCCTCGCGCGCGGCGAAGTAGGGACGGGTGCGGGCCCATTCGAGGTCCTGGGCGAGCTTGGGCAGATAGGCCGGCGGGGAGACGCGGTCGTCGAGGTCGAACAGCGCGCGGTCGGTGACCACGACGCCGTCGACGTCCTCGGCCGGCCAGGAGCCCCACCACCCGAAAACCGAGACGTGGCGATGCACCTGCGTCAGCATGGTCCACAGCGCCGGCACCCGCCGCAGCGTCGAGGTGACCGGCACGTCGCCGTGCGGGCTGGGCACGACGAAATCGGTGATGCCGTGCTCGGCGGGGGTGACGCCGGTGGCGATGGTCGTCCAGATGACCGGCGAGGCGTTGTAGGCGGTGCGCAGCCAGGCGGTCGAGCCGCGATCGGCCAGCCGCCGCAGGTTGGGCAGCTCGCCCTGCCGCCACATGTAGCGCACGACGCGCCACTCGGCGCCGTCGATGCCGACGACCAGCAGGGGAGCGGTCTGCGCCGGATCGACGCGCCGCAGCCACCAGAAGCCGGCGCCAGCGGCGATCGCCGCCAGGACCAGAAGCAACGGCCAGAGCCGCCGCGCCATCGGAGAAAGGCTGGGCACGCCGGCGGAGTCTATCCACTTTCGGCTTCGCGTTTGTGGCCCCCACGGCCGCTTCGGTCGAACGGGGATTGGCATCTAGTGCTTGATGTGAGATGATGCCAAGGTGAGAACGACCTTGGAGATCGATGACGACATCCTTGAAGTGGTCAAGGAGCTGGCCGCGAACCGGCGCTCGACGGCGGGACGGGTGCTTTCAGACCTGGCGCGCCAAGCCTTGGAGCCCGGCGAGCCACCCCTCGTGCGCAACGGCGTTCCTCTCCTGGCCCGTCGGCCCGCCGGCAGTTCGAAACCCACCATGGCCCTGGTCAATCGTCTGCGGGACGAACCGTGAGCGGCGTGGCGCTGCTCGATGTCAACGTCCTCATCGCGCTTTTCGATCCCGATCACGTTCATCACGAGCCTGCCCATCGCTGGTTCGAGGACCAGCGCCGCGCTGGATGGGCGACGTGCCCGCTGACCGAAAATGGACTCCTGCGCGTGCTTGCGAATCCAGCGTACTCGCCGGCCGCATCGCCACCGGCGATCATTCTCGAAAGCCTCCAGGTTTTCTGCGCCAGCGGCGGGCACACTTTCTGGCCCGACGACATTTCCCTGCGGGATCCGGGCCTGTTCCAGACCGGAGCGCCACCGAGCCACCGCCAGGTGACCGACCTCTATCTCCTCGCTCTGGCGGTGAAGCATGGCGGGCGGCTGGCGACGTTTGATCGCGCCATCCCCTTCGGCAAGTTGCGCGGCGCCGCAGATGAGAACCTCGCGCTGATTCCCGCTTGAGGCCGGACTGCGAGCAACGCGGCAGCAGAGTGATCGCGGCGCGGAACGGCGACGCCGAACGACCGGCGACGGCGAGGTTACGGTAGGACCGCTCGCCGGACCCGGGTGGCGCGACCGACGCGCCGCGTGCCGGGTCGGCGTCCATCACGGCGGCGGGCGATGGAACCATGCCTCCAGCCCGGGGGCGCCGGCCGGCTTGCCGTGCGGCCGCACCAGGCAGGTGAGGCGCGGGTAGTTGTCGAGGTCCGAGCCGATGATGCACCATGCTTCGAGCTGTTCGCCCGCGTGCGCGAAGCTGGCGACCAGCACCTTGATCTTGTCCGGGGTCCGCGGCTCCACCCGCGCGGTGCCGGTCGAGCGGGCGCCGGCGACGGTCCGCACCAGCCGCAGGCGGCCGCCGTCGCCTGACACCTCGAGGGTGCCGGAATAGGTGGCGCCGCCGTCGTGCTGCCGGCCGACGAAATCGTAGCTGCCGACGAGAAACGAGAGCAGGTCCCTGTCGCTCTCGGCGGCGCCCGCGGCTCCCGAGGCGCTCGCGGCGCCGGCGGTGCCCGCGGTGCCCGCGGCCAGCACCCAGGCGGCGAAGCATGCGACGAGCGGGCGCATGGTCAGGCCAGGGCCGCTTTGGTGCCGCTTCGGCCTTGGCCCCGCGCCCGGGCGCCGCGCCCGGTTGTGAAGTGCGCGACCAGCAGGAGGCTTGGCAACACGAGGCCCCCGACCGCCACCATGGAAGGCTCCACGCTCATGTCTTCCTGGCTCGTGACCGCGCGGATTCTACAGCTGCCTGAGCGCCGGCGACGTGGCGTGGCGGCGGAAGGCACAGTTCCTGCACAGTCCCATGGCGGGCGCGCAAGCGGGCGTCGCCGCCCGGGGCTGCTGCCCGGATCGCAAGCAAGCCGGAGCTTCCGGTTTTTCATAGACAACTGCTCAAGAAGATGGGAGGCCGCATGAAGACGATGATCGGAGTCGTGGCAACAGCCCTTTTACTCTGTTCCCTGTCGGTCGTGGCGCAGGAGCGTGGCGAGCGCCCGCGCGGCGGCGGACCCGAGGTCGGCGGTGGGCACCTGCCCGCCCACGGCCCCCAGCCCAGCCGGGCGCCGGCGGCACGCCCTCCGGCCCGCACTCCGGCCCGCACCGAGGTGCGCCATTTCTCCGAGCAGCCGGGACACCCCGACGTCCCGCATGTGGATGCGCGGACGGACCGCTGGGTGGGACACGACAGCGGCCCGAGCGATCCTCACTATCATCTCGATCATCCCTGGGCGCACGGGCATTTCACCGGCGGTTTCGGCCCCCAGCACGTCTGGCACCTGGGAGGCGGCACCAGGGAGCGGTTCAGCCTGGGCGGCTTCTTCTTCAGCGTCGCACCCTACGATTTCGGCTACTGCAACGACTGGCTCTGGGGTGCCGACCAGATCGTCATCTACGAGGATCCGGACCACCCGGGGTTCTACCTGGCTTACAACGTGCGGCTCGGTACCTATGTGCACGTGGAGTACCTGGGCGGCTGAGCCGGTCGGCGGCTGAGCCGGTCTGAGCCGGATTCGGCCGGCGCCTTCTCTCATCCTTTCCCCGGGGCGGCGGCCGTCGCGTGAGCGCGGCGGCCGCTGACGTTTGAAGCGGGTGGCCGCCTCGCCCGCCCTCCGTACCCGCAAGAAATAGATCAGGCCGGTTCGCCAGGCCCTGGTCGAGCCGCGTCCGCGATCCACTGTCGGCAAATGCAGTACCGATCCACAGCCGGTCCGAGCGGCTTTCCGGTCGCGCCTGCGGACCATTCCCGAGAGCGCGGCGCGGAGGAGACCTGGCAGCGGATGATCGTGTTATGTTGCCGGCGATTCGCTCATCTCGATGGCTCCGCGAGGAGACGCCATGAAGCAGCAGAAGCAGCAGCCGAACGGGTATCTGCGGCTGGCGATGGGCTGGCTCGGCCTGCTCGTCGCCACCACGATACCCAGCCATGCCGCTGTGCAGCCGGGCGCGCCATCGCGCGAGGTCGTTGCGGCCGTCCTTCCTGGCCCAGGCACTGCCGCTTCTGGCCCGGTCGCCGCTTCTGGCTCGCCGGTCGCCGCTCCTGGCTCGCCGGTCGCCGCCGATACCCAATCCGCTCCTTGGACGCTGCTTCCCGAGGCGGCAGTTCAGGCGCTGGCCGCCGAGCTGTCGGGCACGGCCGCCCGGCACACCGTCCAGGACCTGACCCTCTTCCATCGCATCCGCGGTTCGCGCGGCTTCAAGGCCGCCGCCGACGCCATCGCCGAGCGCGCCCGTGCTTACGGCCTGGCCGTCGAGGTGATCTCCCTGCCTGCCGACGGCACGGTCTTCTACGGCACCCAGCGCTCCCGTCCGGCCTGGGATGCTGATTTTGCCGAGCTCTGGGAGCAGCGGCCGGACGGCGCCGCCGGTTCGCGGCGCTGGGTGGACGGCGAGCGGATCGCCTCGTGGGAGGCGCGCCCCATCACCCTGGCGGAAGACAGTGCCAGCGGCGAGGTCGCCGCCGAGTTGGTGGACGTCGGGAGCGGCGCCTCCGAGCAGGACTACCGGGGCAAGGAGGTGCGCGGCAAGCTGGTGCTGGCAAGCGCCCAGCCGGGCGAGGTCGCCGCGCTCGCCGTGGATCGATTCGGGGCCGCCGGCATCGTCTCCTATGCCCAGAACCAGGTCACCGCCTGGTGGCGAGAGGACGAGAACCTGGTGCGCTGGGGGCATCTCGCGACCTTCCCGGCCCCCAGGACCTTTGCCTTCATGGTGTCGCTCAAGCAGGCGCGCGCCTGGCAGCAGCGCCTGGCCGGCGGCGAAGCCGTGCATTTGCGGGCCGCGGTGCGGGCAGGGCAGCATCCGGGGAGCTACGACATCGTGACCGCGGTGATCCCCGGCCATGATCCGCTGCCGGCGGTCGCCGCCGAGGAGATCGTCTTCTCCTGCCACCTGGACCACCAGCGTCCCGGCGCCAACGACAACGCCAGCGGCTGCGCCGTCATCCTGGAAGCGGCGCGGACTCTCGCCAAGCTGGTCCGCGAGGGCAGGCTGCCGCCGCCGCGGCGCACCTTGCGTTTCGTCTGGCCGCCGGAGGTCGAGGGCACGATCGCCGTGCTCAATGCCCGCCCGGAGTTGGCCGCACGGGCGCGCGCGGTGATCCACCTGGACATGGTTGGCGGCGAGCCCGCGGCGACCGGCGCCATCTTCCACGTCACCCGGTCGCCGCGCAGCCTGCCGACCTTCGTCAACGACGTCGCCGAGTCCTTCGGCCGTTTCGTCAACGCCGAATCGGATGCCTTCGCCAGCACCGGGAGCGCTCCCTATCCACTGGTCGACCCCGAAGGCAGCAAGCGGGCGCTGCAGGCCGAGAGCGTGGAGTTCACGCCGGGAAGCGATCACGAGGTGTGGGCCGAGGGTTCCTTCCGCGTGCCGGCGATCTACCTCAATGACTGGCCCGACCGCACCATCCACACCGATGCCGACGGCCTGGCCAACATCGACGCCACCAAGCTCCTGCGCGCCGGCTTCATCGCCACCGCGAGCGGTTGGTACCTTGCGGGCCTCGACGCGGCGCAGGTGCCGGCGCTATGGGAGGAGGTGCGCCGCCACGTCCTCGAGCGCACGGCCGCGGCGCTCGCTCGCCGCGCCGAGTTGCGCGCTCGCGGGGCCGCCGACGACGGCGAGGAGTTGGTGCGTCTCCATTTCGCCTACGAGCAGCAGGTCGTCGAGTCGGTCGCCGCCTTCGCTCCGCTTCCCGCCGCGACCCGCCGGCAGGCCGCCGATTTCCTGGCGGGCCTGCGCCAGCTTGCCGGAACGGAGCGCGTGACGGAGCCCTCCGCGGAGGACGGCGCGGAGGGGGCGCGAGTCTACCGCCGTCAGGCCGACCCCAAGGGCCCGATGACCGGTTTCGGCTACAGCTGGTTCGAGGACCACGCAGGCCAGCGGCAGATCCCGGCTCCTGCCCTGATCGCCCGCAAGGGCCTCTGGGGCTCCGACTACGCCTACGAGGCGCTGAACCTCGTCGACGGTCGCCGCAGCGTCCGCCAGATCCGGGACGCCCTGGCCGCGAGCGAGGGACCGGTGCCCCTCGCGGAAGTGGCGGAGTACCTGGACGACCTGGCACGCATCGGCGTCTTGGCCGCCGGCGCCCGGTAGGCCCCTCTACCGAAGCCGAAGCGCCCCCGCCGGCCGCGCGGTGATGGCGGTCGAGCGGCGCGTCTCGGCCTCTACTCGACCATCTCGATCAGCACGCCGTGGGGCAGGGAGGCGGGGATCAGGAAGCGGTCCCGGCCATGGAAGCGGAAGATCGGCAGCGTCAACATGGTGTTGCCCTCGACGAGGCGGTGAGCGGCGTCGAGGTCGCGGACCGCGACGCTCACGCCGAGGATCCCCTCGCCCCGGTCGGCGGCAAAGTCGGCGGCCAGGCCGGGGCCATCCGGCTGTAGCAGAGCGAGAGTGGCGTTGTGCATCCGCACCCGGGTGCTGCGGGCGCCCAGGTAGTCGATCCTCTCGTTCCTGGCCTCCACCTGGAGACCGAGGCCGGTGTAGAAAGCGATCGCGGTGTCGAGGTCGGATACCACCAGCCAGAGAGTATCGATCCGCTGCGCGGTGTTGGGGTGCGGCCGGGGCGCCAGCGCCGGTACGTCGAGAAACAGCTGCTGCACCTGGGCTTCGTCGTAATCGAGGAAGAACGTCGAGTTGTCCGGGGCGACGACCTGGGTGAGGATGATCTCGGTCCACAGCGGCGTGAGCCCGACGACCTGGCCGGTCGACTGGATGGTGAGCGGGCCGGCCGGGATCGGGCCGACGTTGGGATAGCCGGCGGCGTCGAGGAACGCGACCGCCTGGGTGGCGTCGAGCACCTGGGTGCCGTAGAACTTGGCGCCCTCGTGGTTGGCCAGGAAGGCAAGGAACGGCGCCGTGCCGGCGTTGTCCGCGGTGAACGCGTCGAGCTCGAGGTAGGAGAGATCGTCGAACCAGATGAGGCGGTTCTCGACCCCGGCGGGGGAAGTCAGGACCGGTGTCGCCGAGAAGCCGAGCTGCCGGGTCAGGACGTCGGCTGCCGCGGCGAAGTTCTCCAGCCGCACCAGCATGCCGACGTGATCGACGCCCCGGCCGACGCCCAGCCCGTCGGCTGCCGCCCCGCTGGTCAGTGCCAGCAGGCTGCACATGGCCAGTCCCACGATCCGTTTCGATCTCATCTCTCTCCTCCAGCCTGTGGACGCCGTGCCAGACGGCCTTGGCCAGTCGAGGGAACCGCGACGGTCCACCGCGAGCGTTCGAAGGCACGGACTAAGAGTGAGGTGAGCCGGTACCCCGAGAGGGGGACAACGCAGCCCACGCGCAATGGGAGCTTGGCGCCGATCTCTTTCCGCGAGCCGTACATATCTGCTAAGCTAGCCGTATGGCAGGAGGAGGAGTCATGGAGACCGTCAAGCTGACCGTGCGCCTGCCGAAGGGCGATCTCGAGTTTGCCAAGCAGTATGCCCAAGAACATCGCATCACGGTGACCGAGCTGATCGATCGCTATTTAAGGTGCCTGCGAGTTGGCACGGGCGCGATCCGCCCGGAGGTCGAAGACATCTCGGGGCTGATTCCGCCAGCGGTGAGTGCGAGAGCTGAGTATCGCGAGCACGCCCTGGGCAAGCACAGATGAGAGTGATGCTCGATCTCAACGTGGTCTTGGACGTAGTGCAGAGACGCGAGCCGTTCTACACGGCCTCCGCCACGGTCCTGAGCCAGGCCGTCGAGGGTGAGAATGTCGCGTGTCTGCCGGGCCACGCACTGACCACTCTTCATTACATCGTCAGCAAGTACGCAGGCCGGGAGCAGGCGGGCACCTTGGTGGACTGGGTCCTGGCCCATCTCGAGGTGGTCTCGCAGGATCGCGCGCAATTCGTCCGGGCCCGGAGCCTGAAGTTTGACGACTTCGAGGACGCGGCGTTGGCAAGCGCCGCCGAAGCTGCGGACTGCAAGTACATCATCACCCGCAATGTGGCGGACTTCCGGCGCTCGCCAGTTCCTGCTGCTACACCTGAAGAATTCCTTTTCGTCGGCTGAGCAGCAGCCCACGCGCCAGCTCCGGTTGATTCGTCGGCCGCACGGCGGCCGTCTCCTCACTGCGTCGTGACGAAAAGCTGGCACTCGTCGACCAGCCCGGCTCTGAGTGCCTGGCGGCAAGGTCGGGTCCGCCGAGTGGCAGGCGCGCTACGCGTTTCCGCTTTCGCCGGGCACGGGCGTAGAGTGATCTGAATGATGGATTGCATCTAGATCATCAAGATCACCCGGGAGATCTGCTTGCACAAGCTGGACCGGCGCCCGGCGGATTGTTCCGCCAAGCCGTTAAAGGTATGCTGGCCGACGCTGGACTTGTCCCAGCTTCGTCCCCGGCGGCCGCCGGGAAAGGCACCTGCGGGTAGGGAACCGATGTCCGTGATGGGCAAGGCCTTATGCTGAGCGTCGCCAAGCATACAGGAGGACAAGATGAAAATACTGATGGTCCTGACATCGCACGACCGACTTGGGAACACCGGGCGCCCGACTGGTTTCTGGCTTGAGGAATTCGCCGCCCCCTATTTCGTATTTAGGGATGCCGGCGTCGAGCTGACGCTCGCCTCTCCGAAGGGCGGGCAACCGCCGCTCGATCCGAGAAGCGATCTGCCCGAAAGCCAAACGCCGGCGATGGCGCGGTTCAAGAAGGACGCGGCGGCGCAAGAGGCTCTCGCCAACACGGTCAAGCTTGCGGACGTCAAGGCGGAGGACTTCGACACCGTTTTCTATCCCGGTGGGCATGGCCCGATGTGGGATCTCGCGGAGAGCCGCACGTCGATCGCCCTTCTGGAGGCCTTTTACAATTCCGGCAAGCCAATCGCATTGGTGTGCCATGCGCCCGGTGTGCTGCGCCACGTCACCTACCAGGGCGCTCCGCTGCTGAAAGGAAAGCACGTCACCGGTTTCACCAACGGCGAGGAAGAAGGGGTGCAGCTCACGAAGGTTGTGCCGTTCCTGGTCGAAGATGAACTGCTGCGGCTCGGTGCCATATACGAGAAGGTGGCGAACTGGCAGCCCCTCTCTGTCACTGACGGCCGTCTCATCACTGGCCAGAATCCTGCGTCGTCGGTCCCGGCAGCGCAGGCGCTTCTGAAACTCATGACCGCAGCGGAATCGGAGCCGTCAATAGAGAGCGTACACATCGGACAGAAGAGCTATGAGATGCCCCCGCGAGAGGGAATCAGCATCGCACATTTCCTCACCGTCGCCGACATCGACCGATCGCTTCGCTTCTATGAAACGGTCTTCGGCGGACGCGCTCTGAGCGAAGGCGACAGCAAGGGCGCGCCCGGATACATTCAAATCGCGAACACGTGGCTCCTTGTCAACGTCGGGGGAGGCCCAACCCCTGACAAGCCAACGGTAACGCTTAGCGTCCTCGCCGACCCGGATAAGATCAGCAGCTTTATGAATATCCGCGTTGCGGATATTCAAGCGTGCTATAAACTATGGAAGAGTCGCGGAGCCGAGTTCATCACCGAGCCGATCCCCAAGTATGGCGAGACGCGCTGCTACATCCGCGATCCTGACGGTTACATCATCGAGGTTGGACAGAGCACCGCTCTCAAGTACGGTTAACGCTCGGCGCGGAGGTCCGGGTCGCGTCGCAGCATCGCGGGCCTGACCCCTCAAGCAGGCATATCGACCGGAGCGGTGCTTCACTGATCGGAAAGGAGAGGAGCCATGAAGCACGGTTGGACACGTGTCGCACTTCTCATAGGAGGAAGCTCTATCAAGCCCCGCGAAGCTGGACGGAGCTGGCGTATCCCAAGCTCATCTATTACCACAGGCTCGACAAGGGCGGTCACTTCGCGGCGTGGGAACAGCCTCAGCTGTTGGTGGCGGACCTCCGCGCGGCGTTCAAGTCGCTGCGGTGATCGTGAGAGCGGCGACGGAGGGCCTCATGAAGAGGGTCCCACGGAGCTTGCGGGAACAAGGCTGCGTTCGATTCAACAGACCTGAACCTGATTGGAGGAAGAAATGTCGGAAGAGATCGATCGTGATCGCCGTCGTTTCTTGGGCACTGCGGCCATGACCCTTGCTGCCGCCGAGCTCGGCCTGATCGGCCCTGCGGCGGCAGGAGAGGAGAAGAGAGAGCCGGCAAGCACCACCTCCCGGCCGCGGACGAGTGCGTCATTCGGCGCTATCAAGCAGATCGATGCCGGCGTCCTGAATGTCGGATACGCTGAGGCCGGCCCGGCCGATGGTCCTGCGGTCATCCTTCTGCACGGCTGGCCCTACGACATTCACAGCTTCGTCGAGGTCGCTCCGCAGCTGGCCTCGGCCGGCTACCGGGTGATCGTGCCGCACCTGCGAGGCTACGGCACGACGCGCTTTTTCGCGAATGACGCCGTGCGGAACGGTCAGCCGTCGGCCCTTGCTCTCGATGTCGTCTCGCTCATGGACGCCCTCAAGATCCAGAAGGCGATCCTTGCGGGTTTCGACTGGGGAGGGCGCTCAGCCGACATCGTCGCCGCGCTGTGGCCGGAGCGCTGCAAGGGACTCGTTTCGGTCAGCGGCTACCTGATCGGCAACCAGGAAGCAGGGAAGATTCCTCTGCCGCCCGCAGCCGAGCTCCAGTGGTGGTACCAGTACTACTTCGCCACCGAACGCGGCCGAGCGGGCTACGAGAAGTACCGCGACGACTTCGCGAAGCTCATATGGCAGCTCGCTTCACCGAAGTGGAGCTTCGACGATGCCACGTTCGCGCGCAGCGCTGCGTCCCTCGTCAATCCGGATCACGTCAGCATCGTTATCCACAACTACCGCTGGCGGCTCGGGCTCGCCTCCGGCGAGTCGAGGTACGACGATCTGGAAAGGCGCCTGGCGACGAGTCCGGCCATCACGGTACCCACCATCACCCTTGAGGGTGATGCCAACGGTGCGCCGCATCCCGATCCGAGCTCCTATGCCAGCAAATTCTCGGGAAAGTATTCGCACCGGAACATCACCGGAGGCATCGGGCACAACCTGCCACAGGAGGCGCCGAAGGCATTTGGCGACGCCGTCCTCGCCGTCGCGGCCTATTGATCGGGTGGGCGCCTTGGCGTCGGCGATACGAGCCGGCGTGATATCCGCGAGGAAACATCTCGTCCCTCCCGTTGCTCTACCGTGGCCACGACGATGCCCCTGTCTGAGTGCTGCTGCCACTACATTGCCACCGGCGGGGTATCTGTCAACCTGAGAGGGGAAGGACTATGCTCGTAAACCACTGATTCTATTGGTGCCCGAGGCGGGGGTCGAACCCGCACCCTGTTGCCAGGGGGAGATTTTAAGTCTCCTGCGTCTGCCATTCCGCCACTCGGGCGCGAAGCCAAATTGTAGCAACGAGATTCAGGAGCGCGTGGCCTCGGTCACGATCTTGGCGAACAACTGGTCCAGGTCGCCGGCGAGCGGGGCGAGGTCGGGTGTGTCGTAAGGCGCAAAGAGCGCGGTGGCCGTGCGGTAGGTGACGGTTGCCGTCCGGTCGGGGTTCTCGGTGACGTAGAGGCGCATCGGAGCTTCGAAGCCGGCGGGGACGCTGGCCTGCAGCAGGCGCAGGGCGAAGTCGTTGTTGAAGGCCAGGATGACCGCGTTGCCGGAGATCTGGATGCCGCGGCCGGCAGCATTGCGGCTGGCGCTGGGCTTGGCGATCACCATCAGGCCGTTGGCCTGGACGGCCCGCTCCAGGCGCTGCAAGAGGTCGTCGAAGCCGAAGGACGTCGGCGTCGCGACGGTTCCCGGCTGCACGGCAGGGAATTGCCGGACCGACAGAGCAGGAGCGGCGAACAGCAGGGCGAGCAGCGAAAAGATGGCATCCACGTGGCACTCTCCTGGCGAGTGGCAGCCTGGGGCCGCAGGACGACTCGAAACCTGCGCCGGCAAGCCTCCCCCGGACGCCTGGCGATTGTAGCAGCCGGACGGCGGCAGGGCGTCCATCGTCCGCGGGACCGCTGCGGTCGCCCCGGCTCCGGGCAGGTGGCTCGGCCGGGGGCGCCCAGGCCCTTCGTGACTGGCTGCCCGAGCCGGCGCCGGCCCCGCTTGCGGTTTATTTTTGCACTTAAAACAGTAGAATGGCAATGTCTCGGTTCGCCGGCGACGGCGTGAAGAATGCCTCGCAGGCACGCCGCCGGCACCAGGTCGTATGCCACCCGACAACCACCTAACCGCGCCGCAATGGCGGCAGTTCTTCGACGGCAGCCTCGACCGCCCCCACGTGCGAGCGGGCGTCCGGCATTTGCTGGCTCGCTGCCCGCGGTGCTCGCGACTCGCCGCCCAGGAAGCCGGTGAGAGCCGGAGCATGGTGGGGGACTCGGACCTGCCGGCCGCGAACGCCAGCCAGCGGCGCGACGCCATCGGGCGCCAGCTGCGGCGTGCGCAGGAGCGGCGCCGCGCTCGCGAGCAATGGGACCTGCTGCGGCGCCTCTCACCGGCCGATGGCCTGCTGCGGTTGGAGACCGATCCGCAGCTGGCCAGCATCGGACTCTGCGAACGGCTGATCGAGGAGTGCGGCGCCGCCTGCTGGAGCCACCCGCGGACGGCCGCGGACCTGGCGCCGCTGGCGCTCGCGGTGGCGGTCCGCCTGCCCCGCACCGCCGGCTCGCGGCGGCTGCTCGCCGATCTTCGGGGCCGGGCGCTGGCCTGCCTGGCCGACGCCAGGCGGGTGACCGGCGACCTTCACGGCGCCTGGGAAGCGCTCGGCCGCTGCGAGCAGGAGCTGGACGGCGGTACCGGCGATCCCTTGGAGACCGCCATCTTGCACCGCTCGACCGGCGATCTGCTGCTCGACCTGTGGCGCCTGGATGCCGCCCGCCACGCCTACACCCTCGCGGTCGACATCTACGCTCACCTCGCCGACCCCGACCTGCACGGGCAGACCCTGGTGCAGCTCGCCCTGGCCATCGGACCGCGAGAGCCCGAGCGGGCCATCGCGCTGCTCGAAACCGCGCTCGCCGAGATGGCGCCGGACACGGATCGCCGCGCCGAGCTGCGCGCCCTGCATTCGAAGGTCTGGTTCCTCAACGACAGCGGCCGCCACCAGGAGGCGGCATCGCTCCTCGAGCAGACCCGTCGCCTCTATCGCCGGCTGGGCGACCCGCCGACGTTGACGCGGCTGCACTGGCTGGAAGCGCGGATCGCGCACCGGCAGGGCAGGACCGGTGAAGCGGAGGTCACCCTGCAGCGCCTCTGGCACCGCCTGCAGGACCTCGAGCTGCCCCTCGACCTCTGCATGCTGTCGATGGACCTGATCGAGGTGTACGTGGCGCAGGGCAAGGCCGCCGAGGCCTTGCCCCTGGCGCGGACTTTCTACCCGGTGCTCAAACGCTATGGCCGCGACGAGCACGCCGCCGCCCTGCGCGGCCGCTTCGACTGGCAAGAGGAGTAGGCCCCTCGCCGGAGGGCGGTCAGGCCGCTTTCAGGACGAAACTGACCCGCACGGCATCGAAAGGAAAGACGAGCCTTCCCTCGTCGGTTTTCTGCAGGATGCCGACGGCAAGAAGAACGTGAGCGTCACGGTGTACGGCCTTGACGTCACGCTCGACCCGGCGGGCTGCCTCGCGCAGGGTCACAGGGCCGGCACCCGTCATTGCCGAGAGCAGCTCCCATCTCTTCTGCGTCAGCACCCTGAAGAGCAGCGCCGGTGTCTCGAAGCTGATGAACGCTCCCTGATGCTTCCCCTCGAAGGCGCTCAACAAGCGGCGGTCCGTCTCTTGGCGTGAAGAAACCTCAAGCGTCACGTTGGCCATGTAACGATCTCCAAAGCTCGACGTCATTCCAGAAGTCGGCGAGCAGGCGAGCAGGCGTAATGAAGGTGTAGGGGGCTTCCAGCTGACCGAAGTGCTTGTGATCGCCTTTACCAGCCTCATTGTCATATCGCAACACGCATTTGCCTCCGACGACCAGCGTCAGGCGGTACTTGAAAGCATGCTCACTGCGCAGCACCTGCCCGGTGAGCCGCCAGACCACGAGCTCTGCAAACGCTTTTCGATCCAGGACCCGGCGCTCGTTAAGCAGCAGCTCGGCCCGCATGTTGGCCATGATGACAACAGCGCCTCGTTGTTGTCAACTTCTCCAACACCGATGTGGGAGAAGTGCGCCTCACGGCGGCCCTCGCCGGGCGGTGCAGCCTAAACAACCGTCTCCGCGCGGTGTCTCAACCTGAGGCGGCAGCCGGGACGCCGCCGCGGGAGACCAGGGATGACGGCGCCAACCGTGCCCGGAGCCGGGTGGGAGTGGCAATTCGAGGAGCTGGCGCTACGCATCGAGAGCGCCGGCGCCGGGCGCTGTGTGGTCGAGGTCAGGCATTCTCCGTTCGGCGGCGGCGTCCGTTCCGAGCTCGGGTGCACAAGACAGGAGCTGCCTGGCCTCCTCTCGTCGCTGGACCGGGCCCTGCGGGCGAGCGAGCCGCAAGCACCCTCGGCCGGCGCCAGGGACCTTCACCTGTCCGCCACCAGCGGCGAGGCTCCCGGTCCCTCGCCCGCCGAGGCCGGCGAGCGGCTGTTCCAGGCGCTGTTCAACGGCGACGTCCTGGGCAAGCTCCTCCTCAGCCTCGGTCGCGTCGCCAACCGGACCGACCTTGGACTCCGCATCCGCCTGGAGTTCGATCCGTCGCTCCCCGATCTGCCAGAGATCAGCGCTCTGCCATGGGAGTTGCTCTATCGCGCGGAGACTCGAGATCGCCTGGCGCTGAATGCGCGCACTCCGGTGGTGCGGTATCTCGAAGTGCCACGCCTGATGGCCCCTGCCACGCTGGTCGCCGCGCTGCGGGTCCTCGTCGTCTGCTCGCGGCCTTGCGGCACCGCGCGGCTGGCGATCGAGCGGGAGATCGAGAATCTCGGCGCGGCGTGGAGTCAGCAGCCCGGCATCGAGATCGAGCTGCTGGACCATGCAACCCTCCCCGGCCTCCTCGCGAAGCTCACCGGCGCGTCGTTTCACGTCTTGCATTTCATCGGTCACGGCGACTTCGCGGCCGCCACCGGCGAGGGTTGCCTGATCTTCGAGGACGAAGCGGGCAGGGCCGCGCCGGTGAGCGGGCGTTTGCTGGGAGAAACGGTCAAGGCCAGCCCCTCCCTGCGCCTCGTCGTCTTGAACACGTGCGAGAGCGCCCGCCTGCCGCGGCAGCGGGGACAGGACCCTTTCTCCGGCGCCGCCTCCGCCTTGATCATGGCGGGAGTCCCGGCGGTCGTCGCCATGCAGTGTCCGATCTCCGACGGCTCGGCGATCACCTTCAGCCGGTGCTTCTACGAGGCTCTGGCCAGCGGCTTGCCGGTCGACGCCGCCGCCGCCAAGGGCCGGCTCGCCGTCCACCTCGCGTCCCCGGAGGGCTGGGAATGGGCGGTCCCGGCACTGTTCATGAGCATTCCGGACGGGCGCATCCTGCAGCGCCCTCCGGTCACTGTCGTCGTCTCGCCCGACGAAAAGTGGCGCGCGCGCCGCCGTCGTGCCGCCGGCGCGCTCATGGCCATGGCGCTGGTCGCGGCCATGGTGCTGGCGGTCGGGTTCGTCGTGCGGCGTGCTCGCCCGTACTCGGGGCCGCCGCGGGTCGAGGTCGCCGCGGCGAAATCTCACGAGGGGGAGAAGGCCACGGTGTGCGGCTTCGTCGCCGGGACTCAGTATGCTCGCTCCGCGACCGGACAGCCGACCTTTCTCGATCTCGAGAAACCATTTCCCGACGAGACGTTCCGGGCCGTCATCTGGGGCGAGGACCGCGACCGGTTCATGGAGCCGCCCGAGACGGCATATATCCGCAGGAATCTGTGTGTCTCAGGAACGATCCAGCTGTTTTCCGGCACGCCGGAGATCATCGTTCGTGGTCCGGAGCAGCTGTCCCTGGATCGGCAATGACCTGGAAAGCGAGGCCTGTGATGACGAGACGACATTCGGCGCACACCTGGTCGAGCCTTGGCGTTGCGGTGCTCTGCGCACTGTTGCTGGCCGCCTCGGGCAGGGCAGCCGGGAGCAGGGGCGGCAAGCGGCTCCGAGCCGTCGACGCGGCGCAGCACGTGGGAGAAGAGGCCGTGGTCTGTGGAGCGGTCGCGGGCGCCAAGTACGCCGGGAAGACCCGGGGCCAGCCGACGTTCCTCGATTTCGACAAGCCTTACCCCGGCGAGGCCTTCAGGGTCGTCATCTGGAGCTCCGACCGGGAGAGATTCAAGGAGCCGCCGGAACGGACCTACGCTGCGAAGAGCGTCTGCGTCAGCGGCAGGATTCAGCTCTATCGCGGCGTGCCGGAGATCGTCGTCCACGACCCGGCGCAGCTCAGTCTCGACTCCCGGGCCGGCGACGGACCTTAGCGCAGGCAGCTCATGGTTCAGAGCGGTGGGCGCCGCCGCAGGCAGTCGCGGATGAGGGTCTGGGCTGCTTCCAGCTCCGGTCCGGCGAGCTGCAAGCGCGGCGGGCGCACGGTGGGCGTGCCCATGCCGACCTCGGCTTGCGCCAGCTTGATCAGCTGCACGAACTTGGGCACCGTGTCGAGGCGCAGCAGCGGCAGGAACCAGTCGTAGAGCCGCCGCGCCTCCTCGACGCGGCCGGCGACGGCGAGCTCGAACAGGCGCACCGACTCGGCGGGCAGCGCGTCCACCAGGCCGGCGATCCATCCCACGGCGCCCGCCTGCACGCCCTCGAGGATGAGGTCGTCGACCCCCATGAAGACGGCGATGCGCTCGCCGAGCAGGGCGCGGATGGCGGTGACGCGCCGCACGTCGCCGCTCGATTCCTTCACCGCCTCGAGATTGGGCAGCTCCGCGCACAGCTGCGCGAGCTCCCCGGGGCTGACGTCGGTGCGATAGGCGATGGGGTTGTTGTACAGCATGCAGGGCAGGGGCGTGGCGCCGATCACCGCCTGGAAATGAGCCGCCGTCTCGCGCCCATCGCCGACGTAGACGTAGGGCGGCAGCACCATCAATCCCTGGCAACCGCTCGCCGCCGCCGCCCGCGCCAGCGCCGAGGCCTCGGCGGTGGAGAGCGCCGCCACCCCGGCCACGACCGGCACCCGGCCGTCCGCCGCCTCGCGGCAGGCGGCGAGCACCGCGCCCTTCTCGTCGAAGGACAGGGTCGCGCCTTCGCCGAGCGAGCCGAGCGGCACGATGCCCTCGCAGCCCTGGTCGATCAGCCAGCCGACCTGGCGCCGCAACAGCGGGAGGTCGACGGTCAGGTCCGGTCCAAAGGGAGTGGTGATGGCAGGAAAGACGCCGCGCCAGCGCATGATCAGGTCTCCTGTGAAGGTCCACTGAACGGAACGCACGCCCGTGCGAGCGTCAACCGTCGCCGCCCGGCGCCGCCAAGACTCCCAGGGTCACCGGCTCGAGCGGCGCCCTGACCACGTCCGGCTCATCCCAGCCGAGCAGGAGCTCGAGGGCGGCGCCGCACACCCGCCCCTGGCATGGCCCCATCCCGGTCCGGGTGTAGAGCTTGGCCTGCCGCCGGCCCCAGGCGGGGTCGAGCCTCCCAAGGGGCACGTCCTCGCAGCGGCAGACGATCGTATCCGGTGCCGCCAGCCTCTGCAGCTGCGGCCGGGGCTGGAAGGCGCGGTCGAGGGCCGCGACGTACGGCAGGCCGCGGTCGCGGCGCCGCTGCAGCAAGCCGAACGCGTGCGCGCCGGCGGCGTGGCTGGTGCCCCCGGCTGCCGCCAGGCCGGCGATCTGGCCGGTGAGCAGCGCCAGCTCGAGGCCGCCGATGCCGGTCGGCTCGCCGGCGCAGTAGATGCCCGGGACGCTGGTCTGCTGGCACGCGTCGACCCGTACCACGCGGCGGCTGCCGCTGCCGCCGAGGGCGCAGCCGAAGAGCCGGGCCAGCCGGAGGTTGGGCACCAGGCCGTAGGCGCAGGCCAGCAGGTCGCAGGGCTCCCGCCAGGTCCGCCGGCCGTCGGTGAGCGTCGCCGCGCACACCGCCGGCGGCGCGCCGCCGGCGTGCGCGGCGCTCACCCAGGTGCCGCGGCGGTAGGGGGCCCGCCAGAACGCGGCGCGATAGCGGGCCGCCTGGGCCAGCAGCCGCGGGCGGCGCCACAGGCTGGCGGCGAAGCGGGCCACGGCGCCGGCGGGAGCCTGCTCGGCGACCAGGAGGATGCGGGCCCCGGCGCGCGCCAGCGCGGCGGCGACCGGCAGCAGCAGGGGCCCGCTGCCGGCGACCACCACCTTGCGTCCGCCGACGCCGGCGCCCGACTTGAGCATGGCCTGCGCGCCGCCGACCCCGACCACGTTGGGCAGGGTCCAGCCGGGGAAGGGCAGGAAGCGCTCGCGAGCGCCGGTGGCGATCACCACGCGCCGCGCCTCGACGCGCACCGCGCGGCCCGCCTGTTCGAGCAGCAGCGTCGGACCCGCCAGAGCGTCGAGCACCACGGCACCGTCGACGCGGCGAACGTCGCTCGCCGCGAGCCGCTCGAGCCACCGGCGAGCCAGGCGGCCGGGCGCCGCCGCCGCCAGCCCGCCCGGGCCGCGGTCGCCGGCGGCGCTGACGCCCTCCTGCCGGCCGCCGCCGTGCACGGTCCGTCGCCAGACCTGCCCGCCGGGGGCCGCCGCTTCGTCGATCAGCACCACGCTGGCGCCGGCTTCCGCCGCCCGGCAGGCCGCCGCCATGCCGGCCGGCCCGGCCCCGACCACCGCAACGTCGGCGCGGATCGGCCTCATCCACACTGTCGAACCCGATGCAGCGCCGGCTTCACCCGCGAGCCATGCGCCGGCGATCTCGCCGCCGCCACCTGCCGGCGCTACCGCCTGGGCACCGCCCATCACACCTGGATCTGCGGCGGCTCCGGAGCGGGCCGCACCGCCGGCGGCCACTCCAGCGGCGGCGCCGGTCTCGATCACCATACCCGGCGCGCAGGCAACCAGGCAGGCCCGCCGGTGCGCGACGCCGTCGATGGTGACGCGGCACTCGAAGCAGATGCCCATGCCGCACACCGGCCCTCGCGGCTCGCCGGCGACCGAGACGCGGCAACCGAAGATGCCGGCGCGCCACAGCGCCGCCGCCACCGTGGTGCCGGGCTCGACCGCCACCTCGCGGCCGTCGAGCCGCAGCCTGATCGCGGACGCCGCCGTCGTCTTCACTCCGCGGCCCGTCCGGTCCGCTCGCCTCCCGCATCATGGTCGCCCGCGGGCGCCGGCCCGCCGCCGGCCGGCGGCGCCGGCAGCAGCCGGTCCGGCGCGAACGGCGCCGGATCGATCTCCGGCCGGCGTCCGGCGACCAGGTCGGCGAGCAAACGGGCGGTGGCCAGGCTGGTGGTGATCCCCAACCCCTCGTGACCGCCGGCGATCCACAGGCCGGGAGTCTCCGGCCATGGCCCGATCAGGGGCAGGTTGTCGGGCGTGGCGGGCCGGAAGCCGATCCAGCCGCGTAGCGCCGCGACGCCGGCGAGGCGGGGCAGGAAGCCGAGGGCCCGCCCGATCATCCGCCGTTCCAGGGCGTGATTGTGGCTCCGGTCCCAGCCCACCAGCTCACGCGACGAGCCGATCAGCAGCTGGCCCGTGGCCCGCGGCTGAACGTTGAACGCCACCGACGCGGCTGCCGCCGGCGCCGGCGCTGCCACCGGCGCCTCGGGTGCTTCGGCATGACCGTCGCCAGCGCTCGCGACGGCCGCCCGCTGGCCCCGGCGCGCCCCGTGGGCGCTGTCGAGATAGCCGATCTCGACCAGCTGATGGCGGCAGAAGGCCGGATAGCGGTCGGTGATCACCAGATGCCCCTTGCGCGGCACGATCGGCAGCCCCGGGGTCAGGGCCGGCGCCGCCGCGCCCGCCGCGTTGACCACCAGCGGCGTCGCGATGCGCTCGCCGTGGCCTTCCACCATGCCGCCCGCGAGCCGCGAGACGAAGAACCCTTCCCACAGCTCGGCGCCATGCTCGGCGGCGCGCGCCAGCAGGAAGCGGACGACGTTCGGCGGATAGATCACCCGGTCGCCCGGCACCCGCAGGGCGCCCGCCAACCCGCCGCGCAGCCGCGGCTCGGCGGCCGCCAGCTGCGTCGCGTCGAGGACCTCGGCCGCCACCCCCTGCGCCCGGTAACCGGCGGCCCTGGACCGCACCCGGTCCATCTCCGCCGCCGTGGCCGCCAGCCACAGCGTGCCGCACGGGTCGTGCTCGCAGTCGGCGGGCAGCTCGCCGGCGAGCTCGGCCCACAACCGCAGCGAATAGGCGGTGAGCGCCAGCTGCGCCGCGCTGTCGTCCATCGCCACCAGGTGGCCCATCGCCGCCGCGGTGGCGCCGCCGCCGGCGAACCCACCCTCCAGCACCAGCACCCGCAGGCCCTCCCGGGCCAGCGCCAGGGCGCAGGCCGCCCCCACGATGCCGGCGCCCACCACCACGGCGTCCGGCCGCCGGCTCACGGCTCGGGGAAGCCGCCGCGGAAGGGATCGGCCGGATCGAACAGCAGCGTCGTGCGGCCGGTGATGAAAGCCCGCCCGCGGACGTGCGGCACCAGCTCGTCGCCCTCGCGTTCGAGCCAGGCGGTGAAGAGACCGCCGGTGATGCTCTCCTGGCGCCAGTGCTGCTCCGCGGTCAGCTCGCCGCGGGCGTAGAGCGTGGCGAGCTTCGCCGAGGTGCCGGTGCCGCAGGGCGAGCGGTCGTAGGCGCCGCTCGGGCAGAGCACGAAGTTGCGGCTGTTCGCCCACGGGCCCGACGGCGGGCCGAAGACCTCGACGTGGTCGATCTCGGCCCCGTCCTCGCCGGTGATGCCGGCGGCAGCCAGCGCCTCGCGAATGCGCAGCGTCGCGGCGGTCAGGGCGGCGACCTGATCGCGGGCGAGCGGCACCCCTCCCAGCTGGCCGATGCCGGTGAGGAAGAACCAGTTGCCGCCATAGGCGACGTCGCCGGTGACCCGGCCCAGCCAGGGGACCTCCACCGCCACGTCGAGCGCGTGGCAGCGCGCCGGGACGTTGACGACCGTCACCGCCCCGTCGAGGCGCTCCCAGTTGTCACGGACGGTCGCCGCCGCTGCGGTTTGAATCTCCGCGGCCACCGGGCCGACCGGCGTATCGAGCTGGCACCTGCGCACCGTGGCCCGCGCTCCGGCTTCAGGTTCCGCCGCGTCGAGCCGCCCCAGCAGCTCGAGCGTCCGCACCACGCCGATCGTGCCGTGCCCGCACATGCCAAGATAGCCGGCATTGTCGAAGAAGATCACCCCGGCGATCGAGCCCGGTTCGACCGGCGGCGTCAGCAGGGCGCCGACCACCGCCTCGTGGCCGCGCGGCTCGCCTACCACGGCGCGCCGCAGCGCGTCGTGATGGCGCCGCAACTCGTCCCGGCGCTCGGCCATGGTCGCTCCCGCGACCTCGCCCCAGCCGCCGACGATCACCCGGGTGGGCTCGCCCTCGGTGTGCGAGTCGACGACGTCGAGGCGGTCCGGCAGCTCCATGCGCCTCATGCCGGATGGACCTGCACCGTCTTGATCTCGGTGAAGAAATCGCGCGCCGCGCGCCCCTGCTCGCGGCTGCCGGAGCTCGAGCCCTTGACGCCGCCGAAGGGCGCGTGCGGATCGACGCCGGTGGTGTCGCCGTTGACCCGCACCAGGCCGGCTTCGATGCGCTGGATGTAGGTCAGCGCGCTCGCCAGGTCGCGGGTGAACAGCGATGCGCTCAGGCCGAACGGGGTGCGGTTGGCGATGGCGATGGCCTGTTCGAGGTCGTCGGCCTCGAAGGCGGCGAGCACCGGCCCGAACAGCTCCTCGCGCGCCGCCGTCGCGTCCTCCGGCAGCTCGGCGAGCACCGTCGGGGCGAAGAACCAGCCGCGCGCGAAGCGCGGATCGGCGGGTGGCGCGCCGCCACAGAGGACGCGCGCCCGCTGGCCGGCGCCGCCCGGGCCGCCGCCGGTGGCGGCGGCCACCGCCGCGGCGACGAAGGACCGCGAGCGCTCCCGGATCAGCGGGCCGACGGCCGCCGCCGGATCGGTCACCGGTCCCAGCGGCAGCGCCTCGACCTGCGCGCGCAAGCGGGCGAAGAAGGGCTCGGCGACCCGCCGCGCCACCACCACGCGGCTGGTCGCGGTGCACTTCTGGCCGGCGTAGCGCATGGCGCCGCCGGCGGTCAGCGCCGCCGCCAGGTCGAGGTCGGCGTCGGCCAGCACGATGGCGACGTTCTTGCCGCCCATCTCCGTCTGGTAGCGCAGGTTGCGCGCCGCCGCCGCCGCCGCCACCCGGGCCCCCACCGCCGCCGAGCCGGTGAAGCTCACCGCGGCGATGCCCGGCTCGCGCAGCAGCGGCTCGGCGGCGCCCGCGCCGTCGCCCAGCAGGACGTTGAAGGCGCCCGCCGGCAATCCCGCCGCCGCCGCCGTCTCGGCGAGCAGCGTGGCGACGTGCGGCGCTTCTTCAGAGGGCTTGAGCACCACGGTGTTGCCGAAGGCGAGGGCCGGCGCCGCCTTCCACAGCGGGATGGCGGCGGGGAAGTTCCAGGGGGTGATCAGCGCCACCACGCCGAGCGGCTGGCGCAGGGTGAACTGCAGCGCTCCGGGCGCCTGCGCCGGGATCACCTCGCCGATCTCGCGCACCGCCTCGCCGGCGTAGTAGCGCAGGACGGCGACGCAGCGTGCCGCCTCGCCGCGCGCCTCGGCGATCGGCTTGCCCACCTCCCGCGTCATCGCCTGGGCGATCTCCTCCTGGCGGGCGCCGATGGCCGCGGCCCAGCGGTGCAGGTGCTCGCCGCGGGCCGGGCCGGTCGCGCCCCGCCAGGCGGGCAGCGCGGCGGCGGCGGCGGCCACCGCGTCGCCGGCCGCCGCGGCGTCGCCGGCCGGGGCCTCGGCGATCAGGTCGTCGGGGTCGGAGGGGTTGCGGTCGGCGATCGGCTCCTCGCCGCCGTCGCCGCCCGGCGTGAAGCGGCCGCCGATGAAGCTCTGGAGGCGAAGCCCCGGACTCGGCGTCATGGCGCCGCGGCAGCGCCGGTCGCCGGCGTGGCGGCGCGCGCCGCCCGAATGTAATCGCGCACCTGCCGTTCGAGGATCGGCAGGGTGACGGTGCCGTTGTGCAGCACCGCGTCGTGGAAGTCGCGGACGTCGAAGCGCTGCCCGAGCGCGGCCTCCGCCTCGTGGCGCAGCTCCTTGATCTTGAGCTCGCCCAGCTTGTAGGCCAGGGCCTGGCCCGGCCAGGAGATGTAGCGATCGATCTCGGTCTCGACCTCGTGGTGCGACAGCGCGGTGTTGGCGGCCAGGTAGTCGATGGCGCGTTCGCGGCTCCAGCCCATGGCGTGGATGCCGGTATCGACCACCAGGCGGCAGGCCCGCCACATCTCGTAGCTCAGCCGGCCGAAATTGCTGTAGGGATCCTGGTAGAAGCCGGCCTCGAGGCCGAGCCACTCGGAGTAGAGGCCCCACCCCTCGCCGAAGGCGTCGACGTAGACGAAGCGCCGGAACTCGGGCAGGCCGGTGATCTCCTGCTGCAGGGAGGTCTGCAGGTGGTGGCCGGGCACCGCCTCATGGAAGGTCAACGCCTCGAGGTTGTACAGCGACCTGGTGTCGAGCGCGTAGGTATTCACCCAGTACTCGCCGGCGCGGCGGCTGTTGATCGGCGCGCCGCTGTAGCGCCCGCCGGTGTACTTGGGCGCGATGTCGGCCGGCACCGGCTCGACGCCATAGGGCTGGCGCGGCAGCACCTTGAACAGCGACGGCAGCTTGCCGTCCATGCGCTTGGCGATGAGGGCGGCGTCCTTGAGCAGCTCGTCGGGAGTGTGGGCGTAGAAGCGCGGATCGGTGCGCAGGAACTGCAGGAACTCGGGCAGCCCCTGCTGCCAGCCGACCTGGCGCATCACCGCCAGCATCTCGCCGTGGATGCGCTCCACCTCGCGCAGGCCGAGGTCGTGCACGGCCTGCGGCGTCAGGTCGAGAGTGGTGAAGTGGCGCACGTCGAAGGCGTACAGCTCGCGCCCGTCCGGCAGGTCGGCGGCGGCGATGGTGGTACGGGCGTGCGGCAGATACTCGTCGCGCATGAAGGCGAGGAAATCCCGGTAGGCCGGTACCACCGCATCCTGAATGGCGGCGCGGCCGGCCTGGCGGAGGCGCTCGCGCTCGCTCTCCGGCACCGCCGCCGGAAAGCTGGCGAACGGCTTCCAGAAGACGCTCTTGCCGACGTCGTCGACGACGTGCATGGCGATCGCGTCGGTGAAACCGGTCATCACCACCCGCGGCAGGGTGAAGCCGGTGGCGATGCCTTCGCGCAGCTGCGCGGTGTTCTGGCGAGCGTACTCGGGGAAGGCGCGCAGCCGCGCGATGTAGTTCTCGTAGTCGCGGACGGTGGCGAGCGGCGTCTGCTCGGGCAGCCGCGAGAAGTCGGTATGGAAGCCGCCCTCGGCGGTGATCGACTGGCGGTAGCTCTTGAAACGGTAGTCCTCGATCGCGTCGCCGAGCTCGCGCTCGAAGAGGTCGTAGCTGACGCGGTCGGTCTCGTCGAGGCGCGCGCGATCGATGCCGTGCAGCCGCACGAGGACGCCGCGCGCATGCTGGTCGCGTCGCGCCAGGTCGGCCGGCGCCACCGCCGGCAAGCGGTCGTTGTAGCGGTTGTCGCCCACCGAGGTCGCGAACAGCGGGTCCTCGCGCAGCGCCACCTGCCATTCCTCGGCGAACAGGGTGTGGAGGGCGGCAGCAGGGTCGCCGGCGGCATGCGCCGCCGGGGGTTTGGGCGCCGACGACGGTTGGGAGCCGGAGGTCGCCCGCGAGGACGCCGGCGGCGGCGGGTCCGACGCGGACGGCGGCGGCGGGCTCGGCGTCATCGCCGCGCCGACGACGGGCGGGAGGCCGGGGCGCGCCGACGCCGGCGGTCCGGCCGCCAGGCTGACGGCTTGCGCCGCGCCAAGGGTGCTCAGGAACAGCACGGTTGCGGTGTGGTTCATGGCTGACCGCCGAGGATAGCACCACCGGTCTGCCGCGGGATGGGCCTCGCCCGGCCGGGGTGGCCCGACGGTACCGCGTCGCCGCGTGCCGCCGCCGAGATCAGGCGGTCGGCTTGGCGGCCTCGGGCGGCGGCTCGAAGTGGCCGCAGCGGCCGCGCATCCCGGCGCTGAACCGCTCGCGCTCCTCGGGGGTCATCTGCTGCCAGCGCTCCATCATGCGGTGGCGCCAGTGCAGGTGGCGGCCCGGGCCGCGGGGGAAGCCGCCCAGCAGCAGGCGGCTCAGGAACATCAGCCCCATGGCCTGCCAGAAGCTGATCGCCGGCCAGCCGAAGAGGGCCGGCAGCAAGGCGTTCCACAGGCTCATGATCACCAGGGTCACCAGCAAGAGCACGATCAAGCTCAGCGCCGCGATGGCGGCGATCCTCGGTCCTCGCATCAGCCTATGTCTGGTCATCGTCGTATCCTCATGAGTTGAAGAAGTCGTCGTAAATGGCCCGCAACCGGCGGCGCAGGTGCAGCACTGCATAGTGCTTGCGCGAAAGCAGGGTATTCACCCCGACGCCGGTCGCTGCGGCCAGCTCCTTGAAGCTGCGGCCCTCGATCTCGTGGGCCACGAACACCTCGCGCTGTTCTGGAGGCAGCTCCTCGAGCGCCGCCGCCAGCTCCTCGATCAGGACGCCGCGAGCGTAGGCGGCCGCCGGCCCGGCGTCCGGCGACGGCAGCAGGTCTTCGAGCCGCAGCGCCTCGCCGTCTTCCACCGCCACCGGGCCGGTGCTCAGCGCGGCCGGCTTGCGCCGGCGGAACAGGTCGGTGATGCGGTTGCGGGCCACCCGGAACATCCAGGCGCCGGCCTGCTCGATCGGTTGCAGCAGCCGGTAGGCCTCCACCAGCTCGTAGAAGACGTCCTGGAGGATGTCCTCCGCCTCGCCCTCGTCGGCCACCCATTTGCGGATGAAGCGGCGCAGCCGGTGCTGCTCGCGCGCCACCGCCGCGGAGATGCGTTCGTCCTGCTCGCTCATCGAGATCCTGCTCTGCGGCTCGACCACACTCCTGAAGACGCGGCGGAGATCCAAATATTGTGCCGGGCGTCGCGATGCCCCCGTGGCGGCCGTGGCGCCCATACGTTGACACGAGCCTGCTTCGCTTCTACACTGGTTCTTCAGCTTCTACAGAGTACGATGAGGGAGACGACCGCCGGGTCGCCGACCGTTCGCCGATGAACCTCTTGACCAGGCTGGCGATGATCGAGGGCGGCATCCTGCTGGTCGGTTTCTTTGCCGTTGTTGCACTCAGGATCGTGACCGGCGAGATCTCGCTCGCCGGCCTGTTGACGAGCAAAGACGCCCACGTCGAGCACCGCACGTTCTCGCCGGCTCGCTTGCAGTTGCTGATCTTCACCGTCGCGGTGGCGGCCACCTACCTGTACGCCATCGTCGTCAACCCGCAGCAGAGCTCGTTGCCGGACCTTCCCCAGGGCGTCGTCGCCGCTCTCGGCGGCAGTCAGGCCTTCTACCTCGCGGGCAAGGCGCTTGCCGCTTATATCCAACCGCTGCACAGGAACCGTCGATAAGGAGCCCTCGCCGTGGACCGAGACCCGCATGAGCCGATCCCCTATCTCTGGATACCGGTGGCCGCCTTCGCGGTCCTGCTGGTGATCTTCCTGTATTTCTGGGTCAAGGTGCCGCCCAAGGCCTCGGTCAGCGATCAGCTGGCACTGCTGGTCGGGTGCGTGATCCTGATCTTGGTTTCCTGCATCGGCCTGGTGGTGCTGATCAACATGGCCACCAATCGGATCGATCTCTCGCAGCTGGTGAGCGAGCCGGGTGGCGGAGCCAGCCTGTCGCGGTTCCAGTTCCTGATCTTCACCTTCGTGATTGCGCTGGGGCTGTTCCTGGTGGTGGCGCACTCCTTTAGCTTTCCCCAGATCCCGAGCGCGGTCCTGACGCTGCTGGGGATCAGCGGCACCACCTACGCCGTCGGCAAGGGCATCACCGCCACCGACCCCACGCGGATGAACAAGGTCAACCCGCCGCCGCATGCCGCCGCCCACGTTCCGCCGGCAGCTCCGGCGGCGCCGATCGCTCCGGCACCAGGCGCGCCTGCCGCCGCCGTACCCCCCGTCGCCAATCAGTGAGGAGAGAGGCTCCATCATGCCAGCGCAGCCATCGAAGGGAGTCTTCAGCCGCCGCGTCGCGCCCTTCGCGCCGGTGGCGTTGGCGCTGCTCGCACAGGGCGGGGTGCTGGGGACCGGCGCCGGATCGGGAGCGGCCGCGCCGACGCCCGGCGACACCCAGCCCGCCGTTTGCAGCGAAGACATTGCCGACAGCCAGACCTGCCACAGCCAGTTCCCCACGGGATGCTCGGCCAAGGCGGGATATGACGGCTATCTCAACTATCTCAAGAACCAGCTGATCGATCCCGCCAGGACGCCGCAGCAGTTCATCACGCCGGCGGACCTCGTGGCCCTCGACGCGCAGCTGCCCGAGGGTTTGGCCAAGAACAACCATGGCGACTTCGTCAAGGAGCTCGAGGCGCTGGGCGACGGCACGGTGGTCTCCCTGACCGGCTATCTGTATTATGCGAAGAAGGGCGGCACCGAGAGCTCGAACTGTGGGCTCACCGCCATCGAAGACATCGACTTTCACATCGGCATCGGCCCGGCGGCTGATTTCCTGGGCGGCCTGGCGAGCGGCCAGAAGCCGAGCGCGGCCGACAAGAGCCACCTGGATACCGACGCCGTGATCGTCGAGATGACCCCGCACTGGCGCGCCCAGTACAAGCCGAACTGGAACCTCGATCTGCTCCACGGCGCTCTCGGCCGCCAGGTGCGGATCACCGGCCAGCTGCTGGTCGACAACGAGCACGACGACGTCAACGACGACTGTGCCCTCGAAGGCCACGGCAGCCGCTGCTGGCGCGCCAGCGTCTGGGAGGTGCATCCGGTGACGCGCTTCGAGGTATGCGGCACCGGCGCGGCATGCACGCCGAAAGACGACGCCGGCTGGGTCGATCTCGAGAGCTTCCAGGCGAAGGCCGGCGGCGAGGGGGTCCAGCCTGAGCCCGCGGACTCGACGGCGGCCGGCAAGACGCAGGCCACGCCGCAGGCACTTCAGCCACCGGCCGGCGAACGGGCAGCGGTGCCAGCCAAGCCAAGGTGATCCGGCTGCCGCGGGCCGGCGCCCGCGGATGGACCCCCGCCACAGCCGCCCGATTCGGCCGCGGCCCTGCCGGGTCCCGCCAGGCGCGGGAGGGCTCTCCCGCGCCGGTACCGCCGCCACGCGGCTGAGGCGGTGCGGCCGGCGGCGGGCAAGCTCGGCACTGGCCTGATCGATGCCGGTGGCATCGAGTCCCGGGGAAATCTAGGCTTCGTGTCCGTCATCCGTTCCAGGATGAGCCTGCTGCGGCGTCAGCACGGCCCGGCGGGCCTGCCCGGCATGGAGGCCAAAGATGAACCGCAGCTTCACCGGCCTGGTTGCCACCGGAGCCCTGCTCTCCGCACTCGCCTCGTCGCCCGCGCGCCCGGCCCCGGGCTCCTCGACGGCGGCGCCGCGCGACCAGGGGCAGGATGAGCGTGGGCCTCAGCGGATCGCCATGAGCGACCTTGCCCGCACGCCGGCCTATTTTGCCGCCGAGGGGCGCCGGGACTACACCAAGGCACTGGCGCGGCTGTTCCTTGACACCTGCCGTGAAGGGGTGCAGGGAATCGATCCCGCCCATCCGGTGGAGACGTCGGCCGCGGCCGGCATGGCGGCGGCCGACCGCCGCCAACCGGTCGAGGAGGTTCTGGATCCCTTTGCCGCCGTGGCCTTTCCGGACGATCCAGAGGCGGCTCGTTTTATGCGCCATCGCCAAGCGGCGATTGGACGCCTATGCCAAGCGCAGCCGCCAGATTTCATCATTGCGCTGGTACCAGATCCCGTGCATACGCGGCTGGCGCTCATCTTTGATCGCCTGGTCGAGGTCATCCAGGAGGCAAGCGAGGATCAAGGCTTTCACTTCGTGAGAGCCTTGATCCCCTGGGACCCCAAAACGCATCCGGAGCCAGACAATTTCGGCTCTCCGAGACTTGGTGTGGGTAGGCGTGGGGGTGTAAGCAGCTGAGGAAGAAGGACTTGCATTGCGCATGGGACTCTGCTTTCCTGGACAGCGACCAAGCAGTACCAGGAGGCAGGGGATCCCA
>Ga0210405_10000800_pt1 | contig 39133 bp, 26 predicted proteins | sample IncBWH11MmetaG_FD_155492 | JGI IMG/M metagenome (GOLD analysis project Ga0210405, IMG submission 155492) | Forest soil microbial communities from Barre Woods Harvard Forest LTER site, Petersham, Massachusetts, United States - Inc-BW-H-11-M | ecosystem: Environmental > Terrestrial > Soil >... | reverse complement strand
GTTCGGGCTCCCTTTTCGGGGCCGGCGCCAAGGATGCAGTTGTAGCTCAGTTGGTTAGAGCGCCTGTCTGTGGAACAGGAGGTCGGTGGTTCGAGCCCACCCAACTGTACCACAACAAAAAATCCCCAGTGGTTCAGCATCATATTGATAGGCCTGACCTATTTGACCGCTCCAAATACAAAGAGCGTTACAAATGGCACCAAGGAACGTTACATCAATTCGTAACACCGCTCCAAGACTGCGCCCACAAGCGTTTCGGAATCCCTGAGATTCCGTTTTGCATGGCTACAAGCTTGCGAGCGCCGAGAGACGACCTTGCCTGCTCAGACCAAGGTGATTGGTGGGTGTTAGCTGGGATTCGATGCTGCCATCGCTTGACATGTCCCGCCGCTCATGACGCATTCTCTTAAGTTGGGTTGTTCCTTAATCTTTGCACAACTTCTGCCGGACCTATCATAGCCGTCACGGTCCCGTGCAGGCGGCGCAGAAAACTATTCGGATTGTTTATGGACCAACAGCCTGCGTTTGTAGCTGCGAACGACCAGAGGTTATACGCATTCGATTGCGTGGGCCATGCTCGGGAAAGAGTGGGTGAAGCAAAATCTGAATACGACTGCCTTCAAGGCATCATTTTCCAATCACATTGATAAGGCCATCGCAGCCGGGCAGTCGGGACAAACTGTTGGGATTCCCATTGGGCCAGACACTTCGCGCATAGTGTCGGAATTGATCGCGACCGATCTGGAAGTGACCGCTAGGAAAGACATACCCGATCTGGAACAGCGCGCGGTGAGGTATGTCGATGATTTACTTGTTGGTCTAGACGATTCAGAGACCGCAGACGCGATACTGGCCAAGCTTTCGGCGGCTCTCTACGAATACGAGCTTGAGCTCAATGCAGAAAAAACCGCCGTCCACGGAATGGGGTTTGGGCATTCGCCAGAATGGGTCCATTTCATCAGGAGCTTTGACGTTTCGAGCCATGTTGGTAGACAGCGCGAAGATTTAGATTCGTTTTTTGAGCAAGCGATACATCTCGCTGACGTTAATCCTCGCGAAAACGTTCTTCTATTTGCCGCCAAACGTGCTGCGACTTTCAAGATTCAAGCGGAAAACTGGAACCATCTAGTGCGTTGGTTTCTATATATCAGTCGTAGATCGTCGACATGCCTGAGCTTTGTTGTGCAGCACTTATCCGTGTCGCATGTCAGCGGCACATTCCTGCCGTTAGACGAAGTCCGAACCTACATTCATCGACAGCTTCCCAGTCGCGCAGAGGCGGCACACACCGCAGAAGTAGCTTGGCTTATCTTTTGGGCGAGAGAGATTGGCATCACGCTTGAGCCTTCCGTTCTCGAAAGGGCGGTCAACCTCCGAAGCAGCGTGTTTGCTCTCCTAGTGCTTGATATGGTTACGCGCGGGCTCATTGGCGGAAAGCTTGATACGTCGTTCTGGGAGGGATTTGCGAACTCGAATGGTCTTAAGTCGGAGATGTGGCTTGTCGCCTATGAAGCGACAAGGAAGGCTTGGTGGCCAAAGCCGAAGGGGAGCGCATACATCACTTCTCATCCGTATTTTGCTGAGCTTTGGTCGCGCGATGTGCAATTCTACGAATCGGCGCGTAAGAGCAGGCCCCAAGTGGGTCCAAGCTTCTTCCAGATGTTGAGAGCCGTCTCTGCCACGGGGAGTGTTGGTCCTTATCCCGGTTGACGTGAGAGGTGCCCGGCTTGCGCGGGATTTGCGCTCACGAGACTTGACCATTGATGGCGGTAGCAATCGCGAAGTCGCTTCCGGCAAGCACGCTCGCAACGGTTCGCGCGCATTGACCGCGTCAAGGCCGCGAACCGCCTTGCGCGGCACAATCCGGTTCGGCGGCCGTTACCGGGAACACAAGACGTGAACGAATTATCCACCAGGCCGGGACTCTTTCGCGATCGGCGCGAAGCGGGGCGGTTGCTCGCTGAAAAGCTCGCTGCCTCGCCATAGCACCTAAGTCCAGCGCCCGTAGTGAGAATTTCAGTCGAGGCTCAGGACGCTCTGGATGCTCGTCAGCACTCGCCACGCGAGCGGAGCAAAGGCGCGTTCGACTTCTGGCATGTCGCGACGAATTGGCACAGCTTGTGTGAACAGGTTCACATGATGCGTCAGGAACTTGGAGCTAAGGTCAGTGCGGAATTTGCCGTGGGAGTATTTTAGTCCAGGAGGGGATTGTCATGAGAAATCTGTTCTTGATCGCAATCGCCATCGCCACCATCGGAGGCGCGACGACCAATAAAGCTCATGCGTGCAATTTACGCTTTCCCACTTTTGAAGTAACGGGCTTCCCGATCTCTCCGCATCAAGTGGCGGTGCTGGGAGCGGCGCACGTTGAAGAGCGCTCAGCAAGGCCTACGCTGAAGTTAGCTGGTATGCCCGCTTCACCCCATCAGATCGCGGTCCTCACAGCGCGGAAGCCGGCGAAAATAGTTGAGGCCGCGGCGGAGATAAACCTATCCTGGGTTGCCCGAGCAGCGTCTAGTTTGGCAACAAGCAAAACATATGCTGCCGGGCCGATTTGTGTGGCTGACTGATATTCGGCGGTTTTTTTATACTCAGCGAGGTGGAGAGCGCGTTGCGCGGATCAGCTCTTGATTGCCAACATTGTATACAGCGCCGCTCCTCTCCTATCTGGCACTCATCGACAGAAGGAAAGCCATGACCTTTTTTCTGTCGTCGGCAGATGCGAGACCGCCATATGGCTTCATCTTGTTGCCGGGCACGACCTCGTCTGGATCGGCAATAAAGCGCGCGAGCTTTGCCTCGTCCCAGACGAAGTCTGCTTCCTTCATCGCACTGGAATAGTCGTAATCCGGCAGCGATCCCGCCTTTCTTCCAATAATCTTGTAGAGGTTTGGGCCCAGTCGATTGTCGCCCTCCTTGACCGTATGGCAGGTTCGACACGCATTGTTGAATGCTTGCTCGGGCGCTTCGTCTGCCCGGGCCTGCGACAGCAACTTCTGGTACAAGCATGAGGGCGACGAGAGCATACACACCACTCCGCTCAAACCCGCCGTTAGAGCGCCTATCGCCAGGAGAGAGGCCCGCTGTCGCATGCGTACGCCTCCTGCAAACGACCGCGCGTTGGCCTTTTGGCATCCGGGGCCGATTACGCGGTTGGTGAACACAACAACGCTGCGACATGCACGGATCGCGGTATAAAGCATCGTATCGAATGGTGGTACATCACCGCCGCTCTTTGGGATTTCGGCCACGCCTGGGATGAAGCTGCGCACCATGGCAGGGCAAGTCCGTCACACGATCAGATCGTGCGGCACGTGGGTAACGACAGCGCCCCCCGCAAGGTGCGGAACGATACTGAAATGGTCAGCTGAATGTTGCCCAGGCGGAGACAGCTCAATTGTTTGCGTCTCTGAAATCTCCGGCAGCCCGTGAGGTCCAGCGGAATTTTCGTGATGAGTGATCGATCCCGGTGTGTGGTCCTCAGGTCCGCGGTCGATGACGTCTGAACCTTTATGACCGGGAAGGTCGTCCTTGAACTTGAATGAGTCTGCAAGCACGAGCTTGCCGGCTGTCTCCGAGCGATGCATGTGAGTCTCGGCAGCATTGACCGGGCCGGTGTTTGTCACGATCAATTCCGAATGCTCTTTCAAATCGGAATGATCTTTTGATACCGAATGTTCCTCCAATTTGGAATGATCTTTCGAATGCTCTTTATTGTTTGACGTGGCGGCGTCGCTCGTTTCAGAAGCTATATTCTCATCACTGTGAGATTGTGGGCCTCCGCCCTGCGGCGTCGCGCCATTTTCGACATGCGACGGCTCGGCGGCCGTCTTCGGCGCGGTGATATCCGTATTGTTGATCGTGCCACTCGGGGGTGTCACGGGTCCGTTGCCGATCGGCATCGAACCGGCGCTGTCATGCACCGGCGTTTTATCGAACGTGACGTTATTTTCCATCGGCGCGGTGGCGGAGCCGCGCTGCGGTTCGATTGAGTGTCCGCTTGTCAGAATAACGACCGCGTCATCGGTGTGTTCGGTCGCGGTCGTCCGGCCTTCGTCGAAGCTGACAAAGCTGAAGCTCCCTTCGGTCCTTTGCCACGTCCAGTTGCTGGCGGCGAGGAGCGCGTCATCACTGATGGTCGTGCCGGACGAAACGAGGGCGGTGGTCATCGTGGCGATCGTTGCGTCGTTTGCCGCCGTCGCGGCCAGCCCATGATCGATTGGCTCACCCGCTATCGCGACGGCCGCCACCGTCGGCTCGGGGACGAAATCCGACGCCTGAATGGTCGCAATCCCCTGGACATGGATCTCCAGCAGACCGGAAGCGCCGATGCGCAGGGCCTGGTCCGTCGGATTGACGTACACAATGGTTTCATTGTCCGCGCTGTCATAGAGCCAGGCAATCGTATGCGCCGGCACAGACGTGCTCGTGGGGGTCAGTGCCAAAATGACGAAGCCCAGCGCGCCAAGAGCCGATAAGTCGATCCTGTCGGACCCCGATCTAAAATCGGAGAGGCTGTCGAACCGGGCCGCCCGAGAATCCGCCACGGACAAGAAAGCGAAGCGGTCGTTTCCATTGCCGCCTGTAAGAGAGTCCGGCCCGTGTCCGCCGAGGAGGGTACCGTTCGCGCTATTGGCGTTGATCGTATCGCTTCCCAAGCCTCCGTAGATCGTATCGGCCCCGTCATTGCCTTTGATCGTGTCATTGCCAGAGCTTGCGTTGAGAAGGTCCGCCTTGCCGGTGCCGTTGGCGGTGTCACCGGCGGCACCCGCATAGATGATTTGGCCTTCGTTACCTCCTGCCGCGATGCTGTCGTGTTGAGGGGCTACGACGAGCGTCCCCGTGGCCAGGTGGTCGAAATCGTAGCGGTCATCGTCGCTGCCGCCGTGGATGGTGATGGTCACCACCTGTGCGGTGCCGTCTGTGGTATGCACCGCGAACGTGTCGGTCAGCGTGTCGTCGGCGTGGAGCGCCTGCACCGCGTAGTTCGTGTCGTCGAGCGTGTAGGTCCACACGCCGGCCGCCGTCATTGTGAAGGTGCCGTAGCCGCCATCGCTCTTCGTCGGCGACAGCGTGAAGGTCTGACTGGCTGCGAGCGTCCCCGCCGTACCATCGCCCGTGAAGCCGACGATCTGCCCGACGAAGTTCTGGAAATTGCCGGGGACCAAGCTGGTGTTGGTGCCGCCGGCGTTGGCAAAATCGGTTGTCGCAGCGCTTGCGGGCGCGATCTGCCCGATGGCGCCGCTGGTCACGGTGCCGGAATTCGTCGGGGGGACGACCCCCGGCCCGCCACCGATCAACGACTCCGAATCCTCCTCGATCACTGTTATTGCCGTCGCCGCAGTGGCCTGTGTCGGGTAGGTGTTGGAGCCGTCGCGCGACGTCACCGACAGGTGCAGCGTGTCGCTGCCTTCGTACTCGTCGGCCGGCGTATAGGTCAGCCCCGCCAGCAGACTGTTCACGGCCGCCACGCTCCCCGACAGTGTCAGCGTCGCACAGTCGTTGCCGGTCACCGTCACCCCGCTCAGGCTGGCGACATGCAGCGTCCCATGCGATACCGTCAGCGTCGCACTCACCGTGTCGTCGTTGCCCTCCGCCAGCGGCCCAACGCTCACCCCGGCAACCGCCACGCCCGTGGCGTCCTCGCTGAGCGTCAGCGTCGCCGGCGCCCTTGCCGTCGGCGGCTCGGCAACCGGGGCGACCGTCACGACCTCGGTTGCCGTCACCGTCGCGCTGATATTGCCTTCCGAATCGCGCTCGGTCGCCGCAATCGCCAGCGTGAAGCTCCCTTCGAATTCTGCCGGCGGAGTGATCGTCAGGCTCGACAGGTTCCAGCTGGCCACGTCGTGCGAGGTGCTGTCTGCGGTCGCCGTAAAGCTATGACCGGGCAGGCCGGTGCCGTCGCTGAGCGTAGCGCCCGCCGGGATGTCGCTCACGACCAGCGTATCGAGGCTGTTCGGTGACGCGTCGCCGTTGGCGCCCAACAGGCTCCTGGCCGTCACGCCAAGGTCCAGCGCAATCGCCGTGTCCTCATTGCCATGCGCGGCGACCGGGTTAAGGCCGGGCGCCAGGGGGGCGACCGTCACCAGTTCGCTGGCATTCGCCGTGTTGGCATCCTGGTCGGTCGCCGTGACGGTCAGGGTGAAATTGGTGTCGTTCGGCGGAGTGATCTTCAGGTTCGAGAGATTCCAGCTCTTCACGTCGATCGAGGTGTTGCCGCTCGTCGCCATGAAGCTATTCGTGCCGTCGGTGAGCACGGCCCCGGCGGGGATGCCGCTCACCACAAGCGACTGCACGCTGTCGCTGTGGCCCGGCAGGCTGTTCACGGTCGCCGTGATCGCGCCCAGTGCGATCGCCGTACCCTCGATGCCGCTCTCAGCCTGCGGCAACCATGTCACCGTCGGCGGCGTCTCGTCGACCGTGATCGCCTGCGTTGCCTCTGGCGCCGGATTGCCGGCCGAGTCCGAGACGTCTGCCGTCACCGTGTAGCTGCCGTCATGCAGCAACTTAGCTTCGGTCGAGCTGACGTTTACCGACCAGCTGTTATTCGTCAGCGTGGTGGTGAATGTGTCGACGACGTGGCCGGAGCCGTCAACGATCTTCGCCGTCACCGGCTGGCCATTCTCCGCGTCGGTCGAAGTGCCGGCGATGACGAACCCGCTGTTCGCTGCATTGATGTTGACGACGTTGTTACCGACGATGGTGTGGATTGCGATCGTCGGCGGGGTCTCGTCCACCCTGATCGCTCGCGAGGCCTCCGCCGGATCGCCGGCCGCATTCGTCGTGTCCGCCGTCAGCTTGTAGATGCCGTCGGCCAGCGCCTTGGCCTCCGCCGGGTCGAGGTTAATCGACCAAATGTTGTTTGTGACCGTGGCCGTGCCGCTGTAGACGACGTCGTTGGAACTATCGGTGATGATGACCGTAACGATCCGCCCGTCGTCCACACCCGAGGTCGTGCCGGTGATCTCAACCCCGGCATCAGCTCTGGCGGCATTGATGATGTTGTCTGCGGCAATGCCGATTTGTCCGGCAATGCTGGTGATCGCTACCGTCGGCGGACGTATGATGAAGATCTCAGGAACGATGAAGATCGTCGACTGTATCGGAGGGAGCGCATTTTGCGGCTGGATGGAATCATTCTGAATGAAATTGATGGGCTGCAGCCCCAGCTGCGGATCGGAGAAAGGGGGCGCGCTGGACCCTGTGTGTAGCCCTTTCGCAAAGTTGGCGAGCACGTCCTGTTGGGCCGCCTGCAACTCCTGCATTCGAGTAAGAGAATTCGCGACCTCGTTCACGCTGACCGAGGACCCTCTTCTGCTCAAGACGATTGTCTCTCCAGGATCCTCAACAATGATGTGTCGCGGGACTGCCTCCTTGGTCACGAGCTCGAATACGCCGTGCTCGAGGTCTTTGTACGTGATGCTGTCGTCATCCAGGAACGTGACGTTCGGGTCCGCGGCCTGGACCTCCTTCATGGTTGAAAAGATCAGTGTCGCGAACGACAGCATGCCGAACCCGCCGGCATGGGCCCGGCTGCGAATGCTGCCAACTGGCGTGTCCACCGTCAGGGAGCCGGTTTTTGCCAGCCTGCCCGCAATGAAAGCGAAGGTGCCTCTGGTTACCGCGAACAGGGCCGACTGGGAGGTGCCGTTGGAGTCCCGGACGAATTCGCTCAACTCCACGCGAGCGTCGCGGGATAGGTTGAACACGGTGCCGTCGACGAAGCGAATTTCGATCCGCCCGTCGGCTGCGGTCTCGATGACGTCACCCAGGCAAACAGGATCGCCAACCATGACTTGAACGGCAATGCCACTCGCACGCCTGATGGTGCCGCAACCGATCGCCGTCTGAATGTTGCCGATCACCTGGGGAAGCTGGCCCACGGCGGCCATGCACGCATCCCCGAACTCCACGCCGGACGCAACTAACATTGGCTTCGACCTCGCCTGCTGAGTAGCTCAGGCCCGGCGTGGTGCCGCAGTTTTCTTGCTTTTGCTTGCCCGGCGCCACGAGGTCAAAATTTCCTGGCGCTGGCGGCCCCAAACTAGCCCGCCGAAACGACCTGATCCGATTTTAATTCCAACAGCAAGGAGACGCGTTCAGCGCGACGTCGACATGGCAGGATTGCTGTCGTTCTGCTGCGATATGCGACCCCACGAAAATATTCTATTGTCTGTGTCCGAATTGTCTACCTCTCCGAAATGTCTACCTCTTAATGGCAGCACGCCAGCCTCTGGATGAGCTACTCTGCCTGGTCTGGCATTGAAGTTATTGCGGTCTTGGCTCGGCGATTGGCAACCAGCGGGCTGCCATACAAAAAGATCTTCTCGAGAAGGAGGGGATCATGCGCACACATACGATTAGCGTATTGGTGGCAGGTTGCGTTTTGGCGCTAGCCAGTCTTTTGCCTTGTCGAGGGCAAGCGCAAATCGATTCTGCCCGACCCGCCGTTCAGGATTCTGCATCAAAGCCGATTGGGAAAGTTGTGTCCGCCGCGGGTTCGGTCACGATCGAACATGCGAGTGCGGTTGTCGTTCAGGCAAATGTTTCCGGTCAAGCCTCTCAGACGAAGGTTGGTGATCTCGTCTATTTGGGCGACGTGGTCCAGACCGGAACCGATGGCCGGGTCGGGATCAACTTTACTGACGGTACCTCGTTCAATCTATCGAGCAACGCCCGCATGGCTTTGACCGAATTCGTGTACGACCCAAACGGGAAGTCAAATTCGAGCTTGCTCAGCCTGACCAAGGGAACGTTCACCTTTGTTGCCGGCAACATAGCGAAGACCGGCGACATGAAGGTCGACACCCCTGTCGCAACGATGGGGATTCGAGGGACCACGCCGCGCATCGAAATATCGGATGATGGGACCGTCAAATTTGCCACCCTTATTGAAGAGGGCAAGAGCAAGCTTACGAAAAAGCCCGGTGCACCCGCGGCGCAGCAACCCGAGCAAAAAACCGATCACAAGTTCAATTTCAACATCTGTCGAGGGTGCTAGGATCATCTCTTGAGCGCAAGCCGTTCTCGGTGCAAGCAGGGGTCCGGCGTAGAACGGCGACTTGCAGAAACCAGCGACCGCAAATTCCCAAAATCGGGAAGTCTGACATGGAAATTAGTGCAAATACCGGCACCATCGGCCGCGTAGCGCCGATTCTCATCTTGCTGCTCCTCGGGTCACCGGCGCTGGCGCAGAACCCGAAGCCAAAGGATAACTATCTCAGGAATATTGAGTTGTGCAACGGCCTGGATCGCACGCCGTTTGAAGCTCGGATTGATGGTTGCACGGCGCTCATCGACGCGCGCCAAGGCACGACGACGACCTTGGCGATCGCCTATAACAAACGTGGCAATGCCTATGCCGCAAAGGCGGACTACGACCGCGCCTTCCAGGATTTCGAACAATCGATCAAGCTCAATCCAACTTACGCCAAGCCCTTCAACAATCGGGGTGTGGCTTACTTGAAGAAAGGAGAATACGAGCTCGCGATCAAAGCGTTCGACGAGGCGATCAAACTCAATCCCAACTACGGCGGCGCTTTCGCCAACCGTGCCGGAGCCTACCTGAAAAAGAATGAGTACGATCGCGCGGCGCGGGACTATGACGAGGCAATCCGTCTTGATCCCAATTTGGGAGCCGTGTGGAACGGGCGCTGTTGGACCCGAGCCATCCTCGGCGCGTTGAAGGCGGCGCTGGAGGACTGCAATAAGGCGCTTCAGTCGGGATCGAACGACGCCGCGACGTATGACTCGCGTGGGCTCGTCTACCTGAAGATGGGCCAACTCGGCGCGGCTATCGATGACTATAGTTCTGCGCTGCGCTTCGACCCGAATCTGGCGAGCGCGCTCTATGGACGCGGGCTTGCCAAGCTCAAGCAGGGTGACAAAGCTGGCAGCGATTCCGATATCTCAGCGGCAAAGACAATCCAGGCCGAGATCGGTGACGACTTCACGCGCTATGGCGTGCGGTAGAGACTAATCAACGCAGAGCTTACAGCCACATCCGGATTAGACGCAAGCCGAGGGTGCATTTCGTCTGACACAGGCGGTCGTCCGGATTGGTTCACCGCTCATCGAAGCAAGTCTGGTGGGCAGATGATCAGGACGATCGCGGTGGAAGCGGCAACAAGTCAGAGGCTGTATCCTGCCCGGCCCCACCAACGCTGTCCTTCAAACGGTTCGGTTGCAGCTCGCCCACAGCCTCAAGTGCGGGATATGCGACTGAGCAGATGTGCGAGTGGATACGTTTGAGATCGCGCAAAACATCGAGATAGAGGGAACTCGTCTCTATGCTTTCGGGGCGCCGGTCGCGCAGCCGGGCCAAATGGCTTTCCGCGTACCCGAGCTCGGCGACACGCAGTTGAGTCTTTTCCTCGATCAGCGTGCGAGCGGTACGCACGTCCTCATTAATGAAAACACTAAAGGCAAGTTTCAGGTTTTCAATAACGCGTTGATGAAACAGCGCGAGTTCAGTCGCCCCTTCCTTCGAGAACTCGTACTTGTGCTTGATCTTCTTGCTGGCCAACTCCATCAAATTCTTGTCGATGATGTCGCCAATATGTTCGAGGTTGATGGCGAAGGCGATTATCTCCATGGCGCGTCGCCCATCCCGATCATCAAGGCTTTCGCGGGTCACTTTGATGACATAGAGCTTTATCGCTTCGTCCAATCTATCGACGATGTTGTCCATGCGCGAGACTTCGGCCGCGAGCTTGCGGTCGTTGCTCATCAGTGCCGTCATCGCCTGTCGCAGCATGCGCTCGACGACATCACCCATGTGCAGTGTCTCGCGCGCGGCGCAGGCTAAGGCCACGGACGGCATGTGGACCGCCGTCTCATCCAGGTAGAGAGGTGCGGATGGATCGGCCGTTTTTGGCGGGTCGGGCAGCAACCGCGTCAACAGGGATGCAAAACCGTCCAGCAGGAAGACGAAGACCTGCGCCAGGGCCACGTTGAAGGCCATGTGGAAGTCGGCGGCCATCCGGGCCCCATTGGGATCAAGTCGCGCAAAGAGGTCTGCGATCGGCTGAATAAACGGCAACACAAGCACGAGGCCGACGGCGCGATTGATCAGGTTTCCGATCGGCAGGCGACGGCTTGCCAGGCCGGCAGAACTGCCGCCTTCCAGCACTGGATTGACCGCGCTGCCAAGATTAGCGCCGAGGACGAGCGCGAGAGCCGCAACGGGGCTTACGAAATGCGAATGGGCGAGCGACATGACGAGCAACACCACCGCCGCGCTGGAATGGGCCGCCCAGGTGAGCGCAGCGGCGATCAGGACGCACAAGACCGGCGCGCCCGTGATCGCGGCAAGAAGTGCGCGTACACTTGGAGCATTCTCGGCCGGGGCGAGCGTATTCATTAGAATATGGAGAGACAGCAGCATAAGCCCGAGGCCGATCGCCACGCGGCCCAGGTCGCGGAGCGGCCTGCGGCCACCGAAGTTAAATGCCAACAAGCCCGCCAAAAACAGGACGGGCGCAACCGCCGAGATATCGAACGAGAGGGCTTGCACGATTAATGTCGTGCCGATGTTGGCACCGAGCATGACGGCCAGCGCCGGGACAAGATCCACGAGGCCGCGCGCCGCGAAGGACGTCATCAGCAGGCCGGTCGCCGTGCTGCTCTGTAGGAGCGCGGTAACGCCGATCCCGGCCAGCAGGGCCAGAAATCTATTGTGCAAGGCCGTGCCCAGCACGTGGCGCAATTCGGAGCCGAAGGCGCGCATGATCCCGCTGCGGACCATGTGCAAGCCCCACATGAGCAGGGCAACAGCGCCCATCAAGTCAAGAAGAACAATGCTTCCCATCGAGCCGCGCGCCTCGTGTCGATGCTGGTGCTACTCCGCTCCCGCCAGACCTCATCTGCGACCTGGAACTCCAGACCTTTGGGTAAATAGAGCCCTTAGGTGGTCAATTCCAGTGCCACTGTTGGCCAGTCGGGACTAGACCCGAGTGCTGTTTGGCAGATAGCAGCCGGTCACGGATGGGCGCTTATGATGCCTTGCGCCTTCGCAATCGATGTTTGCGTCCCGTCGTAACAGACAGAGCACGATCCAGATTGCCATGATGGCAATCAATTTGCAGCGCCCCTGGTCGCATCTTGAAGTGGAGTGGCGATCGCATGGTTGCGACTTCGCCGTCGAACGCAGCGAGGAGGCGGCCCTGCGTGCGCTTATGTTGGCAGTCGCGCCCTTGAAGATGCGAAGCTCGCGCTGCCGCTTGACAAGCCCGAGAATGCAACGGCGAGCGAGCCAGAAAATCGAGAGCTGGTCTTGTGCCTTGGCGGCGTCGCTTCCGGCAAGCACGCTCGCAACGGTTCGCACGCATTGACCGCCGTCAAGGCCGCGAACCGCCTTGCGCGGCACAATCCGGTTCGGCGGCCGCTACCGGGAAGACAAGACGTGAACGAATTACCCGCCAGGCCAGGACTCTTTCGCGATCGGCGCGAAGCGGGGCGGGTGCTCGCTGAAAAGCTCGTTGCCTATGCCAATCGTCCAGACGTGCTGGTACTGGCCCTGCCGCGCGGCGGCGTGCCCGTCGCCTATGAAGTGGCCCAGGCGCTGAGCGCTCCATTCGACGTTTTTGTCGTCCGCAAGCTTGGCGTGCCTGGCTACGAGGAGCTGGCGATGGGTGCGGTTGCTACGGGCGGCGTACGCGTGCTCAACGACCAACTCGTCGAAAGTCTTGGTATCCCCGAGCAAATGATCGATGCGGCCGCGCTGCGTGAACAACAAGAACTGGCGCGGCGCGAGCGTCTTTACCGCGGCGGTCGTCCGCCACCCCATGTCCGCGGCCGCACGGCAATCCTGGTGGATGACGGCCTGGCGACCGGCGCCACGATGCGTGCCGCGATCGAGGCGCTGCGGCGGCAGAATCCGGCCCGCATTGTCGTTGCGGTCCCGACGGCGTCACCTGAAACCTGCGAGGAAATGAAATCAAAGGCCGACGAGGTCATCTGTGCCATTACGCCCGAACCCTTTCATGCGGTCGGTCGCTGGTATCAGGATTTCTCGCAGACGACGGATGAGGAGGTTCGCGTCCTGCTGGCGCGGCAAAGCAAAGCGCAAGGCCCGAGCGGAGGCTGAACAGCTAAAGGCTGACCTCATCGTCACGGGCGGATACGATCATTTGCCGCTGCGTGAGCGGTTGCCCGGCGGCGTGATCTATGACCTGATGCACGAGGCGTTCCTTGACGTTCCGAACCCAGACCCTGCGCCGCCGACCTCAAAGCAGCCGCGTACATCACAAGTGCGCGGGAGCCGGCGACAAGATCAGGAACTACAATGCCCCTGGACCTCCCGCTTCGGTGCCGGTGCGGCCGCATGCGCGGTGTCGCGAGCGGCGTTTCCCCGTCCAGCGGCTTCCGTTTCGTCTGCTACTGCAAGGATTGCCAGGCGTTCGCGCGCTTCCTTGAACGGACGGACGTGCTCGACGCGGCCGGCGGAACCGACATCTTCCATATGCCGCCTGGGCGCGTGAAGATCACCGCGGGCACGGACGCCATGCGGTGCCTGAGTCTCTCCGACAAGGTATTGCGCTGGTACACCGATTGTTGCCGGACCCCGATTGCCAACACCCCCGCCGGGCCGCGCTTCCCGGTCATCGGCGTGGTACATTCCTTCATGGACCACGCGGCCGACGCTCGCTCCCGGGACAAGGTGCTCGGTCCGCCGCTCTGCCGCATTTTCGAACGCTCTGCCGTCGGACCGCTGCCGCCGAATGCGCCCGGTCCGCCGTCGCTCGGGCTTTTCGCTCGCCGCGCACAAAAGCTGCTCGGCTGGTGGGTGCGGGGACTGAGCCGACCCACGCCGTTCTTCGATGATCGGACGAAGGCTCCGCGCGCCGTGCCACGCGTGCTCGCACAAAGCGAGCGCGCCGCTCTGTCTTCGGGCGGCGAACCGGATCGCAGATCGTAGCTGTATCCCCTTGCAAGAGCGCCATTGAACGATCGCGAGCCACGCTGTTTGTGCGCTGTCGGCCTCGGTGCCGCTGGCAATTGCGGGCTAATCATATTGCTCCAAGGAGGCATCCAGACCGAAATTTACAACTAAGCCGTTGGTATGCCAATCTTGTGTATGCCAATCCTGGCGCGCGAAGCCGAATTCCGAACGGGAAGGTGCTCGACATGCGTATAGTTCTGGTGGGGACAGGATACGTAGGGTTGGTCTCGGGCGCCTGCTTCGCCGACTTCGGGCATCATGTCACTTGTGTGGACAAGGATGAGGCAAAGATTGCGTCGCTGACACGTGGCGAAATTCCGATCTTCGAGCCCGATCTCGAGCGCCTTGTCCAAAGCAATGCCAGTGCAGGCAGGCTTGTCTTCACGACGGACCTTGCCGGCCCCGTAAGCGATGCTCAGGCCATCTTCATTGCGGTCGGCACACCCTCGCGCCGCGGCGATGGCCACGCGGATCTTAGTCATGTTTATGCGGCGTCTCGCGAGATCGCCAAGGCGGTCGGACGTTTCGCGGTTGTGGTGACAAAATCAACTGTGCCTGTCGGCACTGGCGACGAGGTGGAACGGATCTTCATGCAGGTGAATCCGTCGGCCAACGTCTCCGTGGTTTCGAACCCTGAATTTCTCCGCGAAGGTGCGGCGGTGCGTGATTTCAAGCACCCGGACCGTATTGTTGTGGGAACGCTGGACGAGCGCGCCCGCAAGGTAATGGGTGAGATCTACCGGCCTCTGTATCTCAATCAGGCGCCCATCATGTACACCAGCCGCCGCACCGCCGAGTTGATCAAATATGCGGCTAACGCGTTTCTGGCCACCAAGATTACATTTATCAATGAAATTGCCGATCTGGCGGAAAAGGCGGGTGCCAACGTTCAGGAAATCGCGCGCGGAATAGGCATGGATAATCGCATCGGGTCGAAGTTTCTTCATGCCGGCCCCGGTTTCGGCGGCTCCTGTTTTCCTAAGGATATGCGCGCGCTAATCAAGACCGCCCAGGATTTCGACGCGCCTCTGAGGATCCTGGAGGTGGTCAACTCCGTCAACGACGTTCGCAAACGGGCGATGGCGCGAAAGGTTGCGGCGCCATTCGGCGGAAATCTGCACGGCAAGACCATTGCCGTGCTTGGCCTGACGTTCAAGCCGGACACCGACGATATGCGCGAGGCCCCTTCAATCCCCCTGATCACCGCGCTCTTGGATATGGGTGCGACGGTGCGGGCGTTCGATCCGGTTGGCATGGAACAGGCCCGCATCGAAATGCCGGATATTCAATATTCGGGTGATCCGTATGAATGCGCCGAAGGTGCCGATGCTTTGGTCATCGTAACTGAATGGGCGCAGTTTCGGGCGCTTGATCTCGATCGACTGAAGCGCGAGATGGCGTGTCCGGTCGTCATCGATCTTCGCAATGTCTATGATCCCAAAGAACTGACAAAGCGCGGGTTTCTGTATCAAAGTATCGGGCGCGCCCACTAGATCATGATCCGATCAGGTTGAATCGGATCGCGCTCTCATCTCTTTGTTTGAGATTGATCTCCCCGCGCAAACGCACGCGTTTGTCGCGAGGGAAAACCGCTACCCGCTCTTCCGGATCATGCTCTGGAGGCGCGGCCCCAGGGATCGTCTGAGTGTCGATCCGAGCATTCCGAGGATACCCGGCACCAATCGCAGATGCCGCGAGATGAAGAATGCCATCGCTACGTTCCAGACGATCAGCGCGATGGTTGTCGCGATCGCGGCGCCGGTCAGCCCGAGTATAGTGATGAAGACAATACTGGCGACGACGTTTACGGCCGCGCTCAGGATCGTCAGGGCGGCGGCGCCGCGTTCGTGTCCGGTCATCGTCATGACGGATAGCTGCGAGCCATAGCTCGCCACGATCACCTGGCCGACGAGAAGGATGCGCAGCGCGGGGACGCCGTCGGCAAAGTCTTTGCCGAACCAGGTGAGGATGGGTTCCGCGAGCGCGGCCAGCACCAGTGCAATGCAGCCCGCCGCACATAGTGTCCATGACGCGGCTTTCGTCACGAGAGCTTGCAATGTCACCTGGTCCTTCCGGGTGAACAGGCTCGAAATGGTGGGTGAGAACAGGGTGTTGATCGCAGCGCGCGGCAACACCACGAGGAAGGAAATATTGAAGGCCAGGCTGTAGATTCCGGCTTCCCTCGTCTCTCCGAGCCAACCCAGCAGCACGACACCGGTTCGATTGAGGAGAGCCTCGGCGGCCGATATGATCACAAGCGGCACTGCCGCGTTGCGCCAGGTCGCGGCGTCGTATTCGGAAGCTGTATTTGTAAGCACTCCGGGGCGAAGCCTGCGCATCGCCGCACTGACGAGTCCGAGCGCCGTGATCGACCCGACGAGCGTCGCCATCATGACCAGCGGGGCGTCGGTGTGCCGCCTCAGTCCCACGTTGGCCAGCAGGACAAGGACCAGCAGCAGGCCGTCGCGCACCATTTTGTCCGGCAGCAGCGCCAGCACCACGCCGCCGAATGCACGAACGATCGAGCAGCGTATCCACAGCAGCGCCCAGACTGGCACAAGAACGAATCCAGCGAGAAACGTATTCCTGAGCTCCGGCGAAAACTGCCGGGACCAGATCAAGATGACCGAAGCCCCCGCCAACGTCACAAGAATGCCGACGGCGAGCGCACGTCGCTGCGCATACTGGATGACGCCTCGCGCGAGGCTCCATGCTTCTGTGGACTGGTAAGCCGACACAAAGCGCAGCAGCGCGATGTCGAAGCCGAGCGTGGAGAAGTAGGCAAGGATCGTCATCCAGGCAATGACGTAGGCGTAGACGCCATAGGTCTCGGCACCAACCAGTCGGGCAATCAGAAGCTGCGAGCATGCGGTCACGCCGGCGCTGGCAACAAAGATCGCAAACGCGGTGGCGCCGCCGAGAGCAACTCGCTTGATCCGCGCGCTGCCAAGGGCCTGGTCAAACATTTCAGTGGTCATAAATCTCAGTGTCCTCTGCCGGCGACCCCTGGGACGGTTCGACGGCTGTCTGGATCGATGGTTACAAGGCAGTACGGCCTTCCAGAGCCTGATCAACGTGAATTGAATCAGCGCAGGGCTGATTTCGTTGCGTCGCCGCGCGCTGTTGCAGATTGACGCGCGCCATTACCTGTTTCTCGACCTGGTCCACGGCCTCGTTAAGCGAATGCTGATCGAGCGAGGCGGCATTCATGATCTGCCTGCCTTCCTTGCGCAGCAGTTCGTGCAGGCAATCGACGATGGCCAGCGACCTGAGGCTGGTCGTCAAATCCAGTTCGAGCAAGCGCTCGATTCTGCTCTCGCGACGCTCCCGGTCACGCAGCCGCGACGTCAGGATATCGGTTGGCACATCGAGCCGAACCAGCAGGTCGGATTTCGGGATATCCTCCAGCGCATGTGAGATCGCAAGCTCGTCTACCGCCCCGCCAAGCAGCACGAGTGAACAGACCGCCTGGACGAATGCCTGGTCAAACAACACGATGTGGCCGGTATGCGACGCTTGAAACCAGGATCGCGACAGGCGTGACACGTATTGGGTGAGCCTGAACGACCAGAGAGTGCTGGATGGCGGAAGAATTTTGATCAGATTTAACGCCATCGCGACATCGTGCGAGGTGGTGAATGGATGGCGCGCCATCGTCAGCATCTCGGCGAATGGACGGGACAGGCGGCCTATCACGGATGATATCGGTTGGCTCGGGAGATCCGACCCGGAACCGATTTCATGTGGTGAACGCTCCGCCGGTCGCTGACTGAGGACGAGGTCCACGGTTTGGCCACGTTCACGGAGGCGGGCTGCGAGAGCGCGAGCGAAGGTGGTCTTGCCTGCGCCCGGGGGACCGAAGAGTTCGATGATCATATCCGAACCTCGCTATGCGGACCTAGGTTTTGATTGGGCAATTTGACTCCGGCCATTCTTCATCCGTTGTTTTCGGATCGCGCCTTAAAGCGTGCGCCAGATCTCCTGTTTGGCGGCGCGAATGACGTCCGCCAAAGGCTGTTCTGCGTTGATGGAAACGATGTGTGCCCCGGAAAACGCCAGTCGCGGGATCGCCTCGATGCGCTTCTCGATGACTGTCGGGTTCATGTCCGGCTCGCGCCTTGCGGCGGTCTCGGGCGTGACGATCAGCTTGATGACGAGATCCGGTGGAAGGCGCTGCGCAAGGGCATAGGCGCTTGCCTCCCATCTGCGAAGCCAGGATGGTGCCCGCGCCAGACGCGTCAACAGAGGTCCGTCATTGAAATCGCGATTTTCATTCTGCGGATAACGGTCGGTGATGACGACGAGCCCACGGGTTGCGGCGCGGCGTGTGGCAAGAAGCTTGCTGCGTTTCTCGCGCGCCACGACCGCCGCCCAGACCATGAGCAACAAGCTGTAGAGCGGCCCCGGGGAGGCATTCGATACCTTGCCGTGCGATGATCCCCTCGGCTTGGTCCTCAGCAGGAGGCTCAGCAATGGCACCATCAATTTGAAAGGACGCAAGAGCAGGGAGGGCCTGCCGCCGCCGGTGCCGAAATAGACCGGCATGACATCGATCTCGGAGCTGAGCCATTCGCGAATGGCGGCGTTGAGCGTGCTCTTGCCGCTGCCGTCAATTCCGATCAGTGCCACCACACAACCGCCGCCCGGCGCGCGGCGGCTCCATGGCCTCGGCAAATGCAGATAAAACTTGTTGAGGCCGCCGGCTGCCCAATGAAATGCCCGCACCATGCTGCGCAGCCGCGCCTCAAGCGCGTTGTACGTCCGATACGGTGCGAAATGCCTTCGGATGGCTGTCCGCAGGCGATGACTTTCCTCGAGTGATCCTTCGCCGTAAATGGCGGCGGTAAGCATCGCGCCGATATTGTCGCCCAGCAACTCGGAAGCTCTACTGCCAAGCTGCGCGCGATCGAGCGTTTCGGTCAGTCGCTTTCGATCGAGCGCGAATCTGGCGAGCGTGGTCCGCCGGCCGCGGAGCGTAACCGGATCCAGGCGCCCCAGTTCGAGGCAGGCGCGTACACCCAGCAGCACGGCTTCGCTCGCGGGTTCCAGTATCATGACCGGCAATGTCGGGTGAAGAACGGCCCGCGCCAATATGTCGCTTTCCCAGGGAATGCGGTAATTCTTGTGAAGGCGCTCGCCCACGATCAGGCGGAAATGCAAATGAAGATGAATCAACCGGCCGCTCGGCTCGTCGTAGCCGAGGTAGCTCATGATTACCGGATGGTCCCGCATCGCAACAGAAGGAAAAAGCTTGAACCCGCGTCCGAGCAAAATCGCCTGGGCGCGGTGCTGGTCGTGCCGCGCAATGAGAAGGTCGAGATCCCCTTCGCCAGCCAGCACCGATTCGATGCGTGTGCTGCTTTTCCAGTAGCAGTAAGAAATAGCCTGGCGGTGAAAGTCGCCCAGGACCATCAGCGGCAGAGAGAGAGTCGGATTGTCGATAGGCAACCGGACGATCATGCCTGGGTCTTGTTGAAAAGCAGCGTTTCCCATCATGGCGAGACCTTGACCCTTGATTGTTTGGGGTTGTGAATTCCGGCTGCCGGCTTCGAATGCCATCTTCCGATATGGCTCCAGGCGTCCGAGAGCGATGTTGAAATCCGCAGTTGAAGCCGGCGGATCCTGAACAGGGCCAGACGATATTGTCTCAGGAATATGAGGTCCGCACTGCGTGACTTCAGGTCAAGAAATGAGAAGGCCGCCTGGCGGTATCGTCCGGACGTGCTTGCAACTCTGCTCTTCAAGTGACCGGCATATGAACCGCTAAACGTAATTCCAGGTCTTGGGCCGTTGGGGAGGGTCGAATATTTCCCATAGTCAAGGGAATATTCGCCGGCGTCGCCGTATCCATAACGTGCATGTTTTTTCAGATCGACCTGTGTAATCAGGGCACTCACGTGCCGAAGCTGCCGCGCCGCAGAGGCGCCGGGTCTGCGCAGCAGGTTCAATGCGTTCTGCGCGAGCTCTCGCCCGGTGCTGCCCCATTTGACGACGAAGAAAATTTCGTCCGCCATGGCGGCGAGCAATCGTGTCTCGGTGCTGCCGAGCACTGGCGGGCTGTCGATGATCACGCAGTCGTAATTCTTGCGCAATTGGCGAAGCAAGTGTGGCATTTCCTCGCCGCCGAACAGTATCAGCGGGTCAACGGAGCTTCGGTTCATCGGCAGATAGTCCAGCCCCAGCTCCGGGATATGCTGGATTACTTCCGCCGGCATGCGTTTCTTGAGGAGAAGGTCAAGAATTCCCTGGTCGGCTTTGCCGTCAAGTTCCCGCAGGATCGATGGATGTTTGAAGTCGAGATCGATCAAGAGCACGCGTTTCCGCAGCAGCGCCATGCAGACGGAAAGGCTCACCGCCAGCGTTGTCTTCCCTTCCCCGGGCAAGCTCGAGGTGATCAGGACTGCTTTCCGTGGGCGAGATGGAGACACCAGTTGCCTCGTCGCCGCGATCGAACGAATGGCTTCCGTGTAGGCAGCGAAAGGACCGGTCAGCAGGTGCTGATGCAATCGCCGGGTTCTATCCATCTCGACAACTTGCGGAACCAGACTGATACAGGGAACGCCGAGCGCTTCGTTGATTTCGCGCTCGCACCGCAGCCCGCGGTCGAGCCGCTCCAGGATGACGGCCAGCAGCGATCCGCAGATGGAAAACACGATCAGCGCGGGAAAAATGAACAGCAACGGGTTCGGAGAGCTCGGCCGCTCGGGTTTCGCCGCCAGCGACAGGATATACGCGTCGGGGGTGATGGCCTCCTGCTGATCCCGGATCTTCTGCTGTCGGCGCAGCAGGGCGTGATAGAGCTGTCCCTTCCCCACTGCCTGGCGTTCGAGTTCCTGCAGGTGTTGATCGGCTTCGCCGGCGTCGCTCGCCTGCCTTGCAGGGTCGGCCCTTTGCCGCATGAAGGCCTGTACGGCTGCGTTGGATCGTTCAACCTCGACTCTCAGTTCTGCAATGCGACTATCGAGCCTGGCCAATTCGCTGCTGTTGTAGGCGCGCTGCAGTTCGCTCTGACCCGCGATATACAGCTGGGCGATTCGGTTGGCGATGGTCCTGGCTGCCTCGGGGTCCGGCGACGTGTAGCGGACGGCGATGATACGGGAGCGTCCTTCCTGATTAATCGAGAGGTAGCGTTCCAGTTCGTCGAAGTTCAACGTCGGTTCCCCGCTTTTGCCCGATCTTCCAATCCAGATTTGCAGGCGGTGCGCCAGTTCCGATGGGCCCGGGAGCCACGGCGCTGCGGTGGCGTGTCGCGGTGCGCGATCCGCGACACGTTCGGTCTCGATTCGGTGAACCGTCGGCGCTGCGGGCTGAAATTGCGGATCCTCCAGCAGGTTGTTGAGGACACGCTCCAGGTTGTCGCGCGAGAGAAGGGTGCCGACATGGGTTTCGATGATGCCTTCATCTTTTGGCGCAGCAGCGACTTGCGCGCCGCTCGATGGTGGATCGATCGCGATCTGGGCCTTCGCGGTATATTTTGGCGGCATCAATAGCCCAACCACAAACACCAGCAGCGTGCCGCACAGGGCAATAGTGAGGATGAGGCGGCTTCGACGGCGCAGGAGGTTGATGAGTTCTCGGAAGGGAAGCTGGCCGGACGTCGTTTCGCCGCCTGCCTGTCGCGCGGCACCTGCATTTTGATCCATCCGCGGCTCCGATTGCACCACCATGTCACCCCAATGTTTGCTCATTGTCGGCCTCCTGATTCATCCGACGCGGGTGCTCTGGAGCTCCTGTGGTGTTGGTGCAGGCAAGATGCGGTATCGCGCCAAATCATTGGGCGCCGGGCTGATAGCTGGCCCCGGCGGGAGATCGACAGGTGCAGGGCAACGAACCTGGTGCAGCAGTATCTAGCCATAGGCCCTCAAACTCCTTGATTGCGTCGCCAAGGACGTCTCCGCCTCGTCGACCCCGAACGAAGACTGCGGCAAATTCGAATTGCGATTGGAGTCGAGCCAGGCTTGAACCATCAAAATGGCCCACAGTTCACCCGATCGATCCCTTCGTCCGCTGAGATGTTGCTGCCAGCAGGCCTGAATGCGGCCGGAATGAAGCAGGCCCTCGCGCCGGATGCTTGCTCCGTCAAGCAACTCTTCCGCCCAGCCGCGCAAAGGGCCGCGCAGCCATTCGCCGATCGGGACGTTGAAACCTTGCTTCGGCCGTTCGAACAGGGATTCGGGCAGGTAGCGGCGGAGCACGCGCCGCAATGGCCTTTTGCCCTGGCCGTCGCGGATCTTGGCGGCGGTCGGCAGGCGCCACGCGAATTCGACGACGCGATCGTCGAGAAACGGACATCGTGCCTCCAGACTGGTCGCCATTGTTGCGCGGTCGAGCTTGACCAGAATATCGCCGGTCAGATAGCCGGCCATGTCGCGATAGATGAGCCTGCCCACCGCATCGGGGAGCGCAGGAACGTCCGCCGGGTCGGCGGCTCCCGGATCGAGAGCCACGGGCCTCGAACCGAACGTTGTCAGCTGATCGTAACGCTCTTGTTCGTCCGCAGCCTCGAGCACACGCGCGAATTTTTGCAGGTTGACGCCGTTCAAGGCCGAACGAAGCTCGGCCGGCAGCTTGAAAATCCGGAACATCTCCTGCCACGCTCGTGGCGGCAGGTTGAGTAGTGCAGAGGCCGCCAATCGGCGCAGGCTGGAAGGGAGCCGAAACAGAGCGGCGAGCTGCGCCAGCATGAAATGTCTCGCGTATCCGCCAAAGCACTCGTCGCCGCCGTCTCCGGACAATGCAACGGTGACATGCTGCCGCGCCAGTCGCGAAAGAAGCAAGGTTGGAATTTGCGATTCATCGGCAAACGGTTCGTCCCAAATCTGCGGCAAATCCGGGATCACCGCGCAGACTTCCGCGGGCGTCAGGCGGAACTCGGTGTGGTCAGTGCCAAAATGCCGCGCCACTTTGGAAGCGTGCGCCGCCTCGTCATACGGGGCTTCGCGGAAGCCGACGGTGAAGGTCCGAATCGGGCGCGACGACTGCGCCTGCATGAGCGCCACGACCGTTGAGCTGTCGATCCCTCCGGACAGGAAGGCGCCAAGCGGTACGTCGGCGACCATTCGCTGCCGCACGGCGCTCCGGAGCAAGCAATCAAGCTCGGCATCGAGCTCGGATTCATCGAGGAGGAGCTGATATCGCTGCCCAGTCTCGGCGATCGCGGCGAGCGACCACCAGCACCGAACCCTTGCCCGCAGGCTTTCGATACTGGCTTTCTCCAGGTCTTCCGACCGGACCGAAAGCATTGTGCCGGGCGGCAGCTTGAAGACGCCGTTCCAGATGCAATGATTATCCGGCATCCAGCCCTGGCGAAGCATCATTGCCAATGCCCGCGTATCGACCGTCGGCCGGAAGCCGGGATAAGTCAGGATCGCCTTCAACTCGGATGCGAACAGCAGCGCGCTCCCGGCAAGCGCAACATAGAGCGGCTTTTTGCCCATGCGATCGCGGACGAGATGCAGAACACGATTTTTGCGATCCCAGATGCCGGCGGCAAACATCCCGGAAAATTGCTTGAGCGCTTCCTCGATGCCGTGGCTTTCGAACGCGGCCAGCATAACCTCGGTATCGCTGTCGCTGCGGAAACGATGGCCTTCGGCTTCGAGTCCCGGTCGCAGGCTGGCGAAGTTGTAGATCTCGCCGTTGAACGTCATGACGAGATTTTCATCGGCCGACAGCATCGGCTGGTGGCCGGCGTCGGACAGATCAACAATCGCGAGGCGACGATGGCCAAGAGCGATGCCGCCGTCGCGATCGAGCCAGATGCCGCCGCTATCCGGCCCGCGATGATTAAGCTTCGCAGCCATCGCATCGATCGCTGCAAGATGGCGGGGGTTCGCCGCGCGAGTGAGGAGAATTCCTGCGATGCCACACACCCGTCAGCTCCATCGTTGCGCCGGTGACGCCTTGCGGCTTTCCGCGGCGACAAGGCAGATTGCGATGGCGAACCAGAAGGCCGGGTGGCGGACGATCAAATGGAAAATGCTGAAGATCGTCAGTCCGCAAATCAGCACCGTCAATCCATCCAGCCTCGCCCGCCAGGTCAGCAGGAACGTGGCCGCAACCAGCCATACCAGGCTGAGCACTGCCAATAGTCCGCCCTGGGTGAAGATATCGAGCAGCGTATTGTGGGCCTCGAAGTTCGGCGTCCCGTTCACTTTGGGATGCTCGAGATTTGCGGGTTCTCCCGAGGAATCTTGTCGTCCCGCGCGAATCCAGGGCGGTATCGGAAGGTGCGGACCCGGCCCGAGTCCGAGCATTCCTGATTCAAGTCCGCGATCGATCGCTTGCCGCCAGGCTTGAAGTCGGATTTGAGCTGTTTTTTCCGTGTCCTGCTGGTCGCCCTTCGCCATGTCGCCGACAAATCCTTGCGCCTCGACCGCGAGGGAACCGGCGAACGGAGCGGCAGAAGCCAACAGCAGCGGCAACGCGAGAACCGCGATCCATGCGCAGGCCAAGCGGACGGTGAGCCTTGGTTGATGCGAGAGAAGCCATGTCCGCAGCTTGAGCGCGATGAAGATCGGGCCGGCCGCCACAAGGACAAGACCAAACGTATCGCTCTTGGTGAGGCGTCCAACGTAAATGGGAAGAACGGCACCTCCGATGGCGGCGATCCGCGCAGGAGCGCTGGCTGCGACGTCAGCGAGATGCAGGGATAGAAGCCCGAGCACGGCGCAAAGGATAGCCAGCTGATTTGGATTCTCGGACCAGCCGCGGAAGCGGTCCCAATACCAGGGATCGATCGATCCGATGCCGACCCACCCCCACGCCTGGATCGCCTGCAGAGCGAGGGTAGCTGAGCCGACCGTCACCAGAAACCAGGCGACGCGATGCAAGCGCGCTCCCGCGTCTGTCCCCACGACGCACAGAATGCTGATGACGGCGAGCACCGGGTAGGCCATCACGTCATGCATGAACAACGCTTGATCGTGGACATCCCCGATCGCGAAACCGGCAAGCGTGCCGATGCTCTGCGCGACCGCAAAAAGCAGCCAGAAGATCACCAGCCGGGAAAGCGCCGGTGTGAATTGAGGCCCAAGCCGAACCGTCTCGCGGCCGAGCATCAGGCCGATCCAGATTACGATGCAAATTTCGCCGGCAGGCCTCAGCTGGGACGCGGTCGACAGCAGAATCCCCAGTACAAGCAGCAGGTCCCGCTTCATGAAAAACTCTCTTTTCCCAGCGAACCATGGTCGGGGCTTTTCCTGGCTGCTGGCAGTTTGCTTCGCAGAGGTTCATCGAGTAGTTCGTCGTAGGCCGCGATATAACGGGCAACGGTGAGATCGAGATTGAACTCCTGCCGCACCAGCTCTGCGGCCCGCGCGCCCATCGCGCGTGCAGCGGAGCGATCGTCAAGCAGATCGACAATTTTCGTTGCCAGCAGGCGCGGCGAGCGTGGTGGAACGAGAAAGCCGCTCCAGCCGTCGCGAACCACATCGTTGCAGCCGGGCATGCTTGTTGCCACGATGGGCAGCCCGGCGAGCGCGGCCTCGAGCAGCGCTCTGGGCACGCCCTCGCGATACTCGGTGGGGAAAGCGAAGACGTCGGCAGTTTTGAGCAACGACGGGACGTCCGATCGCGTGCCGGTGGCGACAACGTAAGCGGCATGGCGGTCGAGCTCGGCCTGTGTTACCGCCAACGGCCCTTCGCTCTCGCGCGGACCGACAAGCAGAAAACGCACGTTTGGTCGCACCTCGTGAATCAATGCCGCGGCCTCAAGCAGCGTTGGGATCCCTTTCTGCCGGGTGAGGCGCGTGACGGTAATGACGATTTCGCAGTTTTCGAGCCCGAGCGACCGACGAAGGTCGGCTGGCGAGGACTCCGCCGCCGCTGCCCGCTCAAATCGCGCGACATCGATCCCCGATCCGGGAATCAGCCGGTTCAATCCCTTGCCGATCATCGCGTAGCGCTGAAAAAACGTCTGGTCATCGCGGTTCTGAAACACGGTCATCGCCGTCCCGCGCGCCGCCAGCCGGTGGAGCGCGAGGTAAACCGGCCGGAGCGCCAGGGCCAATACCGAACGAGACGAGTAGATCCAGCCGAGTCCGTTGATCGTTCGAATCACCGCAACGCCATCGAGGCTTCGCGCCGCGAGGGGAACCAGCAGATTCGGTTTTGTGTCGAAGCACTGAACGAGATCGGGGTGGACATCGGCGATCAGGCCTGTGAGCAATTTGATTGCGGTCAAATCGGCCAGCGGATTCACGAACCGGTCGAAACGGAAACGATGATACTCGATGCCGGCGCGTGCGAATGGCCTGCCGTCTCCGGTGCCGGCCGCGACTACCTTGACACCGCGATGGGCAAGGGCGAGCAGGAACGGAATCCGAAGATAGTGATCCTCTCCTCCGATGCAGAGCAAACGCGGGTTCATGGCATGATCCTCCTCGCTGCGTTTTCGGGACCGGCCCCGGTCGGAGGTGTGTGGCGAACCAGCACGCCGCAGGCCGTCTGTTCTGCCCAATTGTCGCTGCGTACCAGGCAATCGACACAGCATCGAGAAACGTTATCAATATTGGTTTCGAAAGCATCGCTGCATTGCGAGGTACCCAGAAGGGAGTATCGACCTCACTCCTCCCGGAGCTGAGACGAGCGCACCCGCGGGACGGTATCGGGGCCGCAAGTTTTCCAGCCTCGAAATCGAGCCGCGGCGAAAGCTCGCGGCATGGCAGGTCGGCAAGCCGGAAAAGCCCTAACATGTGCGGTACCAGCACTCATCGGGCTGCGCGGGCTAACCCGGAAATACCAGCTGCGGCATTCGCGCGAGCGCGCCTCTTTCCCGCCCGCGTATCGAGAAGGCCATACTTGCCGGGGCATCGTTACGTCAAAATTCCGCAATAAGCGGCCGCGAAGCCCCACATTGCGAACTGGATCCTTTGACGGGCTACCCACTTCGACGTAGCGCGACGAGCGCATTATCGTTCGCGGCATGGGGGTGGTAATGCGCCTTAGCCATGCGCGCGGATGAAGAAGCCAGCTAACATCAAAGGTCTGTTAAGGGCCATCTTGAAGAGAAGCGCGCTCGTGATGCGAACCCTTGCGTGCGATGTGGGCCAGTCGGACGTGGGCGGAAAGCGATGAGTACGACCAATAAATCGGGAGAATAAAAATGAAAGCGGTTATCCAGTGCGGCGGAAAAGGCATGCGTTTGCGCCCGCACACGTCCATTTTACCGAAACCACTTATGCCGATCGGAGCGCGCCCTGTGCTCGAGCTGCTGCTCAAATGGCTCAGACGAAACGGCATTAAAGACGTTTTCATCACGACCGGATACCTGGGTCACCTCATTCGTAGCGTATGCGGCGACGGCAGTCAGTGGAACATGCGGATCACTTACACGCAGGAGATGGAGCCGCTCGGAACGATCGGTCCGTTGTCACTGCTGCGCGAACACCTCGACGGGCCGTTCCTGGTTCTTAACGGCGACGTTCTTACCGATCTTAACCTCAACCAGTTCGTGAACTGTCATCGACGCCATCGCGGGACTCTCACCATCGCCACCGCCACCCGCCCCACCAAGATGGACTTTGGCGTGATCGACGAGACCGATGGACGTGTGACCGAATTTCGCGAGAAGCCTGAATTGTCGCATCTCGTCAGCATGGGTATTTACTGCATGGATCCCGCAGTACTCGAACGCATCCCGTCGGGTGTGCCATTCGGATTCGACGATTTGATGTTCCAGATGCTGGAGGAAGAAATATCCGTGAACGTGTACAAGCACCACGGCATGTGGCTCGATATTGGCCGAGTGGAGGATTTCGTCAAAGCCCAGGAAGTCGCCTGGGACGAGCAATCGCCCGCATTCGCGGCAACCGTCGCTGCTTGAAGCAATGCCGCTTGTCGTAATGATGGCTTTGGCCAGTCGGGCGTTCGATCAGTCCGGGATTGGAGACTAACACATGCTGTTGGTATCAGAGCCAATCTTGGGGGCGGAGGAAAAATCAGCCTTGGCCGCTGTAATCGAGAGCGGCTGGGTTACGATGGGAGATCGGGTCCAGGAATTCGAGCAGGCGTTCGCTCGCCTGCATGAAGCCGAAGATTCAATCGCCGTCGGCTCTTGCACTGCAGCGCTCCACCTGATCCTGCATGCGCTCGGCATTGGACCAGGCGACGAAGTTCTTGTTCCGTCGCTGACGTTCGTCGCCACCGCCAACAGCGTGCTCTATGTAGGAGCACGGCCCGTCTTCGTCGACATCGAGTCGCCGGCGGCGCCTTTGATGTCGCTGGAAGAGGCCGAGGCCAAGTGCACCGCGAGAACCAAAGCCGTCATCATTGTGCATTTTGCCGGCTATCTGGCGCATCGTGACGCCTGGCAGTCCTTTGCACGCCGCAAGGGATTGCTCTTGATCGAGGACGCCGCACATGCGCCGGGGCTACCGGCCGCCGGGACCTTTGGCGAAGCTGCGGCTTTCAGCTTCTATGGCAACAAGAACATGACGACCGCCGAGGGAGGCGCAGTCATTGCCCGCTCCCGCTCATTGAGAGAAGCCATCAGGCGCGCACGGTCTCACGGTATGACAAGCGGCACGCGGCAGCGCCTCGACAGTCGCAGTCCGGATTACGATGTGACGATGCTCGGATTCAACTACCGGATGGACGAGTTGCGAGCTGCCGTCGGCCTCGTACAGCTGAAAAGATTGCCGGAATGGAATGACATCAGGCGAAGCCTGTCGTTGCGCTACCGCCAGCTCATTGCGAGGCATTGCCCTTCGGTGATGGTGCCATTCGCGGATCCATGGCCGTCGGCGCATCATCTGATGCCGGTTGTGCTTCCGACCGCAATCAGCCGGCAGGCCGTCATCGATCGGCTGCGCAAGCGAGGTATTCAGACCACCGTCCACTATCCCCCGGTACATCGCCTGACATTTTACCAGAACCTGTACCCGGATGTTCATCTGCCGCGAACCGATGAATTTTCCCGACGGGAGCTCACGCTGCCGCTCCATCCCCGGATGACGCCCGAGACCGTCGATCTGGTCGTGAATTCCCTTGCAGCTGCGCTGGGTGCAGAGCTTCCGGCGGAGGCAATCGCATGACCATGCGCGATACAGCGGAGCAGTTCTCCGGGCCGTCTCTCGGGATGGATGTCGGCGTGCGGCGGACCCTCGATATACTGTGTGTCGGGATGGCGGCGTTGGTGCTCGCACCCCTCATGCTGATCGTGGTGTTTGTAATATGGATCGAAAGCGGAGGACCGATCCTGTTCTCGCAGCTTCGTCTCGGACAGTATGGACGACCGTTCCGCATGTACAAATTTCGTAAGTTCGCACCGGACTGCGACACTCACGGATGTCCGCTAACGATCGAAGGAGATGGCCGTCTAACAGCGGTCGGGCGCGTCCTTGCCGCAAGCAAGCTGGACGAGCTGCCGCAACTCTGGAACGTCCTGCGCGGCGATATGTCGCTCGTGGGGCCGCGGCCCGAGTCGCTCGCCTTCACCGATTGCTTTCGCAACGGGTTCGAGAAGATTCTCGAGCACAAGCCCGGCCTCTTTGGGCCGTGCCAGGTCATGTTTCGACATGAAAGCAAGCTGTTTCCCGCCGACGTCGCTGCGGTGGAGTTCTATCGACAGGTTCTGTTCCCTGCCAAGGCGGAAATCGACCTGGCTTATTTCTCGCGCCGAACCCTCGCTTCCGATCTCGGCTGGATCCTTCGAGGTGTCTGGATGATTGCGGCGGGGTCGCGGGTCGAAGCGGGACTTCGAGATCCGTCAAACGTAACCAGAAAATGAGGCGGGACATCGATGGCCGCGAGCTACCTTGGTGCCAAGATCCTCGTAACGGGAGCGGACGGTTTCATTGGTTCGCACCTGACAGAAGCGCTGGTTTCGGCGGGAGCCGAAGTTACCGCTCTTGCTCAATACAATTCCTTCGATAGCCACGGTTGGCTGGACGATCTGCCGGAGCAGATCCGGGGGAAGGTCAATCTCGTCCGCGGCGACGTCCGCGATGCAGCTTTCATCAATCGCATCGTGCATGGCCACGAAATCGTTTTTCATCTCGCAGCACTGATCGCGATACCCTATTCGTACATCGCCCCGCAAGCCTATGTGGAAACCAACGTGCTCGGCACCTTGAACGTCCTCGAAGCGGCGCGGCAACACGGTACCGAGCGGATAGTGCACACCTCGACGAGTGAGGTTTACGGCACCGCATTGACAATGCCGATCGATGAGTCCCATCCGCTGCAGGGACAATCACCATACTCAGCTTCCAAAATAGCCGCGGATATGATGGCGGACGCATTCGCGAGGTCGTTCGGCGTCCCAGTCGTAGTCCTCAGGCCATTCAACACGTTCGGGCCCCGACAAAGTGAAAGGGCAATCATCGGCACCATTATCCGTCAGGCGCTCGATCCTTCGTGCCCCGCGATCATGGTAGGCGACGCGACGACCGTGCGCGATCTGACGTTTGTTACCGATACTGCTGCGGCGTTCATGGCTGCGGGGCTTGCCGAAGGCATCGAATACGGTCAGGCATACAACGCCGGCAGTCAGCGGGCGATCATGGTCGGCGATCTGATCGACCTCATCATCGACCTGACGTCCAGTCGCAAGCCCGTGCTTCAGGACAACAAGCGTCTACGACCACCGAATTCGGAAGTGAGAGCGTTGCTCGCGGATTGCGCCCGCTTCGTACAGGCGACCGGATGGTCCCCGAAGGTCAGCTTGCGCGAGGGGTTGGAAAGGACGGTCGAGTGGTGGCATTGCCGCCTTTCCGGCAAGCAGGTCCGCAGGCAGATGGATTTCATCACATGATGGTCGCCCTCGGTGGTGTGCGAGTTGCCTGGTGTTGCGGTGTCCTTGTGCTGCCCGCCCTTTGCGGGACAGCGTCGGCGGATTTTCTCGCAAACGCGCCCATCCCGGCACCCACGATGGACTTGCCCCGTCATTTGGCCTGAAAACGATCGATGCCAGAGCTTTCACCATGCTGCGAGGAAGGTTTGCGCCCACCGCAAACCCCCGGCTACGGGCAAGTGGCGGGGACGATCTACGACCGATCTCCGAAGGTGCCGGTCCCGCTGGACGAACTGCTGAACCTCGCCGGCGAATTTTCGGAAGGAGGACGGTTGCCCGACGCAGAGAGAATTCTGGACCATATTCTGTCGGCTGCTCCAGATGAGCCTCAGGCTCTGCACCAGAAAGGCGTTCTGCTCTTCCGGATGGGACGCCACGGAGCGGCAGCCGAAATGATCGAGCGCGCGATCAGTTTGGCTCCGGATGCCGTGCTGTTTCGCCGCAATCTCTGCCCCATCTATGAGCGGCTCGGCCGCTACGACGACGCAGTGCGCCTCGGGCGGCAGGCGCTCGATCGGAATCACTGCGATCTCCAGACGCTACACAACCTGGCGGTCACCCACTACCGGAAATTGGAGCTGGACCAGAGCATCGCCTGTGCGCGCCGCGCGTTGGCGCTCGATCCTGCAGCACCGGGTCCGCATTTCGAACTGGCCGAGGCGCTTTTGCTGCGTGGTGAATTCGCCGAGGGCTTGAGCGAGTATGAGTGGCGCTACCGGATCGCGGGTGCGCCGCCCCTCCTGCCTCCGAATAACCGTCCCCAGTGGGATGGAGCGCCGCTGCCTGACGCCACGTTGCTGCTGATCGCCGACCAGGGCTTTGGCGACTCGATCCAGTTCTGCCGTTATATCCCGTGGGTCCGCGCACGCTGTCCCCAAGTGGTGGTCGTGGCCGACCCTCTCATGCATCCGCTGATCCGGCAGACGGATCCGGCGCTGGAATTGGTGGGTCATTGGGACCGCTGTCCGCCCTTCGATGCATATTGTCCGCTGTCCGGCCTGCCGCGCCTGCACGGCACGACCCTCGACACGATTCCCGGCACGGTCCCCTATCTCCACGCTGATCCGGCGCGGACCGCAGGCTGGCGCGCTCGCTTGCAGGACCTGCTTCAACCCGGCACTCGCCGCATTGGTATCGTCTGGGCCGGCAGGCCAACCCACAACAATGATCTCAACCGTTCCATGAGCCTGTCGGCGCTAGCGCCAATTTCTGGGTCGGATGGCATTTCTCTGGTCTCCTTGCAGAAGGGGCCAGCGCAGAGCGCGATCGCGGACTATTTCGACCGCGCGCCGCTGCTAAATCTGGGCGCTGAGATTGCTGATTTCGCTGACACAATGGCCATCATCGAAACCCTCGATCTGGTCGTCACAGTCGACACCGCAGTGGCGCATCTGGCGGGTGCGATGGGCAAACCCGTCTGGATCCTGCTCCCGTATGCGCCTGATTGGCGTTGGTTACTGGAACGAAGCGACAGCCCCTGGTACCCGACCGCGCGGTTGTTCCGCCAGCCGAGCCCGGGCGATTGGGCCAGTGTGGCACGCCGGGTCGGCGAAGCTCTTTCCGTGCCGAGGCTCCAGGCGCAAAGGCATGAAAAGCCGTGCAGCCAGTCCCTCCGTGGACCGAGAAGGCCGTTTCAGCAGGTGATCGTACCTCTCGGGCAAAACGCAGGATGGCTATCATGACCGAAAACATCGGGATCCACACCGATCGCTCCAGCAACGAGGTCCGTCGGATTCGGTTGGCCTACGCGGAGCGGGAACGCACGCATAAGTCGAATCAGAGCAACCCCGGGCGCCAACGGCTGCTGCGGGAGCGCAATGAAGCGTTGGAACGCATTCTGGCCGAGCGATTCCAGCGCCCCTTGTCGCAGTGCAGGGTTCTCGACGTCGGGTGCGGGCAGGGCGGCCTGTTAGGCTGGTTCCACGAGCGAGGGGTGAAGCCCGGGAATCTATACGGGGTCGACCTCTTACCGAATCGTATCAGAATCGCTCGCGAGACCTTTCCAGCCTTCACCTTCCTTGAAGGGAACGCCGAGCAACTCACCTTTCCGGACAATTGGTTCGATCTAGTGTTGGTCTTCACGGTGTTTTCTTCGATTCTTGATATCGCGATGGCCAAGAGCGTAGCGCAGAATATAGGGCGCGTCCTGACCAGCCGTGGTGTGGTTGTCTGGTACGACATGCGTTATCCGAACCCGTGGAATCCGGCCATAAGGGCGATGACAAAGTCGCGGATTCGCGAGCTCTTTCCATCATTCGAGTTACAGCTCGAGGCCAGCAGTCTCCTGCCGCCTTTAGCGTACCGACTGGGACAGCTCACTGACCGGGCCTATCCATTGCTCGCTGCGATCCCGTTCCTGCGTTCCCACTACGTCGGCCTGCTTCGGCCCTCTCGCGATTCCAGAGATCGCGCAGCAGAGCAACCCCTCTGCCTTTAGATTTCAATTCGGTACTGGAGGCCTTTGTAGATGACTCGCAAAATCCTCATCATGGGACTGCCGGGAGCCGGTAAGACCACGCTTGCGAAGGTGCTTGCCCCCCGATTGAATGCCGTCCATTTCAATGCGGACGATGTCCGTCGCGAGATCAACAAGGATTTGGGATTTACGGCCGCCGATCGCATCGAGCAAGCGCGCCGCATGGGTTGGCTGTGCGATCAAGTCGTCAAGACCGGGTGTTTCGCCGTCGCAGACTTCATATGCCCCACGAAGGAAGCTCGTGCCGCCTTCGAAGCGGGCGGAAGCTCCTTCATTGTCTGGGCGGATCGTGTACGGCAAAGCCGGTTTGAGGACACCGACCGGATTTTCGTCGCGCCTGAGCGATACGATCTGCGCGTCACGGCCGAGGGGTCGCCGGAATACTGGGCTGAGGAAGTCGCAAACCGTGTGCGGCCGGTCTTCGACGCCAAACGGCCGACCGCCCTGTTCGTGGGTCGTTACCAGCCTTTCCATAACGGCCACCGAGCCCTGATCGTCGAGGGGTTGCGGCGGGTGGGCCAAGTTTGCATCGCGGTCCGTGACACGGCAGGAACCGACGGCAACAATCCCTTTGATTTCGAATATGTGCGCGCCCGGATCGAGCACGCGCTTCGCGAATTCGAGGGACGCTTCCTTGTGGTTCGGCTTCCCAATATCACGCATGTCTTCTACGGCCGCGACGTCGGCTACGCCGTGGAGAGGATCGATCTTGATTCCTCCTTGCAGGCGATCTCCGCGTCGGATATGCGCCGCCGCCTGTCCCGCCGCTCCGGGCACATGTGAAGCCTGGCGGCCAGCGCCCGCAGCCTTGTCAAAAATTATCTGAAGGTCCGCGTACCCTTTTTACCTAAGGGCCGTCCTCAGCAAGGTCGAGGCAGGCGGCGTCGGGCCAATCGAAGCGCTACCCATTTCTGGGTACCGCAAGTTACTCCCCGGCAGGCGGTCGTACTCCGCATGAGCCAAGCCAAGTATCGCCGAAGCGGTGTAGCGTTTACGTCTCACCAACTTGCGTTGGAGGAAATCGAGACCCGGGACGATCGAACGCCGGCTCTCGAAACGGTCGCGGCCGCCCTGGGCTTCGACCGGCCTTGCTCGCTTCGAGGTTGGGCATCGAAACGTCCGGCGGGTCATCGACCAGCTCGTCCGGCCGCGAATGTCTTCGGGAGAGACTTGATGCTGTCGATTGCGGGGCAAATTCCGGGCGAGGACAAAAAGGCGGCATTGTCCGACGTCGTTGATTCAAGTTCGATGGCCGACCGAGTGCGCAACTCCCAAAGATCGTTCGCTGAGAAGCGCGGCATCGACCATGGTGCGCGCCCCGCTCGCCCAGAGGCGGCGACTGACGGAGGATACCCACCGGCGCCGCTCGGTCGGATTGTTGCGCATGGTGCGATGAATGCGCAACAACACGCTCTGTGTGCGTGTGGCAGCGGTTTGAGAAGCTGCCGATGTTGCGAACTGGATCCCGCTTTCGCCGCCTCGCCCGAGGCAAGGGATCGGCTAGATATTCTTGCCAGATGTGCCGCCAACGCCCTTGCCAGCGGCGACGCCGTCGCGGCCGAGGCGGGAAGCCTCGACGTGCTGGACATAGCCCCCCGTTTTCCGAGTGCCCTCTCGGTCCTCTATCAGATCCGCCGGCGCGCAGGTAACGAGCAGGCGGCACTGGCGTTGTTGCAGCGGCTCGTCGCCGTCGAGCCCAATAACGCCGACGCCACCCAGGAACTGGCGTTGCTGCTGTTCCAGCGGGGCGACCTGGCCGCCGCGGAACATCATGCGCGAAATGCGGTGCGCCTCGCACCGGTACATCCGCGGTCGCACAACTTGATGGGCATGATCCTGACTGAAGCTCAGCGCCCGCATATCGGCGAGTTTCATTATCGCCGCGTCCTGGAAATTACCGGTGCGCGCGACCCCATTCTATTGGCCAACCTGGCTTGGAACCTCAAGTGCCAGGGAAGGATCGCAGAGGCGCGCGAGCTCTACAACGAATCGGTCGAAGCGGCACCGGACATTTTTGAAACCCTGTTTGGGTGGGGCCAGCTCGAGGAAGCCGACGGCAATTTCGCTGCTGCCCGGGCAAAGCTCGACCGAGCCGCAGAGATTCGCCCCGACGGTCCCGGGTTGCGGGTGGCTCGGGCGACGTTGCATGCGCGCCAAGGCAAGCTTGCGGCAGCCCTTGCCGAGATCGAGCCCGATCCGGATGGCGGCGAGAATGGCGCTTCTACCGAGGCTCGTAACGACTCCAATGCACTTCTCGAGAAGGGCCGGATTCTCGACAGGCTGGGGCGCCATGATGAAGCCTTTGTCTGCTTCGATGACGCGAAACGACTGGCGCGCGAAATCACCGGAAAGCATTATCTCGATCAGCAGGCGCGGGAGATCGCCGATCGCTTGCGGCGATTCTTCGTCAGTGATCGCGTGCGGCTGATGCCCGTGGCGTCAGTACGGGAGGGATCTGCGCAGCCAATCTTCATCATGGGCTTTCCGCGGTCCGGGACCACGTTGGTGGAACAGGCGCTATCCGCCCATCCAAGGATTTCTGCCGGCGATGAGCTTCCGTTCATCGGCGAACTCAGTGACGCGATCCCACGGTTGTTCGGCAGCCCGTTGTCCTATCCCGAGGCGTTGGCCGAATTGTGGATGGGAGACAATCGGCGCGGACCCGAAACATTGCGCGACGCATACCTGCAGAAGGCAGAGCTTAGGGGAGTCGTCAAGCCGGGCAGCACCGGCCTCACGGACAAGATGCCCCTCAACGAAATGCACATCGGCCTGATCTCTCTGATCTTTCCGCGATCGCCGTTGATTCACATTCTGCGTCACCCGCTGGATGTCGTTCTATCCGTGTACTCCCATCACCTGACCCACGGATATTTCTGTGCCTATGCGCTGGAGACGATTGCGCAGCACTATGCGCTGGTGATGGACCTCGTCCATCACTATCGATCGCAAATGGCACTGCGGTACTTGCCGGTTCGCTATGAGGACATGATTGAGGATATGTCAGGCAGCGTGCGCCGCATGCTGGACTTCGTCGGCGAGAGCTTCGACGAACGTTGCGTCAATTTCCAGGACAATCGACGCCTGCCGCAGACTCCCAGCTACGCGCAAGTGACGCAGAAGCTGTATGACCGATCTCGGTTCCGTTACCGCCATTACCGGAAGCATCTGGAACCGGTAATCCCCATCCTGAAGCCTGCAATGGACCGGCTCGGCTACACCTTGAACTAGGTGCGGCCATGTCGGCTAACAATTGAGAAGCGACCCATGTCAAAGACGATCAGCAGCAGCACGACCGGTCCGGTAGTCCTGGGTACGGCCGACAATCCTCTCACCATCACCAGCACAGGCACGGTGACCCCGACGGGCGCTGCCGACGGCATCGACGGGGGAACCGGCACTACCTGGACGATTTCGAATGCAGGCGTGGTCTCCGCTGCCAGCGGCAACGGCGTGTTGCTGTCAGGAAGCGGCAGCGTCGGCAACACCGGTTCGATTTCGGGCAAGGATGCCCTCGTGCTCCAGGCCGGCGGCAGTGTGACGAACAACGTCGGCGGCTCCATCTCAGGCCTCGGCGCCCTCGGGGCCGGACTAGGTTCCGGCGCGGGCGTCTTCATCACGGGCGCTGCAGGTACGGTGACCAACCACAGCACGATCTCCGGCGTAGCCTATGGCATCGGCTTCGGCGCCGGGGGCCTCGTGACCAACACCAGCTCGATTACGGGTGGTGAAGATGGTGTCATCGTCCAAGGCGCCATCGGGACGGTCGCGAACTCCGGCAACATCACCGCGACGGTCGATGACGGCGTCGCTCTCTTCGCCGGCGGCAGCGTGACCAACGCCTCGGGCGCTTCGATTTCGGGCCTCGGCACCCTCGCGGCCGGCGTTTTCATCACCGGCGGTGTCGGCACGGTCACGAATGCGGGCAGCATTTCGGGACCCAACCATCACGGGGTACTGATGGCTGGCGGCGGCAGTCTTTCGAACGCCGCGACCGGGTCCATTTCTGCCGTGGGCGTCGGCGTCTTCTTCGAGATCGATCCCGGAACGATCACGAACGCGGGCTTTATTACCGGGACGGGAGTGGACGGCACCGGTATCTATCTGGAGAACGGCGGTAGCGCCACCAACACCTCGACCGGGACCATCACGGGCCACAAGTTCGGCGCCTTTCTGGAGGGCGCCTCCACCACGCTTGCGAACTACGGCAGCATTTCGGGGGCGACCTATGACGGCGCCGTTCTCGGGCTTGGCGGCATGGTCACGAATGCTGCCGGCGCTTCCATTTCGGGTCTCAGCATCGGCGTCTATGTCAAGTACCGAGCGGCAGGCACGGTCACCAACAGCGGCAGCATCAGCGCCAGCGGCACCGGCAGCGCCGGCATCGATATAGCGGATGGCGGCATCGTCACGAACAATTCGACCGGGTCGGTCTCGGGCAATTCGTTCGGGGTCTTCGTTAACGGCGCCAGCGGCACCGTCACCAACACCGGCGGCATTACGAGCGTGAAATACGGCGGCGTCGAGCTCGTGAAAGGTGGCAGCGTCACCAACAGCGCGGGCGCATCGATCAAGGGCGGCAGCAGCGGTGTCTATGTGGGAACGGGAACGTCAGGGACGGTCACCAACAGCGGCAGCATCAATGCAGCCAACGCCAGCGGCGCGGGCGTTGATCTCGCGGGCGGTGGCAGCATCACGAACAATTTGGGCGGGTCGATCTCGGGCGGCGGGTTCGGCGTCTTCACCAACGGTGCTTTCGGGACGCTGAGCAACAGCGGCAGCATCTCGGGCTCCCACGGTGCCGGTCTGCTGGCTGGCGGCAGCGTCACGAACGTCGCCTCCGGCTCGATCGTGGGCCAGACCGCCGGCGTCTTTGCGCGGGGAGGTGTCGCGACGCTCAGCAATGCCGGAAACATCAGCGCGACGGCCGGCGCTGCCGCCGATATCGAGGGCGGCGGCAGCATCACGAACCTTGCCGGTGCAACCATCTCGGGCAGCGCCTTCGGCATCTTCCTCACGGGCGGTTCCGGCACGGTGACGAATGCCGGCACGATTTCCGGCGGGAGCTATGCCATCGACTTCTCGGGCAGCGCCACCAATCGCCTTGTGGTCGACCCCGGCGCGGTGTTCGTGGGCGGAGTGACCGGCGGCAGCGGCACCAGCACGCTGGAGCTCGCCAGCGGCACAGGTTCGATCGGCGGAGTGGGCACCGCCTCGTTCAACCACTTCCAGGTCCTTGCGGTCGATGCCGGCGCGACCTGGACGCTCAATGGTGCGAATATTGCCCCGAGCGTCCTAGACAACGGTACGCTCAGCATCGCCGGCTCGCTCGACGTGTCGACCGGTATCGATGCAAGCAGCACCGGCCTCTTCCAGCTCGGCGGCGGCGCCACGCTTGAAGTTGCCGCGGCCACCGGCTCGACTTCGCAAATCAATTTCCAGGACGGCACCAGCAAACTGATCATCGACAATGCCGCATCGTTCGGCACCAATGTCGGCACCTCCTCCTATGCGGGGACGCAGCTTCAACACTTCGTCACGGGAGACAAGATCGATCTCAAGAACTTTTCCTCGGCTGGTGTGACGCTCAACTACAACGCGTCGACGGGCGTGCTGCAGGTGTCAAACAGCGCCAACCAGGTGGCTAGCCTGGATTTCCAGACCTTCAGCCTCGGCGGCTCGGCCTTCGCTGCTGCCGGCGACGGAGCGACCGGCACCTTCATAACAGTGAGCGGCCCCCCGCCGCGGCCCTCGGTGAGCTCGATCGTGGCCTCGGGCGCCGGGATCAGCAATGGCAGCGGCGACCTCAACGCCGGCAAGGCGGTGACCTTGACGGTCAACTTCAGCGCGCCGGTGACGGTCAACACCACAGGCGGCTCGCCGACGCTTGCGCTCAATGATAACGGGACGGCGGCCTATG
>Ga0210405_10000798_pt1 | contig 39221 bp, 34 predicted proteins | sample IncBWH11MmetaG_FD_155492 | JGI IMG/M metagenome (GOLD analysis project Ga0210405, IMG submission 155492) | Forest soil microbial communities from Barre Woods Harvard Forest LTER site, Petersham, Massachusetts, United States - Inc-BW-H-11-M | ecosystem: Environmental > Terrestrial > Soil >... | reverse complement strand
AAAACGCTTATACCGATGCCATTCTGAAGCCGACGGAAACCTTTCAGGAGAGGCTCTATCAGGAGATGCTGGGGCGCATCCTGCAAACGGATCTCTCCGTTCCCTATCAACTTCGCGGATATCACTACTTCACGCGGACCGCGGAAGGAAAGCAGTATGCGATCCATTGCCGGCGGCGCGACGCGGAAGGCGCGGCGGAAGAACTGCTGCTGGACTTGAATGCGCTTGCAGAAGGCCATTCCTTTCTCGGGCTGGACGCCTTCGAGGTCAGCGAAGACAATCACCTGCTGGCCTATTCGACCGATACCACGGGTTTCCGCCAATACCTGCTTCAAGTCAAGGACCTGCGCAGCGGGAGCACTCTTCCTGAGCGCATCGAACGCGTCACCAGTGTGGCCTGGGCTTCCGACAATCGCACACTCTTTTACACCGTCGAAGACGAAACAACGAAACGCTCGCACCGGCTTTTCCGGCATGTTCTGGGCTTGAACAAATCCGATCCACTGATCTACGAGGAGCCCGATGAGCGATTTCGAATCGAAGTAGAACGCGCGCGCAGCGGGGATTTTCTACTTTTGACCATCGCCAGCCACACGGCCAGCGAAGTGCGCTTCTTGCGCGCCGACCAGCCAGGCGGAGAATTCCGGCTTATTGCTCCACGCGAAGACAACCATGAATACTATGCCGACCATCATCCTGATCCGCTCGCCGCGAAACATTCCGGGTTGACCACGAATTCGAATGAAGGAGTGTTTTGCATTCGCGCGAATTCCGGCGGGCGCACCTTCCGGCTGATGGCTGCCCCGGTGAACGATCCGCGCCGGGAATCCTGGCGCGAGGTTATTCCCCATCGTCCGGAGGTCATGCTTGCCGGCGTGGAAGTTTTCAAGACCCATCTGGTGCTATTCGAACGCGAGGGCGGCTTGCCCCATCTCCGCATTGTGGATTTGACCGCAGATGCTGGGAACTTTCTTGCAGCCTCTCACCGCATCGAATTCGGCGAGCCTGCCTACAACGCCTCTCTCGGTGAAAACCCGGAGTTCGCCGCCCCCCACGTGCGATTCCAATACGAATCCTTCGTAACGCCGCGATCCATTTTTGACTACGACGTGCGCACGAGGGAACGAAGCCTTCGGAAGCAGCAACCCGTTCTGGGCGGCTATGATCCCGCGCAATATACCATCGAGCGGCAGCATGCCACGGCTGCCGACGGAACCCGCGTGCCCATTTCCATCGTTTACCGCCGCGATACGCCTCGCGACGGCTCCGCGCCGCTGCTTCTCTACGGTTACGGCAGCTACGGAATCTCCGTGCCGGTCAATTTCAATGCGAACCGGCTGAGCTTGCTGGATCGTGGGGTGATCTACGCCGTGGCGCACGTCCGCGGAGGCGGCGAGCTTGGAAAGCCGTGGCATGACGCCGGCCGCATGAAACAAAAACGCAACACCTTTACGGATTTCATCAGCGCGGCCGAACACCTGATTGCGCAACGCTATACGTCGCCGGAAAAACTGGCCATCGAGGGCGGCAGCGCCGCGGCCTGCTGATGGGCGCGGTGACGAACATGCGCCCCGGCCTTTTTCGCATGGTCATCACTCACGTGCCGTTCGTGGATGTGCTGAATACCATGCTCGACGCTTCGCTCCCGCTGACGGTCGGCGAATACGAAGAATGGGGCAATCCGCAAATCGCGGAAGATTATTTCTATATGAAGTCGTATTGCCCTTATACCAACCTGGAGCGAAAGGCTTACCCCGCGATTCTGGCGAAGACGGGGCTGAACGACAGCCAGGTGATGTACTGGGAGCCGGCGAAGTACGTTGCGAAACTGCGCACACTGAAGACCGATGCGAATCCGCTACTGCTGAAAATCAACATGGGCGCGGGACACGGCGGCGCTTCCGGGCGCTACGATTATTTGCGGGAGATTGCGTTGGATTATGCTTTTTTCCTGATTTATTTGGGAATCGAACGATGACTGAGAATCTAACCCGGACAAAAGCGGCCCGCCTCGGAAGGCGGCCCCTACAAGAGAGTCTTGAAAGTTGACAGCATGCAGAGTAGGGGCGCAGCATGCTGCGCCCCTACCGACACGGCGCAACACATGGTCCAATGAGTGAAGCTAACGCCTGACGAATGAGCGAGCCTACCACACCGCTGATGCAGCAGTATCACGCTATCAAGGCGCGCTATCCGCACGCGCTGCTGCTTTTTCGGCTTGGCGATTTCTACGAGCTTTTTTATGAAGACGCCATCATTGCCGCGCGCGAGCTGCAAATCACGCTCACTTCGCGCAACCGCGAAAAGGGGCAGCCGATTCCCATGTGCGGCGTGCCGTATCACGCCGCCGAAGGCTACATCGCGCGGCTGATTCGCGCCGGCTTCAAAATCGCCATCTGCGACCAGATGGAGCAGCCCGGCCCGGGCAAGAAGCTGGTGCGGCGGGAAGTGGTTCGCGTGATCACTCCGGGGACCGCTACTGACGTGGCGCTCCTTGACGCGCGCGAAAATAACTTCCTCGCTTCGGTGGCCAAACACGCCTCTGGTTCACCCATTGGGCTGGCCTACGTCGACCTTTCCACTGGGGAATTTCAGGCCACGGAATTCTCCGGCGCGCGCGCCGATGACGCGCTGCGCGACGAGCTGCAGTTGCTGCGCCCACGGGAAACCTTGCTTCCCCGGCCCCAACAGCTTTTTGAAACGGCGAAGACGTCGCTTTTGGAAGGCGTTGGCGGCGTGGAATCCCGCCTGGAGGATTGGGTGTTTCAGCGCGACTATGCCGAGCGCATCTTGCGTGAGCAGTTTGGCGTCGCCGAACTGACAGGTTTCGGCCTCGACGAACACCTGCAGGCGCTGGCGGCGGCCGGCGCCATAGTTCATTATCTCCGCGAGAATGCCGCTCGCGGGGACCGCTCCGCCGCGTCAAACGAAAAAGTGGATGCTTCCGGCGTGGAAGCGTTGCGTCATCTCGACCGCATCCGTTACTACGAACAGCACGAAACCCTCGTTCTCGACCCCGTTTCCGTGCGCAACCTGGAGCTGCTCGCGCCCATTTTCACCGAGGAAGCCGGTCGCGCCAGCGGGCCGACGACGCTCATCGCCGCGCTGGACGCCACGGTGACCGGCATGGGTGCGCGACTGTTGCGTTCCTGGATGCTGCGTCCGCTGATCGACAGTGAAGCCATCGAGGCCCGGCTCAACGGCGTCGGGCACCTCGTCCAGCAGACCGTGGTGCGCGGCGAGATTCGCAAAGAACTCAAAGGCATCCTCGACCTGGAGCGGCTCACCAGCCGCATCACGCTTGGACTGGCGACGCCGCGCGAACTCGTGGCGTTGCGCAAGTCGTTGGCGCAGCTTCCGGTGCTGAAGAATTTTCTTACGCCGCAGCCCGCGGGCGGCAGCGAGCTGCTTCGCGGGCTCCATCAGGAGATCGACGAACTCTCCGATGTGCGCGAGCGGCTGGAACGCGCCATCGCCGACGAGCCGCCGGCCCTGGCGACTGATCCGGGGATGATTCGCAGCGGGTATCACGCGGAGCTCGACGAGCTGCGCGAGTTGAGCCAGAACAGCAAACGGATCATTGCTGCCATGGAAGAGCGCGAGCGCAAGCGCACGGGAATCGGTTCGCTGAAGATCCGCTTCAATCAGATTTTTGGCTACTACATTGAAATCTCGAAACCAAACCTGCATCTCGCCCCGGCCGATTACGAGCGGAAACAAACGCTGGTCAACGCCGAGCGGTTTACCTCCAGCGAGCTGAAAGAGTACGAACGCAAGATACTTGCCGCCGACGAGCGCATTCTGGAAATCGAGCGGCAGCTTTTTATGGAGGTGCGTTCCTCCGTGGCCGACAAAGCCGTGCGGTTGCGTCGTACGGCCGCGGCCGTTGCTCAGCTTGACGTACTGACTTCCTTTGCCAAGCTGGCCACTGACCGCGGCTATGCGCGTCCGGAATTCAACTCCACCGGCGAACTGCTCATTATCGGCGGACGCCATCCGGTGATCGAGGAGTTGCTGCGGCAAAAAGGCGAGCGCTTCGTGCCCAACGATCTGTGCTTTGAGCCCGGGCGGCAGCAGCTTCTGCTCATTACCGGTCCGAACATGGGCGGCAAGTCTACTTATCTTCGCCAGTCCGCGCTGATCGTGCTGATGGCGCAGATGGGTTCGTTCGTTCCGGCGCGGCAGGCGAAGCTGCCTGTCACCGACCGCATTTTTACGCGCATCGGTGCCAGCGACAATCTGGCGCGCGGGCGCTCGACGTTTCTTGTCGAGATGAGCGAAGTTGCCGCCATCCTGAATCACGCTACTCCCGCGAGCCTTGTGCTACTTGATGAAGTTGGCCGTGGCACCGCGACGTTTGATGGGCTGTCGATCGCCTGGGCCGTCGTCGAACATCTCCAGAAGCACACGCGGGCGCGCACGCTATTCGCCACGCACTATCACGAGTTGACGGAGCTTGGCGATTTGCTTCCGACGGTTAAGAATGTTCACGTTTCGGTGAAGGAGACGCCCAGCGAAATTATTTTTCTTCGCCGCGTCGAGCCGGGCAGCGCGGACAAAAGTTATGGCATCGAAGTTGCCCGCCTCGCCGGGCTGCCGCGCAGCGTGATCGAACGCGCCCGCGAAGTCTTGAAGCGGCACGAGCAGAGCGAGCACGAACTTAGCGAGACGCTTTCTCCCGGCGCCTCCGACCTCGTGAACAAGAACGGCAATCAGCAGGTGCTCTTCACCGCGCTCGACCGCGAGGTGCTTGAAAAACTGCGCGGCGCGGACCTCGACCAGTTGAAGCCGCTGGACGCGCTCAATCTTCTTTCCGAGCTAAAAAAACAAATTTCATGAGCGACAAGCCCATGCTCGTGCTCGGCATGATGTCAGGAACCTCCGCTGACGGTATTGACGTTGCGCTCGCACGCATCGCTGGCGCGCCGCCGCATCTTAATGCCATGTTGCTCGGCCATGCCTCCATCACATTTCCTCCCGCGCTTCGCAAAGAAATCCTTCGCGTGGCGGAACAACAACCAATTACTGCGAGTGAACTCAGTCAGTTGAATTTTCGTTTGGGAGAAGTCTTTGCTGACGCCGCAGTGGCCGCGTGCCGCAAAGTTCGCGTGCATTCTTCAAAGATCGCGCTGATCGGCAGCCACGGCCAGACCATTTTCCATCAAGGCAAGCCCGCCAACTTTTTGGGCCGGCCCACCGCTTCGACCATGCAAATCGGCGAGCCGTCCATCATCGCCGCGCGCACGGGCATCACGACGGTCAGCGATTTTCGCTCCGCCGACATCGCTCTCGGAGGCCAGGGCGCGCCTCTCGTTCCTTATGCCGATTATATTTTGTATCGGCACGAGAAACTGGGCCGCGTCTCGCTGAATCTCGGAGGTATCGCCAATATCACGGTTCTTCCGCGCGCCTGCAAGCCGCAGCAAGTTTTCGCCTTCGACACCGGTCCGGCGAATATGCTCATCGATGCTTTCGTCTCGCATTTCACGCGCGGACGTCAGCGCTTCGACAAAAACGCCCGCCTCGCATCCCAGGGCCGCAGTCTCCCCTCGGTGCTTGACGAGATGTTGCGCGATCCTTATCTGAAACTCCCGCCTCCCAAATCCACTGGCCGTGAATACTACGGCCACGCTTACTTAAAGAAGATCCTCGCCCTCGGTCGCCGTCATCGCGCCAAGCCCAACGATCTCATTCGCGCGGCGACAATTTTCACCGCACTCTCGGTTGTCGACGCGCTAAACCGTTTCGTTTTGCCCAAAACAAGAATTCACCAGCTCGTTGTTTCCGGCGGCGGTGCTCACAATCCCTTGATCCTCGCGCAACTTTCCTCTGCTCTAGGCACACAAGCTCGCGAAGGCCATGTAGGGGCGCGCTTCAGCGCGTCCCCGCCAATCGAAGTGCTTCCTTCATCCCTCCTCGGCATTCCTGAAGACGCGAAGGAGGCTTTCGCATTCGCCCTGCTCGCCTACGAAACTTTCCACCGGCGCCCCGCGAACCTGCCGTCCGCAACTGGTGCGCGCAGCGCAGCGATCCTCGGTAAAATATCTTATGCTCCACCGCGCTAAGCTTCCTATCTCGAAGCTCCGTCTTTTCATTACCTCTTTACTTCCTTACTTCATTGCTTCGTTCTCTCTTAAATTGGGAGCACCACCTCGAGCCCCGCATCTTGAACTACGCCAGCGCCTTCTCAATCTCCGCCACGGGAATGGCCCCCTCCCTGCCGATCCTCCAGGTATCGCCCGTTAACTCCACGATGGTGGAAGCCAGCGTGCCGCCCGTTTCTCCGGTGTCCAGCACAAGCGGAACGCGCGCCCCAAGTTGCTTCATCACCTGCTCCGCGTTCGAGCACGAGGGAAACCCGGAAATGTTGGCGCTCGTCCCCGTAACCGGGCCCTCGAATTCGTCGATCAAGCGCCGCACCAACGTGCTGTTCGGCCAGCGCAAGGCAACGCGGCCTGTGCCTGCCGTGACTTTGAGCGGAATGCGTTGTGCTGCGTTCACCACCAGCGTCAATCCTCCTGGCCAAAATGCCTGCGCGAGCCGCAAGAATTTCCGTGGCGCTTTCCGCGCGAGCAGAATAGCTTGTTCGATCGAATTCACGAGGATAGGCAGCGCCCTTGATTCCGGCCGCCCCTTCACGCGGTAAATTTCGTCAACCGCGGCAAGGTTGAACGGATCGGCCGCCAACCCATAGAAGGTGTCGGTGGGAATCGCGATCACACTTCCACGCGTAATAAAATCTGCCGCATACCGCAGCAGGTCCGGCTCCGGTGATTGTCCATTGACGCGCAGCAATTCAGCTGGCAACTCTTTGGCCTTTGGCGAAGTCGTGACGCCACCCTGCAGCGCCCCGCCAGCGCTGCCCTTATTTGGGCGACGCTACCATATCCCTTGCGGCAAGAGCAACATAAGCCTGCCGGAGATTGTCTCCCCGCATCCAAACCGAGCCGCGAGAATCCGGTGCAATGGCATGGATCACGCCCAAGTGACCGAATGCTAACGCGCTCACCAATTCGGTAGCCCACGGGGGAATCAAGTTTGCTACTGTCGGTTACAAAGGGAGAGAAGGCCCCTCCACGAGTGCGGTGTCTGAGGATCAGAGCGATGAATTCGGCAACTTCAAGACAGCTTAAGGTATGCACGCGGGCTCGCGCGTTAATGACTACACTACTTCTCTGCGCGGGTGCCTCGCTGCTGTTCGGTCAGATGCAGCCGTCGACAAATCGATCGAGGGCTTTTGGTCCGGACGCTTGCGGTCCGGCGGATCCTGCCTACATCCACACCGCCAACGAGACCGGCGGGATACCGCTGTTTTTGCAGCGCTCGGAAGCGGCCAAAGCCTTCCATCTTGTGCGCGAATCAACGAGGAACAACGTCTCAACTGTGTACTGGGCGACGGGAACACTCGACGGCCAATCGCGAACCATCACCGTTCCCGTGGACTCTGTGACCCAGAGAATTACGTTTACGTTCTCCGTGGATACAAAAGGCAGTCAGCTCAAGCTAACGCAGCCTTCCGGCGGAGCGATTACCGAGGGTTTGGCGAGCACGGAGGTCACGGAACTGAATTGTGGGCGGATTTTGACAATAAGCTCGCCGGAAGCGGGCGAGTGGCGCGCGGAGATTACTGGCACAGGCCGATATTGGATGGAGGCCCAGGCGCAGAGCGCTATTTATTTCGTCTCTGTCGAGTTTGTGAAGGAAGGCGGCCGGCCAGGCCACGAAGGACTATTCCGAATACAGGGGCAGCCAGTGGCGGGGACTCCCGCAATGCTTCAGGCATCCCTCTCTGCCGGCGCAACCAGGACCACCGAGTTCACTCTCGCTACTGAAAGCGGCCAGACCATTCAGAAGCTGCAAATGCGCGCGGCAAACGCCGACCGGGAATTCCTTGAGCTCGTCGGAAGCGTGGATCTTCCGAGTGTGCCATTTCGTGTTGCTGTGAGTGGACGCGATTCGAATGGCAAACAGTACCAGAGATTTTTCTCGAATTTATTTCATGCGGAAAGCGTGGAAATTTCTTCAAAGCTGGATTTTGACGAGTTGTTCGCAGGAAGCACCCGGCAAGCTGTCTTCACGGTGCGAAACATCGGCCCTCCTCGAACTTTCAACATGACCGTTACGGACGCGCTGCATTTTGTAAGCAAGGCGGAGCCGAGAGAGCTGGCTCTAGGTGCAGGGGAGTCCGGAACCGTCCGAGTGGACTTAACCGTGCCGTCCGGAACTACGCCCGGTGTCGGTGATGACATTGTGATCGTTGCTAGGAGCACTGCGGGGCCGCCCACGTCGAACTCCAGTGTCGTGCGCCTTTCGGTTTCTTCCTCCAGTTCTACTCAGATTCCCCATTGAATCGATCCGTTCCGGTGGCCGCCAAGTCCTGACGGACGATCCCCTGTCTCAGCCGAAATCTGCCAGCGTTAGCCTCCCTAGCCAGAAGTTTGCTACCCTCCACGGTAATGGCTACGCCCGGCAAAACCGCCCGCAACGCTCGCGCCGCAAGCGAGCCCGCGCTCCTCACCAGCCGCGACAATCGCTGGCTCAAGGAATTTCGCGTGGCTCTGCGCGGCGGCCTGCCCACGGAAAGCGGCTTCGTCGGCGTCGAAGGCGTCCGCCTCGTCGAAGAAGCCCTTCGCTCCGGCTGCCGCATGCAAGCCGTGCTCTTCAGCGAATCCGGTGAGCGCCATCACGAGCGTCTCTCCTCCTTCATCGACCGCCCAGAGATGGCATTTCCCGTCCTTCGCACCACCGACCGCCTCTTCGAAGGCCTTGCCGACACCGAGCATCCGCAGGGCGTCGCCGCGCTGGTTCACCCACGCGAAACCTCCTTCGACGATTTCGTGCGCGCTCCCCTTTCTGCTTGCGCTCCACTGCTTGTCGTCCTGGCCGGCGTCCAGGACCCCGGCAACGTCGGCACCATCCTGCGCACCGCTGCCGCCTTCGGCGCGACCGGTGCCGCCACCGCCGCTTCCGGCATCAGCGGCACCGCAAACCCTTTCTCGCCGAAAGCACTCCGCGCCTCTGCCGGTGCCGCCCTGCATCTTCCGATCCTCGCCGGCATGTCGCTTTCAATTCTCCTCGCGCAGCTGAAAGTCGCAGGCGTTCGCACCCTCGCCTCGAGCGTTCACGAACCGCGCGACGGCGAACAGCCTCTGCTCGCTCCTTGGGAAGTCGATTGGTGCCAGCCCGTCGCGCTCCTGGTCGGCAACGAAGGCGCCGGTCTCCCCGAAGAAGTCGAGCGCAGCGCCGATGCGCGCATCCGCATCCCCATGGCCAGCGGCATCGAATCCTTAAACGCCGCCGCCGCGGCTGCCGTCGTTTTTTACGAGGCCGCTCGCCAAAGAAACGCTGTGCCCTCGCCGCACATCCAAAAATAACGTGAGCCTCTTCTCCAAATTGCCGCCACCGGCCCCCGAGCCAGATGTTCCCGCTGCCAACCAGCCGCTCGCCGAGCGCATGCGCCCCCGCACGCTCGACGAATTCATCGGCCAGGAAAAGCTCCTCGGTCCCGGCAAATCCCTGCGTGTTCAAATTGAAAGCGACAATCTCGGCTCCATGCTCTTCTGGGGACCGCCAGGCTGCGGAAAGACCACCCTCGCGCGGCTCATCGCGCGCCTGACCAGCTCCGAATTCGTTTCCTTCAGCGCCGTTCTCGCCGGCATCAAGGAAATCAAGGAAGTCATGGCCGTAGCCGAGCACAAATCCCGCTCCGGCCATCGCACCATCGTCTTCGTCGACGAAGTTCACCGCTTCAACAAAGCTCAGCAGGACGCCTTCCTCCCTCACGTCGAAGCCGGCCACATCATCTTCATCGGCGCCACCACCGAAAATCCTTCCTTCGAAGTCATCTCTCCCCTTCTATCGCGCACCAAGGTCTACGTCCTCGATCCACTCACCACGCCGCAAATCGTCGAGCTTCTCCGCCGCGCCCTCATCGACAAAGAACACGGTTTCGGCAACGATTCGATCGAGGTCTCCGACGACATCCTCTTCCGAATCGCTTCCTACGCCAACGGCGACGCCCGCACTGCGTACAACACGCTCGAGCTAGCCGTCCGCAGCGCGCCTTCAAGCAATGCGGGCACGCGCCTCATTACCAAGGAGCTGCTCGAAGACGTCCTGCAAAGAAAGCTCCTCCGCTACGACAAAGCCGGCGAGGAGCATTTCAACCTCATCTCCGCCCTGCACAAATCCGTCCGCAACTCCGACCCCGACGCCGCCCTCTACTGGCTCGCGCGCATGCTCGAATCCGGCGAAGACCCGCTCTATCTCGCCCGCCGCATGGTCCGCATGGCCAGCGAAGACATCGGCCTAGCCGAACCCGGCGCACTAGCCGTCACTCTCGCCGCGAAAGATGCTTTCGATTTTCTCGGCGCGCCCGAAGGCCATCTCGCCCTCGCGCAAGCCGCCGTCTATCTCTCGCTAGCGCCAAAATCCAACGCCGTTTACACTGCCTACGGTGAAGTCATCGATGACGTTCACAAAACCGAAGCCGAACCTGTGCCTCTCCACATCCGCAATGCCGTCACCGGCCTCATGAAAAACATCGGGTACGGCCAAGGCTACAAATACGCCCACGATTTCGATGATAAAGTCACCGACATGACCTGCCTCCCCGACAATCTCGCCGGCCGCACCTACTACCAGCCCACCGACCAGGGCTTCGAGCAGCGCCTCCGCCAGCGCCTCGACGAAATTCGCAAAATAAAATCCCGCGCTCCTCTCGATTCATGAGGTATGTGATGAAACGCCTTTCTTTCTTACTCACACTCACGTCACTCTCCCTCGCTATCGCGTCCGGCGATTCCTCTAAGCCGTCTCAAGTGTTTCGCCTCGCATGGGTGCGGCTGCGGGTCACAGACATGGAAAAATCGCGCCACTTTTATAAGGACATACTAGAACTACGGGAGTTTCCAACCAGGTGCCTCAGTTCCGAGGCTGCCTGTTACTGGGTGAATTTTACCCAGAAGATTGAACTCATCCCAGCCACGAACCCAGAAAAAACAGGCCCCGACGGGATTGGTTTTTTTACTTCAGACGTTAAGAGAATGCGCCGATACTTTCAGACTCGGGGGCTCAAGCCATCCGCAACAGTAAGAACGCAAGGAGGGACACAATACTTCGAGGTGCGCGATCCCGAAGACCATTTAGTAGTTCTCATGGACAACCCCGAGTCGGGCTCCTACGTTTTCTCGCCATTGAGTTCTGACATGATTCATTCCGGCTTCGTCGTTCAAGATCGCGCCGCGGAAGATCGCTTCTACAAAGATGTTCTGGGCTTCCACGTCTACTGGCACGGCGGAATGAAGGACGATGAAACCAACTGGGTCGACATGCAAGTCCCCGACGGCACCGACTGGATCGAATACATGCTCAACGTCCCCGCCAACGCCGACCATCACACGCTTGGCGTCATGAACCATATCGCTTTAGGTGTCCCTGACATCAAAGCTGCGAGGGAGCAGCTCATCAAGAACGGTTGGACCGGCACCGAGCAACCGAAAATCGGTCGGGACGGCAAATGGCAGCTCAATCTCTACGATCCCGACGATACACGCGTCGAACTCATGGAATTCACCCCAACGCAAAAACCCTGCTGTTCGGAATATACTGGCCCGCACCCGAAACCATGACTTGCCTCTGCTCTCGCAGCCGCTTCCGCTGGCTTCGCCAATTCTGCTCTCTGTTCTGTCTTCTCGCCGGCTGCTGTTCTTTGCCGCCCGCCCGCGCCCAAAACCTCGACAAACCCCTCCAATCCATCGACGAAGAAATCACCGCCTTCGCCTACGCCCCCGACGGCCGCATCGTCTATTCCGTCTACCGCAAACTCAAAACCAAAGCCTACGACCTCGAGCATGACGACATCTGGCTCCAGGAATCCAACGGCAAGCGCCGCCGCCTCCTCGAAGGCCAAAAATACACGCGCGGCACGCAGCCCTTCAGCTACCTCATCGACTCCTTCCGCTGGTCCCCCAACGGCCGCTTCATTCTCGCCCAGCTACTCACCACCACCGTCGTCGACGACTCCGGCAAAACCGAAGACTCCTTCCAGACCCTGCTCCTCGATGACTCCGGCCACGAAATCCGCATCAACAAAGGCGGCAACGTCATCCTCGACGCCGCCAACGCCGCCTGGCTCCCCGACAACGCCACCATCTCCTACCTCTCCGAGTTCATGAAGCCCCACGTACTTTTCTCCCTGAAATCCACGCGCATTGATATCGGCCCCGTCAAATCTCCTCAAGATGGCCGCACTTTCCGCGACGTCTCTCCCATTCCAGGAACGGTTTCCATCGTGGCTGTCGAGCAAGATCGCAACCTGACCGGCCCCAGTCGCCTTCAGCGCCTCGATCTCTTCACCGATAACGACAAAGAGCTTGCCACCCTCGAGGGCTACGAAGGAGGCCTAAGCGTCTCCCCCAGCGGCAAAAAAGTCGCCTATTTCATTGACAAGGAAATCCTCGAACTCCGCGATCTCACTTCGCCAAATCGCGTATCGCGTCTTCGCATCGGCCTCGGCGTCTTTCATTGGTCGCCCGACGAATCCCGCATCCTCCTCAAGCGCGCCCTCGAAAAAAAATCCGGCGACCTGGCCTGGATCGACCTCCCTCCCCTCGCCCCGGTTCCCGCGAACAATGAAATCCCCATCTCCCAGCCCACACCCATTCCCATCCTGCACAGCCTCACCTTCCGCGATTTCGCCATCACCCCTGACGGCCGCTCCATCGCCGTAATCATCCCCGGCAAACGCAACCTCCTTGTCTTCCCCCTCCCCCGCTGATCCCTCCCTCCCTTCTTCTCTGTGTTCTCTGTGTTAAATCCTTTTCCTTCTCTTCCCAAAAATAAAAACCCGCGCCAAATTGCCGCGGGCCACACATACTTGCGAATTGTCACTCCCCTACCGCGTCAGTTCTCCAGCCCTCCTCCGATGCTCCACCAAAATACAAGCATCCTCAATCACCACCATCCCAGCCGCCAGCGCCTTCTCCGCCGCCGCCGCATTCTCAACTCCCGACTGCATCCAAACCACTTTCGCGCCGACGCGAATCGCGCTCTCCACCACCGGCAGCACCTCTTCCGCGCGCCGGAACACGTTCACAATCTCAATTTTCTCCGGCACATCTTCTAGCCGCGCATAACTCCGTTCCCCAAGCACTTCGGTCTCATTCGGATTCACCGGAATGATCCGGTATCCCGCCTCCTGCATATATTCCGTCACCCCAAAGCTAGGCCGCATCGGATTCGAAGACAATCCGACCACCGCAATAGTCCTGTATTTTTTTAGAAGTTCAAGAATCGCGTCAGTTGTAGGGGCGCGCTTCAACGCGTCCCGTCTGGGGCTGGCCGCAGCGCCATCTGGTAGCAACACTCTCATCGCGCCGCGAGTTCCCCTTTGCCCGCGCGCTTTAATATCACCTGCGCCATGGCCGACAAACACTTCGCATTCTCTTCCGCCGTCCCCACGGAAATGCGCATCGCCTCCGGAAATCCCATCCACCCCAGCGGCCGCACGATCACGCCCATCCGCAGCAGGTCCTCGCTCAAATCCTTCGCCTCCGGCCCCATCGCTAGAAACACAAAATTCGCCTCACTCTCCACCGGCCGGAATCCCAGCTTCGCCAATCCCTCGCTCAAACGTTTGCGCTCCGTCGCATTCGATTGGATGCAGCGCGTCACGTGCTCGTTGTCATCCAGAGCAGCCAGCGCCGCCGCTTGCGCCACCCCCGAAGTATTAAACGGCGTCCGCAGTTTATTCATCGCGGAAAGCAGCTCAGGCCGCCCGACGGCATACCCGATCCGTAAACCCGCCAGCCCATACACTTTCGAAAACGTCCGCAGAATCAGCAAATTCTTTCGTTTGCGGTACGCCTCCTCGGAATCCCGCAGCCCCATGCTCACTGCATAGTGGATATACGCCTCATCCAGCACCACCAGCACGCCGTCCGGAACCGCCGCGAGAAACTCCTCAAATTCTTCCCGCCCAAACGCGCTCCCCGTCGGATTGTTCGGATTCGCCAGATAAACCACGCCGGTGTTCGGCGTGATGGCTTTCGCGATACCGCGCAAGTCAAAAGCAAACTCCCGCTGCGGCGCCAGCACCAGCTCCGCCCCGCTCGCGCGAATCGCCACCGAAAACGGTGCGTAAGTTCCCTCCGACGTCAGCCCCTGCAAGCCGGGCCGCAAAAGCACCCGCGCCGCCAAATCAATAATCTCGCTAGACCCCAACCCAATAAAAATCTCTTCCGGCGAAACTCCCCGTCGTTCCGCCAGCGCCTGCCGCAGCAAGTGCGTCCCGCCATCCGGGTACCGGTTCGAATCCCCCAGCACCGCTCGCGCCGCCGCAATCCCCATTGGCGAAGGCCCCAGCGGATTCTCATTCGAAGCGAGCTTCACCGCATGAATCTTCAGCTCCCGCTCCACTTCTTCAATTGGTTTTCCCGGAACATACACCGGCAGCCCGCGCAGGTAATCCGGTATGAGGTCTTCAATCGTCCGCGTCATCTCTAACAGTTTACTTCTTCAGCCGTCTCGTCGCCAAACGTCGCTCTTGCGTGGTGGTCATTCTCTAACCGTCCGCTGCGCCAGAGAGACCCAGAGAACCCGGCTGGCGGGACCGGCTTTTGAATTGGATTCCGGGGTGTATAATAGTTTTATGAGCAAGCATGTAATACGAATCTCGGAAGCGGAGGCCGCTGCGACGAATGTTGCGACCTTGCTGGCTCGCGTGCGCGCCGGCGCCGAAATCGTCATCGAAAATGGCGCTCGGCCAGTGGCCATTTTTCATGCCACCGAGCCAGTTCGCCGCACGATTTCGGAATGCATCGCACTGCTTCCCGAAGACTCGACGGCAACCATCGATCCCGACTTCTCCAAGGACGTTGCGAACGCCATCGAAAGCCATCGCGCGCCCCTTGATCCGCCCGCATGGGATTGATCCTCGACTCCAGCGTTTTGATCTCAACAGAGCGTCAGGGTAAGAACGCCCGCCAAATGCTTACGTCCATCGCTGACAAAATCGGCGAGACCGAGGTGGGGATTTCCGTTGTTACCTTGATTGAGCTAGCGCATGGCGCGGCCCGTGCCGACACCTCCGACCGAAGGGCGATTCGGCAGAAATTCATCGCTGAACTTCTCACCGGGATGCCCATCCACCCTGTCACCGTGCCTCTTGCTCTCCGCGCCGGTCAGCTCGACGGCGAAAACCAAGCACGAGGAATACGGATTCCGCTATCCGATCTCCTGATCGGCGTGACCGCGCTTGAGCTCGGTTTCAGCGTTGGTACGGCCAACCTTCGCCACTTTAGGCAGGTACAGGGCCTTTCAGTGGTACAACTCTAACGGCTAGCGCAACTTTAGCAATCTGCCGCGCCCCGCGCCGGCGGCCTAGCCCCCTTTACTTCTCTACTCCCCTTCAAAGGTTCTTCAATTTCGCCACTTCCCTCACCGTCAACGCCCGAAACTTCCCCGGCGCCACATCCAGCACCAACGGCCCCAATTGCACGCGCTTGATCTTCTCCACCAAAAATCCCACACTCTGAAACATCCGCCGGATCTGCCGGTTCCGCCCCTCAATCAAAATTACCTCATACCAGGGATTCGCCCCGTCCTCCGCCAGCCGTATTTTTGCTGGCGACGTTTTCACGTGCGTCCCATCCTCAAGTTCAATCACAATTCCCGCGCGCAAACGCACCAGCGCCCGCTCATCCGGCTTCCCGCTGATTTTCACCAAGTACGTCTTCGGCGCATGCGAACCCGCCTTCATCAGCTTCGCCGCCAGCGCACCATCATTCGTCATCAACAACAATCCCTCGCTCGCATAATCCAGTCGCCCCACCGGATAAACGCGCTCCGGACAATTCTTCATCAGCTCCATAACCGTAGGCCGCCCCTCGGGATCGCTCACCGTAGTCACATAACCTTTTGGCTTGTGCAGCATAAAATAAAGCAGCCGCTCCCGTTTTTTCAGCGGCGCCCCATCCACACAAATCAAATCCCGCTCCGGATCAGCCTTAGTCCCCTGCTCGGTGACCACCGTCCCATTGAGCGTCACCCGCCCCGCCGCAATAATTTCCTCCGCCTTTCGACGCGACGCAATCCCGCTCGCCGCCATAATTTTCTGGAGTCTTTCGAAAGCCATGGTTGGAACCAACGCTAGCCGGCGATCTGCGCTGTTTTGGTGATGTCCTCGCCCGCTACGAGCAGAAACTCATTCTTGGCACTGGCAAGGCGTTTTTGCCGGTATGGCCGGTACTCCTCGCTCTCATAAAAAGCCACCGCGGTCTCTCGGGAAGGCCATTCAAGAATCACACACATCGGCATCGGCTTTCGCCCACCTTCGATCTTCTCGATTTTTGTTGTGCGAGCCAGATACCGCCCACCCCACCGCTCCACCATCCCAGTCACATTGCTGACGTATTCCGCCACCCAACTCTGCTCCGTCACCTCAATCTCCCCTATCAAGTAGTACTTCATGACCCACCCCAACACTGTCATTCCGAGCGAAGCGAGGAATCTGCTTTTTCCTCTCTTCTCCGCGACCTCTGCGTTCTCTGTGCCCTCTGTGTTAAATTCCTATTCTTTTCTCTTCCTTCTCCGCCGTTCTCAAACTTCCGCAACTTCTCCGCTTCCTTCTGCTCGATCATTCGGTATCTCCCCCGCGGAATCCCTTCAATCGTCAGCGCCCCCAATCCAATCCGTTTCAACTTTTCCAAAGGATGCTTCTCCTTAAACAACACCCGCCGCAACTCCTCCTTCTTCGAATCCCGCAGCCGCACCTCATACCAATAATTCGCCGCCCGCCCGCGCGTCGCGTCCGGCTGCCGCACCGTCTGCATTCGAACGCCAATCTCTTTCCCCAGCCGCTCCAGGTCCGCCAGCGTAAGCATCCCCTTCACCTTGACGTGATACACCTGCTCCAGCTTGGCCCAGTTCTTCAGCATCGCCGCCGCCAGTTCCCCATCATTCGTCAAAAACACCAGCCCGGAAGCCGCATACTCCAAATTCCCCACCGGAAACACCCGCTCCGGCAATCCCCGCAAACAATTTCGCAAAGTCGGCCGCCCCTCCGGGTCCGCCATCGCCGACACCACTTCCGGCGGCTTATTCAGCAAAATGTAAACCCGCCGCCCCTCCTTTGCCTCCACCACTCGCCCAGCCGCTTCAATCCGGTCCTTCGCCGCGTCCGCCTTGCTTCCCAGCTCCCGCACCACCTGCCCATTCACGCGCACCTGTCCGCTCAGGATCAGCAGCTCCGCATGCCGCCGCGAAGCAATCCCTGCCCGCGCAATTATCTTCTGCAGTCTCTCTTGCATGCTCTCTTGTCTTTCTCTGTTTTTTCTTTGTAGTGGCGGGGCTTGCCACGCCCGTCTTTCCGAAGCGCCGCGTTCTAATTCGCGACCGATCCGTCTCGCTTTATCCGCCGCCGGACGTATGCCGCTCCGATTGCGGCGTAAAATACAAAATTAATCAACCCTATGACCGACCAAAAAACGGCGAAACCGCTTCCCTGCAGATCAATGTCCATTGACGGAGCGAAAACAAGACAACCGGGGCAGAAAATTATCATTGCAACTCCCATCACGACGGCCAAAGAACTCCCAGGTCTGGGATCTGTCTCAGAAATTCCGAAAAAGACGGCAGCGATTGCTAGCCCCAGCAATCCAAATCCCAAAATGGTCCGCCAATCCCTGCTCATGACTTTCCGCGTCGCTACGAGTACTCGCTTCTCTGCGTCCTCTGTGCTCTCTGCGAACTCTGTGTAAATCCTTTGCTTTACTCCCCCGCCGCCGCCGCTTTCGGCGTTTCCTCGTTCCCCGCCTCCGGCATCCCTTCATTATTCGCCGCCGTCTCCTCCAACAATTCCTCCCGCGCTTCCATCTTCGCATTTGCAGTGTTCTCTGCCGCCGTCGCCGCAATGCTCGCTTCATCCGTCGACCCATTTTCCGCCGGCGCAAACCCCTCATCGCTCCCCAACGCCTCCCGTGCCAGCGCCTCAAACTCCTTCAAGCTCGGCAACTCCTCCAAATCGCTCAACCCAAACCGCATCAAAAACTCCTTCGAAGTCTTGTACAAAATCGGCCGCCCCATCACTTCCTTGCGCCCCGCCGTCGTAATCAAGTGCTTGTCCAGCAGCGTGCTGATCACCCCCGAAGTGTTCACCCCGCGAATCTCCGAAATCTCCGGCGAAGTCACCGGCTGCTTGTAAGCAATCACCGCCAAAGTCTCCAGCGCCGGCATAGAAAGACGCAAGGGAGGCCGCAAACTCTTGATAAACCGCCGCACGACGTCATGCTGCTGCGGCTTAGTATAAAGTTTGTACCCGCCCGCCACCGCGCGAATTTCGATCCCCCGCGATTCCGTAGCATAACTTGCCACCAACTCATCCAGCGAAGCCTGCACCGCGAGCTTCTCTTCGCCGAGCGCCTTCGCTAGTTGCTCGATCGTAGCCGGCTCGTCAGCCGCATAAATTATCGCTTCGAGTGCCGCTTTTCTCTCTTCGTTAGTCATATGGTTCTTCTCTGTAGTGGCCGGTCTTTAGACCGGTTCTTTTCAATTCCCTTTCCGAACCTCGTCCGATTCTTTCCCCTTCTGCTCTGTGTCCTCTGCGTTCTCGGTGTCCTCTGTGTTAAATCATTCGTCTTTCTCTTCGACTTTCAACTGTTGACTGTCAACTATTCATATTCCTCATCAATCTGCTTGATTCCGCCGCTCTCATCAAACACCAGATCAAACATTTTATGCTTTCGAACCAAAATATCGCCAAACTGCTTCTCCTGCACCAGCGCCACCGCCTGCAATTTCACCATCTCGAGCACCGCCAGGAACGCCACAATCATCGCGTGCCGCGAAGGGCACGCCTCAAAAAACTGAATCAGGTTCACGGAACTCTCCGCGCTCGCCAGAATCTGCGCCCGCAAAGCCGCGATCATTTGCGCCACGGTGAATTCTTCATGCCGCAACTCGATCCGCGAAACTTCCTTCTTCCGCTCCAAAACTTGCTGGAACACTTTCACCAAATCGACCAGCGAAACCACCAGCTCGCCCTCGGTCCCTTCGTCGTTGTAAAGCGACTTGTCCGGCTTCGACCACACGTTTTCTTCAATCTGCTGTTTTTGGTACAAAAGCTGCGCCGCGTTTTTGAATTTCTCGTGTTCTACAAGCCGTTGCACCAATTCCGCCCGCGGATCACCAGATGCGTCTTCCGTCTCCCCCAAAGGATCCGGCGGCAGTAGCATTTTCGATTTGATGTAAATCAGCGTTGCCGCCATATAAATAAATTCCGAAGACACATCCACGTCCAACTCTTCCAGTTTGTGTAAGTAATCCAAATACTGTGCTGTGATTTTCGAAATCTGGATGTCGTGGATGCTCATCTTCTGCTGCCGGATCAAGTCCAGGAGCAAGTCCAATGGCCCTTCGTACATCGGTATCTGGATTTTGTAGGCCGTCTTTGGCGCGGCTCTTTCCACTCGCTCCTCACCGAGCGTTTCCGCGTCCTTGCCCGTCATCTTGTTTCCGGGTGTCGCCATGGTTAAGTCCTCAGTCGTCTCCTCTTGCTCTCGCTCGAATCACTTCCGTGTCGCGTCGGGCATGGACCAAAACGGATATGCTCCCTTCCCCACGTACCGGTACGCACCGCTTACATAGACGAAATTGGCAAGCTGTGAAAATCTCCGACCACTCTCAGACACGAACTCGATCTCAAATGATTCTACGGGCACTTCTTGTATCGGCTTTATCGCATCCGCGCGAGGCTGCAAATCCGTGTGCCTAGTTTTGTCCGCGCGACTACAATGAGCGCGAAAGCTCATCGCGTAAGGCCACATGCTCATCACGTTTAGCAGAGACTTCCTATACTCATCGACTTCGGCTTCGTAATCCCACCCCAATTGCTCAACATCAGCGGGCGGAAAATAAGTCGCGAACCAGTTGCCCGCTTCCGGTATCGCAAAAATGGCGAACCTACGTTGTGAATCGGCGTCACGCACAGAATAAGGCGCCAGAAAATGCCCAAATTGTTGCTCCAGTCCGCCCTCGTCATGACTGTAGGTTTTCTGGGCGGTCGGTTGGGCGGCTGCGCCGCGCGACTGTACCTGGTTCTTCGGACACCCACAGAGCAACAGGCATACGCCAGCGCACGCAACAATCTTCAGTGCCTTCATCATTTCCACTCTCTGCCTAGCTGACACCAACGACGGAATCACCCCCGCCTAGCTTTGCGCCTTTGCACCTTTTGATTCCTGACCACTAATCTCGGCCCGCTTCTTCACCCAACCGAAGACCGCCTCGCGCACGCGCTCCATGGTGCCTTGCGCCACTTTGCGCGCCTTGTTCGAACCTTCATCCAAAATCTCCAGGACGCGCTTCGGATGCTTCTCGTAATCCACGCGGCGCTCGCGGACTGGGGTGATCCACTTGATCAAATTCTCGGCTATGGCGGCTTTGCATTCGATGCAGCCAATTCCTGCGGTCGTGCAGCCTTGGCGCACCCAGTCCAGCCGCCCCGGCTCTGCCGCTGAGAACAGTTTATGCCAGTCATACACCGGACACACGTCCGGATTTCCGGGATCCGTCCGCCTCTTCCGCGCCGGGTCCGTCAGCATCACTTTTGTTTTCTTTCGAATCTCCTCATCGGTCTCGCTCAACGTAATCGTATTCCCATAACTCTTCGACATCTTCCGACCATCGAGCCCCGGTATCCTCGGCGTTTTCGTCAGCATGGCGTCCGGTTCCTGTAACACAGAGTTGGATTTAACCAGGTCGGCTACCGCACCCGCCTTCAGGAGTTGGAGGGCATTATCAATGCCTATTTCTAATATGCGGGTTCTCACGCGGGAGCCAAACTCAGCCCACTTCTCCGGACTCAGCGGAAAATCCAGTATGGTGAGAGTGTGTCCATGAATTCCGAGTGCCAAATTGAAGTTTCCGCAAAGACCTGCCGCACTCTTGCTTCGCAAAGACTCGTCCAATTCAAACCCATAAAAGAGGTTGAATCGCCGAACTATTTCCCGGCTCAGCTCCACATGCGAAACCTGATCTTCCCCGGCCGGCACGTAAAGCTGCGCTCCTTCCTGGCCATAAACCACAATGTCCGCGCATTGCAGAATCGGATAGCCCAGAAAGCCGTAAGTGTGCAGGTCCTTGTCCTTAATGTTCTCGAGCGCCTCTTTGTACGTGGGCACGCGCTCCAGCCAGCCAAGCGGCGTCACCATGGACAGCAACAGATGCAGCTCCGCATGCTCGGGGACGGACGATTGAAGAAAGAGGACGCTCTTGGCCGGGTCCAGTCCTGCCGCCAGATAGTCGATCATGATTTGCAGGGTGCTTTCGGCTACGCCTGACGTGTCCGCGTAATCGCTCGTCAGCGCATGCCAATCGGCGATGAAGTAGAAGCACTCGTAGGCAGGGTCATTCTGTAGGCGCACCCAATTCTGGAGCGCGCCAAAATAATGGCCGATGTGCAGCCGCCCCGTGGGCCGCATCCCGCTCAAAACCCTGCTCTTCTTGCCTTGACCCGCTGTTGTCACCATGCGCTCCTGAGCTCAATTCGCAACACCAAAGCACAGGCGAAGAGAGATTTCTCTCTGCGCAGGCCGACGCATTCGCAGGAGCGAATGCGAAAGAAAAAGCGTCGGCCTGCTCCGTTCGAAATGACGGGTTTTGTAATCACTCTTCCTGCTGGCCTTAGCCCCTCAGCCCCTGTCGGCAATCTCCGCTCCTCTGTCCCGCCACAAGCGCCGGGCTAAAGCCCGGCCTCTACAAACCCAAGGGACGCGCTGAAGCGCGCCCCTACAATTTCCCATCAAAGCCCCAAAGCGGTCGGATGCTTCGGCTGATACAGTCCAACCTCGCCTCCTCCGGGCAGTTTCATCTTTGTAATCGAACCCCATCGGGCTTCCTCAACCTTGGAGCACTTCACACCCTTTTTGGCGAGCGCGGCCATCTCCGATTTCAGGTTGTCGCACATGAAATAGAGTTCCTGCGGGCCATTCTCTGCGGCCGGGTGGAATGCGGCTTCCCCCGGTGGCAGCGCGAAGATTAGCCAGCCATGGCCCGCATCCACAGATTTGAAGCCGAGAACGTCGCGGAAGAAGGCGCGGTCCGCTTCCGCATCTTTACTGTAAACAACGACGTGAGCGCCAGAAATCATAGGTCCCTCCTCCCCAACGCCAAGGAAAAACCAACAAAAAAGATAACGCAGAGGGCGCCGAGGTCAAAGAGAGGAAGGAGAAAAGCAGATTTCTCGCTTCGCTCGAAATGACAATTTCCCTTACGGCTCTACGCCGAACCCGGAAGCGGGGACGCGCTTCCCGGTAAAAACCACCGAGACGCAAAAGCCGCGAAAGCGCGCCCTACATCCTCGTGCTAACTCGCTGCCCCGGCGCTTACATCGCCCCTACAACGTTGCGCTAACTCGCTGCCACCTTCTGCTTGCTACTTTCTCCGAGCAGTTCCCGCGCGATGATCATGCGCTGCACCTCGCTGGTGCCCTCGTAAATCGTGATTACGCGCGCGTCGCGGTACATGCGTTCGACGTCCGTCTCCCGCGAATAGCCCACGGCCCCGTGCGCCTGCACCGCTTTATACACCACGCGGTTCACCATTTCGCTGGCGTAGAGTTTAGCTTTGGAGGCGCTTGCGCCCACTTTCGTTGGGTGTGCGTCCTTCAGCCACGCCGCGTAATGAGTCAACCCGCGCGCCGCTTCAATTTCCGTCTGCATATCCGCAATCATCCACTGAATCGCCTGAAATTCGCTGATGGACTTCCCGAACGCCTTTCGCTGCTTCGCGTACTTGACGGTTTCGTCCAGCGCGCCTTGCGCCAGCCCTACCGCCTGCGCGGCAATCCCGACGCGCCCGCCGTCCAGGGCGCTCAGCGCAATCTTCAGTCCCTGGCCTTCTTCCCCGAGGCGGTTCTCGACCGGCACCATGCAATCGTTCAGCAAAATTTCGACCGAGGGCGACGAGCGCTGGCCCATTTTGTCCTCGTGCCGCCCCACGCGAAATCCGGCGAATCCAGGCTCGACCAAGAATGCGGAAATACCCTTCCCGCCCGCGGCGGGATCGGTCTTTGCAAATACGATCAGTACGCCCGCCGCGCTTCCGTTGGTCACCCAGGTCTTCGTGCCATTCAGCTTGTACACATTTCCGTCGCGCGCCGCGCGCGCTTGTATCCCTGCCGCATCCGACCCCGCGGCCGCCTCCGTCAGGCAAAACGCGCCGAGCGTTTCTCCCGTGGCCATGCGCCGCAAATATTTTTTCTTCTGGGCTTCGGTGCCAAACAGCAGGAGCGGCGCTTGCACCGCGGAATTCGTCACGCCGATCGCCGTGGACATCGCCGTGAACACGCGCGCCACTTCTTCCAGCATCAGCACATACGAAACGGTATCCAGGCCCGGCCCGCCCCATTCTTCCGGCACCAGCATCCCGCAGCAGCCCATCTCACCCAGTTTCTTGATGGCCTCCGCCGGAAATTTCTCCGCTTTCTCCATCTCCTTGACGGACGGACGCACCTCCGCCTCCATGAATTGGCGGACGGTATCGCGAATCAGTTTTTGGTGGTCGTTAAGCGAAAAATCCATCGTGTCGAGTGTACACGCGAAGCTCGCGGCGTTCCAAGTTGTGTCTATCGGGATCGGGCACTGAGCATTCGGATGATGATCATGTCGGGAGCGATTTCTCTAATTGCTGCAAGGTATTCCACCGAACCTGGCTGTAGGCAATTAAGCACGGCCGCGCAAAAGCACTCTGGAGGTTGATACTTGTGGTGACGGATGTAATGCAAAATCAGGGAAGGAGCGCGGTACACAGCCTTTTCGCCTGGCACCAGGATGTCCGTAGAACCTAGACCCAGGACTCGTCCACGATATCGAAGCACGGGCTTCGAGCGAAGACCCTCGGTTAAACCACACAGGCCGAGATTGCACTTATGGTATCCGCACGAGTATGCGAGTGGCCTCTCCACCAAAGCTACAAGTTGTTCAAAACATAATCGTGAGACTTTTCCCTTCGGGTATGAGTGCCCAGCCCACAAATAGCCGACGCTCTTCACGCGGCCGGGTTCGGCGAGGTCAGGCAAATAGGGCACAACCTGAAAATTCTACACGAGCTTTCTAGTTGGCGCCGGATTGGCGGCCCCGGGGAGAGGAGGGGGGAGTTTGCCGGAGACGAGGGCGTCGAGGGCGCGGAGGCGGGCGGAGAGTTCGGCGTCAGTGAGGCGGCGCTGGCGGTAGAGCCAGCGTAGGAAGTCCTCGGCGGGGGTCTGCCCCTTTTTCGAGTTGCAATCGCGACAGCAAGAAACGAGGTTGCGGTAGGAGTTGCGTCCCGACAGAGCTTGAGGAACGACATGATCGATGGTGCGTACGAGGACGGTAAGGCTGCGCAAGCAGTAAAAGCAGAGGCCACGCTCGCGCGAGTGGATGGCCTGGCGCAGAGCCTTGTTCTTGAAGAAATCGGCGTCCGCAATGCTGGCGGCGAGAGGCAGCCGGGCGGCACCGCGGGCGGCGTTGATATAGGGGCGGAGGGCGCGAATCTCCTGAGGCAAGCGGACCACGACCACGTGACCGACCTGGTTGCGTTCGACCAAACGCAAGACGCGGAGATCGAACAGGCGCCGCAGGGTGCAACGCGCGGTCATGGGACAGAGGCGGACACCGCGGGCGAGCCAGGGAATGGAAAAACGGAGGCGGGGCCTCCCTTCGAGGCGGCTGTGGCGCAGGAGATAAGAATAGACGGCGCGCTCGGTGACGGAGAGACGCAGGCGCGGCACGACTAGATCGTCGAGCTGTTTCCAGAGGTGTTCGGCATTGGGTTTATTGGTTTTCATGGTTGGGTCCTAAGGAGGTTGACAGTCGACAGTTAACGGTCCACAGCTAAGAGAAGGGAGAAAGGCCTAACACAGAAAACTCCCCGACCCGGTCCGACAAGGTCCCCGACATGGTCAGGGCAGGCGGGATCTTCGATTGGGGCAAACCCCGAACACTGAGGTCGCAGAGGAAAAAAACGGGGGCATGATTTTATCGTGCCCCCGTTTAGGGACGCGCTAAAGCGCGCCCCTACAACAATTTGGGATGACAACGGTAACGGAGAAAGCAGGAACGGAAGCGGGTGGCGAACGTGGCGATCCTAGTTGGAAAAAAACACGAAAATAATTTTCGGCCACCTCGGCAGGAGCGCACCCCCTGGCGGGCTGCACCCCCCTAAAAAGGATGGAAAACAGGCGGAAACTGCCCGAAAAAGGCAAAAGGGAAAGATGCGCAACTCGCACCTTTCCCTACAAATATAGTATCAGGTTATAGACGTTTGTCGAGAGCTATTTTTGGCAAGCGGGAACTTCCCTGTTGCTTTCCCAAAGGTAGGGTAGTATGTTTCCTGTTGGAAACCAACACGGCGGCGCCGTGAAACAGGATTTGTTATGAAAAAAACGGATGTACTGCAAGGAACGCTGGCGTTGATGGTCCTGAAGACTCTGGATGTCCTGGGACCGCTGCACGGGTATGGAATCGCGCGGCGCATCGAGCAGATCAGCGGAGACCTGCTGGCCGTGAATCAAGGGACTCTGTATCCCGTGCTGCTGAAGCTGGAGCAAGAAGGCGCGGTGGCCTCCGAGTGGGGGGCCTCGGAAAATAATCGCCGGGCGCGGTTCTATCAGCTGACGCAGGAAGGACGCAAGCTTTTACAGGCCGAAACCAAGGATTGGGAACAAACGGCGGCGATTATCGCGCGGTTCTTCGAAGCGAAAGCGGAGGATTTGCCATGAGAGCGCTGAGGCGGTTTCTCCACCGTGTGGTGAACGTGGTGACAAGGCGGGCACAGGACGAACGATTGAGGGAAGAGATTGAGGGGCACATCGCCCTGCAAACCGCAGAGAATCTTCGCGCCGGCTTCTCACCGGTCGAGGCACGGCGCCAAGCCATGCTGAAGTTTGGCGGCGTGGAGGCGATGAAACAAGATTATCGAGCCGAGCGCGGACTGCTATTCATCGAGAATCTTCTGGGGGATTTGCGAAACGCAGCGCGAACGATTGGCCGCATGCCGGGACTTGCGGCGGTGATCGTCGTTTCGCTGGCCATCGGAATTGGCGTGAATACAACGATCCTTTCGTGGATTCAGATGATCCTGTTAAAACCGTTGCCCGGTGTGAACGGCGCAGCGAACTTTCTGCTGGCCGAGCCGCGCACGGAGACGGGCGGGTATCCCGGCGCATCGTGGCTGGAATATCGCGATTTGCAGACGCAAGTGCCGGCGCTGCGGGACATCGTGGCATCGCAGATGGTGGCGTTCAACGTGGGAGAACCGGGCCAGACGGAGCGGACGCACGGACAACTGGTCTCCGGCAATTATTTTTCCGCGCTGGGACTGAAGCCAGAGATCGGACGTTTTATTCGGCCAGAGGAGGCGGAACGGGCCGGGACCGAGCCGGTGGTTGTGATTTCGTATGATTACTGGCAAACGCGGTTTCGCGGCGCGCCGGAGGCAGTGGGACAAAAATTGCGCGTGAATGAGCGCGACCTGATTGTCATCGGCGTGGCGCCGAGGGAATTCCAGGGAACCATGCTCCCCTTGAAGTTCGAACTGTGGGCGCCGGCCACCATGGCGCCGGCGTTGCTCGGCGGAACACGCGACCTCGAAGATCGCAGCAGCCGCGCTTTTTCGTTGATCGGAATGTTAAAGACTGGCGCGACACGCGAGGAAGCACAAGCCGAGTTCAGCGCGGCGATGGCGCAGCTGGCGCGCAACTATCCTGAGGCCAGTGCCGGAATTGGCGGCGAGATACTTCCCTTCTGGGAATCGCCGCGCGGTCCGCAGCGGATGCTGATCAGCGGGCTGGCCGTCTTGCAAGGCGTTATGCTGCTCCTGCTGCTGGCGGTTTGCGGGAACACGGCAAACCTCATGCTGGCTCGCGGGAGCACGCGGCAGCGCGAGATGGCCGTGCGCGTGGCGCTGGGCGCGGGACGGTGGCGTATTGTCAGCCTGGTGCTTTCGGAAAATATGCTGCTCGCTCTCCTGGGAGCGAGCCTCGGAGCAGCCATCGCGGTTTGGGGCACCACGGCATTGCGCGTGGCGCCGATGATTGGCGCGTTTCCGATCCGGTTTCAGACCAGCGTGGATGGGCTCACGCTCGCGTTTGCGATGTTGCTCGGTGCGACGTGTGGTTTGATTTTCAGCGCAGCGCCGGCGGTCCATCTGGCACGGCTGGATCCACAGGACGGGCTGCGCTCCAGCTCGAACACACCGCCGCGCAGCCGGGCGCGCAAAGTTCTGATGGGCGTGGAAGTCGGGCTGGCGATGGTCGTGCTGATCGCGGCGGCGCTCTTCCTGGAGAGTTTTCGCTCGGCGCGCCAAACGGATCCGCGATTCCGGCCCGAGGGCGTTTTGCTGGGCGCGTACGACTTAAGCGGGCGGAATCCCGACGAGGCGTCGGAGCGCGAATTTGCGGCGCGCCTGGTGGAACGGCTGCGATCCTTGCCGGACGTCGAGGCCGCCACCATCGCCACGAATGTTCCGGTGGACTTGCATGGAATGCCGAGGCGGTCCTTCACGGTGCAGGGCCGCGTGCGCACGGAGGCGGGGCAGGATCGAGCCGTTGCCAACACGGTCACGCCGGGGTACTTCAAGGTGATGGGCATCCCGCTGCTTGAGGGAAGCGACTTTGCGGAGATGCGCGATAAGGCGGCGCCTGCGCAGGCCATCGTCAATGAGGAGTTTGTCCGCCGCTACCTGAATGGCGCGGAGGCGATCGGCCGGAGCATAAAGACGCGTGCGGGCAGCTTCGCGATTGTTGGCGTGGCGCGGAATTCGGTGTACGACGCGTTCGGCGAGCCCGCGCAGCCGGCGGTGTATTTCTCGTACCGGGATGTTCCATGGAACCAGGGCGAGATTCACCTGCGGACGCGCAGCGGCAATGAAACCGCACTCACCTCGGAAGCGCGCGCCGTTCTGCGCGATCTCGATCCGATGCTCGCTCTTTACGATGTGCGAACATTCTCACAGCACATCGAACGAAACCTCTTTCTTCGGCGCATTCCCGCACGGATGTTCGCGGTGCTCGGGCCGCTCCTGCTCGGCCTCGCGGCCATCGGCATCTACGCGGTGGTTTCGTACGCGGTGGCCAGGCGAACGAGAGAGATTGGCGTGCGGCTGGCGTTCGGGGCTACCAGCGGGCGGGTGGTGCTGCAAATTATTCGCGAGAACTTGGGTGCGATCACCTGCGGCACGGGGATTGGATGGGTGCTTGCGCTGGTGATTGCCGTTCGCGCGACTCCGAAGGGCGCGGTTAACTTTCCGGTTTTCCTCGGTGTACCGGCGATTCTGCTGGGTGTCGCGACGCTGGCCTGCTGGATGCCGGCACGCCGAGCCAGCCGGATTGATCCGATGGCCGCGCTCAGGCACGAGTAAAAACACAGAGGTCGCGGCGGGACAAAAGAAGAGAGGCGCTCGGTAACCTCACAAGCGCCTCCGGTACTGCGCCAACGTAAACCGTACCTCACTGGATCACCTGCTTCTCGGCAGGAACGCCGATATCGACAAGAGTGTCGAGTGAACCGATTATAGCGCGGGATTGGGGAGATGCCAGAACGGGTTTTTGTTCTACGAATCGCGCAGGCTACCCGGGGATCATCGACTTTCCGTTGTAGGCATTTGTGAAGCGGACGCGGACTAGCCAGAAAATCAGCAAAATCAGGGGAAGTATGGTGAGAATCAAGTACAGGGCGGTGCTGAACAAAGCCGGGGGTAGATGCTGCCCGATCCCCACGGACGAAAGCAATCTCAGCGGACGGTTTGAGGGTCCCAGGAAAAAAGACCCTGACGCGATGAACAGCCCATAGCACATGCGCCAGAGATGCCGCGCGATGCGCTTTGCTCCAAAAACACCGCCGCTCACCAGCATGCGAATGTCCCCCGCGGCGGCAAGCAGACAGATGGAACCCATGAAGAAGGTCATTCCGACAGGGACTCCGTCTTGGGAGCTCGCTCCGCTGAGCACGACTTTAATGCCAACCATCCAGGTGAAGATACCAATCGCCAGGGGAATCAACATCGCAAACCAACCAAAACGGCTGGTTTCCCCGTCTCTGCGCCTGGCGGTCAGCCATGCCGTTCCGATCAGATAAAAGGTTAGAATCCCGCCGCCGATGTTACCTGGTTGATGCCGCGTGATGGCCAGGTACACCGCGAAAACGGCCATGGTGAGCATGGAGGCCACAAACACCCTTCCGGCCAGCACATGGCGGGCGGACCCTTTGCGGAAAGTCATTGCCGCGGTCCCCGACAGCAACCCCAGGCTCCCACCGCAAATATGAACAAGCAGTACGGGCGAATAGGACATTGGCCCCTCTTGGAGATATATACGCGGATCGGCGCCCCAGTGTTTCAGCCTCATTGAGTGATAGACTCGTTGAAGAGGCGGACCATGCATACTTCCAAGCCGCATCTCCCCATTCTCCTCATTCTGCTCTTTCCGGGCTTTGCCTCGGCCCAATCAACTCCTAGCACCGCTCCTACCACTGCTCGGGTTTCAGTTTCCCTCTGTGAACTGCTCAAGACTCCGCAGGCTTACAACGGCAAACAAATCCAGATTCGCGGAAAGATCAATCTGGAATTCGAAGATTTCAGTATCTATGACACTGGTTGCAACACATGGCCAGGCATCTGGCTGATGTTTGGCGGAGATGTCCCCACTCCGACTAAATCCACTGTAAACGACAACTCGCGCATTCCGGACCGGAACATAAAGGTAAACGGTATAGAGTACGGGATCGCAAAGGACCAGAAACTAGAGGAGTTTTCAAAGGCAATAGCGGCGAGGCAAGATCGAAAGACGCTATATCGGGTCACCGCAACACTCGCAGGCACCTTCCTGGCTGGCCGCGCCCATCAACATTCAGAAAGGTTTCCGAGCCCTCCGGGCTATGGCCACATGGGATGCTGCTATCTTTTTGTCATTCAACAGGTGCTGGCAGTTGAAACCAAGCCGATTGCAGACGATGCCAAAGAGAAATGGTCCACTCTCCAGCAACCAAAACCATAGAGCAGGTTCACAGCTTGAACAGCTCCCGCATGCGCTTGATTTGCGTGCGGCTTACGGGGATTTCGGTTTGCTTTTTGTCGTTCATTTTCAGCATGTAGGTGGAGTTGAACCACGGCACTACTTCTTTGATGTGATGAATGTTGACCAGGAACGAGCGATGCGGCCGCCAGAAGGATTCCGAATCGAGCGCGTCGGTCAGGTCCTCGAGGGTGCGGTAATTCGAGGAGCCCTCGGCGTCGCGGGCCATGACGGAAACGGAACCACGGTCGACGGAGGCCCAGACCAGATCTTCGCCGTCCACCAGGAGCAATTTCTGCTGTGCCCTCACCAGTATTTTCACCGGCGGGGACGAATTCGGTTTCGCGGCGCCAAGCTGGCTGACCAATTGCTCCAGCCGCTCCGTGGTCGAGGTATGCGATTCCACCATCTTGCGCGCGCGGGCGATGGCCTTGGCGATGCGCGCCTTGTCGAATGGCTTGAGGACATAGTCCACGGCATTCACGTCGAAAGCCTGCACGGCGTACTGGTCAAACGCGGTGGCAAAAACCACGTGCGGCATTTTCATCTTGGCGGCGACGAGCTTTTTCAAAACGCCGAATCCGTCGAGGCCGGGCATTTTCACGTCCAAGAACACGAGGTCCGGCGCGTGCTCCTTGATGAGCGCGACGGCTTCGACGCCGTTCTTGCCTTGGCCGATGACATTGATCTCAGGGAATCCCTTCAGCAGGAACGCGAGTTCGTCGCGGGCCGGCTTCTCGTCATCCACGATGATGGTGTTAATCGACATCCGTTCGAACGGGCACGCGTGTGCGCCCGCCTCCGAGGTGAACCCAAACGCCGAGTATAGGCGCTCCGCGTCTCCGCGAGCAAACGGGATCGGCGCGCTTTCCAGCGGAAAGGCGGGGACGCGCCCTTCGCTCCTCAGGGTAAACTGAAGCGCGCCCCTGCAACGTCTTGCTGGGCGCCGGGTGCGGCGTGGCGAAATTCACGTTTCCCGGTATCATGTGGCACGGGAAATGGAACAGGAAGACGAAATGAAAAAACCTTCAGATTCAACGCGGGGGAAGACGGCAAAAGTCCTGAGCAGCGCGACCATTTACAATGGCCCCGTCTTCGGGATTCGGCGCGACGAGGTAATCGAGCCGAGCGGCGTCCGGGTGACGCGCGAGGTCATCACCCATCCGGGTTCTGTGGTGGTTCTCCCCGTTCTACCCGACGGGCGAATCCTTCTGATCCGACAATACCGGCACGCGACGCGGCAGTATTTGTGGGAATTGGTGGCCGGACGGATGGATCCCGGCGAAACTCCCAAGTTGGCCGCAGCCCGCGAACTCATTGAAGAAACAGGGTTTCGGGCAAAACGGATGCGCGTGTTTTTGGATGTTTTCCCGACGCCCGGTTTCCTCGAAGAACGCATGTTCATTCTCCTGGCGGAAGGCCTCACCGCCGGGGAAGCCGAGCCCGAAGAGGATGAGAAAATCATTTCTCGGGCCTACAGCTGCCAGCAACTGGAGGGGATGATCCGCAGAGGGAAGCTGCGCGACGCCAAGTCCATCGCCGGGATTCTCTATTATTTGCGGTTTCTCGCCCCGGGGAAGAGGTGAAGCCGAATGTGCGGATTAATCCGGTTTCTTAGCCAGATTGATACGAATATATCTTTGCTAAAAAGAAGAAAGGTCTATTGACTGGCGCTTCGATTCTGGTACACTCCGCGCGATTCGTATCTTTAACAGCGTTAGGATTATTGGCCTGGCGCTGTGGAGCGAAATCTTCAAGTCCCTATTCAGGAGGGAATGCGAAGTGCGAGGAACCGTGAAGTGGTTTAACAATTCCAAGGGGTATGGCTTCATCGGGCGCGATGACGGCCCAGACGTCTTCGTCCATTATTCCGCGATCGCCGGCGACGGTTATCGCACTTTGCAAGAAGGAGATGCGGTCGAATTCGAAATTGTTCAGGGGCCGAAAGGTCCGCAGGCGGCCAACGTCTCAAAGGCCGCAGGCTGAATTAGAAAGCACTTATTTGGCCGGCAGGAACGCGCCCCCTGCCGGCCTTTTTATTTTGCGGTGAAGAAGGTTGAGGAAGTAAGGGAGGTAAAGGAAGTGAAAGAGAGCGAGCGCGGACTAGAGGAATCAGATGAGCGAAGGTGCAAAAGGAAGAGGCCGGCATTTTTGGCGCCGGCCTCTTCCGGTGGAAATTGGTGGTCCGGGATTCCAGGAATCCCGGGTTGGCCGCTGATCCGCTGTGGCTGCAAACGCCCAAAATCTTCCTATCGCGATGCCGAACCGGCTCTACTCTACTGCAGCCTGATGAGTGGCTGGCCGATGTAGACGTTGTCGAATAGCATGCCCAAGACTAGGGTAGGGGCACGGCGTCGCCAGCGAGCAGGTTGGCGCACTGCACGGTAGTGGCATTGGCAATGTTGGATCCGCCCGTTATCAACGATCGCGAATCGCAGAACAGATCCGTTCCATTCCCACTGATGTGGGTCAAAGGATTCGACCCCGTCACGGCGACGGAGGACAGGTTGGCCACAACCAAACCGCCGTGACCGCTCCCTGTAATGCTTGAACCGGCCAAGCTCGCATGAGAGTTGTTGCTTACGAAGACGCCCTGGCCTTGGCTGCCCGAGATGATTAGGTTGGCGCCAGCGGTGAGAGTGGCGGCGTCGGAAACGAAAACTCCCGCAGTGCCCCCACCGAAAGGCTGGCCGGAATTGGTGATGCGGAGCTTGGTGTCGCCCAGGTGGAGCTCGGAGCCATCTCTAACCGAAACGCCGTCGAAGTTGGTCCCGGCGGGATTCTCGATTACCACATCCGTTGGAGAACTGAGTGGAAAATAGGTGTTGAAGCTTTGTATATCAACGGCCCCGTGTGCGCCAATGTCGATGCCTACCTGCATGTTGCGAATAGTGGTGGTTTGGACAGTGACGTGTCCCGAGCCGACAAACAGGCCCTCGCGGAAGGACGCGCCTGTTGAGTTCTCAAACAAGGAGCTCTCGATGTGCACATCGGAGATGTCGAGGGCGGCAAGTGTGGCAAACCCCGGGTCGCGGGCGGTCACGCGGGCGAGCGACACCTGGCTGGCCTCGTAGACAAAGATCCCAAACGCGCCGGGGCCGTCCACGGTCAGGTTGCGGAGCCGGACGTCGATACTGTTTTGTCCAATCCCGATGTCGTCGAGTGCGGATGCCCGGGAGTGAATGGCGAACCCATCGATGGTGACGCTGCGCGAAGCCGCGATCGATAAGACCTGAATAAGGAGGCCGTTGGTTGGATCCGTGCTGGGCTGCTGCAGAGTGGCACCCGGCAGGCCTTTCAAGGTGAGGCCGTCGAATCCGTTGACTTGGACGAATTCGGTGCAGGTCCCCTTGACCAAAACGGTGGCCGGGGAGTCCTTGTCCAGTCTGGAAAGGGTTCGATTGATCGACTCGCCCTGGTCGCAATTCACGACGACCGGATCATCCATATCATCGCTGCCGGCGGCGGTATGAGCATTTGCGCCCAGAGCGGGCAAACCAAACATGACCAACAGAATGCAGATACGCTTCATTGTGAACCTCCTTATGGATTCAGATTTTTGAATATGGGCACTGTGTGAAGCCTACGGAGCACTCTCTTGCAGGGCAAGCGACAAGGAACGACATTCGCGCGTCGCGGGGGAAGTGTCGTGTTTTGACGCTGCCTCGAAGGGGGACCAAGCTTCACGCCGGACCTGTTATGGGCTGCAATTCTAGGCGCCAAGCGTCCTATAAACAAATAACTTAAAAAGAATACCCGGCCGAATACACTGAGCATCTTTTTGGAGCGGGTGCTCACGTACCTGCGCGACCATCCGGAAGAAGTTCGCCCCGCCTCGCTTTAATGTGGATTGGCGGCGCGCTCGAAATCCCTTTGTCTTTCTTGGGACCAGGGATGGTCCTATAATCTATGGCCATGGACAACAAACAGATTGCTCGCGTGCTTCGCGAGACCGCGCAACTCCTGGAAATTGATGGGGCCATTATCGGCAGATACCGCAGCTACGAGAAGGCTGCCGAATTGATTGACGGCTTGCCGGAATCCATCGAGCAACTGGTCAAGGAACCGGAAAAGCTGAAGGAGCTACCCGGAATCGGGGACCGCATGGTCGAGCACTTGCAGGAGATCGTGAAGACCGGGGACTATGCGTTGCGCAAGAAGCTATTGAAGAAATATCCGGCAACGATTTTGGACTTGCTGCAATTGCAATCGCTGGGGCCGAAGAAAGTGGCTTTCCTGTGGTCGAACTTCAAGGCCGCCACGGTGGCGGACGTGGAGAGAATCGCAAAAGAGGGGAAACTGCGCGACCTGCCCGGGTTCGGCGAGAAGAGCGAACAAAACATTCTGAAGGCCGTAGAGGTGTTCAAGAAATCCTCGGGCCGGTTTCATTTGGACAAGGCCGAGGCGGCGGCTCTCTCGATTGCGGCGCACATTAAAGCAGCGGGGAAAGCCGCGGGTTCCGTGACGCCCGCGGGATCGTTGCGGCGGGGGAAAGAGACGGTGGGCGATCTCGACCTGCTGGTTACCCTTGCCGATGGCCACACGTCGCAGAAGCACGTGGACGCGCTTGCTAAGCACATCCTGGCTTTTCCGGGCATCGATCAAACGCTGGCGCACGGAGAGAACAAGGTCAGCTTCACGCTGAAGGATGGGCTGCAAGTAGACGTGCGACTATTGGAAAAGGAAAACTTCGGCGCGGCGCTGCTTTATTTTACCGGCTCGAAAGAGCACAACGTGGCGCTGCGCGGGCGGGCCAACGATATGGGGCTTACGCTGAATGAGTATGCGCTGGCAACTTTAAAAGGGGAAAAGCGCGTCGCGGGGCGCACCGAAGAAGAAATCTATGCGAAATTGAAGCTGGACTTCATCCCGCCGGAGCTGCGCGAAAATACCGGCGAAATCGCGGCCGCCGAGAGCCACAAGCTACCGCATCTGGTCACCCTGAAGGACGTGAAAGGCGACCTGCAGATGCACAGCACGGCCAGTGACGGGAAGAATTCGATTGAAGAAATGGCCGCGGCCGCCCGGGAACTCGGCCACCACTATATCGCCATTACGGACCATTCCAAAGCCGTCACGGTGGCCAACGGACTGGACGAAAAGCGCATGGCGGCGCACATCAAGAAGATTCATGCCGCCAACGAAAAGGATTTGGGCATCCGCGTTCTTGCTGGGTCGGAGGTGGACATCCTCAAGGACGGCTCGCTTGATTACTCCGACGAAATCCTGGCGCAACTCGAGGTGGTGGTGTGCTCCGTCCACTCCTATTTCAACCTGGACCGCGCGGCCATGACCGAGCGCATGCTGGCGGCCATTGAAAACCCCTATACGCAGATCATCGCTCACCCCACCGGACGCCTGCTGCTGCGCCGCGACCCTCTCGATTACGACATGGAAAAAGCGCTGGAGGCTTGCGCCAAACACGGCGTGGCGATGGAGTGCAACTCCTATCCCGACCGGCTGGACCTGAAGGATGTTTATCTGCGCATGTGCAAAGAGCGCGGCGTCAAGGTGGTGATCTCGACAGACTCGCACAACACGGCGAACCTGGCCTTCATCCGGTACGGCGTCACGATGGCGCGGCGCGGCTGGCTTGAGAAGAAAGATGTCATCAATACCCTGCCAACGACTGAATTCTTGGCCGCTCTCCGTCAAAAGCCCGGCACCGCCGGCAAGAAATACGCCGCCAGAGGCCACCGCTAGCGCCCCAACGAGTTGCAGCCTAATCCCTAAAGTGACGAGGCGATGGGCCACACAGTAGCAGTATCGCCGGTTCCAGTGAGGTGACGCGCGTCAGGTTGGCGCCAAACTGCACGATTGACTTCGATTGAGCGTTGTTATAGAAGACATTCAACGGCCTCCCGAATCAGCAGCAAACTGAAGGGGAAAACCATGAAGAGAATCATATCCCGGTGCCCATGGTTCCGTGTCTGTTGTTCCTACCCAGAAATGAACGAAGATGACAGATTGGAATTCTTCTGGGACTCCCAACGAAGGAGGACAAACCAATGGCACTTGAACGTCGCGACTTCATCAAGACCACAACCACTGGATTAGCCTTCGGCCTTGTCAAACCCGGAATGGCATATCTGCGAACCTCCCCCGGCGCCGCGAGTGGGGAATTCGAGGGTGGAACCGGATCGCTGCGCCTCGAAGGACAATTGAAAGCAGGGGTGCTGAAGCTGGAAGCGCGGGATTTCGTTAACGGTAAGGATCAAGCCCTTATCATCCAAGGCGAACTGAACTCCATTAACTTATACTGCGCGATGTTCAATTACAACGAAGACGTGACGATCTTTTCGGTGCTGCGGGACCACGGCCATTCCACGACGCTGGTCCTCTCCAATACGGATGACCTCAAAGTCGGTAGGCTGGTAGTTTGGAACGATGCGACAGCTCCAGAAACCTTCGGCATTGACAAAGAGAAGTTGATAGACAAAGGCATCAAGTCAAGCATTCTCGATGGAAGAGGAGACGCTCTTGATCTGCTCGGAAAGAGGAGGCCACCGGATTTTACGCCGCAAGAACTTGAGGCCGTCTTCGGTAGCAGCGCGGCACTACTGGAGTTCATGCGCGGGAGAAAGTCGACGCATCATCCTGCGCCTAGTGAGAAGCTGAAAGTGTGGGCGTGTGAGTTATTAAGCGGGGTGCCTGGTAGCCTGTTCACCCTCTTTTGGGAGGCCTATTAGCCATGGGCAACTTTACAGCCTGCAAGCCGAGGTTCTTTCGTGCAACGCCAGCCAAGGCTCACCGTCGCCGAACTTGGCATTAATTAGACCCTCCGCTGCCAGGCCCTCCAGCTAAGCCAATGTAAATCTGCAGTTCCTGGAACCGACGGTCCCTCCGAAGTTCTTGAAACAACGGAGAAATCTTCAAATGCACTACACTAGGCGACCGGCGGTTCACCGCTTCTTTCAAGGAGTCTAGCGCCTTCTCGTTCTCCCTGAGACCTGTATACACAATTGCCAGACTGTATGGCGAACGGTCGTCCCCCGACTCTAGCGTCACCAAGATCTGCTGCGCCTCGCGCTTCTTCCCGGAGATCGCAAAAACGTAACCAAGCTCCGCCAAAGTTTCCGTCCCTCCGGGTGAAAGCTCGATCGCCCTTTTCAGCTCGGAAACGGCTTCCGCATAGAGCTGTCTCTGCGTATATATCTGGGCTAAATGCCGATGAGCTTGAGGACTCATGGGATCGATGCTCAGGGTCTTTCGGCATTGTTCGGCAGCCTGGTCGTACTCACCGACGTAAAAGAGAATGCCCGAAAGATTGTCATTGGCGAAAACCGAGAGGGGATCAAGCTGCTGAGCGGTCTTCGCTTCCACAAGGGCTTCGGGAAATCGTCCTAGTTCCAACAAGAGATTGGAGTACCAAGTGTGAGCGAACGCCTGCCCCGGGGTAAGTTCAATGGCGCGCTTGTACTCTTCCTCGGCTCCTTTCCAGTCCCAGTCGTAGTCCTCTTTGATGTTGGCGAGAGCGGAATGAGCCTCCGCTAGGGACTCATCAATAGCCAATGCCTTGAGTGCTGCCGTTCTGGCTTTGGGAAAGGCATCGCTGACGGACACCGAGGTCAACGCAGGGAGCAGATGGTAGGCGTCAGCCAAACCGGCGTAGGCGAGGGCGTACTCGGGATCCTTGGTGATGGCATGCTGGAAATAGGCTATGCTCTTCTCTAATCCCTCAGCGGTCCTCTTGTTCCAAAAGAAGCGGCCGGCAAGATATGCTTCGAGTGCCTCGGGATTTACTTGGCGAGACTTGGCTAAACGGGCCTGCTCTTGCGGCGTCAACTTAATCTCAACTTCATCGGCGATGGCCTTGGCTACCGCGCTCTGCAGCGTCAAAATGTCGCGCAGATCTCGCTCGTAGCTCTTCGCCCACAGGTGGCGGTCTGCCGAAGCTTCGATGAGCTCAGCGTTAATTCGTACTTTGTCGCCCGAGCGTTGTACCGAACCTTCCACAACGGCATCCACATGCAGTTCTCTTGCAATCTGCGGCAGTGGCTTCTTAGCGCCTTTGTAAACCATTATCGAAGTACGAGAGATCACGCGTAGCCCACCGATCTGCGCCAGTTCCGTGATCAATGCTTCTGTCACACCATCGGCGAAATACTCTTCCCGTGGATCGCCGGAAAGGTTTCCAAGGGGGAGTACCGCTATAGAACGAATTTGCGCGGGTCGCGTGCGGCCAAGCATTCGGTCGCGCCAGCCACCGACATTCATCGCCGTCAGTCCAAGTGCGAGCGCCAGTAGCATTGGTACGCCGTATCCAATCAACTTGGCGACCTTGCTCCAAACCGGAGATGGAGGAGGAGGCAGTGCGTATGTGGAAGAAGGCGGCGACAGCCGTCGCAGGTCCACAAGAAGTTCCGTCGCGGATTGGTAGCGCCGGTCAGGTTCTTTGTCCAGGCACTTCAGGATGATGTTCTCAAGTTCAGTGCATAAACGCGGGTTCAGGGCACGAGGAGGGACCGGCGGTTGGTGAAGGATCGCATCGATGAGCCGCGAAGTTTGCTCTTCGCGGAATGCCCTCCTGTCAGTGGCCATCTCGTAGAGCACAGCGCCGATCGTATAGATGTCCGCGCGCGCATCCACCGGCTCGCCTTTGAGCTGCTCCGGCGGCATATATGGAAGTGTGCCTGCTGCCGCATGCGAGTCAGTTGAGGCCTCGGTTGTGCCTTCTTCGACGGGCCGCAGCAGCTTTGCCAAGCCAAAGTCCAATATCTTCGCCCGTCCCTTTGCGGTAATGGCGATATTTGCAGGCTTCAGATCTCGATGAATGATGCCGCGCTCGTGCGCCTCTTCCAACGCCGCCGCAATCTGCAACCCGAGAGCGACCACTTCTTTTTCTGGAAGCGTTCCTCCCGTAAGACGCTCAGCAAGGGTTTTCCCAGGGACGAACTCCATCACAAGGAAATCCATCCCGTCCTGGGTGCCGAACTCATAGACCGTTTCGATATTCGGATGGTTCAGCTTTGCCAAGGCCATGGCTTCTTTGCGAAAGCGTCTGCGGGCCGTGTCGTCACTCAGAGTGCCCGAGGGCAAGACCTTCAGCGCCACATCGCGGTCGAGCTGTTCATCACGGGCGCGGTAAACCACACCCATTCCTCCGGCGGCTACTTTCTCCAGGATGCGGTAGTGGCCGAGTGTCTGGCCAATCATGGGGAGGGACCTGCTTTGT
>Ga0210405_10000797_pt1 | contig 39228 bp, 35 predicted proteins | sample IncBWH11MmetaG_FD_155492 | JGI IMG/M metagenome (GOLD analysis project Ga0210405, IMG submission 155492) | Forest soil microbial communities from Barre Woods Harvard Forest LTER site, Petersham, Massachusetts, United States - Inc-BW-H-11-M | ecosystem: Environmental > Terrestrial > Soil >... | reverse complement strand
AAGCCGACAAACTTCGAATGTCGTAACCTATCTGCCTCCGTCCATTCCAGGAATTCCATCTGTGCGACGACTTCTGGCCTCAACCAAATTGCCTTCTTCATTTTCTCAGCGTTCAGTTCTTCGCCGAATCGTGACCGCCTCGTCTCCGGCAGATTCACGAACGGGCAGGTTGGCGTCGCGAGATGTTTCAGTTTCGAAAACACTTGTCGCCGGGAGGCCGGGACAAACCCGTTCCGAGTTCTTGCCACATACATCAATTTGTCTCCGTCATAGTAGCCGACGATCAGTGAGTCGAAGCCGTGTGGGCCGGGAAAATAGCCACCGATGACGAACTCTTGCCCACGATTCACGCGATGCTTGATCCAGGCGCCGCTTCGCTTTCCCGGTTGATAGACGCTGTCCTTTCGTTTCCCGATGATCCCTTCTAGCCCTTGCTCGCGCACTGCGACCAGCAGGTCCTTTGGCGCAGCCTCGACATAATCCACAATCCTGATTCTCTTGTCGCGGATCACAACAACGGACTTCAACAGCGCCCGCCGCTCGACCAACGGAACGCGGGTCAAATCACGATCCTTCCAGCACAACAGATCGAAGACGTAGTACTGAATCCGAGACGCTTCTGCGCGGAAATTTTGCAACAGATTGAAATCGGGGCGGCCGCTTTCATCGATGGCAACTACTTCTCCGTCCATCACCGTTCCCGCAGGCAGATCGGCCAGTGCTTCCACGATATAGGGAAATTGTCTATTCAGAGATTTCCTTCTCCGCGAAAAAAGCGTGACATCACTTTCGGGTTTGACCGCGAGGGCTCGATAACCGTCAAGCTTAATTTCCCAGATCCATTCCAACCCCTCAGGTAGCTTCGACACCGACAGACACTCCATCGGCTCGACAAATGACGCTTCTGTTCTGGGTAACAACTCCAATCGTCTGCGCATTCCCACTATCAAGCGTTCAGGTCCTCTCGTTCGTATTCAGGCTGCGCGCCTCCTCATTGAGCTGTTCCATGTCGGCCTCCCTCTGCTCTACTTCGCGCAGAAGCGAATAGGCAAGCAGCCGGGCCTGAGTCAGCGTCATGATTGTCTTCTGCGTTTCGCCGGGCTTGGGATTTCCGATGCGGAGCCCGATGTACTTCACTCCCATCAGAACATCCTCCTCTTCGATGAATACGGGATAGGGCCTGCCTTCAACGATGGGGTTCATGGCATTCACTCCTTTCAGCTCGCTCGTTCCTTACGCGGATATTGCTGTCTGGCTCTCGGCCTTCTTCACGCCGACTATCGAGGCCGGATCGTAGTTCTAACAATAACCGACTTTTGGTCGCCCTCTCCTGGAACTCCGGAATAAGATGGATGCGGCATGCGAGTCCGCAAGATCGTGCATATCGACATGGACGCGTTCTATGCGTCAGTGGAGCAGCGGGACGACCCGCAGTTGCGCGGCAAGCCCGTCGTAGTAGCGTGGCGCGGTAAACGCTCTGTCGTCTGCGCTGCTTCCTACGAAGCCAGACGATTTGGCGTGCGGTCGGCAATGCCAGCGGTTCGAGCGGAACACCTCTGCCCGAGCGCCGTGTTCCTGCCACCGGATTTTCCGCGCTATCGGGCTGTCTCGCGTGAGGTCCGAGAAATCTTCAAGCGTCACACCGACCTGGTCGAACCCTTGTCCCTCGACGAAGCGTATCTCGACGTTTCGGAAAACAAGACCGGACTGCCAACGGCTACACAAGTGGCACGGACGATTCGCGGACAGATTCGCGCTGAATTGAACCTAACGGCTTCGGCGGGAGTCGCACCGAACAAATTTCTCGCGAAGATTGCTTCGGACTGGAAGAAGCCGGATGGACTCTTCGTCATCCAGCCGGATGACGTCGATTCGTTCTTGTCGCCGCTGCCAGTGGGCCGCTTGCCCGGAGTCGGGAAGGTCACAGAGCAAAAATTGAAGAGCCTTGAAATACAGATCGTCGCAGATCTGCAAAAGCTGGATCTAGCAACGCTCGATCGCCGCTTCGGTCGCTACGGCGTTCGGCTCTACGAACTTGCCCGAGGAATTGACAAGAGCGAAGTCGTTCCCGACCGGCCAACACAATCGGTATCGGCGGAGGACACATTCGAGCACGATGTGCCGTTGACGGAAATAGAGCCGATGATCCGTCGTCTCGCGGAAAAAACATGGACGGCATCGCGCAAGGAATTGCGTATTGCACGTACTGTGGTCCTCAAACTGAAGACAAGCGAGTTTAGGATTCTCACTCGCAGCCATACGCCGCAAGCACCCCTTTCTTCTTGTGAGCAGCTGATCAGTATCGCCCTGTCGCTGCGCGAGCGCATCGGCCTGAGTCCAAAGCAGCGCTTTCGCTTAGTTGGCGTCGGGTTGAGCAATTTTCATGATCCCGATGATGCATCTGCCCAGCCAGCTCTTTTCGAATAGGGCGAGGTGACGCGCGTACTAGAATGGCAATGTCATGTCATTTAGGGAAGTGATTATCCATACGAACGGCGGAATTTTCTCCGCGCCTCTCGGAACTGTTCAAGCACAACCGCCCGTCGTCGATTATCGACTGGCGGAGGACCTCGAAATCAAGCGGCTGGACCACGAGATCACCAACAAAGTGATGGAGCTCTGTGAACCAAACTTCTACGGACTTGATCGGCCCACGAGGCAATTCGCCCAGCTCTACAGCTTCGTTCGAAGTGGTTCGCCCTCGGAAAGAATCTGGGGCCAGCGGGACAACCGCCTTTACACATGTATCGCCCTTTCCCGCCTGGTTCATCCGACTTCGGTTGGCTTCATATATCACGCTCAGTTGAACTTAGGTCTAGACGGCAAGCTCACTCAATGCATACCTATTTCGCTGGAAGGCCATCCAACGGGCGCATGGATCGCGGACCGAGACGGAAGAGACTGGCTTACAGACGGTGATGCCGCTGACCTCGAAAAACTCGTGGGCAGAATGCCCTTGGCTGTTCCCGCGCGAGTCTCGCGCGCTCTCTGGTACAACGAGCTCACGGCAACGAACTACTTCGCCGACGTAAGGTGGGTCCTCATTGCAACAGCCCTAGAATCTCTGATTCACACCGCTAGGGAGAGGTCTGGCTACCAGTTCAGAACACGAACAGCGAAGATGGCCATCGCTGTTGGCCTGCCAGCCTTTACAGAGGCAGACGCGCAAAGTTTCTATCATCTGCGCTCGCATTTGGCACATGGGCAAGAGACTGGCCAGCTCACTCCGCCAAACTATGCCCTATACCGTCTCGGCGAGGATGTCCTGCGCAGAGTCATCGCCAAGGCAATACTTGAACCCGCCTTCGCAGCAACATTTGCTGATAGAGCCGCGATCGAGGCGAACTGGGGAAAGTAGTTCAGCCGCGAACTGACGGTTGCTCGGCTGAGTTGCGCTGTGTTTATGCACAGGATTATGCAAAAACTTCGCGGAAGAATCAGTTCGCTCTTTTCAACGGTCATTTGCTATCTCGCGCCCGAACAAGGAGAATCCCAGAGACATTGGAGTAAAAGCGCAGTGTTTCATATCGTAGGATGTAACCACGGAATCCAAGTTGGAACCGGCGGATTTGCAGCCCTTGACGGCGTGGCCGCAAACGAACAACGGGAGCATTTCAGGGCGATGCTTAGCTCCATTTGCGCGCAAAGTGGAATCGACTCAGTCTTTGAGGAGGATGGAGGTCCGGAGGAAACAGCCGGCCAGCAGTTGGCCGGTCAGCTTGCTATACCGTGGAGCGACGTCAACACTTCGAACGATGACAAGCAAGAAATGGGCATTCCGCAAAACTACGTCGAGGGCGACTACCCTGCGGAAATGAAGAATAAGTGGAATCGGCAGCGCGAAGTGTTTATGGGCTCAAAAATAAAGGCACAGCGTGGCAATGTCAAAACATCGTTAGTCATTTGTGGGTTTGATCATTTGGACGCGTTGGCCGATCTGTTGGGGCAGGACGGAACACCGGTTCATAGATATGACTACCGAAATCTCCCTTGGTATCAGGACGGAATCTTTACCTGACGGTTTATTCGGAAACCATCGTTTGACGACCACTGGCGCGTTCACTTTACGATAGACGGTTTCAGCCTGGCATTGCCCCAACGACAACCTCTAGTGAAAATCGTGCGACTGCGTTTCTGCGGCAGTAATTGAGATTGGCAGCACGCGAGAAGCCTTGATGGAAATGGTATGGTCCTGATTCTGCAGGACGCCTTCCACCCGAAGGAATTTCTCTCGGTTGATCAGCACACGGCATTTCTCGTAAAGGTCAGGATTCACGATCACGTTCGAAATTCCTGTCTCATCTTCCAGACTCAAAAAGACAAAGCCTTTTGCCGTTCCCGGACGCTGCCGAGCGATTACGCATCCTGCTACCCGCGTGTATTGCCCGTCCGGCACCCGAGGCAAATCGCACGCTCGTTGTACTTGCAGCTTGGATAGAGCCTCCCTGCAATACGTCATCGGATGCGGGCCAGTGCTCATGCCCGACCCGTGAAAATCCGCAACAAGACGCTCTTCGTCCGTCATCTGATTCAGTGGCGACGATTCCATTTGCTCTGGAATCGCATCTAGCAACGGGCCGGCAAGCCGGGCCGCGCGTTCCACTTGCCACAGAGCAGTTCTTCGATGCATTCCCATTCCAAGAGAGTTCAGCGCGCCAATTTCGCTGAGCGTTACCAGCTCCGCTTTCTGCAGTTCCGGGACACGGCGGACCAGATCATCAATCCCCACGAACGGACGCTTCTGCCTCTCAGAGACAATCTTGTCCACCGCCGTCTGCCTCAGCCCCCGGACGTAACGGAACCCGATGCGCAGACAAGGAATATCCTTGTCCCCCTTAATCGTGTGCTCGATGGTGCAGTTCCATTCAGAATTGAGGGCGTTGATAGGTTTCACTCGGAGGCCATGCAACTGCGCATCGTGTACCAGGACTGCCGGACTGTAAAAGCCCATCGGCTGATTGTTGAGCAGCGCCGTCGTAAACGCCGCGAGATAATGACATTTCAAGTAAGCGCTGGCATAGGCGATCAGCGCGAAACTTGCCGCATGGGATTCCGGAAACCCGTACCGCGCGAACGAAGTAATCTGTGTGATGATCTCGTCCTGAGTTTTCGGACTGAAACCGTTCTGGGTCATCCCGCTCCGCAGCTTCGCTTCAATTTTGTGCATACGTTCTTCCGAACGCTTGAAACCCATCGCTCTGCGAAGCTCCTCTGCCTCTCCCCCTGTGAAATTCGCGGCAATCATGGCCATACGAAGGAGTTGCTCCTGAAACAGCGGCACACCCAGAGTTCGTTTCAGTACGGGTTCGAGCGAAGGATGAGCGTAAGCAACGGATTCCTTCCCCTGCCGACGCCGCATGTAGGGATGCATCATTTTTCCAACAATGGGGCCGGGCCGAATGATTGCGACTTGCACGACGAGATCGTAGAACTTGACCGGTGCATTGCGCGGCAGCGAAGCCATCTGCGCCCGGCTTTCGACCTGAAACATTCCAACCGTGTCCGCGCGCCGCAACGTTTCATAGACGGGAGAATCGTCGGGAGGAAGCTGAGCCAAATCGATCGGTGCACCGTAGTGCTTGGGAATGAGTTCCAGGCAATCCTCGAGCACGGCCATCATCCCGAGGCCCAGCAAATCCACCTTTACGATGCCCATATCGGCGCAATCGTCCTTGTCCCATTGCACGACGACACGTCCTGGCATTGTTGCCGGTTCGAGCGGGACAACCGAATCAAGCTGCCCCTGACACACAACCATCCCACCGGAATGCTGGCCCAGGTGCCGCGGCAAATCCTGAATGCGTTCGCACAACTCCCAGTATTTTCGGACGCGAGGGTGGTTCAGGTCGAAGCCCACTTGCTGAAAGTGATTTTCGAAGTTATCGGATGGCCCACGCCATTCGCCGCCGTTGACTACGCTTGAAAGCTGGTCGAGGGTCGTCTGGTCGAATCCAAGCGCCTTGCCCACTTCGCGCGCCGCAGAGCGGTCCCGATAAGTGATGACGTTCGCGGTCATCGCCGCTCCGAGCTGGCCGTAGCGCTGATAGACGTATTGAATCGCCTTCTCTCGCTGGTCTCCACTCGGCAAGTCGAGATCGATATCCGGCCACTCACCGCGTTCTTCTGAGAGAAAGCGTTCAAAGAGCAGTTCCATCCCTACCGGGTCGACCGCTGTAATTCCGAGGGAATAGCAAACTGCGCTGTTTGCAGCCGAACCCCGTCCCTGCACCAAAATCTTCTGCTCGCGGCAAAACCGAATGATGTCCCAAACAATCAGGAAGTAGCCGGGTAGGTGCAGTTTTTCGATCAGCGCCAATTCCCGTTCGACCTGCTTCTTGGCGCGTTCGAACAATTCCGCGTCTCGTTTCACCGCATAGCGGTTTTGAAATCCTTCTTCGGTGCGCTTTCGGAGAAACGAATCCATCGTTTCTCCCTCGGGAACGGGATAGCGGGGAAATTCGTAACCGAGTTCGGCCAGCGTGTATTCGAGTCGTGCGGAGAGTTCGTTGGTGTTGTGAATTGCTTCCGGTAGATCCGAGAAAAGCTGCATCATCTCTTGGGCCGGACGGAGATGACGTTCGTCGTTTCGTTCGAGAAGGCGGCCGGCGGTTTCGAGTTTGCAGTGGTTCCGGATGCAGGTGAAGACATCCAGAATTTCGCGCTCCGCTGCACGCGCGTAGCGAACGCCGTTCGTTGCGAGAAGCGGTAGACCTAGAGTTTCGGCAAGGGGCACCGCCGCTTGGTTGCGACGCTCTTCGATGGGGTCGCAGTGGCGCTGCACCTCGATATAGACATTCTTTTTCCCAAAGAGCGCGGTCAGCTTCTCAATATTCTTCCGAGCTTCGTCATAACCTTTGTTGGAAAGCGAAGCGGCCAGCACGCCTTCCTCACCGCCCGTCAAACAAACCAAACCTTCGGCATGTTCCGCGATTTCTTCCAATGTGGCCGTTCCTTTTCCTTTTTCCTTTTCGCGCAACTTGTAGCGCGTCATAAGACGGCACAGATTCTGATATCCAGTCCGGCTTTCCACGAGCAGAGGCAACCGCACCGGCCGGGATGAGAAAGAATTCGGCATCCAAGCCGGCAATCCGGCCCGGTTTCCAAAACCTTCGACCGAAATTTCCGCTCCGACATGAGCGCGAATGCCCATAGATTTTGCCGCCATGTGGAATCGTGGAGAACCGTACAGACCGTCACGATCCACCAAAGCTATGGCAGGCATCTCCAGTTCCTTCGCACGAGACACCAGGTCTTCCGGACGCGAAGCCGCTTCGAGAAAACTGAATGCGGACGAAGAATGCAGCTCGACGTACTTCAATCGTAGATTCCTTCCACGAACCAGCGCTTCGCACGCAGGTCCTTGTAGACGCGGTACAGAGCAGTCTCTTTTTCACTCTCCCGGTTACTTTCGGATTGAACTCTCTGACGCAACGACCGCACCTTGATGTCCCATTCATCGCGTGCCCACTTCGTTTCCGACCACCAATCACCTTTCGTTCTCCAAGGTCCGGCGAACGCTAGGATTCGCCTGCGCGCGCCTTCGCAACCGAGAAACGTCGGTTTTCCGTCCTGAAACTCCATGGTCGCCGGAAGCGGAGGTCGGAAAATACGCATTGCAGCGGTCACTTGTTTCTTTGTGACTGAGCGCTTTTCTTTCATTTCGGGCAAAACAAAACGCTTCTGCTGAAAGGCATTGGGACTGTGCGTATCAAGGAGGACGGGCACACCCACGCGGTTTTCTCCCACTGTGCTTTGAATTCGTGCGAGCGTGACTTCCAGACGCCCTGGATCGGGAGAGAGCGGCAGGAAGAGCCCGAACTGCTGCGCGGGTGGCTTCACGGGAATTGCCAACATGCGAACGACTGTGACAGGCAAAGAGGGAGGGTGCTTCTCAAGATCGAGCTGCAGGAGTTTCAGAAGGAGTTTGCTATCTCGCGCCGGCACCGGGAGCCGAATCGTCCGGATGTGAAAGATTGCTTCCTTCGTGCGTGAGTCGTTGCGTTCCAGCGTGAGCGTAACTTTGATCTCTCCGATGGCGAGAATGTGCATACGCAGCCGCGCGCACAACTGTTCGAGAAGCCGATTCAGAACGAAAAGCAATGGCTCCAGCAATTCCACCGGAGAGTCCAGGTCCATGTACTCTTCGAAATTCGAGGGCAACTCTTTGACGATTAGTGGTTGATCGTCAGTGCCCCGTGCCAATCGCCACCAGTGGAGCCCTTCCTGTCCTAACCGCTCCACAATGGCAATTTCGGGAAGAGCCGCAAAATCCGCGCATGTTTTTTTCCCCCAGCGCTTCAAGGTCTCGACGAACTCGAATGGAATTCGGAGAGCTTCGAGCGAAAGGCTTCCAATACGAAGACCTTCCTCTCCGGCAGGAATCACCGTAACGCCCGCGAAACCTTGCGCCGCGCAAAGGGCGGCTAAAGGACTTCCGGCGACCGCGACGTTGGTTTCAAATCCCACTTCAGAGGCAACGCGCTTTAGGTCGTGCGCGATTTTGTCTGGAGAACCAAATAGTTTTTCGCAACCGGCAAGGTCCAACACCGCCGTGTCGGAAAAATCCTGCCCCTCTGGCTTTGCTCCATCCTCGACGCGCGGCGAAATCGTCCACGCGCAATCGAGAAGCGCGGCATACGCCGTCGCTTCCTGAGAAGGGGAACGCCATCGCCAGGAAATTCCCTTGAACGCTTCCGCTTGCACCTTCGTCATCCCAGTTTCGACGCCAAGGTTTCTAGCTTCTCGATTGACTGCGAATACTTTCGTCAGCGGAGGAGCGCCCGCAAGAATCGCCACGGGTTTAGCCCACAGGTCCGGCTCAACACGAACGACCGCCTGCACGGGAAAATCTGGAGCGAATAGACATGCGAAAGCCAACGTGCGTCCCCTGAACTTGGTAGAGGAAAGGGAAACAAACCGGACCTTCTAGCGGCTTATGGCGTAAGCGTCCCAGCGAGCGGAATCTGCGGGTTGGGACAACACTCGCGAACGCGCCACTTCTCCCTGAACTTCAAACGCCTCCAACGTCGAAATCCCGGTTTCAACACTGGCCGCGGCACGGCTCCAGTTGTCCGCTCCTCGCTGGCACCGGAGAACCAGCGAAGCGCAGCTTTTCGCGCTGGACTCTTCGCCTAACAGAAGCAGAATCGTGGGCGTGTTCTCAATCGCTCGCCGAAAACGAAACCAGGTACTCAACTCGATGCGACGTGCATCCACCCAGGAGATTCCACCGAGATCGAAGACAACAACGCCCCATCCCCCGCCGTGCAACAGAAGATCGGTTGTTTTCAGCGCTTGTTCGAGACGTTTCCACGGCTTCACGCTTCTGCCACCAGTTCGCACTGGAGGTGGAGGATTGGATTCGCGAAGTGACGGCAAGAATCGTTGTGGGCGAAAACCACGCCGCGGAGGCTCCCTGTCTCTTTCGACTTGCTCCCCCGCGCAACGCGCGACGACATGGAGCTGCGCCGACTCTGCAAATGCGGCTTGGTTTCTTACCAGAGAGGGAATGGCTTTATCGACGCCGCGCATCAATTCACGCGGATGCCGCCAACCATGTACCTGCATGGGCTTTTTGTTCGCGGAATCTGAGCCGCGAGTTTTTCCTATTTCTTTGTTCGCGGGAGTAAAGTATGAAGACGTTTTGATATCCGATCCTCGGTCCCCGGTTTCTCCGCATCGAATCCAAAGCAGCCGCGGTAGTTCCACTCCCGCTGCCGCAAGAGAAATCGGGTCAAGGGAATCCGAAACATCCACGAACGCACACGCTTCCTGTCGTTCCGTGGCTTGAGCGAGCAAAGAGAAAGCCAGGCTCGTTCGCCCTGAGGAACCAGGGCCGCATAATTCCACGAGTGACCCGCGCGGAAAACCTCCGCCGAGCAGCGCATCGAGTTCTGAGATGCCACTCGGCTGGAGTTCCACGGCGGCACGGCTCTGAAATCCTTCGAGCCCACGTCCAATGAGAGCCGTATCGAGTTTCCCTTGTTTCAGAGGAGTTGCGTTCATGCCAGTTGCTTCGTATTCGCCTTTTGTTCGCCTACGGTCATTCTCATCAGAAAAGAGAGTGTTGTCAAGCGGCTAGCCGTCCGGCAGCTCGGATGGCTTTGAACAATGTTTACGGACAAAAGGCGAACAATTTGCTAGTAGCCTTGTGTCGGGACGCCCCATGCAACACAATATTAAAAGGCGTGACCCAAGAGCGAGAGGTAACAAGGTTCGGAACATTCCGAACGTACCAAAGAGGTTCGCTTTTGGACCGTAAGAGCGTAGCTCGTTCGCTGGCAAGGTGCTGAGGCAAATCAGATGCGGCCCGAAAGATGTATTGGGGATTGCGGGGGCGATATCGCTGTCGGTCAAACCATCTTCCAAGTCTATCTTGGCGGATATTGGCCTACACCGTACATTACACCAGATCGACACAAGTTGCTTGGTAACTGGTGTGTCGACTGTTTTCAGCGGGATTATGGCCGAGTCGTAGGCAGTCAATTGCAGCCCTACGAGTGCTCCTTGTGTGGGCGCGGGTTCGAGGAACACGATCAAGTGATATACGCCACTCGTGGCACGCGACCCGTGCCGCTCGCGCGACACGCAGGCAGGACTCAGCGCGCTGAAATTAGGGGTGCGGAGCTACATCTTATCGTCGGCAAAGAGTGCTGGACAGATGACCGTTTCGCGAAGCTCTACGAGATATACGACCTAGAGAGCTGCCCTACAGAACTAGAACGAACTCTGAAAAGGCTGAAACGCACTGACCCCATGTTCGGCCGCAAGGTCCGCCATCCGGACTTTGGCCTCGGCAATGTGGTCGGCGTCGAAGGCTATGACGATGATCGCCGCATCTCGGTCAGCTTCCCCGGTCGCGGCATCAAAAAATTCATCGAGCGCTACGCATTAGATTGGTTGCGGGGGCCAGATTCTTTTGGAAAGCGCGATTGACGCCACGCGCGCGTCTCCGCTGGTACAAGAGCCTAAAGACTAGAACAGCCGCTCCTGCGTTGGAGTGTCTAACGTGACGCGCGATGCGGACTCGGCATCGTCAATTTTCGAATTGTTGAGTTTCCTGCTGACGGGATACTGACGCATCAGGCTCGCGTCGTAGGGCTTGAGAATGTCACGAATCGCCTCGAAGTCATTGACGTCGGGATCGAGCCACAGGTCGTACTTCTCCGACGGCACGATGACTGGCATCCGATCGTGCATATCGGCGACGAGGGAATTCGGCGTCGTTGTCAGGATTGTGCAACTCTCAATAATCTGCCCCTCGGGACTTCTCCATTGATCCCATAGTCCGGCGAGCGCAAACACTTCGCCTTCCCCGACCTCAAAGCAGTAAGGCTGCTTCACTGATCCCATCTTCCGCCATTCGTAGAATCCATCCGCGGGGATAAGGCAGCGCTTCGTGAGGATCGGCTCTCGAAATGCTGGTTTCGTTGTCACTGTCTCCGATCGAGCATTGAGCGTCTGGGTTCCGATGCTCATGTCTTTCGCCCAGGACGGAATCAGCCCCCAGCGCATTGTTGTGAACTTCCGAGTTTTCTTTCCATCCTCTATGCGGACAGTGACGACTTGTTGCGTGGGCGCGATGTTGTACCGAGGACGCTCTTCAATTTCACCGACCGCCTCAAAACGTTCGGCTAAATACGGCTTCGCGTACGTCAATCGATATCTGTTGCACACCAGTTTATTATCGCAGATTCAGGGGCTTGAATTCGTAGCGCATGGTGTCGATATCATTCGCGGCGAATCTATTTGAGCAATTCTTTCCGAAGTCGCTCCACTTGTTGTTCTATATCCTCATAGAGTGGGTACAACTTCTTCTCCTCATGCGTGATTTCGCGAATGACCGCTGCGGGTAGGCTCTGCTTGAGAAACCGATTCCATATCTCTACGAAATCTACGAACGTCGCAAAGTGTTGTTGTGTGGACGGCTCCGCTTGAGCCATGTTCGCGGTCCAATAGTCCAGCATCTTGCGGTAGAGCGGTATCAGTTCGTCTCGCAGCTGGTTGTCGCTGTAATCGGCGAGCTTGTCATACTCATCGCTGCGACGAGCGTATAGCTCATCGCGAAGGGGAGTCGGTCCCTGCTCGCTCGCTGGACGTATCTCTTCCTGCCAAGCTTTATGCGCGAGATTACTAAGCCGCAAACGCAGTTCGCTCTTAGCGAGGATTATCTTTCTTATGCTCAGGAGTTCGCCGTAAAAGCGGAGCTGCTCTTCGTATCTGCGGTGCCTTCGCTCCTTGGTTTGATTACGGGTCGCGATCCAGCCGCCTATGACAACGCCCAGCAACCCAAATACCGCCGATAGGAGTCCTGGGACGAGTAGCGGTCCCCAATGGGTGGGTTCGGGCGCCGCAAATGTCGCCGGGTTGAGCATGGCGGGAGTTTAACATTAGACATCTCGCGCTAGGCGGTCGCGCCCTAGCAATTGCGGCCACTAGGACCTGTCTTCGTGCCACATGGGCGGCGTGGCACCGAAGGCTACGAATTCGACTTTGACTTCCCAGCACTCCCGCGGTGAGTTCAACCCTTGCCTGCGTAGTCTCGTGTTCGTCGCGGCTTGCGCTGGCACACGGTCGCGCCAAGTAAACAACAACTTGGCACGCCCGTTGCCATCCGCTTCAGCCGCGAATCGTCTCGAATTCAGTGTTCGTTCTCCTGCAAACGCGCTGCTTGGTCCCTCTATTTCAGTGAAGGGACCAAATCATCGACAGGAGAACGAAACATGAAATCAGAACAAACCAAATCGAACACGCAGACGCAGTATTCAAGCAGGGTGTTCAACGCCGACTGCGTAGACCTGCTGCGGCAGATGCGTCAGGCGAGCGTCGATTTCGTCCTTACCGATCCGCCTTATCTCGTTAACTATGCGTCGCGGGATGGCCGCACCGTGCCGAATGACGACAACGACGCCTGGCTGAAGCCTGCTTTTCGCGAAGTCTATCGCGTCCTCCGCCGAAACCGGTTTTGCGTGTCGTTCTACGGCTGGCAAGTTGCCGACCGCTTTCTCGTGGCGTGGCGTGAAGCTGGCTTTCGCGTGGCTGGTCACATTACGTTCGTCAAGCCGTATTCGTCGCGCGTGCGGTTTCTCCGCTATCAGCACGAAAACGCCTACCTGCTTGTGAAGGGCAATCCGAGAAAACCCGCCCACGCGATTCCAGACGTCCTCCGCTGGGAATACTCGCACAACGAACTCCACCCAACGCAGAAGCCGGTCTGCGTTTTGACGCCCCTGATTGCGGCCTTTTCGAATCCAGGCGATGTAGTCCTCGATCCGTTCTGTGGGAGTGGTTCAGCGCTCGTCGCAGCCCAGCAGCAGGGCCGTCACGCGGTCGGAATCGAACTCGATGCCCGGTATTATGCCGCAGCGCGAGATCGTGTCCGGCAGCTCCCAACGTGTCCCAACGTGAAGGATGCGCGAACCCCCATGCTATTGGCGGTTGGCGATGTGGTCGGAAGTGCGACCAACCGACTTTAATTCGACCCGCGACACGTACCAATCGGGTAACCTAGATGGCGGCCCTGGCATCAACGTCTAAGTAAATTCAACAGCGGCCAACGGGACCAGGGTCACGGATGCTCGTATCAAGGCGCCTTCGATTAGCCTTCGTTTTGATAGTTGGAGTCGGCGCCTTGGTCGCTGGCCTCTCTCACAAATACGTTTGGCTTTTCCTCACACGCAGGCAATTGCCACGCCCGTTCGCCTCAGATGTCCTCAGTGATCCCAAAATCTCTAATAATCCTGAAGCTCTCCTTGCCGAGGCAAATCGACTCGCGTGGCTTTTCAATTGGCCTAAGGCCGAACCTCTCTATGTCCGCGCTGAACAGCTGTTCCAGCAGAAGGGCGACACTCGAAACGAAATATATGCGCGTGTGGGCAGAATTCGAGCGCAGGCGGAAACTATGTCGTGGGTTGACGTCTCCGAATTGCTCGGGAGGCAGCTAGAAACTCCCGCCGTGAGGGGCGACCCGCGGCTCAGACTTTGGTGCCTTGCGGCAAAGGGATACACCGACCTGGAGATTAATCCAATATCGGCGAAGCGAGCCTGGACCGAAGCGCAAGGGATCGCAAAGACGCTGGGGGAAACCCAGTGGGTGGCGCGGTCAGAAGGAGAACTCGGATTCGTAGCCTTCCTGGAAGGGGATAGCCGACGTGCCGCGATAATGGTTGGGGACGCATATCTGTCTGCCAAGGCGAGCGGCGACGTTGGGGGCCAGGTTCGACTTCTTGAGATGCTTGGCAACGGCTTCAATGAAGCGAAGCGGTATGGGGAGGCTCTCGCATTTTTCGAGCGAGCAATCAAGACCAGCAGCTCCAATCCCGATGCCGGATTTCCGTTTATGGCGTACGAGGGTGAGTCTCAGACACTCGCCGCCCAAGGCAAAATGGTGGAAGCCAGAGAAAAGTTGGAGCGAGCCTTGCAAATGGCGAGAACAAATCAGAAACGGGGGCATGAGGCAATGATTCTGCTGTCCCTGGGAGAGCTCGCCATTCAAACGGGAGACCGTCAAAAGGCGACGACGTATCTGGAAGAAGCAGGCGACATTTCGCAGAAGTACAATTTCTATCGGACTGTTGGGCAATCGATGATTGACCTCGCCGGCCTTTATCGCGATGCGGGGGACTTGAAATCCGCTGACGCGCGCGCCGTCATTGGTGTCGATGCCAGCAGACGAGTCGGTGACAGATACTATCTTCCGCGAGACCTCACAGTGCTGGCCGATCTCAAGGCTCTTCGCGGAAATCCTGCCCAAGCGGAAACACTTTATGAAAATGCCGAGGACGTCATCGACGGGATGCTCATCAATCTCCATGAGGCGTATTGGAGCAGCTCTCTTGCGGGAGCGATGAGCGAGACTTACGTCCACCACTTCGAACTTGAGGCGCGCCAAGGAAATGTCGAACGGGGACTTGCTGTTCTGGAGCGAGTTAGAGGACGTACTGCGGCAGCACTTCTCGAAAACAAAGTTACCTTTAGTAAGAGCGAATCCGACAATGTCCGAGCACTCGAAACTGAGGTATCCGAGTTGCAGCTTCGCCTGATGCGTTCGGAGAGCGCCGCCGAGCGTACAGAAGTGCTCGACCAGCTTGTTGAGTACGAGCGCCGACTAGAGTGGACACGAACTGACCGGAAAGAATCAAAACCAGGATGGTTTGAGAAGCCGGCGTCCCTGAAAGCAATCCAAACCAGTCTTCGCTCCGATGAAATTGTGCTGGAATATGTTCTCAGCGAGCCGCGCTCTTATTGCCTCTGGATTTCGAAGAAGCGTCCTGGCCTCACAGAGCTGCCTGTAGGACGACACCAGCTCGAAGAGTTGATGCGCAGATACCTCGCGGAACTTCGTGCTAAGCGCGATGACGCTCATCTCTCCGCGCAACTCTACGAGATTCTTTTGCGCCCACTGCCTGCGGAAGCGAACAGCGATCGTCTCATTGTTGTCCCAGATGGAATACTCCAATTGCTGCCGTTCGACGTTCTCCGCGATTCCGCAGGTTCTCTGCTGGTGGAGACGCACACAATCAGCTATGCGCCCGCCTCGACCGTTCTGACAGTTCTCAGAAAAGCGAACAACACGCAGGAACCACACCATATGTTCTTGGGCGTGGGCGATGTGCCATATAGGAATCAGGGCCACGTCTCGTCGAAAATCGATAAGCCGAGCGCCGCTAAACAGAGACTCCTTCGCGGATTTTCCGACGCGCTTGGCACTCCCCTTTATGACTTGCCAAAGACACGCGAGGAGATCCTTGAACTACGCAAAATCCTCGGAAATGATGCAGTCTTGCTGCTCGGCTCAGACGCGACCGAAACTGCGTTCAAGTCTGAGCCCTTGGAGGATTTCAGAATTATTCATCTTGCTGCACACGGGTTTGCAGATATCCAATTTCCAGAGCGGTCAGGGCTAGTCTTAGGTGTGGACTCAGATTCGCATGACGACGGTTTGTTACAGGTCCGCGAAATCATACGCCTCCGTTTTAATGCCGACCTGGTGACGCTCTCTGCCTGCAATACGGGCGTAGGAAAACTACAAGGGGAAGAAGGCGTAACCAACTTGGTCGAGGCATTCCTAGTGAGCGGGGCAAAGGCCGTCGTTGCCAGTCTCTGGAGTGCTGACGATACCTACACACTTGCTCTCATGGAGCGGTTTTATACTCACTTGGAGGAAGGCCAGGACAAGGCCGCGGCGTTGAGGCAGGCGAAGCTTGATTTGCTTGCAAAATATGGAAGACAAGTACCGCCCTATTATTGGGGAGCTTTTGTTTTAGTCGGAGACGGAGGTTCTCCGATTTCACTGGGGGCCAAATGAGTCTCGACTCGCAAGCGAAACAGAAGGTTTATTCGCGTGTATGTGAGCTAGTTGCGCGAAAGCATTTCGATCCCGGAATGAACGGGGCAAATTGGGAAGAACTGTCAAAGAGTAGGAAAGAACAAATCCTGAGTACCAACAGCGACGAGGATTTCGAAAGCAAGGTGCAGGAACTGCTTAACGAACTGAAGACGAGCCATACCGGATTTCGACACTCGAAGAGTCCAAAAATACCTGGACGCCATGCAATCAGCGCAACATTCATGCGTTGCAACTTCGATGGGGCGCAACGGTGGATGTTCCAAGACGTTCACGAAGGTGGGCCAGCTCATGTGGCGGGATTGCGTCCGGGGGATATTCTCTTGCAAGTCCGAAATCGGGAATTGCTGCCACCCGAACCGCCGATTTTCCCCGTGGGAGAAGACTCCCAATATGTCGTCCAAAAGCCAGACGGCAAGCGCGTCATGGGGACGTTGAACGTCCCTTCTCCGAAATCGAAGAATCATCCCGTCATCGTGCCCAAAGCTGTGCTTTGTTCGCAGCTTCCCGAAGGGATCGGATGGCTCAAGGTGACTATGTTTCCCGGAGCGGTCGGGATTGATCTAGCTAAAATGTTCGACGCGGCTTTCGCTCACTTGCGAGACTCAACGCGGCTGATTGTCGATCTCCGGGGTAACACCGGTGGAGGCATTGGTGGATTGCGCCTTATGAGCTATCTGACTCCCACTAAAAAAGAGGTGGGGTACAGTCTCACACGCGCTCGTAAGGTGAAGGGGTATACGAGAGAAGAATTGCCGCGATTCGGTCGGATACCTTCCAACAAAGCCACTCTTCTTTGGTTAGCACTGCGGTATGGATTTATCGACAAATCGATTCTCGTAGTCACGGAAGGATTCGGTCCCCAAAACTTTCACGGCCGAGTAGTAATCCTCGTGAACGAACACACTGCGAGTGCAGGTGAAATGGTTGCTGCATTCGCGGAGGAGAATCAGCTTGCAACGATCGTTGGCACGAAAACCCCAGGGCGGCTTTTGAGCGGCAGTGCCTTCAAAGCTGGTTTTGGCTATATCGTTGGGCTTCCCGTGGCTGCGTACCTGACTTGGCAAGGAAGGCTGATCGAGGGCAAAGGAGTGTCGCCGAATATCCTGGTTGCAGTCGCCCCTGAAGAGCTTCTGGCGGGCGAAGACCCTCAAATGCAGAAAGCATTGGAACTTGTGCGCGGGCTTTGACCTAAGTTGCTACCAGACTGTAATTTCAGGCTGTGTCAGGCCAGTGCTCCGCAAATAAGATCCGAGTTCAGATACACTCCAAGGAGAAAAAGGCACGCCTTGACGTAGCCCACCAGTCTGGAGGGAAAGTCATGGGCGTCCCCGAACGCTGGCAGTCTTCGAGACCCGCCAAGCGTCTCTCAAAGAATCACTTTCGCTACATCCTGACGAACTGTCGTCGGGTACTGAGGCATTCGGCAATGTTATCGTTGGAGAAATCTTCGTGAACCAGAAGCACCATCTTGGCGCGGACCAGGGCCAGCAACCTACAGAGATTGAGCAGCTTTTTGAATCCGCCCGTAAGAATGGTGGGTATGAATATTTGTACACTCTTGTCAGAATCGATGGGCTTCAACTTAACTCAACCTATAAAGACCAATTGGTTGTCCTAAGAGACTGGTTACGCGGCACGAATCGGGAGGACGCTTCGGATTCGTATCGTTATCTCCTTTCCCTCGAAGACCCGTTGAAGCTGCTCCAGAATTTAGTAAACAATGCGAATAGTCGGCACTATGAAGTCAGCCCGTTTATGGCTCTGGCTAAAGGGGCGTACCCAAATTTAGTTTGGCCTACCCAAACGGAAAAGATCGCGTACATAGCGGATGGTTTATCTAAACTTGGATTTGCTGCCTCAGCCCAGCGTCTGACCAACAGCTACTGCCCAACTCTTCTAGAGAACCCCGAATCACAAGCGGAAAGAATCAAAATAGAGGTTGCTTCACTTTCGGCTCTTTATGGCGAGCTTCTTACTCGTTATTTCGATATTAGAATGGCATTTAAACATAGCCCACAATATCGAAAGCTTCCTGATAGTTTGGATATTCTTGAACTGCTATCGGATGATGAATTCGGACTGATTGGCCTTCGTATACATTTTTCTCAAAACTGCAAAGCAGAGTTTTTCCGCACTTCTAAGGGAGTGTTCGGAACCAATCTTGAGTTTGGGCCGCCAGTTGTTTTCCTGATGATGTCCGTAGAACCCAGCAGTAATGAATACCGTGTGAATGGCAAGAGGCTGTACGAAATCGGCTTGCCGGGGCGGTACAACAAATTGGGAGAATGGAAACCGCTCATCTATCCGGGCAATTCAGACCACCTTCTCAAAGAGTGTCAGGAACTGTCCGAAGACCCGGATGTCCAAGGGATACTTTTCTACCTACGAGTTACAGGTCATAAATGCATTGAGTTCGTTCTGCGAACTAACATGGAACTTCCGGGACAGCAAACATCCACGAGAGAGGGTTCATTGCACATCTGGAAGTGCCCTGTCAATTCTCAACGGCCGCACAGCAGCCACCTGCGCCTCTATGATTGTTGGCTGGACCTCAAATCTGACAACGTCCAAGAGATAGAGGTTGGCTTAACAAACATCGCGCGCCTTGTGAACCTCATGTGCTTCCCTTTTGGAGCGGAATATAGCTGGCGGAATAAGTATCGAACAACTACACCAACCACGGGAACGCTGACGCTAAGTGAGAAGGATTTAGCGATTGCGGACAAAATCATCAAGAAGGCACCGCATACTCAAGACACCGCCAAACTGGAACTCGCCATAGATTGGAATAATCAGGGCAACATCTCCACAAATGTTTTTACGAAATTCCTTTGTTACTACATCGCAATCGAAAGCGCGGCATTGGCCATCGTTGATGGCGGTCAATTCGGAGATACTATTTTCAAGAAACCCAACAAGACTGAGCGAAACGAATTAACCATTGAGTGTATAAAGCAAGCTCATGGCCAGTATTTTGAATCTGATCCAAAGAAATTCGTCATTCAGTCTTACTTTGAATGCATAGAGACCCTCACATCGAAAACTAAGCAAGCACTTATTGCGGTGTTCGGAGAAAATCACCCTTTCTACGAATGGCTCTTTGTGAAATCGTCCGGTGGCGATATCGCACTCTCAAAGCTGCGGAGCGAGCTGGTACACGGAGAAAAAACTCTTTTAGACAAGCAGCATGACCATTTGGTTAGAAAGCATGTTTTTGAACTCGAAGCCATTGCAAGACAATTTTTAATGCGCATTTGGTTCACGCTGAAGCCCTCTGACGAAGTCCCCTCTTGGTCAGGGCAGTTTCAGTTAACGCTGAGCACCTCTGACCCAAGGTCAACACTTGTTTCGTCGACTGACAAGATTTTCCCTAAAGGAACTACTTGGGAAATTCGCCCAGAGTGGTTCGATTTGTAAGAACACGCGGCTGCCTCAGTCCCCTCATCGCAACTCAACTACATAGGAACTCTCTTGAGCCCCATTTCTTGCCAGTCGCAAAACACAGTGCCCAGGGGAACGGGAGGCCAAGTCCACCGCGATCTGAATCTCAGTAACGCCATCCGTTAATTTCGCGTCCGCTTTTGTCGACACGAGTAATTCTCCGGAGCCCCCCAATAGACGAATGTCGTACTTACCAGCGTCGCTGCCAAACGGGAGAAAGATGTTCCAATGCGCGGCTGCGCGACTGACGATCAAGGGCGGCTCAATTGGATTTGGTTCAGTGCCTCGGGGGACAGAGCGATTCCTCAAATCCAACACGGCGGTTTGAGCCACCAGAGTTTCGTTATGCCCGTGCAACAACACCCAACCGGCGACACCGGCAGCAAGCAAAATGCTCGCTGCAATTGCAAGCAGGGTACGCTTTTGCTGGAGTTCGTGGATTTTTCGGAATTCAGAAAAGTCACCATAGCAGGGGCTGCAGGAACCGAGATGATCGAGCCACTTTTGCGCTTCGTCGAGTGGCATCGTTCGAGATGCAATTCTCTTCAAAACGTCCGCGCCTGGACATCCGCTGCGTTCGGGATTTGGAAACTCCTTGAGCAAACCACGGCCAAGTGCGTCCAAAAGCCGTCGTTCCTCCCTCGCGGAATATCCTCTTGCGTTCAACCGTCTCTCCTCGCTGCTAACCTACTCGACTATCTAACCGAACACAATTGCGGTGCAATGTGGTTCCCTGACTCACGGACGCGGGCGCTTCACCACCCGAACAATGTTCTGCCGTATCTTCTCCAAGTTGTACTGGAATTTCATTTTGGCTTGTTGTTCTGTCACACCTAGCCATCCCGAGATTTCTTTCCACGAGAAGCCGTATTGTCGCGCCTGCCAAACTTTCCGCGTCCAGCCATCCATCCGGTCTGTTATCTGCCTAACGGCAATAGCTCGTTCAAGTTGTTCGGCCCAATCTGAATCAACGGCGGCTTCAAAACGCTCAAGGTCTAGGGCTGACGAAACCAACTCGACGGTTTCGGCCCTCTCGTGTTCTCTCTTGAGGAACCTATTGAAACGGTGGTGAAAAACTCCAATTAGGTAGGATTCCAGATTGGATATGGGGGGCCGATGGTCCTGATTCCGTAGGCGGGTTTTCGCAACCGAGCGGAGCGCTTGGTCCCAGATATCGGCTGCCAGCGCCGTTCTCTCTGCGCCCAATGCCTTGTCGAACAATTCGCCCCGGACATGGGCAAGGACATGAGGCCAAGCGTTTCGTGCGGCAGCCAACAATTCCTGATCAACTGCCAATGCCAACCCTGTAAGGGCCTCTTTAGTCCCCAAAAGCACCCAATCGCCGTACGGGTCCGGTTTGTCCATTGGGTCCCTTGGGTATATGAGCCGCCGTATCGACTTGGGGGCAGAAAAAGCTTGCCACCGGGGTGCGCGTTCCGTCAATGGTACGGGGCATAACCACCCCGTGTAAAAAAATAGTTCTTACTTTTTCCCTCCTCGATGTTCCCTAGTAAGTGAGGGGAGTTCTCGCCACGTACTCCCGCGAGCAAGGCGACACCGGGCTCCCCGGTCCGCCGCTCTGCATCGCGAACGGCCCGTGGTAGGGGCAAAACGCGATCGCGGGACAACACTGTTTATGGAGCTAAAGCTCCAACTGTGCCCCGAGTCTAATCGGGGCCATGTGGCGTGAACAGAAGACCCCCGCATCGCCCGCAGCCCATCCCGCCTGAGCCGAAGGACGCCAAGAGTCTCCCCTCACCGGTCTATCCGTCCGGCATTTTCGCAACTGAATGGAGAAGCTATGACGAAGTATTGGCGCAAACGCCTTCCGTCTCTTGCCTTGAGTTCCCGTTTCTTGATGGCCGCGGCAACCTGTTTCTTCCTCGCCGTGCCCGTTTTCGCGCAAGCCACTGGCAACTCTCCTTGGGAAAACGCTGTGGGAGTTCTTCAGCAGGCGTTCACGAGCACTATCGCGCGTGGTCTTTCGCTCGTCGCGATTGTCGTCTCTGGACTTACTTTCGCCTTCGGCGAAGGGGGCTCAAAACGTGTCCTCGCCGGCGTTCTCTTCGGAGTGGGCATGGCCATCGCTGCCGTCAACTTCATGGCCTGGCTCTTTCCGTGAGATTGGCCTTCCGAATCCTCAGTCACTGGAGCACTTATGGCGAACGCAAGACGGATCAACCTGGTTCATCGTTCACTCTCTCGGCCCCTCACGATTCTCGGGGCCGAGAGAAAGCTCTTCTTTTTCGCCATGTGCCTGGGGGCGGGCACGTTCAACCTGCTCAACAGCTTGCTCGGTGGCGTGTTGATTTTTCTGGTGCTTTACCTCTTCGCACGCTGGGCCACCCAAACCGATCCACAAATCCTGCGCTTTCTTCTGACCGCGGCGACATTGCGCAGCCAGTACGACCCGATGAAATTCGCGCCGATTGTTGTTCGCAGGGACAGCCATGCTCAAGCTTAAGCGAATCTTCAAGAACTATGAGGAGACCGGCTCGCTCAATGAACGTGTGAACCTCTACGGCTTCATCGGCCCCGAAGTGTTCCTCACGAAAACGGGTGAGCTCGGTCTCATTCTCGACGTGCGCGGCGTGGACTATGAATGCCTCGACGGCGCGTCGGTTGATGCACTGACCAAGCGACTTGAGTCGGCGTTGAAACTCTTTGGCGACGACTATCGCGTCTACCAGTACCTCTTCAAGCGCAACAACGAGACAATCCCGTACAAGCTCTACGGCAACGCGGTCGTGGACGCGGCGATCCAGAACCGCATCGCCTATCTTGGCAGTAAAGCCGACACCCTTTTTTCTCTTTCCATCTACTACGTGATTCTCCATCTAGGATCACAGATTTCACATTCGCTCGGACGCGCGCTCGCGCAGTTTCCGACACATCCTCGGAAGGCGCTCGCCGAACTGTCCGCTCGCTTCTTCGCGAAAAAACAAGTCCTCGTCCTGGGGAACGAAATCTCCAAAGCCGAGGCCGCTCTCCTGCAGAAGGCGCGAAGTTTCATTCTTCAGGTCAGCGATTTTCTGCCTGTACGCATTCTCGGCAAGCAAGAAGCGTTCCGCTTTCTCAAGAAGACCCTCAACTTCCACCCCGACAAGCTCGAACTGGCGAGGCTCAAGCACGACACCTTTCTCGATTACTACCTTTGCGAATCGCAACTCGAGTGTCACCGCGGACATCTCCGCGTGGACGATTACTACGTGAGAGTCTTAACCTTGAAAGAACCTTCCGCGCAAAGTTTCCCACTCATCTTCAAACGCCTCCTCGAAGTGGAGGCCAACTACTACGTTGTCACGGAGTGGAAGAAGGAGGATTCCGGCAAGACGCGGCGAACCATTCAGGCGAAACGCCGCCACTTCCATAACACCAAACGCTCGTTCTTCAGCCAGGTCAACGTGAACGACGCACCTGCACAAGATACGCTCCTCGACGATTCGAAGGAATCCCAGGTCCGGGAACTCGGGGAAGGCATCAAGGAAATCGAACTGCACGGAAATTACTTCGGCCAGTTTTCACTGACCGTCGTCATCTACGACCTTGACCCGGTCAAGGTGGACCGGGCCTGCGCAGAATTCTACAAAGTGTTCAGCGTCCATGACGCTCAGCTCTACGAGGAGAAATACAACCTTCTCAATGCTTTTCTCGCAGCGGTCCCCGGCAACCACGTTTTTAACCTGCGCCAATTGTATTTGCTCAATACCAACTACGCGGATTTCTCGTTTCTCTTTACACTGCACGGCGGCGAGCCGCGGAATCAGCATCTCCGCCAGGAATATCTGGCGGTGCTCGAAACCAATCACCACACCCCGTACTTCCTGAATCTTCACTACCGCGACGTCGCACATTCCATGATCCTGGGCCGGACCGGGGCGGGGAAATCGTTTCTTCTGAACTTCCTCATTACCAATCTGCAGAAATACGATCCGCGCACCTTCATCTTCGACCTGGGCGGAAGTTTTGAAAGCCTTACCCAGCTCTTCGGCGGCTCCTATGTCCGCGTGGGCCTCGAATCCGAGGATTTCAAGATCAATCCGTTTTCGCTTCCACCCACGAAGGAGAATCTCGATTTCCTCGCCCTCTTCCTGAAAGTCCTGATTCAGGGAGGGCGCGCCGGCGAACTCGACCCTGCGATTGAGCGCGACCTCTATCACCAAATCGAAAACCTGTATGCAATTGACCCCGGACTCCGCACGCTTGGCGTGTTGGCGAACACCCTCGGCCATGATATCGCGGGCCGTCTCGCGAAATGGACACGGGGCGGCCAGTTCGGATTTCTATTCGACAACGTCGAGGACACGATTTCGTTCTCTCGGTTTCAGTGCTTCGACTTCCAGCGGATGAGCAAGTACCCGGAACTTCTCGAACCGCTGCTCTTCTACATCCTCCATCGCGCCAATGCCGTAATCGCAGACCGGCAGATTTCCTCTGTCTTCAAAGCCTTTTTCATCGACGAGGCATGGGTGTTTTTGAAGAATCCCAGCATTCAGCGGTATGTCGTCGAGGCCCTCAAGACGTGGCGCAAGCATAACGCCGCAATGGTTCTCTCCACGCAGTCACTCGACGAACTGAAGCGCTCCGAAATCCTCGACGTGATTATCGAAAGTTGCTCCACAAAAATCTTCCTTGCGAATCCCGATATGGACCGCGATCTCTACCGGCGCCAGTTTCACTTGAACGAGAGCGAAGTGGAGCTGATCTCGAGCCTCATTCCCAAGCAGCAATTCCTAATCAAGACGCCGGAACTGGCCAAGGTCGCCAATCTCAACGTGGACGCCAAAAGCTATTGGCTCTACACGAACGATCCTTACGACAACAAAAAGCGGAGAGAAGCTTTTGAAACTTACGGTTTCGAGCGAGGCCTCGAAGTGCTGGCGGGAGGGCGGTCGTGAACCTTCTGATCCATCCGCCCGCGTTTGACCAGCTATACGAATTCCTCCCGTTCGCGTTGGCCGGATTCGTCACTGCCGTACTTCTTTGCGTGCCGTGGTTCGCCCAGTTGTTTGCCGATCGTCACAAGGATTCCAAGTAAGACAAATCGTTCTCAAAAGGAGCAGGTCCATGAAACTAACAATTCAGAAACAGAGCCAACGGGTCGCAACTCACTTCATTGCTCTCATTACTTTGTGCGCAGCCATCTTTCCGGCATCACCCGCGCGAGCCGCAACCGAATCGGCGCGCGTCGTGAAATACGCCAAAGAAGACATCGTCCCCGTTCGCGCGAAGTTGCGCTTCTCGACGCTGATCGTCCTTCCTGATGACGAGGAGATTCTCGACTTCACCACGGGCGACAAGGAATTCTGGATCATCAACGGCTCTCACAACCTCTGCTATGTCCACCCGGCCCAGGCCAGCATCCGCAGCAACTTGAACCTCATCACCGCCGCAGGCCACGTCTATTCGTTTGTGCTGACTGAAATCAGCAACGATCCGAATGCCGAACCAGACCTCAAGATTTTTGTGGAACCCAAGGAAGTTTCAGGAGTCAGCGCGAAGAGTGGACTGCGCGGATACGTCAGTGCTGCCGAGGTGGAAGCATACAAGAAAGAGCTAGAGACCTTGCGTGCTCAAACGGCGGACCAGCTCCGCGCTGCGCAGGCGCAGAGCGGCGAGCAGGTTAATCACTTCCGCTCCAGTTACGCGACGAAACTTCAGTTCGACTTTTTGCTTGATGCCAAAGCCGCTCGCGAGCCGTTCCTGGTTTCCGCTGTCTATCACGATGACACCTTCACCTACATCAAGTGCGCAGCGCGAGAAAGGCCAGCTCTGTACGAGATGAAGGATGGGAAGCCCAACCTGATCAACTTCCAACTCGAGAACGGCGTCTACATCGTTCCCAAGATCCTCGACAGCGGTTACCTCGCCATCGGCAAAAAGAAGTTGTCCTTCACAAGGCAAGAATCAGCGAAGTGAGGAGCGATTTATGAACCAACCGAACCAAGTGCAAGAGATGGCTCCCAAGCCACCGGGCCTCCTCCCGAAAAATGTCCAATCGTGGCTGCTCATCGGCTTGGCGCTCGTGATGGTCCTTATTATGTGGCTGACGGGCGGCAAGAAACCGCAGACACCAACCAAGGCAATTCCTCCAGCGCCGATGGTCCAGGCCCCGCTCGAACTCAACGACGCCAAAATTGCCGAACTGCAAAACCGCATCCAGGAGTTGCAGCGCGAGCAGCTTGTCGCCGAGAACGCTCTCGCGCAGCCGAACCGCCCGATGAACACCGCGACGCCGGACTTACCCCAAACTCAGCCGTCCAGCGCAGCGGCCAGCGGATCCCCAGACCGCCCGGAAGATGTGATCCGAGCCGAGAAGAAAAAGCGCGAGTACCTTTCACTGTTTTCATCCAATGTTGCTCTCAGCTACCGTAAACCTCAGCCAGGTCCGATAGCGCCGGCAGCCGAGCCCAATTCCGCGCCGCAGGATTTGGCTCCATCTGAACCTGACACGGCTCAACTCGCCAGGCTTTTGAAAGGAATGCAGCCAAATTCCATCCCGTTGATTCCGGCGAAAAAGGCTTCCGCGGAAACATCCGATGACCGAAAGGAGGAAATCCGAACTCCTGCCGCCGTATTGGCTGGCGCTGCCAACGCGGCGGCAGGAACAAACTATGTACTGTTTGAAGGAAATATTCTCGAAACCGTTCTGATCAACCGTCTCGACGGCCAGTTTTCCGGTCCTGTCGAGTGCTTACTCTCTACAAATGTCTACTCCAACGACCGCCAGCATCTCCTGATTCCAGCGGGGTCGAAGTTGCTCGGTGAAACAAAGAGGGTGGACAGCCTCGGTCAAAAACGTTTGGCCGTGGCGTTCCACCGACTGCTCATGCCGGATGGCTTCTCAGTTAGCCTCGACCAGTTTAAAGGTCTCAACCAGACCGGCGACACGGGGTTGCGCGACCAAGTCAACAATCACTACCTGCGCATCTTCGGCGTCTCGCTCGCCATCGGTGTCCTGGGAGCCGTCGCCGAAGCCGGAACAGGCAGCGCGCTGACGGCATCCGGTACTGACCTCATGCGTCAGGGACTTGCGGGAAGCGTGGCTCAATCGTCCGCGCAGATTTTGGACAAATTCCTCAACATTCTGCCAACGGTCACCATCCGCGAAGGCCATCGCGTAAAAGTCTATCTGTCGGGCGATCTCGCGCTGCCCGACTACAACAATCACAAGATGCCTTCCGATTTGTGAAGGCTCGAAAGGATAGCAGTCATATGAAGAGAAAGATTGTCGTTGTTTTGCTTGTCCTTGCGTTGACTGTTGGAACTGCTTCTGCGCAGTTCGGCAGCGGCATTGTGTATGACCCGACGAACTACCACAACGCTTTGCTGCGGTACTACCAGCTACAGCAACATCTCGCGCAGCTGCAAAAGAGCTACGCCAAGATTACTTCCCAACTCGAGCTGGCCACGCAAATGGCGCGGTTCGTTCAGAACATGCCGGCGCGTTACCGCGCTGTATTTTCGCAATGGCGAAATGTGACTTCGCTGAATACGTTTGGAAATACTGGCTCATGGGTCAGCGGCATTAACTCTGGCCTCCTCCCCAACATCAACGTCGGATATCAAAAGTCTACAACCCAGTTGCTGCCGTACAGCACTGACCATCTTTCTGGAATGGATGCTTCGCAGTTGGAGCGCGTGCAATCCCAATACGCGTCCGTTCAGCTGGTGGACGGCGCGAACGTGAACGCAATGGCCACCATCGGCTCGATCCGGGGCAGCGCCCAGGATATCCAGATGCAGATTGGGAACCTTGAACGGGACTCGTTCTCGAGCGACTCCGACCTCAACAGCGAAGTATCCGTCCTGAACAAGATCAATGCGGCAGGCGTTCTTACTCTCCGCACGCTTCAGGATTCGAACAAGCTCCTCGCGTCACTCCTCGAACAACAGACCATCATCGCCAAACAGCAGCGCGATGCGACCACTAGCGCCATCAATGCCGATATTTCCCGGCAGGCCAGCCTTGCCGGAAATATGAACCGAGTCACCGGCACGATCACCGATTCGCTACAAAACTTCCGCATGCCGTGAGCGTGCGCAAGGGCACCATCCCACGTCGAAGGAGCCGAGCCGTGCAGACTGACTTCCTGCAGTACATCTTTCAGGCAATCAACAACCTGCTTACGCAGAATCTCGGCTTCTTCGACGCTATGGGACAAAACCTCTTTCGGATGTTCGCGACCATCCTCATCGTCTGGTACGGCGTAAAGTCGGCCCTGGCCGCCGCAAGCGGCAAGCAACCCTTCCAATTCGACAACTTCGCGAGCCTTCTACTCACCATCAGTTTTGGCTTTGCAATGGTCAATTACTACAGCACGCCGATTCCTGGCGTGGGAACCAGCTTCCACAACCTCATTACCGATGAAGCCCAATTTCTGTCGAGCAAGATCGACCAGGCGCAACTTCAGACGGTAATCGCACATGTCGCAGATTTTGAGTCTCGAATGGATTCACCCAGCTGGGGAGACTTTCTCGGCACAGTCATTTATGTGGTCATAATTATTCTGCTTTCGACGGCTCAAGCCGTCGCTCTGATCGTCATCGCCTACGGTTTCATCGCTACCGCAGTCTGTGTTCTGGTTGGTCCAGTTTTCATCCCGTTCTTCATCGTTCCAAAAATGGAGTGGCTCTTCTGGGGCTGGTTTCGCTGCTTTATCCAGTACGCCTTCTACCAGGTCATCGCTGCGGCAGTGGTGTATATCATCGGAAATCTAATCCTCGGCGCTCTGAGTCTGACACCCGCTGGCGCCCTTTCCACTGTCCAACTCCTTGCATGGTTTCCAGTCCTCTTTATTACCTTTCTGGCGTCCATCTACGCTCTCCTGAAAGTCCCCGCTCTCACGAATCATATTTTCAGCGGTACCGCAGGCGGCTCTTCGGCGGTGTTGATTGAAGCAACCGCCGCCGCGGCTGCCACTGCCGCAAGGGAGCTCTAATGGATCGCGATAACACGTTTCATGACGCGAAACGCCTCTACCTCGAATCGTGCGGAGATCCTATGGTCACGAACACCTATCTGAAGATTGCGCTCGCACTGCTTTCCATTGTTTGCGTAGCACTTGCGCTAATTGATTTGAGGACGATCCGCACCTTTCAGAACTTCCGCCCTCTTGTAATTCGGATCGACGACCTCGGCCGCGCCGAGGCCATCAACTACCACAACCTCGAATACAAACCCCAGGACGCCGAAGCGAAATATTTTCTTTCGCAGTTCTGCTCGCTCTATTACCGCCGGAACCGCTACACGATTCAGAACGATTTTGCGAAAGCTCTTTTCTTCCTCGACGGCAAGCTCGCGAACGGAATGCTCGACGCCTATCGCAAGGACGACATCATCCGGAAATTCCTCACCAACACTTCCGCGCCCGAAATCGACATCGACGTTAAGAAAGTCGCACTCGAAGAGATGCAAAATCCGCCCTACCGTGCTCGCGTCGATTTCTACATGGTCTACTATTCGGCCGCCGACCATAGCGAACTGAAACGCGATCTCTACACCGCGAATGTTGTATTCGTTTTCAAGACCAATCTCCCCAACGAACTAATCCCGATCAATCCACTCGGAATGACTGTCACCTATTTCCGCGAGGACCAGGCGTTCAAATGAAGTGTCACGCCCCAGTCCGAAGTGAATTGGTCGCCGTCCGGCGCCCGGCTGCCTGCCCGCTCCAAGTGAGGAGTCTTGCGTGTGGCTGATTCCTCCATCTTCGTGCTCAGTCTTTGCTCCGGGACATCGATGCTCGATGAAGGAGTTCGTTGCGCTATACCCGAGGCAAGGATTGTGGGTTACGTCGAACGGGAAGCCTTCGTGGAAGCCCTTCTCCTGGCCCGGATGGCGGAGGCGTGCGTGGAGCCAGCACCTGTTTGGTGCGGAAATCTTGAAGACTTCCACGCAAGCGAGTGGCGTGGAGCAGTGGACTGCATCACTGCGGGATTCCCGTGCCAGCCGTGGAGCGCCGCAGGAAAGCAACTCGGCGTCGAGGATCAACGCTGGATCTGGCCCGCTATCGCCGGAATCATCGGCGAAATCGAACCGTCGCTCGTTTTCCTTGAGAATGTGCCAGGCCTCGCTTCTGGACGAGGACTCAATCGCGTACTCGGAGATTTTGCCGCGCTGGGGCTCGATGCGGAGTGGTGTCATCTTGCCGCAGCCGACGTGGGAGCCAGCCACCAACGCGAACGGATTTTCATTCTGGCCGTCGACTCGCGCCGAGGATGCGGAGTCTTGTGGCAATCACCGCACCGGTGCGAACGACTCGCTGACCGGAGTGACGCGGACATGGGCTACTCCGCGAGTCGACAGCAGCGAAGGGAGCAGAACCAAGAACGGGAATCCTGTGAAGGACGGAGCGATTCTTCCGCAACAAGTTCGCCTCTGGCAAACACCGGCATCGGACAGTTTCCGCTCGCGCGGCGGCGAGCGGAGTGGGGAGATGGGCTTGGATCAGGAAGCGCGTCTCTGGCCCACGCCGCTCGAGGACAACGCGAACAACTGCGGCGGACCATCGCGGAGCCGCGAGGGCGGTTATGCGGATCTGACGGTCGCGGTGAGCACCTGGCCGACGATCCGTCCATGCTCGGGCGAACGGAGCAGCGGAGCGAATCGCACGGAATTCTATCGCTGCTGGCCGACACCGCAAGCCCACGATTCTCATCAGGGGAAGACTCCCGAGCAAATACAGAGAATGCGCGCGAGAAGTGGCGCGGGTGTCTCAAACTTGAACGAGACTGTGGAACTTTGGCCGACCGCGACTGCACGCGATTGGAAGGGCAGCGCGACCGACCGGCCTTACAAGAGTCATCTCGACCAAGCGACCGAACGGAGATTTTTGCGCCAGGACCAACCGACAAGCGATGGGAGCAAATCCTTGCCCGAACGCCGTGGCTCGCGCCGGCGATTGAATCCGGCGTTCGCGGCCTGGTTGATGGGCATGCCGTGGTTCTGGACGAGTCCCGCACCGATCAACTCCGCGCCATCGGAAACGGAGTTGTGGCGTTGCAGGCTGCGGTCGCATTTCGAGTGCTTGCTGAGCGGCTCGGCGTCTGGGTCGTCTGCGACCAATTTTTGATCGAGGAGTCCAGGTGATTGCCAACGTCTTGCTCATTACCATCGCCATCCTGCTCGCGCTCGGCTTCTGGCTAATGGGTGAGTTGAAATTCTTTGTTCCCTACAAACTTATTCTTTGGCGCGCATACGCGATCCCTATCCTGGCCTATCTGGGAATTTTTGCCGTCAATGTGTTTGCCGCGCTATTCGTTCTCATCCGCAAATTCCTCCTCAAGGACACGGGTCGAAAACTCTCGCATCTCGACAAGCAGCTTCATGTGGGCCAGACCGACCTGCCCGCGCCGTGGTTTGACGAGGAGTCCGATTGAAATGTCCCGAGGCTACCAACCCGAGGAGCATCTCGACCCGCGCTTGTCCCCTGAGGGGCGGGAGCCTAGCCCCGGTGAGCCACGCAAACGCGATGACGTTCGCGAGCAGGCGTCAAGCGATGCCTCGCAATCGCGCGGTCAAGACCAGGATCGCGTCGCTTCTCGCTCGACGGAACACCGCCGGGTCTACGAACTCCGCGGCAGGACGTACCGCCTGCGCAGCAGCGAAATCGCGACGATGGTGGAGCTCGGAAAATTCCGCGCTGTAGCTAGCAAAGATCTGGCGAAATTCGTCTACGACGGCAACAAGGATCGCATGAGACCCGACGTCGAAAACCTCTTTCGTCAGGGCCTCATCGAAATGAAGTCCATCCCGAACGAACTAATAGGTTCCCGCCAACTTCTCACCCTAACGAAGAATGGACATCGCTTTCTAGTACAGACCAAGAGCGCGGGTAAGGGGCAGACTCTCTACCACGGATTTAAGAAGCCTCGCGAAGCTCACCACGATGCCGACCTCTACCGCCTCTATCAAAAGGCCGCTGCAAAGATAGAAAGCCAGGGAGGCCGCAACCTTCGCGTCGTTCTCGACTACGAACTGAAAAAACGCCTCTACCGCGATCTCGCGAAGTTGGGAAAAGAACACAAGTCTGCCTCTGCAAAGCATGGCGTCGCGGAGACGCACGGGTTGAAGGTCGTGCGAGGAAAGATTCCCGTCCCGGACGTTCGGATCGAGTACGAAACACGTGATGGGGAACGCGCTCGCGTGGACCTCGAGCTGGCCACCGGCCACTACCGCCTTCGGAATCTAGCGGAAAAAGTTCTCGCAGGTTTTGCGATCTACGCCCATGCCGACGAAGCGTCGAAGCTGCGCAGGATCTTGGATCAACGTGAATTGACGGCGGAGATTCTATCGCTATGAACCTTCCCTCCGAACACGTCGAAAGGATCAGAGACCTTGGCTATACAGAAGCCGAAGCCCGCTTTCTCTACATCGTGGCCGTCCATTCCGGATACTTCACTCTCGGCCAGTTTCGGGCCTTCACGAAGTCGGCGTATGGAAAGCGTCCCACATCCTTTGCTCAGAAAGTGATAAAGCGCGGGCACGCCACTGTCCGGGACTACATGCGCCGGGGCTCCATCTTCCATCTGTTTTCTCGCAGTCTGTATGGCCAGATCGACAAGGACAACCTACGCAACCGCAAGCGCCACTCATTCGATTTCATGCGCGGTCGTCTCGTACTCTTGGACTTCATTCTGGCCAACCAGGATTTGAACTATTTCGAAACCGAGCAAGACAAAATCCGTTTCTTCTGCGACGAACTGGGAATCCCGAAAGACGCTCTTCCAGCCAAGGTTTACGAAGGTCGCTCCGACGAGAAACCGACGCTTCGTTATTTCGTTGACAAGTTTCCGATGTTTTTGGCTTCGCCCTTCTCAGGGGCTCCGCCTGTGGTTACCTTGAGCTACGTCGACTCCGGCTTTGAAACCTCGTCCCACTTCGTCGCGCATTTTGCGACATATCGCGGTCTCTTCCGGGAGCTGAAAACATTCCGGTTTCTCTACATCGCCTCGAAGGATGCTTATTTTCATAAGGCCGAGGAGCGTTTCCGTTCACTCGTAAAGCGACCGCTCGAATCCGACGTTTCCAGTGAAATCATTCGCTACTTCAACGTCCGCGCCAAGTGGGAGCGGCATGAGTATGTTGTGCCGATTACCGAGGACTTGGAATTCCTAAAGGAAGCTCGACGGCGCTTTCACGGCGAACGCTTCGACGGACTCTTCGGGGCGTGGAAAACTGGAAAACTGACCGAGCACGAACTTCGGTTGGAATTTTCATGTCAAAAGCCAGCGCAGGCGGTGTTCTTCAGCACTTTCCTTGTGCATCCGCACGGCTCACCGGTTGATGAAGTGAGTCGAGGCGGTGACGGATGCATGAAAGACACACATCACCAGTACCGTCACCGTTCGCGTCACCTTCGGGGTGACGCGAAGTTGTTGGGAGCATAGAGGTTGCACATGACGCGACGATTGATTTGGACACGGGCAAAACACCGGAATGGGCTGGAGCGACCCCACTTTGTTGCCACGGAAACCGTGGCGGTCGCTCCAGCCCATGTGTTTTGCCCGTGTCGAGTTAGGCCAAAAAGAAAGAAGAAAGGAAGGAGAACTCATGTCGATCATCAATAAGCCACCGGAGATGGTGAAACGCGAGTACGAGTTGCAGGAGCCAATCGCTGTAGCCGTCGAGAAGTACGCGGCGTTCATCCAGAGCACGCCGGATCACGTCGTGAACTCCGCGCTCAAGATGGTGCTGTGGAGAGATGCCGACTTCCGTCGCTGGCGGAAGCAACAGCAAACGCCCGCTGAGAAAAGGGATGGGCACGCTACTACAAAGGCGGCGCGGGCGTGATTCAAAGAATCCTTCATGCGAGACACTTCCTCGCTTGCATCCTCGCGGCGGCTACCGGAATGGCGCTTTATTTTCGGGCGCCATTTCCGGATGCCAATCTCTTTGTTCATGTCATGGCCAATCGGGCTGTGTCTGCCTATCTCTTTTTCAAGTACTCGTACATCGTCCTTCTCTACACCACTCCCTACATCGTCTATTCCATGCTGCTTTCTGGGGTCTATATTTTCGCGCTCAAGGCCACTCGCAAAATCCGTGCCGGCAAACTGCCCATGTACCCGGACCCGGAGCGAAGAACAGAACTTTCGCTCGTCGTTGGCGAACTTCATCACCCGAGGAAACGAGTGCCGTCGGAAACGCCACACTGGCTGGTCATTCCAGAACGCGGACTCTTTACGGGTATCGCCATCGTCGGCGCAGTGGGCTCGGGTAAAACGGCGGCGTGCATGTATCCATTCGCCGAACAGATTCTTGCATACAAGGCGACTGACAAAGACAGGCGAATCGGCGGACTTATTTTGGAAGTGAAGGGCGATTTTTGTGAGAAAGTTCACGAAATCCTCAAGCGGCACGACCGCGATGCGGACTACATCGAGATCAGCCTCACGTCGTTATACAGATACAACCCCCTCCACAATGACCTTGACGCCTACGCGCTCGCATACAACATCGCTTCGCTTCTCAATAATCTCTTCGGGCGAGGCAAGGAACCGTTCTGGCAGCAGGCTTACACCAACTTGGTTAAGTTCATCATCCTGCTCCACAAAGTAGCCTTCGATTACGTCACGCTATTTGATGTGTATGAATGCGCGATTAATCCGGACCTGCTCGAAAGCAGAATAAAGGAAGCCGAACGCCGCCTGATCGAAGCCGATTCCGTGTTGCTCTGGGAAGAAGAATATCTGAAGTATCCGAAAGACCTCGAACCATTCCATTTCCGACTCGACACGGAATCGAACCGTTACCGCGCACCGCTCACGGCAGGCCTCGCAGCCGTATTGAAAACGAAGGCCGTGCAATGGGAGGCGGAAAATGCCTCCCGCAAGAATCCCGCTCCCGCCCAAAAGAAATCGCAGCTCGAAGCTGTTCAGAGATGGTTCTACCACGATTGGCGAAGAATCGAGCCCAAACTGCGGACTTCGATTGTTGAGGGAATCTCCGTATTCCTTTCACTCTTTGACGACAACCCCGATGTGAAGCGCACTTTCTGTCCGCCCGCGGAGTGTTACGACCCTCACGCCAACGCCGACTTCCAATTTGGCAAACCGCTGCCTTCATTCTCTTGGCTGATAGATACCGGAGGTGTCTGCGGGCTGAACTTTCCTATCGGAATGAATCCCGGTCTGGCGAAGGCCATCGGAGTGATGATGAAGCTCGACTTCGAGCGCGCCGTGCTCAACCGCGTGCCGGTGATGGAGAAGAACTCCGAGAACTACTTCCGCCAGGTTCTTTTTCTCTGCGATGAATACCAACACTTTGCCACGGTCGGCGAAAGTGAACCGACAGGTGATGAAAAATTCTTCAGCCTTTCGCGTCAGCCAAAATGTATTCCGATTATTGCGACGCAGAGCATCAGTTCCCTCAAGTCCGCACTGCCCGGAGAATCGTGGCGCACTTTGCTGCAAACGTTTCGCACGAAAATCTTTCTCTCGCTCTCTGATGATTTCTCCGCGCGCACGGCCAGCGAGCTTTGCGGACGCGAAGACCAACTGAAGGCCAGCTATAACCTGTCGGAGAGCGGGCACGATGCCCAGGTCAGCCTCCTCACCGGCAAGGCCATGTCGCACAAAGCAAATATCACGGCCTCGAAGAGCTACAGCCCGCACCACGACCTTCGCTTCGACGTGAAGGACTTCATGGAACTGCGTAACGCGCAGTCTGTGACCATCGCCTACGACGGTACGAATCCCATGCCACCGACATTTTGCTACCTCAAGCCCTACTACAACGACGTCAACAAATCGTATTTCCGCCAGCTTGCGGACGGAGAACTGTAATGAACGGATTTGAAACCATCCTGCCATTTCTCAAGCCCATCGAGCACCTGCTTCTCGACCCTTCGATCAGTGAGGTCATGGTCAACGGCCCGGACCATGTCTTCATTGAGAAGGATGGATTCGTCGAAACCGTGGCGGGTATCCACCTCGGCGATAAATCCCTGATGGTCGCCGTGAAAAATATTGCGCGGCGGTTGGGCGACGACATCTCGGAATCAAGACCCATCCTCGATTCGCGGCTCCCGGATGGGAGCCGTGTTGCAGCTGTCATTCCACCGTGTAGCGTGAATGGCATCACTCTCACGATCCGCAAATTCAACGCCCGGCATTTCGGCGTCGAAGAACTTGTCCAAGCAGGAACTCTAGAACGATGGCTCGCCAATCAACTGGAAACTTACGTCCTGGCTCGGAAGAACATTCTGATCGCTGGCTCGACTGGCTCAGGGAAAACTTCGTTGCTCAACGTCCTCGGACAATTCATCCCAAGCGATGAACGAATTCTCCTCATCGAGGACACGTCTGAAATTCACATGGGCCAGGACAACCTTGTTCGTTTCGAGGCACGGCAGCCGCAAAACGGTCTGCCCGGAGTCACCATTCGGGATCTTTTGAAGGCATCACTGCGCCACAGGCCCGACCGGTTAATCCTGGGAGAAATACGCGGAGGCGAAGCATTCGACCTCTTGCAGCTTCTCAATACGGGACACTCGGGAAGTCTTTCGACGGTCCACGCCACTTCCGCGAAACAAGGGCTTGCGCGCTTCACGAGTTGCGTTCTGCAGAGCGGCGTGGACTTACCGTACCGGGCCATCAAAACCAATGTCGGTGATGCTGTGAACGTCGTTGTGCATCTCGAACGCCGCCCGGGTCGACGCTTCGTTTCCGAAGTCGTGGAAATCCACGGGTATGATCCCGACCGTGATGAATACAACTACGGTTTCATTTTCGATTGTCACAAGGAGCTCGTATGAACGCTGCTGAAAGGACTGAACAGTTTATTCCCTCCGCGTCGGAATACATTCTTGACAATTTCGATGCTGCCGACCGGATTGCTATTCTCGTCCTGAATCGGGATTTCGGCGAAACAATCCAGCGCATCACCAGTGCACAGAAAGCTGCGAGCCCCGAATTCCAGGCTTGGCTTCGTTACAAGAACGCGAACGGCTCGGACATCTACGTGGGAATGAATCCACTCAAGAAGGATGCTTCGACACGGACCAAGGAGGACATCGCATCCATCAAGCATCTCTACATCGACCTGGATCAGGGCGGCCAGGAGGCCCTCGAAGCTATCAAGAATTCCAACGCGGTCCCGAGACCGAATTACGTCTTAAACAGTTCGCCTGAAAGGCACCAGGTTGTCTGGAGAGTCGAAGGTATGAACCTCGAAGAGGCAGAAGCTCTCTTGCCTACTATGGCCCACGAGTTCGGCGGCGATCCGGCGGCAACCGACGCGACTCGAGTTCTGCGGATACCCGGTTTTGCCAACAAGAAGTACGAAACAAATTTCTATGTCGAGGCCCGCAGAGAGTCCACTGATACGTATCATCTTCGCGATTTCAAATTACACGTAGACGCCCATCACTCACCGCGACATAGCTACGACAAGCGCATTACACACGAGTCCCCCGCGCGGACCAATTTGACCCAATCCGAGCACGATTGGGCCTTCGCCAAACGTGCCTTGGCACGAGGCGACGACCCGGAAGAAATCATTCGACGAATTGCAGATTACAGGAGAGACGACAAACCGGACCCCATCTACTACGCTCGACTAACGGTCGGAAAAGCCCAATCGCAACTTGAGGGAGGTACTGACCACGGGCAAACCGAAATTGCCGAAAGAATCGACGTCAAGCATTGATTCGTAATTCCTAAGCTCACTATGACGCCCCTTCCAAAAACAGCTGGGTCCATATCCAGTGGCGTTCCTCTGCTCACGCCCAGTGACGTCGCGCAGATTACTGGCCTCTCGGTCGAAACATTGGCGCAATGGCGAAGCCAGCGCAGGGGCATTCCTTTCGTAAAAGTCAGCCGAAACTGCGTGCGGTATCGTCAATCTGACCTTGACCGTTGGCTTGAAGAGCGCATAGTGTCGGTTGTTGTCGGCACAACACTGGAAAGGAGACAGAACTGATGTCGGTATATAAACGTGGGAGGCTCTGGTGGTACAAATTCCAATTTCAGGGCCGCCCGATTCGAAGACCTACAAAGTTCACCAATAGGACCGCAGCGTTGCGAGCAGAGGCTAAGCACAAGGCGGACCTGCTCGACCGACGCGCCGGCCTGTCCCAAAAAAAACTCGCACCAAAATTTGAAGAATACGTGAAAGAGTTCTTGGCCTGGTCCAAGCAACACCACAAGCCCAAGACGACAGCACTACACAGCACAAACTGCGACACACTGAAGCGCTTTTTCAAAGGCCATTGGTTGGATGAAATCGACCAGGCCGCAGTGGAGAGTTACAAATCTGACCGAATGAAAGAAGATCGGCGCAATGCTGACGACGGTAGCAAGGTCACCGGAGCAACGGTCAATCGGTCACTGACGACACTGAAATTGATGTTTGGACGAGCCGAGAAGTGCGGTTTTGGTGTCTCCAATCCGGTCCGTGGCGTTGCCTACTTGCCAGAGTCTGCGGGTCGCATTCGCGTTGTTAGCTTCCAAGAGGAGCTGACCTACCTTTCAAAAGCCAGCCAGCCGTTGCGAGACATCGCGCAGACCATTCTGGACACCGGGCTGCGACCAGAGGAAGTGTTTCGGATTCGAGTTGAGAACATCGACTTTGCCGCGCGGACCATCTTTAACCCATTTGGCAAGACAAAAGCCGCGCGGCGGACCGTCACCATGACTGAGGCAGTATGGACAGCGCTGAAGCGACGCGCCAAGGCTGCCAAAGGAAGTTATGTATTTCCATCTGAGAAACACCCGGATCGCCCCATAGCCTCTGTGCGTAAGGGACACAATGCGGCAATCCGCCGCGCTGCCATCAAGCAGCATTTTGTCTTGTACGACCTGCGTCACACATTTGCAACGCGAGCGGTTGCGGCCGGGGTCGATCTCCCGACGCTGAGCGCAATGCTGGGACACACCTCAATCACGATGACTATGCGATACGTTCATCCGGCAGCGGAACAGAAGCGGTTGGCCGCTGCGAAATTGGAAACCTTCCGCGTCAACGGTCTAATCGTGGCGGCTAGTGAGCAAGCAGCGGAACGAGAGCGGTTGGCCGCAATCGAACAAGCAGCAGAGCAGGAACGGTTGGCCGCCGCGAAGGTGGAGACATTCCGCATCAACGGCATAATGGAGGCTGCCAGCGAACAAGCAGTGGGCACAAAAATGGGCACAGAGGCTCGGATAAACTAATGGATCGCTCGGCTAAGTATTTGAAACGTTTGGTCGGGGCGCCCGGATTTGAACCGGGGGCCTCCTGCGCCCAAGGCAGGCGCGCTACCAGGCTGCGCTACGCCCCGATGTGCTTGGCTTTTCATTTTAGCTTACTTTGTGCATTCGTGGCCACTGCCCAGGATCCAGCTGTGCTGCAGCTATGTTCGATCTTAGGAACTTTTAGTGCTGTATTGGAACGATATTCTCCCCTTCCTGTAGCCGAAAGTCAGACTCTTCCAATTTGACGGAAGTTTCTGTCACTA
>Ga0210405_10000796_pt1 | contig 39232 bp, 28 predicted proteins | sample IncBWH11MmetaG_FD_155492 | JGI IMG/M metagenome (GOLD analysis project Ga0210405, IMG submission 155492) | Forest soil microbial communities from Barre Woods Harvard Forest LTER site, Petersham, Massachusetts, United States - Inc-BW-H-11-M | ecosystem: Environmental > Terrestrial > Soil >... | reverse complement strand
GGCTCTCTGCAACGGGCGATGTGGTCAGCAGCGGCGGATTCGCGGCGGGGCGCATCGTGCGCGTGCCGGCCCACTAAGTGGCCAGCGGCGGCCGGCGTTTCTGTGGATGCGCGCATTCGAAGGCGTGGGCGATTCGCAGGAGCAGATGCTCATCGGCCACAGCGCCTATCAGTTGGAGCCCGACGGGGAGGCCCGCGGGAGTGAAGCCGCAGGGCAAGGATATGGCGGGAATTCCAGCAAGATTGGCCGGGCGATTCAAACGCAACAGCAGCGCTCGAGTGGGATAGTCCTTTTCATTGATGCGCGTAGTCTCTTCGTTGATGAGCGGTGCCGCGATCGGGGTGGTTGGAACGACAAGAGCGTCGACGCCGGCGTCAGCCATTGTCAGGTGCACCTGCTGGATGAACTTATCGCGCAATTCGAGAGCTTCCAGGTAAGCCACAGCTGAAACTTTACTACCCATTTCAAGTCGCGAACGAACGTCTTCACCGTACTCCGCAGCACGAGCAGGAAACCATCCGGCTTGCATGTGGTATTGCGTCGCTTCCGGCCAGGCGATTTGGTTCCCGGCGTCCTCCGTTTCCTCTAAGAGAGGCATGGAAACATCTTCGATTCTTGCGCCCAAGCTGCAAAGGGAATGCAAGCCGGCATGGAAAATATCCAGAACATCGGCAGAAATCAGATCCAAGAAAAACTCACGCGGCAGGCCGAGCTTGAACTTTTGCATTTTTGACGAGGCTTTGCAGGCGGAAGCCAAACGCGGTTCGCGTCTTGCGCGAACGAGAATCGGATCAAGAAGTAACGCCGCGTCATGCACCGTGCGTGCCAAAGGCCCAACGCAATCGAGATGGGGCGAGAGCGGAATCGTGCCCTCCGTATTCACTCGACCGATCGTGGGTTTGAGGCCCACGACCCCACAAAGGGAAGCGGGGATCCGGATGGAGCCGCCAGTGTCCGTTCCGATGCTGCCGAAACAGAAACCCGCTGCGACGGCGGCAGCGGATCCTCCGCTAGAGCCGCCGCGAATGCGCGCGACGTCCCATGGATTATGGACGGGACCGTAGTGCGGGTTGTTGGATGTGACCCCATATGCGAACTCGTGCATGTTGGTCTTGCCGAGGAGAACGGCGCCAGCTTCAAGAAGTCGAGTCACTATCGGCGCATCATGCAGTTGAATGAAGCTGCGCAGAATTTTCGATCCCCCCGTCGTACGGATGCCAGCCGTGTAGATGTTGTCCTTCAAGGAAATGGGAATGCCATGAAGAGCGCCGCGGTCGCGATGGCCCTTGCGGCTGCGCGGAGCGAAGAACTCGGTTTCAGCTTTCTTTGCTTGAGCGAGAGCGAGTTCGGCAGTGACGGAAATATACGCGTTGAGCGCAGGGTCGAGCCGCTCGATGCGAGCGAGCATGAACTTGACGAGTTCGACGGGAGAAAGTTTGCGTTTGCGGAAAAGCCCTCCGATCTCTTCGATGGAGGCGAACGCGAGATCGGTGTTGTTCATAGCCGTGAAATTCAATCACAGGCGAACTTGCCCGCGCCCAATCGCGGCGCGGCAAGCTCCAGCCTAGAAGATTCTTTCCTGATGGCGCAGATTCCCGAAGGTGCCGATATTCGCGATGATGAACGCAAGGCGAAACTGATTCTCCGCGCGCACCTGGCCGAGGTTGATGCGGCGATATTCGACGGCGAGGCCGCAGCAGCCGCCGTTGTAACTGAGCTGGACGATCTGGTTTTGCAAGGTCTTGTTCTCGAAATCATAGCCGACGCCGGTGATGAGGTTAAGACCCTTGCGCGTTTCGCTGCCGTAGCCGACTAGCGCCCGAACCTGGTTCGAAAGCGGCTGCTGGAAATTTGTCGAAGGCAGCGGAGAAGGATTGTCATTCAGGCGGAAGTACGCCGTGGTAACAAAGAATTCCCGATAGGGCTTTACTTTCAGGAGTGTGCCGATCGTGACGAGTCTCTGAATTTGGGGATCGTACTGAAGAATCTGTTCCACGTCGTAGGGGCCGCCGGGAGTGATCTTGAAATCGCTCACGATGGGCGACCAGTTGCGCGGACCGAAGGCGAAAGCGAAAGGGGAGATCGAGTCCAGCGCCTGAAAAACGTTGCGCTGGCCGTCGACGATGGCGCCGCCAAACGTCGGATCAAAATAGTGCTTCTGGACGATGCGCCAGGTGAGCAGTCCCTCGGGCTGGCCGTCACCGTCTTTCCGGAAGAGCCGCTGGGTAATGCCATACTCGATCTCGCTGGTGTTCGTAAGCGTGGCATCGGAATCGAAATGGACGAATTCGGCGAATCGATTCACGCCGGTGACGTAGCGGTAAGTGAGAGATGGTTCGATGGTGTGCTTGTACCGGCGCCGCGTCTTGTCCTTCCTTAAGGAAGTGCGGTCGAAGAACCGCTCGAAAGTAGGCGGGCGAAGCTCGACGGTAAACTCGCCGGTGTTGCGGGAGATTGCGGAGGAAGTAAGAAGCCCGGCGGAATTGTAGGAATCGCCGTAGCGCGTGGTGCGGAAGGCGGCGGAAGTGGTTACGCCGAACCACGGGCCGAAGTGCAATGGAACGGTGACCCGCGGCGCCAGTTCATAGCGGTCCACGAAATTGGAAGTTTGAATCGTTTGGTCGCTGCGGAACACCACACCGGCGAATCCGTCGAAGCCGAAATACACGGGGAGGTGGCGCCAGGGCGATTGTTCGACGGAGCCGAAGCGCGCTTCCGGCAGGTTGCGGAGAGTAACGCTGGTGCCGGGAATTGCTGGCGTGGTCAACGTTGCGGCGACCGGCAACGTGAGGAAACTCTTGTCGTCAAGTCCCGCGAAATTCAGGCTGAAGCCCCGGAAATTGTTCGTGAGGAAGACGGCGGTGCGCACCTCGGAGTTGATGGCTTCGCCGAACGAGTCGGCGAACGCCAGACGAAAAGTAAGCGAGGAGAGATAGTTATAGTCCGTGACGAAGCGCCAGCCACCCGGTAACAGGGATTGGATTTCCAGGCGCTGCTGGTCGCCGCCCTGCGGGCTGCGCGTGCCGTTGGGGTTGAGCAAACCGCGATCCTGGACGCCAAAATAGGTATACTCCATCGAAGTATTTTCGAAGGGCTTGGCGCGGAAGGATCCGCGTTCAAGAACGCCGCGGCGGCTCAGGTACTGGGCGCCAACTGTAGCGTCCATCCACGGACTGGGCGCCAGATAAAACGCATCACCGAAGATGAAGCCCTTGCGCGAGCTCTGGCCGATATCGGGAATGAGAATGCCTGTCGCGCGGACCTTGCGGCCCGCGGGGGCGGAGGCGTACGGGAGCCAGATAAGGGGCACGCGGAAAAGACGGAAGTTGGCGTTGACGAGCGCCACGGTTTTGTCGAGATGGATCCGCGCGTTGGGTGCGTAGAACTGCCACTTGGGATGTTCGGGATCGCAAATCGTGATCCAGGCGCGGTGGATGAGGTAGAGGTTTCCCGGGAAGCGCTCGACGTCACGGGCTTCGAAGTACAGCGGATTGTCGGAAATCAGGAGGGCGGGATTCGGCCGCCGCTCAATCTTAATGGTGCCCCGAACGTTGTGAAACCGGCCGTGTCCGGTGCTGACATTGTAATGCGCTTCGTCGGCTTCGAGGTGCTCGTCGCCGTATTCGAGCTGCACGTGGCCGGTGGCGGTGGCCTCGTAGGTTTTGCTGTTGTATTCGACGTGGTCGGCGCGAAGGCGGGTGTCCCCGTAATGAATGTCCACGTCGCCGTCGGCGGTGATGACGTCGCCTTTGCGGCCCTGCGTTTTCGCTTCCAGATTGGCGACTCCGCCTTTGCCTGAAGGAAGGCGGGTTTGCTGGGCGTTGGCGATGTGTGGCGCCTGGGTGGAGAGCCCGAGGAGCAGCGCAGCCAGTAGAAGAAAAAGGCGGAGCGCGCCATGAGCCCACACATAAGGATAGCGGTTCACTCGGAACATGCGGTCAATGAAAACAGTTGGATAGCCTAGCATGCGGCTGTAGGGATTTGAAGGCGAGGGCAGGCGCTGAGTTGCATGCGCACACAAAGCGGCTCTGGGCAGAATCGGCGTGGGGTGAAACGAAGCGACGGTGCGCCGCGTCTCTGATTCCAATGGGTTGGTTTGCCTCTTCAAATCACCCTTTTCAAAACACTTGATGCGCAAAACGGCCCTGCCGGAGTAACATGCCGGGCCTTGCAAACAGGGGGATGGAAATGAAGCGTATGTGGAATGATTTGCGGACGATTCTGGTTTGCGCGGCCTCTCTAGGCGCTTTGGCGATGAGCGCGGCGGCGGCGCCGGGCGACCAGCCCAATCCCACCGATAAATTCAAGAATCTGGAATTCCGGGAAATTGGCCCCGCGACGATGGGCGGGCGCATTGACGATTTCGCCGTGGTGGAGAGCAATCCGAACATCGTGTACGTGGGCACGGCTTCGGGAGGTGTTTGGAAAACAACGAACAACGGCACAACGTGGGAGCCGATCTTTGATAAAGAGAGCGTCTCGACGATCGGCGACATCGCGATTGCGCCGTCGGACCCATCGGTCGTGTGGGTCGGGACCGGCGAGCCCAACAACCGGCAGAGCTCCTCCTGGGGTGACGGAGCGTATAAGTCGGTCGACGGCGGGAAGACCTGGAAGAAAATGGGTTTGGACGCGACGCGCCACATCGGGCGCATCGTGATTCATCCGAAGAATCCGGACGTGGTGTACGTCGCGGCGCTGGGACGCCTGTGGGGTGCCAATCCTGAGCGCGGTGTTTACAAGACCACGGACGGCGGGAAGAAATGGTCGTCAGTGCTGCAGATCAACAACGACACGGGAGTGAGCGACATCGCCATGGACCCCGAGAGTCCCGACACATTGTATGCCGCGGCCTACGAGCGGCGGCGAACGCCCTATGGATTCAATGGCGGCGGACCGGACAGCGCGATCTTTAAGACGACGGATGGCGGCGCAACCTGGAAAAAATTAACCAAAGGCCTGCCATATGAAAACGGCGGAGAGACCGGGCGCATCGGGCTGGATATTTACCGCAAGGACCCGAATATCGTCTACGCCGTTGTGCAGCACGAGAAGGGCGGGACTTATCGCAGTGAAGATAAAGGCGAAACGTGGAAGAAGATGGGCGATACGAATCCGCGCCCGTCGTACTACAGCCAGATTCGCATTGACCCCAATAATGATTTGCGCATTTGGGAGCTTGGCGCGCCGATGTTTTACTCTGAGGATGGAGGAAAAACATTTTCAACGCAGCGTGTGAAAGGGATTCACGGGGATTATCACGCCATGTGGATCGACCCCGCGGATTCGAATCACATGCTCACGGGTTCGGACGGCGGCATTCACTGGAGCTACGACGCCGGAAAGACTTGGGACTTCGTCAACACCATCGCCATCGGGCAATTTTACGAAGTGGCGCTCGACAACGAGAAGCCCTATCACATCTGCGGCGGCTTGCAGGACAACGGCAGTTGGTGCGGGCCGAGCCAGACGCTGACGCGCGACGGCATCGTGAACGAAGACTGGCAGGTGATTCACGGCGGCGACGGCTTCTATGCCGCCATCGACAACGTGGAGCCCTGGATCGTTTATACCGAGTCGCAGGACGGGTACATCGATCGCCGCGACTTGCGCACCGGGCAGCAGCGTTCCATCCGCCCGGAAGCCAAGGCCGGAGAGCCGCACTACCGCTTCCAGTGGAATTCGCCGGTGGCAGTTTCCGCACATGAACACACCACCGTCTACTACGGCGGAAATTATCTGTTTAAGTCCACGGATCGCGGTGACAACTGGACCCGCCTTGGCGGTGACCTGACTACCGGCGCGGACCGCAACAAGCTGCAAATTTTCGGGAAAACTCCCGACAAGAGCACCCTCTCGCGCCACGACGGTGTGCAGGAATACCCGACGATCACCACCCTCAGCGAGTCGTCCGCGACGCCAAATGTTCTGTGGGTGGGGACCGACGACGGCAACGTGCAAGTGACGCGCGACGGCGGGAAAACCTGGAAAAACGTGGTATCGAAGGTTCCCGGAGTGCCCAAGGGAACTTACGTGAGCCGCGTTGTTGCGTCGAAGATCGGCGAAGGCGCGGCGCTGCTAACGTTTGACGGGCATCGCGGCGACGATAACAGCGTCTATATCTTTGCGACCAGCGACTACGGCGAGAGTTGGAAGGCCATCCGCAACGGGATTCCCGATTCCGCCGGAAGCGTCCACGTGGTGCGCGAGCATCCGCGAAACACAAATCTTTTGTTCGCCGGCACCGAGTTCGGTCTATGGGTATCGTGGGATCGCGGAGCGAACTGGACCGCGCTGAAAAACAATTTCCCCACTGTTCCAGTGGACGACATCGAAATCCAGTCGCGCGAAAACGACCTGGTGCTGGCAACCCACGGCCGCTCGGTCTGGGTCTTCGACGATCTGACGCCCATCGAGAAGATGGATGCGAACGTCGCGGCAGCTCCGCTGACATTTTTCCCGCCGCGCACTGCCATAACCTGGCATCTGCGAAACCGCCGTTGGAGCGGCGGACAGAAATCCTTCACCGCAAAGAATCCTCCGTTCGGCGCGATCTTGAGCTACTACCTTAAGGCAGCCGTTCCGGCGGAAGCCCCAGCGAAAGACAAGGACGAAAAAGACAAGAAAGACGCGGCCGGGGACAAGCCCAAGCCCGGCGCTACGGGCGAGGCCGCGGAAAAAAAGGAAGGCAAGGCAAAAATTACCGTGCTCGACAACGAGGGCAAAGTGATTCGCGAGATAGACGGCCCGGGCAGGGCGGGCGTCAACCGCACAAACTGGGATTTACGTTCGAATCCCCCGGCAGAGCCAACACCCGAACAACTGGAAGCCATCGCTGGGGGATATGGCTTCGGGCCGCGCGGCCCGTTCGTCGAGCCCGGCGAATACACCATCAAGATCAAAGCGGCGGACAAGGAAGCCGCGCAAAAAGTCATAGTCGAAGAGGATACGCGCGTCGTGATTTCCTCCGCGGACCGCTCGGCGCGCCGCGAAATGATGGACAAGCTCTATCCCATGGCCAAGACCACGGACAAGGACCGGAAAACCATTGAAGGCATTCAAACGGCACTGAAGTCCGCGCGAGAGCAGTGGAAAAAAGATGCGGGAAAGCCCAACACCACGAAAATCCCCGACGATATCGTCAAGGCCGCTGATGAACTGCAGAAAAAAGTGGACGCCGTGGCCGAAAAATTCATGCGCGAACGTGAAGGCCTGGGAAACGCGGGCCCTCCGTTCGAATGGAAGCCGGAACCGCTGCCCAATCAGGTCCAGGATCTCCTGGATGATCTGGACGGATTTGTCGCCGCACCCAGCGGGCGCCAAAAAGAAAAGCTCGCGGAACTGGCGCCCTTGGTCAACGATGCTTCCGGGCAAGTCAAGAAAGTTGCCGACGAGGAACTACCCGCGTTGAATAAGAAAATGAATGAAGCCGGCATTCCCCACATCGTTGCGGCGCCACCGCAGCCACGCGGTGGCCGTGGCGGCGAAGAGAACTCGGAGCAGTAGCGCGGACTCCGTAGTTTTGTGCCGCCGAGCCGAAGCGCGTTAACGCCGCCTGCCTCTAACCTTGCCTCCGAGCCTGTAGGGCCCGCCTTCCGAGGCGGGCCGTTCTTCCTGGCGTGCGCGCGGGTCTTGCAAACGCGCTACTTCATCGCTCACAAGTCAGCGCTTACCCGTCACTTCTCCGCCTTCGCAGCCGCTTTCGTTTGCGTCTCTCGATACCATTCGAAAGTGCGCGCCAAGCCTTCCTCAAACGTAACCTTCGGCTCATAGCCAAGAATCTCCCGCGCCTGAGAGATGTCCGCCTGGGAATCGCGGATATCGCCGTCGCGAGGCGCTTCGTACTTTGCCTCCAGAGTTTTACCGGTAATTTTTCCAAGCTCACGAAGGACTTCGTTAAGGGAGATGCGTCCGCCCACCCCGACGTTGAGAACTTTTCCCGAAGCATTCGGCGCCTCGCAAGCCAGCAGATTGGCCTGCACGGCGTTCTCCACGTAAGTGAAGTCGCGCGTCTGTTCGCCATCTCCGAAAACCACCAGCTGCGCGTCTTCCAGGAACGCCAAACAGAACTTGGCAAGCACCCCGGAATACGGGGAACCAGGATCCTGGCGCGGCCCAAAGATATTGAAATAACGCAGCGCCACGCTTTCCAGTCCGTAACACCGCCCGAAAGTTTGCCCGTACAGCTCGCCGACATACTTGGTGACGCCATAGGGCGAGATAGGCTCCGGCTGCATGGTTTCCACTTTTGGCAGCGTCGCCGTCTCCCCATAGACGGAAGACGAAGCGGCGAACACCACGCGCTTGACCTTAAGCTCTTTTGCCGCCACCAAAACGTTCAGCGTCCCGTCGATGTTGATCTTGTTCGTCTCGATGGGGTCCTTCACCGAACGCGGCACCGAGGTCCGCGCCGCCAGGTGCAGCACGTATTCCGCTTCGTGCATCGCTTTTCTCACCACCTCGATGTCCGTGATGCTGCCCTTGATGAACGTAATCTTGTTGCGGATTTCCGCCAGATTGTCCTCCCTGCCCGAAGAAATATCGTCGAGCACCACGACGCTGTGGCCGCGCCGGACGAGTTCATCCACCGTGTTCGAGCCGATGAAGCCGGCCCCGCCCGTGACGAGGTAGCGCATTCCGGAAATCCTCCTAGCTCTTGCGGCCGCTTTCCGGCCGCTTACTATGTCTGCCAACGGCTGTTGGCCACTGCAAGGTTTGACGCCGGCCCGGGAAAGACGACTGGCCCGCGTTTTGATACGCTCGTAGCTCGCGGCAAGCTGGCGAAGGGAACCGCTTGATTTCCGCGTATGCCAAGATATTGTACGACGGAAGCGCGGCGCATAAGCAGCAGTTTCAAGGGAGCGTCACACAAACAGCATGAGCCGCAAGACGACAGTCGGCGTCGCATCGGTGGTGGTGCTCGGTTGCGCCGCCGGAGCATTTTATTGGCTGCGCACGCGCGGGCAACAGCCCGCTCCGGAAGTCGTATCCACAGAGCCGCCCGGTTTCCATGAAGTGCCCCCGGCCGAGAAACCCGGCAATCCAGCGGCAGCGAAGTCGACCCGCTCGACCTCGCCGGCCGATTTGAAAAGGGCCACGCCCCCAGTTGACTCAGGTCTGCCATTGCGGGCCGGTGAAATTCTGGAATTTACAGCTAATGTTTCGAACCTCAACGATGTCGCGACACTGAAGCTGCAGGTTGCCGGACGCGGCAATTTCTTGGGAAAGAGCGCCTGGCACTTGCAAGCTTTTGCCCACACTCAGAATCCGCTGCGCATGGTTTTTGAACTTGACGATCAGTTCGATTCCTTCAGTGACGCCGCCACACTCGCGAGTTTGCAGTATGAAATGCACTTGAGCGAGCGCGGGCAGAAAGTGGAGTCCATCCAGCGCATGACCGCAACAGGTAAGGAGCCTGCATCGCCGGAAGCAACCGAGGCGCGAGTGCTCCCGGGAACGCGTGATCCGCTCGGCATGATGCAGTACCTGCGAAATGTGGATTGGACAAAAACGCCCGAGGTGCGCTGCCCCGTCTACGATGGCCACAAACTGTACGACGTTCGCGCCAAACTCGCGCCCGGTTCCAAGAAGATCAGCGTGCCAGCGGGAGACTTCACCACCTCAAAGATCGGAATTCGCGTGTTCGACAACGGCGTCGAGATGAAGGACGCCTCCTTCACGCTATACTTAGCCAATAACGCCGAACGCACCCCGGTCGTGCTGGAAGCCGTAATGCCCTTCGCCACCGCCCGCGTCGAACTGTTGAAATCGAAGTAGCAAGCCGTCTATCGCCAGCCTCAGCTTTCAAAGCACGCTAGGGAGACCACTAATTTACAACGCGCGTCTTCATTTTTCTGGGATCTTACTTTTAACTTTCAACTGTCGACTTTCAACCTCTTCCCCGTTAACAGAGGACGATTTTTTCGCGGTGGCGCACCACGCGGCGCGTCGCATTGCGCGTATCAATCACTAGCTTCGCGGCATCAGCGATCGCCGCATAATCGTAGCTGGTATGGTCGGTCGCGATGATGACGGCGTCATAGCTTCCCAACGTTTGCGGATTGAGCGGCACGGATTTCATGTTTTCGTAATTGTAGTGCCGCATCTTGTGGAGTTTTGGGAAATACGGATCGTTATAGTCGAGATGAGCCCCGCGCTGCTGAAGGAGCTGCATGATTTTCAGTGTAGGCGATTCGCGCAAATCATCCACGTCCTTCTTGTAGGCCACGCCGAGCACCAGGATCTTCGAGCCTTTCATGCTTTTCTTGTGATCGTTCAGCGCATTCGCTACCGCATCCACGACGTGATAGGGCATCGCGGTGTTGACTTCCCCGGCCAACTCGATGAAGCGCGTCGCGAAATCATATTCGCGCGCTTTCCACGAAAGATAGTACGGGTCCACCGGGATGCAGTGCCCGCCCAGGCCCGGGCCGGGATAGAACGGCATGAATCCGAACGGCTTGGTCGCGGCGGCGTCGATGACTTCCCAGATGTCGATGTTCATCCGCAAGCTGAGCTGTTTGAGCTCGTTGACCAGCGCGATGTTCACGCAGCGGAAGATATTCTCAAGCAGCTTGGCCATTTCCGCTGCCCGCGTCGAGCTGACCGGCACCACCCGCGCAACAACCTGCGTATACAGCGCCAGCGCTGCGCGCCCACTCGGCGGATTCAAGCCGCCGACAACCTTCGGAATTTGCGCCAGCCCAAATTGTTTGTTTCCCGGATCCTCGCGCTCTGGCGAAAACGCCAGGTAGAAATCGCACGCCATATTTTCAGTTTCCGGTCCGGCGGCGATGGCGCAACGCAACCCGCTTTTCTCGAGAATCGGCAGAACCAGTTCCTCGGTTGTGCCTGGGTACGTCGTCGATTCCAGAACCACCAGTTGGCCCTTTTGCAGGTGCGGATAAATCGAAATGGCGGTTTGCTCGACGTAACTCAAGTCCGGTTCGCGGCGCTCATCGAGTGGTGTGGGAACGCAGATGAGAATGGCGTCTACTTCTTTCAGCTTGGCGAAATCGTTGGTCGCGCTGAAATGCCTGCTGTTCACGAACTGCTGGATCTTGTTCTGTGGAATATGTTCAATATAGGACTTCCCGGCATTGAGCATCGACACCTTGTGGGGGTCAACGTCAAATCCCGTGACTTTGTGCCCCGCTTCGGCGAAGCGAAGTGCCAGCGGCAAGCCCACGTAGCCGCAGCCAATGATTCCCACCTTGAGCTGCGCGCCCTTAAAAAACTCCGGTTTCCGGTCGATTGGCATGAGTTCCGTCGCACTCCTCTTTATGGTTGACCCCGGGCTTAGCCGGGATCAAGGGATTCGCGTTTTTTGGGGATGCCGCGTTGCGGGCGGGCACGCTACCGCCAGCAGGCCACAGGGCCGACGCTACAAAGACAAGTAAATATAGCAGGTTCCGCGCAAACAAAAAAAGCCGCGCATTTTCAACTGTTACCGCTTGTTCAACGCGGGTTGCCGCGAGAGGCGGGAGAGGGGAAAATGGAAGAGCTGCATTCGAATCATCGAGGCGCTGCGCGCAGCGCAGTCCGTCACTATGACATTCATTATTCTTTTGCTGGGACTCGGCGTTGGTGTGCTGGTGGGCCTGTTGGGCATAGGCGGTGGCGTCGTTCTCGTGCCGGCCATGGTCTATCTCTTGCATATGGACCAGCACCTGGCGCAAGGCACTTCGCTTTTCATCTTGCTCCCGCCGATTGGTCTCGGCGCGCTGCGTGAATACTGGCAGCAGGGCCAGGTGGACTGGCATGCGGGAATTTTGTGCGCCCTGGGAATGCTTTTCGGAGGTTATGCAGGGAGCTTGATCGCGCTTCCCATGCCGTCCCGGAACTTGCAAGGATTGTTTGGTTGCTTCCTGGTGCTGGCGGGGTTCCTGCTTTGGAGAAAGACGAAGCGCGATTCGCACATGGCCGGCCGTCAGCAGGAGAAATCCCGTGCCTGAGACGGTTGCCCGCAGGGCGGGAATCTTTGCGATTGCGTGTGTGTGCGGAGTTGCCTCGGGAATGTTTGGCGTTGGCGGCGGCGTGCTCCTTGTGCCGCTCCTGGGCCTGCTTTTTGCTTTTACCCAGCATCGCGCGCAGGGAACTTCCCTGGTGGCGCTGATACCGCCCACCGGAGTGCTGGCGCTGCTGGCGTATTCGAAAGAAGGATTCGTCTCGTGGAAAACAGGATTGCTGTTGATCCCCGGCGTGTTTCTGGGCGGCATCGCTGGCGGAAAACTGGCCAAACGAATCGAGCCGCGGCGGATGCGGCAGGTTTTTGCGGGGATCCTGGTTTTGCTCGGCACATGGCAAGCGTGCAGCGCCTGGTGGCGCTAAGGACGGTTCATTCGCATGGTCGATTTGCACTGTCACATTCTGCCGGGACTCGATGATGGCCCCGCCACCATGGAAGAATCCTTGGCGATGGCGGAATCGGCGATTGCCGACGGGATCACGCACGTGGTCGCCACGCCGCATTCTAGCAGTAAGTATTTTTTCGATTTCACGCAGGTGCGCCAGCTCCGAAATGAGCTGCAAGCCAAAATCGGCGACCGGCTGAATATCGCGACCGGCTGCGATTTTCATCTTAACCCTGAGAATCTCGCATCGCTGCGGAAGAATGCCCGGCAATTTTGTATCCACCAGCGTGATTTTCTGCTGGTGGAGTTCAGCGAGTTTTCGATTCCGCCGGCGATGGACCAGGCGTTGCACGAAATTCAGCTTGCTGGTGTGCGGCCGGTGATCACCCATCCGGAGCGCAACGGCATTTTGCGTGCGCACCCGGAGCGCCTGAAAAAATGGGCGCGCCAGGGCTGCTTCGTGCAGGTTACCGGAGGCGCGTTGACGGGAGGCTTTGGTCCCGGTGCGCAGCAGGATGCGCTGCGCTGGATCGGCGAGGGCCTCATCCATTTTGTGGCCAGCGATGCGCACAATACGCGATCGCGGCCGCTTCGTCTGCAACCAGCGTACAACGTGGTCGTCGACCGGTTTGGCCAGGAGAAGGCGCGCGCCTTGTTTCAGGACAATCCGCTTGCGGCCTTCGAGGGGCGAGAGTTGCCGCACGTTCCCGAAGTCGAAGAGGAACTGCCTCCTCGTCGCCGCAAGCGTTTTTTCTTTTTCTAAAAAATAGCCCGTCCCTCCAATCGAAATTACTTCGACGATTCCATGAAAGGGTGGAGAAACAACAATCGCCCTTTCAGCCGAGTGATAGTGATGGCCGGAAAAGCGAGAGCAAGTTCCCTCGCTCTGAATCACCGCGCCGGGTGGAGCGGCAAGCCCGCCCAGGCGTTCAAGAGGCCCAGGACTTCGCGCAGCACATCAAGAGCGTCGCTGGTGGTGCGCCACCAGTGCCGGGGATCGAAGGGATCAGTGGAAGCGGCGCGCACGATGGCGCGGCCCTGGCCCGCCGCGAGCCTTTGCCAGAGCAGGCGAACGCGGCGGGTATGAGCTTTCGTAGTGACAATGATCACAGCTTCGCCGTTCGCGCGAGTCAGGGCAGCAGCGGCGGCTTTGATTTCATCGGCAGTGTTCGCGATCGGCGGTTCGAGCACGTGAATCGCTTGCGGCGGAACTCCTTCGTGAATCAAAACGAGTTTGTTGTAATAGTCCTCGCCGGAAAAGGGAACGCCCATCTCTTCCAGGGTCTTGCCAGGCTCGGTGGAATGGGTGAGCCAGATTTCCGGCGCGTCGCCTTCGCGGTAGAGTTTCGCCCCTTCGATGGCGCGCAACGGCATCGCGCCGCTGAGCACCACGATTGCCCTAGCTTTCACAAGAGGGTCTTCCACCACCAGCCAACGGCCCACCCCGAAGAAAATCACTACGCCGAGGACCAAGCCGCCGCCAGCCAGGGCAAGAAGAATGCGCCAGGCGCGAAAATGCGACCGCGACGGAACTGCGGGCTTGTCCGGCGTTGCCATTGGCGAACGGCGCATGCTATCCCGCTCCGGCAAAGTGGTCAATCGGGGGCGCTCGGGCTACACTGTGCAATTGATTTTTTGGAGGTTGCATGCGGGCGGTGGTGACGGGCGGGGCGGGATTTCTGGGTTCGCATCTTTGCGACAGGCTACTGGCGGAGGGGTGGGACGTGCTCGCGGTGGACAATTTCATAACCGGTGCGAAGGGTAACCTGAGCCATTTGGCGAGGAATAAAAAGTTCAAGTTTCAGAAGGCGGACGTTAGCAAGCCGCTGAAGGTCGCGGGAAAAGTGGGTTACGTGCTGCACTTCGCTTCGCCGGCGAGTCCACCTGATTATTTGAAGCACCCCATTGAAACAATGATGGTGGGCTCGGTTGGCACGCAGAACGCTTTGGAACTGGCGCTAAAGAAGAACGCCAAGTTTTTTCTGGCTTCCACCAGCGAATGCTACGGTGATCCAGAAGTCTCTCCGCAACCGGAAGAATATTGGGGACACGTCAATCCCATCGGGCCGCGTGGCGTATATGACGAGGCTAAACGCTTTTCCGAAGCAATGACCATGGCCTACCACGGGTATCACAAGGTGGACACGCATATCGTAAGGATTTTTAATACCTATGGGCCGCGGATGCGGTTGAATGACGGGCGCGCGCTGCCCAACTTTGTGTACCAGGCGCTGAGTGGAAAGCCGCTGACGATTTATGGCGACGGAAAGCAGACACGCAGCTTCTGCTACGTCTCCGACCTAATCGAGGGCATTTACCGGCTGATGATGTCGAATGAGCATCTGCCGACGAACGTCGGCAACCCGCAGGAGATCACCATTCTGGAGTTCGCCGAACGCATCCGAAAACAATTTAACAATGCCCCGCCGATCGTCTTCGAGCCGTTGCCGCAGGACGATCCGAAACGCCGCTGCCCAGACATTACCAAGGCGAAGCGCGTCCTGAAGTGGGAGCCCAAGGTTGGATTGGAAGAAGGATTGAAGGTGACGCTGGCGTATTTCAAGAAAGTCTTTCAGAAGAAATAAGAAAATAGAAAAGTGAAAATAGAAATTGGAAATACCGGAGCTGTAAATTGGGGGCGGAATCCGCCATTTCGAGCGTTGAACGCGAAAACTACTCACGGCCGAAGGAGTAGTATTCGAAGCCTTTTTCGCGCATGCCCTGCGGGGTATAGAGATTGCGGCCGTCGATCACCAATTTGCGGGCCATCAATTTTCCGGCGCGATCCCAGTCGAGCTTGCGGAAAACATCCCACTCCGTGCAAACCAGCGCGGCATCGGCGTCTTGCAAAGCCTGATAGGCATCTTCGTGATAATGCACCTGCGGAAAGAGGGCCTTGGTGCGCGGCATGCCTTCGGGGTCCGTGGCGTGGACGACCGCACCTTCGTCGAGCAAGCGCTTGACCACCTCCAGCGCGGGCGCGAAGCGGATGTCGTCGGTGTTGGCCTTGAAGGCTAATCCGAGGACGGCGACGCGCTTGCCTTTTACCACCCATAGCGCCTGGCGGATTTTTTCAAAATAGCGGTCGATGCGCTGTTTGTTGACGCGTTCGGTGGCCTTCAGAATGTCAAAGTCCACGCCGACGGAAGCCGACAAGTGAATGAACGCCTGCACGTCCTTTGGAAAACAGAAACCCCCGTAACCAAGTCCGGCCTTGAGGAACTGGCCGCCAATGCGCGCGTCGAGTCCCATGGCGTGGGTCACTTCCTCGACGTTGGCGCCGATTTTTTCGCAAAGATCGGCGATGACGTTGGCGTAGCTGATTTTCAGCGCGAGAAAGGAATTGGAGGCGTGCTTGATGAGTTCGGCGCTGTTGATAGTGGTAACCAGGAACTCGGCCTTGCGGCCCGGCGGGCAAGTTCCATTGTGCACTGGGCAGCGGAAACTTTTTTCGAGAATGGGGCGGTAGATTTCGCGGAGTTCCGCGGCGGAGGAGGGATCCTCCACGCCGACAACGATGCGGTCGGGATGGAAAAAGTCAAAAACGGCCGTGCCTTCGCGAAGAAATTCGGGATTGGAGGCGACCCGGTGCTTCACGCTGCTGTTCTTGGAGTAGGCGGAAAGGGCGCGGCTGAGTTCGAGGCCCGTGCGCGCTGGGACGGTGCTCTTTTCCACCACGAGTTTGGGTGTTTTTGCCTCGGCGGCAATCTGGCGAGCCACGTGGTCAATGGCGGAGAGATCGGCTTCGCCGGAATCCTTCGGCGGAGTGCCCACGCAGATGAAGATGGCGTCACCGGCGCGGATGGCTTCGCCGGCGTCCGCGGTATAAGCGATTTTTCCGCCTTTGTGGGCAGAGGCGAGGATCTCGTCGAGATGATGCTCGTAGATCGGGACGCCGCCGGCATTGAGCTTGGCGATGCGTTCGCGATCGATGTCCGTGCAGACGACCTGGTGCCCTGCCTCGGCGAGGCACGCCCCAGTGACAAGACCCACGTATCCACAGCCGATGACGGAAATGCGCAAGGCCAACGCTCCTGTGACGAGCTTCGAAGGGCGAGTCCCTAAGCGAAGCGAGATCTCAAACGCTTATTGTGAATGAATCGATTGATGGAACAAAGCGTTTCGTCGAAAATGGTTGCCAGCAGCGTGCGGTTTCCCCCCAATGCGGCGTTCGAACGGTGAATTCGAAAGCGACGGCAGGAGCTAGCCTCGCTCCGCTTTCCCCATCAGCAACCCGCGCAGCCCGAGAAGCACCAGGCGAGGCTGGCGGCACACCACGTTCCACAATAAACGAGTGGACTCATCGCGGTTGACCTCGCCGAGGGATTGCCGCGTGGAAGCGTCGAGCAAATCCACGAGTTGGGAATAATCCTTTTGCTCAAAATGATGGAGCGCACGGCGGATCAACCAATGCGTTCCCAATTCGCGGCGCAAAGCCGCCAGCTCGCTGCTTCTGCCGTTTTGCAAGAGCGCCTGCGAAACGCCGAGCGCGCCGCGAAAACCGGTAACGATTCCACCGACGGTTGAAACTTTGACTTGCGCTGCGGCGTCACCCACGAGATAGACTTCGCCGTTCCCGATTTGCCGGCGGACCGGCACCCAGCCGCGATAGACGGGGATGCGCGCGCCTTGCCATTCCAGCGGCTCAAGATGTTTCTTTTCCAGAAAGCGTTCGAAGCGGCGTTTGGTGTCGCCGCCATGCTCCCCAATCACGCCGAGCGCGGCGCGTTCCGACGATTCTGGGATTAACCAGTAAAAGTAGGGCGTATCATCCGGCACGAACCAGACGCGCGTCGTATCGGGAGGGCAGTCTTTCGGCAGCCGCACGATGGCTTGCACGAGGGGCACGGTTTCGATGGGGGGCCAGCCGGAAGCGCGCGCCACACGGCTGGCGGCCCCGTCTGCGCCAACAACGCTGGCCGCGTGCAACTCTTCGTTCTTGCCGCCGGATTCGACTTCCAATCGCAAACCGCGCGCGTTCGGACCGATTCCCAGGAAACGCGTATCAAAGGAGAGCGTTGCGCCAGCCTGCTCTGCCTCACGGGCCAATGCCGAAATCAGGCGCGAGCGCTCAATGATGAGGTCAGGCTTGGTCAGGGCGACTTGCGCTGAGCGGCCGTCGGTGAAAAGCTCGAAGCGGCGGATTTCGTTGATGATGCTTTCGCGGGCGGAAGCGCCCATTTGATGGCGGAAGTGATCGGTGACAATCAGCGTGCGGGCCGCCGGCTCGAATTGCGGTTTTGATTCCAGCACGCGCACGCGACGGCCGCCACGGGCCACCCGCGCGGCGGTGAAGAGCCCCGCGGCGGAGCCGCCAACAACAATGACTTCCGGGTCGTCCCGTTGGAACCGCGGGCGTGTTTCATTATTTGACAAAGTTTGGGTGCATCCCCAAGACGCGCATTCCCCGACCGTTTTGCCTATCAGAGATCTCACGCCAAGTAATTTACTCGCTTCCCGCTCGACTCTTGTGGGATTGCCAGAGGTGTGAGTGAGAGGGCGCCCGGTAAGTATAGCGAATCCGCTATCGAGGGCCAACACACCGAGAAGACCGGTATCTGCGAGGGACGCGGCTTTCTAACTCAGAAATTACTTTGGGATGCCTCAGAGGCCTTACGGACCTGGCGTTCGTAGGGCGCGCGCTCAAGATAAGCAACCCCGGTAAAAATGATGCCCAGGGCCACGGCACCCGCCAGGAAAGCCTTTGGCGAGGAAAGATAACTGACGAGCACGGCTGCGCCGCCACCAACAGCGCCCAGCAAATACAGTGTCAGGACGGCGCCGCGGTGCCCGAGACCAAGATTGGAAAGGCGGTGAGCGGCATGGTCCTTCCCGGGTGTGGCAAAGGGCAGCAGCCCGCGCCGCGAACGGGAAATGGTGACTAGCGTGGTATCGAAAATGGTCACCCCGAGGATTAGAACCGGCGCAAGCCACGCGGAGAGATGAGTAGAATTCTCCAGGCGCAGTTTAAGGCTCAGCGTGGCCATCAGGTAACCGAGAAACATGGCGCCGCCATCTCCCATGAAAATCTTCGCGGGCTTGAAATTCCACCGGAGAAATCCAGCGGCAGCGCCGAGAACGGCGGCCGCCAGCGTGGTCACTAGTGTCTGGCCGTTAAGGTAAGCCAGCATGGCGAAAAAACCGGACGCCATGGCGGCTATGCCTGCGCATAGGCCGTCCATGTGATCGAGGATGCTGAACGAGGCGGTAATTCCGACGACCCAAACCACCGTCAGAGCCGCGTCCAGAAAATCCCCGCTGCGTCCGCCCACGAGAACGCTAAAAACCTGCGCGCGAATTCCACTGGCCAGCAGGATAGCAGCTGCCAGCGGCATGCCCACAAACAGCTTGACCTGATGATGGAGCAGGCCGCGATCGTCTAGGATGCCAACACCCGCGACGAGCGTGGCCCCGATAAGGATACCCACAATCTGGGCACGAGCCGGTCCATTGAAGGCAAAGAGCACCGCGATCACCACCGCGGCGTACATTGCCAGCCCGCCCAGAAGGGGGATCGGCGTGAGATGAACTTTGCGCGGTCCCGGAAGGTCAACCATTCCAACGCGTAGCGCCAGGGCGCGCACCGGAACGACAAGCATCAGCGATGCAAAGAGTGCAATGAAAAAAGCAAGCAGGCCCGCGGCCATGCAACCTCGTTTATCAGGTGAGTCGAATCCAGCCCGGGCGGCACGGCTGGTGTCTCACGTGATTCTCGCCGGGTTGGGGGTCCGGCTCCCAAGTCAAGCTAACAAATGGCTGCCCCACGCAGCACTAACACCTTACTGCGACTTTAGTTTTGCTTCAATTGGGATAGTCCCGTATGTGCAAAATTGCACACTGCGAGTCTTGTCCGTTCATTGGGGCAAGGACCACGCCACTCGCCCGTGAACTGAAGGGTCAGCGCTCCGTCAATATGCGGGCGAAGATGCGTTTCACTTCCTCTTTGTCGCGTGTGGCGTAGTACCAGTCGATGGTGCGCCTGAGGCCCTCGCGGAAGAGCACCTTCGGTTCCCAGCCGAGAAGTTTCTTGGCGAGAGAATTATCGGCGACGCGGTTGAGCGGGCCGGTGGGCATATCCCGGCGGAGCTTGATTTCGGCTTTGTGGCCGGTGAATTCGCACACCATTTTCGCGCAATCGATGACGCGGATGCGCTCCATCGTTCCGAGGTTAATCGCTGTGCCGTCGTCAATCTTTTCTCCGGCCAAAATCGTTCCCTCAACGATGTCGTCAATGTAGGTCCAATTGCGGATTTGTGTGCCGTCACCCCACACCTCGAAAGGGTTCTGCCCGAGGAAAGCGCGCGCAATCATGGCGATGACGGCGTGATTCTCCACCCCTCGCGGGCCGTATACCGTGAAGTAGCGGCAGGAAACGGCTCCCATTCCATGTTCCTTCGCATAAGCCTGCAACGTGAATTCCCCCATCAACTTGGCCCAGCCGTAGGTATTGTCTGCATCGTTCGGGCCTTTAGTGAGATCCTCCGTGAGATAGATTTCCTTTTGCGTGTCTGACTGTAGAAAATTCGGATACACGCAGCCGGAAGACGCGAACACCACTTTTTTGACTTTGGCTTTAAGCGCTTCGGCAAAAACCAGGCCGTCGAGGAAAAAATTCGACGCCGGGCCGGCTTGATGAAGGTCCACGTAACCGCGCCCGCCGTGGTCGGCGGCGAGATGAAACACCGTGTCGACGCCTTGCATCGCGGCCCGGGCCATCCCGGGTTCCCGCAAATCGGCCTGCAGAAAATCGACTTTACCCGTCCCGAGATGCTGGCGAATGTTGCCGAGATGGCCGCTGGTCAGGTCATCGACGATGCGAACTCTTTTCGTCCCTCGCGCCAGCAGTTGATCGACAAGCGTCGAGCCGATGAACGAAGCTCCTCCCGTTACAAATACAGTCTTTCCCGCCCAAAATCCGTCCACCGTCGTCACGCGCGCCGCCTCCTTCATTTTCTTAACGAAGATTTTCTTCACGAACCGCCAGATGTTCGATGATTTCCACGAATTTTTGCAATTCCTTGACTCTTTCATAGTCGGGAGCGGCAGCCCGTGCGGCCTCGCCCATAGCTCGCAACTTGTTTGGATCAGAAGCCAGAGCGCGCACAGCGTTGACCACTTCCGCGGGGCGGTCCGGATCAGCGGCCACCGCGAAGCCTCGCCGAATCCCCAGCGACACCGCGTCCGTCTCTTTCGGCGCCACCGCCACGATGGGTTTTCCCGCGGCGAGAATTCCATACATCTTGCTAGGCACCACCACGCCTTCCAAGCCCCGCTTCACGGTAATGACGTGGGCATCGGCGGCCGCCAGCACCGAAGGTATCTTGGTTGCCGGGAAAAACTCCAGAAAACGGATATTGCCGGAACCTGAGGCCAGCGCCTCGATTTGCGAGCGCTGCGCGCCATCGCCCACGAACACGAGCCCCACACCTTCGCTCGCCAGGTGCCGAGCGGCCGCGACCAGCGTGTTCCACGCGCCGTAGAAACCAAGATTGCCCGCGTGCACCAGCACAAACGAAAAACTCCCGCGAATCGCGTGTACAATTTCGCGATCGGCGGCCGGAAGAGGCGTATTCGACGGAAGGACTTCGGCGCCATCGCGAACGATTACCACCCGCGCGGCTTCCACGCCTTTGGCGACGATGCGCGAGCGCATGTCTTCGCCGAGAACGATGACGCGCGTGGCGTGGCGCAGCGCCCAGCGATGAAGTTTCTCCCAGATTCTCGTGAGCCTGCCAGGCGCAATGATTGCGCCCCCCACAGCCATGTCCGGATACAGGTCGCGTATGTTGTAGACGTATGGCTTGCGTCTCAGCATTGCGATGATTGCGCCGACGATGCCCTGAAATGGCGGATCGGTCATCGCCACGACCACGTCACAGCGCGCAAAGAGAGCGCGAGGAATCGCCAGCGCCACGTAACTCAGATAATTCAGCACCCGCCTTTTCATGTCGAAGCGCGGGAAGTCCGTCGAGCCGGCGCGAATAACGCGCACCCGGCCATCGAACTCCGTTCGGTACAGCAGCCACGCGCGCCGCTCGGTGGGATCGTAGGAAGGCCGCCCGCACAGCACCGTCACGTTGTGAGAACTCGAAAGAGCACCCACCACGTTGCGTGCCATCTTGGCGGTCGCGGAAGTGTCCGGCGGGTAATAGAGATTAAGCAGCAGCACGCGCACGGAAAGATTGTACCGAGTTCCGTCGCTTCACGGGGCGCGGCCGCCACGCGATTTTCAGGCTGGTTTCTTGAAGACCGGCGCCGCCGCCCGAGCCAGCTCATGCGCGGTTGGTTTCTTTTTCGGCGGCTTCTTGACTTCGCGTTTTCCTCTGTCTTTGTTTCCCATGCCCGTTAGCTTGCCACACTTCTTTCTCCAAGGCTAGAGGATGCCAATCAGAAACCTAAATTGCGGACCGGGTGATCAAATCTACTGGCGCGATATCAGAAAATCGCCCAGCACCAGCGCATCCATCTGCGTGCGCAGGAAGCAATCAATAGCTTCTTCCGGACGGCACACGATCGGCTCGTTGTCATTGAAGGACGTGTTGAGCACCACAGGCACGCCAGTGAGCTCACGGAAAGCGGAAATGAGCGCATGATAGCGCGGATTGGTTTCGCGCGTGACGGTTTGCAGCCGGCCGGTGCCGTCGACGTGCGTCGGCGCGGGGACCTTGTCGCGCTTCTCCGGTCGCACGGAATAGGCCAGCGTCATAAACGGCGATGCGTGCGACTTCTCAAAATACTCCCCAGTGGCCTCCGCGAGGATGGAAGGCGCAAACGGGCGAAAGATCTCCCGGTGCTTGATCCGGCGGTTTAGGATTTCCTTCATTTCCGCGCGGCGCGGATCGGCCACGATGCTGCGATTGCCCAACGCGCGCGGGCCCCATTCGGCCCGGCCCTGAAACCAGCCGAGAATTTTTCCCTCCGCGATGATCGCCGCGGCGCGCCGCGACAAATCTTGCTCGCCCAACTCGACGACGGAGTATCCGCTCTGTGCCAGGCCATTCGAATCGATCGCCCGGCGAATCTCTTCGCGCGAATATCCCGGTCCCCAGTAGGCGTGATCCATCACAAATGACCGCGGCCTGCCGAGTTTCTGATGCCACACGTAATATGCCGCGCCAACAGCCAATCCCGCGTCTCCCGCCGCCGGGTGAACGTAAACCCGCTCGAACGGTGTCGCATCAAAGATCTTCCCGTTCGCCACGCAATTAAAAGCCACTCCGCCCGCTAGGCATATGGCCTTCAGCCGGGTTCGCTCGGCAAGGTTCTTCAAAATGCCGAGGTAGACCTCTTCGAGCCGCGCCTGCAACGAGCAAGCCAGATTGCGGTGCCGCTCTTCCAGCGCATCTTCGGGAACGCGCACCGGCCCCAGTCGCCTAGCCATCTCATCGGAAAACATTTTGCCGAGCGCTGGCGTCTGATCGGCTTCCGCCCACGACATCTCCGGGCCCGTGCGGTGATGCAAAAAGTACTCCAGCCCCAGGCGGAATCCGTTCCCGTTGGACCCGCTGTCAAAACGCAGGATGTCGCGGAACGCGCCGAGCTGTTCCGGTTGGCCGTACGCAGCCAGCCCCATGACCTTGTATTCGTCACCGAATTTCAGAAAGCCGAGATACTGCGTCACCGCGCTGTAAAACAGTCCCAGCGAATGCGGAAAAGCTACTGCCCCGTCGATGCTCATGCGATTTCCGGCGCCCGTGCCCCACATGGTGCTCGCGAAATCGCCCAGACCGTCGGCGGAAAGGAGCGCCGCCCGTTCGAACGGCGAAACGAAGAAGCCGCTCGCCAGGTGCGCCCGGTGATGTTCGATGCGGTGAAACTTTGCGCCGATTTTTTTCGGATCGGCATCGAACGCCGCCGCCAGCGCTTCAGGAATCCCCGTGAATTTCGCCAGGACTCTGACGCGTTCCCGCGCAAACGACGGCATACGCAGCGCGTAAAAAAGTTTGGTGCCCAGCCGCGCGTACGGATTTCGCGGAACCGCCACGTGATGGATGTCCGAAAGTGTAAGCCCCGCTTCCTTCAAGCAATAACGAATCGCCGCCGCTGGGAATCCCGCCGCGTACTTCACCCGATTGAAGCGTTCCTCTTCGACCGCCGCGACTAGCCGCCCGTCGCACACAATCGCCGCCGAAGCGTTCCCATGGTACGCATTGATCCCAAGAATGTTCATCGCGCAATGAGTCAGTGTACCGCAGCCCGAAGATTATGCGGCGAGGTGCCGGCGGCACCAATCGTTCAAGACGTACAAGGACCACGGACGCGACCAGCTGGTTTTTCCGGCAAGAAATTCCATCCACACCGACCGAAGTCCTCCCGGCCGGGCATAAGCCGCCAGCGGCGGCGCAGGTTCTGCGAAGCTTGCTTCCATCCGCGCGCGCAGCGGCCCGCGCAGCCACTCTTCCCACGGCAGCGTAAAAGTCCGTTTTCGCTGCGCGAGAATTTCCTGCGGCAGCAAATCGCCGAGCGCTTCCGCGAGCAGCGCCTTTTGCGCGCCCGGCCGGCGCCGCGCCGCATCCGGCAGCGAACCTACAAATTCAACCAACGGCGTGTCCAGCAGCGGCACGCGAACTTCCAGCGACCGCGCCATGCTCACGGCATCCGTGTCGCGCAGCAGCGTACTGGCCATGTACGTGCGCATCTCCAGCCAGGAAACACCCCCAAGCGGTTCCAGCTTGCGCGTTTCGCCGGCCGTCCGCTCAAGCCACCCGAGCCAGGTTGGATCGAGCGTCACGCCGTCGGCGTTCACCGTGCTGGGCCGGAACCGTGGGTCGATGATTCGTTCCAGCTGCCCCGGCGGAAAAAGCGTGCGCGTGAAAAAATAAGCATGCGGCAACGCGTCCGGATACGTCCACGCCGCGGCGGCTTTCCGCCCTGCGTCTCGTGAACCTTGCCGCCCACCAAGAGCGCCAACGAAGGGTGCCATCATCCGCCGAATCGGCGCCGGCACAAACCACGCGCTGCGAATCACTCTTGCAAAGCGCGGCGTATCGCCAAAAGTCGGATAGCCCGCGAAGAGTTCGTCCCCGCCCAGCCCGGACAGCGCCACTTTCAGCCCCGCTTGTTTCGCCGCCCACGAAACAAAGTACGTGTTGATTCCATCCATGGTGGGCTGGTCGAGAGCGGCAAGAGCCTCATCCATCCGCGAAAGGACTGCCTCTCCGCTCAAAGCCACTTCGGTGTGCTTCGTTTTGAAGCGCTTCGCTGCCAACCCCGCCAGCTCCGCTTCATCGAACGCCGTGCCCGGAAACGTCAGCGTGAAGCTCTCGATCCCTCCCTGCGCTTGGGCCGCAAGCGCCGCGATCGCGCCGGAGTCCAGCCCGCTTGAAAGAAACAAGCCCACGGGAACGTCGGCAATCAGGTGCGCGCGTACCGCATCTTCGAGTAGTGGCCGGAGCGCCTTCGCCGCCGAAGTAAGGTCGCGCGGTTTACGTGGTTCGCGCGCCGCCGGTGATACCGCAGGGTCCCACCATGGCCGCGCCCGCGGTGTGCGCCGCCGCTCCGGCACGTGTAGCAGCATTCGATGTCCCGGCGGAAGGGAAAATACTCCCTCCAGAAGCGTCACCGGCTCCGAGACGCTCCCAAAAAGCAGATAGGAGGTGACCGCGTCCTGCGATAGAAGTTTAGGAACAGCGCCAGAGGCGAGTAGCGCCCGAACTTCCGAAGCAAACGCAAAACCATCCCGCGTTTGCGTGTAATAAAGCGGCTTGATGCCCAGCGGGTCGCGCGCCAGGAAGAGAATCGGCGCCGTTGCATAGCGCTCGCGAAGGTCGAGCAGCGCGAAAGCGAACATGCCGCGCAGTTCGGTCAGCGCGTCTTCGCCCCACTCCTCCCACGCATGCACGAGAATTTCCGTGTCTGATTGTGTGGTGAAACGGTGTCCGCAAAGCGACAAACGCTCGCGCAGTTCGCGATAGTTGTACAGCTCGCCGTTGCAGATGACCGCGACGTCCTTCGTTTCGTTCCAGATGGGCTGGTGGCCGCCGGCCAGATCGATGATGCTCAGGCGGCGCATCCCCAGCGCGAGTCCCGGCGCGCGCGTGTCGCCGGTTAGAAACCCCTCTTCATCCGGACCGCGATGGCGCATCGCCGCAGTCATCGCGCGCACGCGCGACTCCGCATCTGTGCTGCGTGAAGCGAACGCGACGCCGCATATGCCGCACACGCTATTCTTTAATCTCCGGGGGGGAGAAGAAGGCCGTCCCGGCTCGCACGGCTTTCGCCCGCAAATGGAAGCGTGGAATCTTCAGGCGGCGGTCCGCATACCAGGCCAGCATGGTCCGCAACAACAGAAAAACCAAAGCTGCCGCGCCGCTGGTCACCAGGTAGAAGAAAGACTCGCGCTCCAGCAGTAAGCTCCAGTCGACCGCTTCATCCCAGCCCGGGTAAACGCTGTCCAGCAATCGCCGCAGGTGTAACCCTTCAAGGGGCAGACGCGCCAGGCGCACGTGGGCGAACTGGTCGTAGGTGTACTCGTGCGGATAGTTCGGGATGGCCCCGGCGGCCTCCGAAAACACCGCAGGGTCCCGCAGCTCGCCGCGTGTTAGATTGTGGCCGCGTGCGTCCTTCATGATGACCCGGAAAGTTGGATCGACGATGATCCAGCGCCGGTCGATCAACACCTCTGCCACCACATGTTTTGCTTTGTGATCGGGAGTCAACAGCAGCAGGCGCCGCACTTGCAGATCGGAACTTCGCGCCAGATTCAAGAAAGCATTTGTCGCCGTGCCGCAGACGTTTAGCAATTGCCGGTAGGTGAGCGTCGTCTCCGGGTCGCGCCTGTCCAGTGCCTCCGGATTTGTGGTGTTGGCCCGCGAGGGTTCTGCGCGCATCCAGCTCAAAATGGCTTCGACCTTCTGTCCCGCGGGCAGGTTGTTGGGCACAATCGCGTCCGAAAATCCATCGAGATATCGCCGCACGGAATATTCCCGGACAAACGAGTAAAGCATCGCCACCAGCGCGACGGCCAGCAGCACGTTGCTGCTCCACCACATCACGCGAAAAGTCCGGTGCCCGCGCGTTTGCAAAAATTATTCCTCCCGCTTGGATTCCGCTCCCGCCGCTTGCCGAGGGGCAAGCCTCGCGTATAACGCTTCCATCTCGCGAACCGGTTCGTCCCATCCCAGACGCGACACGACCCTTGCGCATCCCGCCGCGAGCCGCGAGCGCAGCTCCGGTTCTCTCAGGATCCGCTCAATGGCGTTTGAAAGCGCCGTCGCGTCGTGGCGTACCGCCAGGCCGGCCTCATCCGCGAGCAACGGCGCAATCCCGCATTGTTCCGTAACCACCACCGGAGTCCCCGCGGCCACCGCTTCCGCCGCCGTATTTCCGAAGTTTTCATTCTGCGAGGGGAGCACGAAAACATCCGCGTCGCGATACGCCGCCCACTTGGCTTCGCCAAAAAGCGCCCCGGCGAATTGCACCTTCGTTCGAACGCCCAGTTGCGTTGCCTGTTGCTCCAATTTTTCCTTTATCCCGCCCTCGTCCGGGCCCGCGAAGACTAGCGTCATTCGTATTCCCGCAAAGCGCCTTAAAAGTTCCGCGAATGCCCGCAGTAGCAGGTCTGGACTTTTCTTGATAGAAAGACGTCCCAGGAAGAGAACAAGTTTCACATCATCTGAAATACGGTGCGCCCTTCGAAACGCGCCGCGTTCGGGCCAGGATGCCGGCGCCTCCACACCGTTGCGCCGAAGCACCACCTTCGTACGAGAAAGACCGCCGGCAGCCAGCTCCTCGGCTTCCTGCTCCGAAGTGGCGATCACCGCGCTCGCTCCTTCGAGCAACTGTTTTCCCCAGAACGCATGGTACATCCGTTTTAACCAAAGATTTCTGACAATTGGCAGGAACATTCCTATCGGTTCTAGCACGTATGGCAACCCTCGCTTGCGGCAGGCCGCGGCCACCCCCGGACCCAGCAAGTCGTAAATCCCGAAAATGTGCGCCACGTCGAAATTCTGCAGCCGCGCCCGGCAGTAACGCTTCAGCGCCGGATTCCAGCTCACCGTGCGGTAACGCAGCCACGTCGGCAGGTAGATGGCTTGCACGCCATTCTCATTCCGCCGCCACCCAAACGGTGACCGTTCTGCCGTGATTTTTTCTTCCTGCCCGTGCAGCCGTTTTTCCAGCCCCCAATCGGCCGTAAGAACCGTGACTTGATGCCCTCGCCGCGCCAGGCCTTCGGAAAGCGCCCGCACCTTCACCGGGGGACCGCCGAATTCGAGGAAAGGAGCGTACGTTTCCGTGACGTTCAGGATTCGCATTGTTCGCGCAGGATTTTTTTCAGCGATTTGGCGAAGCCATTGAAGCGAAACTCGTTCTCCGCGCGCTGCCGCCCGCGCAAGCCCATCTCTTTCGCAAGCGCCGGGTCCGCCAGCAAGGCCTCAATGGAGGTAGCCAGTTGAATCGTATCGCCGTGCGGCACCAGGTAACCGGTCACCCCGTCTTGGATGACTTCCGGTGCTCCGCCGTGCGCGCCTCCGATCACCGGCTTGCCGCACGCCATCGCCTCCAGATACACCAGGCCGAACCCTTCGCCGCGGCTGGGCAGCGCGAACATTTCGCAAGCCGCGTAGCATGCGGCAATTTCCCCGTAGCTCAATCCGCTTAGAAAATGCACGTGGAGGTGTACGCCGTTTTTTTCCGCCAGTTCCTCCAGCCAGGCGCGGTCATCACCGGTTCCCACCAGCACGAGTTGCAATTCCGGCCACTGCGTCAGCAATCTCGGCAGCGCCGTAATCAAGGTGTCCATGCCCTTATATCGTTCCGCTGCAAGCCAGCGGCCTACCGTCAGAATCACGCGCCCGGCCGGGAATTCCTGTGGAAGAGCGGCTTTCGAACCCGGCATGAGCAAAGCTTCGAATTCCGGATCGAGCGCCCAGGGCAGCACCCGGATCCTCTCGTTCGCCACCCCTTGCTCTTCTTCAACGTGATCGGCTGTATCCTGGCTCGGCGCCAGCACGACATCGGCGTGAAGGAGCGCTCGCCGGCGCCAGCCCCTTAGAGGCTCCCACACGTCGCTCCCATGCGTGCAGATGATGCTCTTCATCTTTGGCGCCGCAATCCGCATCACCTGCACTACGCTTCCGAGATTGGGGTGCGCGGCCAGCACCAGCTTTGCTTTGCGTCGCGCTGCTTTGATCGCGGTTACCGCGAATCGTGCCTTGGCGCGCTCGCTTCCCGTGAACACAAATTCGCGCCCTCCCACCGTCATCCGGTGCAGCTCCCGCGAATCATTCAAGCTGAGCAGGCGGCAATCCATGTTGCGGCTCGCGGCAAACTCCGTGAGCACCGCCGCCAGGTGGCGGCCCGCTCGCTGCACCCCGCCGGGTGCCTCCAGTTCGGGGAAGAGGCCGATTATCACGGCCAGAGTCTGCCAAGTGCTGCTCTCGTTGGCAAGTTAAGATCCATCAGGATGTGCGAAACGCGCGATTCGAACGCCGCCCTTCGGCCGGGCAGGGTCGTCGTAAATGCTCGCTGTCTCTCTAAAAATTTCAAAACTCGCGCGGCTGGGAAGGCTTGTGATCGGGAGGCGTCGGCGCGGCGCCGGAATCGTCTTTTGCTCCCTGAAACACCTGTTTCTTCAGCTTCATGTCCCCATCCACGTACGCCGTGAATTCGCTTCCTTCCGTGAACAACACTTCTTTGCCGGTCGCCAGTGGGAGAGCCGCTCCCGCGGAACTGTTTGAGCCCGTACTCTCTTGGTAGAAGCGCACTGCGGCCTTTTCGTTGTCTTTCAGTCGCACGAAGTCGATGCTGAACCCCAGTTTTCCGCCGTGTCCCAAGCGTTTCTTTGGTTCCGCCTCTTTCACAACGCCGGTCGCCACCGCGCCCTGCGGTATCACCGTTAGGCCATCGACGAGCACTTCCTCCACCACCTCCAGCTCCACAACGTCGCCGACGTGGGCGGTGGCCGAAGAAATTGTCTTCCCAAGTCTCATTCGAATCGCCGTGCCATTGCGCAACGCGAATTCCGATGAAGGCGCGTGAGCGTTCGAAGCAGCCCCCGTGGGCGCCGTCGGCGCATCGTACAAAATGCGCTCCCTTGCGGGCGCCACTGCCTTGGTCTCGGGCGGTTTGGCGCCCGGTTTGTCTTTCAACAAGACCAGGCTTTCCAACGGGACATAACCTATCTCGCCCTTGGCGGTTCGAACGCCAAAGTACAAATCGTACCGCCCAGTGATCTGAACCACCTCCCCGCACTGCAGCGTGGTGCGCACATCCAGTGTAGTCATGGAACTGTACAAATAAACGTAGCCGCCCGAGCGCGGGCATTCCACTTGTCCGGCGCTCTGCGCCTGGGCCATTGCAGGAAACCCGAAAAAGAAAACCGCGGCGAGATACTTGGCGCTCGAGATCATAGTCCACCTGAAGATCCGAAGGATGGAAAGTCCCACGCTTCTATCTCAGCGTAAGACGGTTATGCCTGACAAGAAAGGGAAGTCCCCAGCTGTGCATAAAGAGATACGGTGGGGAAACTAGCTGCCTGTCAGCCAGCGACGATTCGAAGTCATTTCGTTTTGCAATGGCAAGGAGCGGCACCCTCAGGAATTCCTGCGCGCCAGCAAGTAAACGAGGTCGGTGAGGCGGTCGAGATAGATGTCGGCGGGGTGGGCGGCGCGGTCGTGCGTGCCGAAGCCGTAATTTACGGCGGCGGCGAACGTGCCGGCGTTGCGCGCGGTTTGCACGTCGACTTCGGAATCGCCGATCAGCAGGGCTTCGGCGGGGGCGGCGCCGAATTCGCGCAGAATCGTTTGTGCGCCGAGGGGATCCGGTTTTTTCCTTTCAAAGCTATTGCCGCCGTAGACGGCGCGGAAATATTTCGCCAGGCCGAGTTCTTCGAGAATGCGCACGCTCACGCGCAACGGTTTGTTCGTAAGAATGGCCATCGGGAATCCCGAGAGGCGTTCGAGCGCATCGGGAACTCCGGGATACGCGCCGGTCGAATCCATTTTGTGATCTTCGTAATAAGCGAGAAAAAATTTCAGCGCCTGTTCGCGTTCCGGTTCCGTGGCGTTGTTGCCTAAAGCCTGGGCGACCAGTTGCGGGGCGCCGTGGCCGATGTATCCGGAGATGGTGTCTTCGTGCAGTTGCGCGCGGCCCATTTCGCGCAGCATGGCGTTGACGGAGCGGATCAGGTCGAGCTTGGAATCGATGAGCGTGCCATCCAGGTCGAAAATCAGCACGCGCACGGGAGAAAAATTCGGAGCGGTCATGAACCAATAATTGTAATATGACCGGGCTTTTTTCAGCAGTCACTGATCGGACGACAAATTCCAACCGAAAATTAATATTGCCATTTTTTAGGAATTGCGGCCTGTTCGCGTAAAATAAACGTTTCAGCAGGCGGCGCAAAACAATTCCGGAGACTTCATGGCCCAGGTTTACCCCTTTCGAGCATTTCGCTACAACCCATCGCGCATCCCGTTTGACCGCGTGCTGACGCAGCCGTACGACAAGATTTCTCCGGCGATGCAGGAAAAATACTACGCCGCCGACGCGCACAACCTGATCACGGTCGAGAAAGGCCGCGCGTACCCGAGCGACACGCCGCAAAATAATGTTTACACGCGCGCGGGGGCGGCGATCGAGGAATGGATTCACACTCAAGTGGTGGTGCAAGATCCTGCGCCGTCTTTCTATGCGTACACGCAGGAATACACCGTGCCGGGGACGGAGGAACAGCGCACGCGGCGCGGATTCATCGGCGCGGGCAAGCTCGAGGAATATTCGGCGGGCGTGGTTTTCCGGCACGAGCAAACGCTCTCCGGGCCGAAGGCGGACCGGCTGGAACTTCTGCGGCACACGAAAACACACACGGGGCAGCTTTTCATGCTGTATTCGGACGCGGAGAAACGCATTGACGTGATTCTTGCGGAAGCCGAATCCGCCGCGGCGCCTGCAACTGAAATGCGCGACGAATACGGCGTGGTGCACCGGCTGTGGGTGATTGCGGAGCCGCAGCGCACGGCGGCAATCCAGAAAGCGATGGAAGGCCAGAAGCTGGTGATCGCCGACGGGCATCACCGCTACGAGACGGCGTTGAATTATAGGAACGAGCGCCGAACGCGCACAGGAAAAATCGATCCGGAGGCGCCGTACGAGCGCGTCATGATGACGTTCATCAACACGCGCACCGAGGGGCTGACGATTCTGCCGACGCACCGCGTAGCGGCGCAGGTACACGATTTTTCCTGGCGCGGCGTGCGGCGTTATCTCGAGCCTTGGTTCACAGCGGACGAATTCCCGTTCTCCGGCAGCGGGGAGAGATCCGAGGCGAAAAAGAAATTTCTTGCCAAGCTCACCAGCGCGCGCGAGAAGCGGGCCATCGGCGTATATCCCGATGCGGGCGGGCACAAGCGGGCGTTCTACGTGCTGACGCTGCGCGAGGGCGCCAACCTGGAGCAGCTTCTGCCGAGCGTTTCGCCGCTGCAGCGCGAACTGGACGTGGTGCTGCTGCACGAAGGAATCCTGGAGCCGGCGCTGGGCATCACGCCGCAAGCGGTAACCGCCGAAGCCAACCTGACGTATGAACGGGAAGCCCTGGCGGCGCTCGATGCCGTGGACAGCGGGCGGGCGCAGATTGCGTTTTTGCTGAATCCCTGCGATGTTGAGCAGGTAATGAAAATCGCCACCGCCGGCGAAGTGATGCCGCAGAAATCGACCGACTTCTATCCCAAGCTGATGAGCGGGATCACGATGTACCGGGCTGAGTAAAGACCGTCTGCACGTCTGAAGGTTTGAACGTCCGAACGTTAAAGCGAGACCATCTCCCGCAAGGCCGGAATCTTCGCGACAAAGTCGGGACAGGTTGATCGTGGAATTTCTACTCAACAGGAAGCGCCCCCTCCCCCCCACCCCGGGTGGTTTTTGGCAAAGAGTGCGGAAGCCACTGAAAACAAATGAGGTAACATTTTGCACACTGCAAAAGAGTGGGCAAGAATTTGAAAGGAAAGGGGATAGGGAAAAGTGTGCAAGTCGAAATGTCTGCACGTCGGCACGTCCCAAAATGGGAAGAATACCCCCACACCCCCGGTGTTTTCGCAAGAGTGGCAAGCAAAGGACTTACAGGATACGGAACTTGGAAGTGTGTACGGAAAACCGAAAGTTGTAATGTCTGAAGATTTGCATGTTGGAATGTTAAGGAAAGAGAGGCAGAACGTCCCGATCGGATCGGGATCTCCGCCCCAAACGTGCGGAGGGGCTCCGATCCGCACGTCCCGACCGGGCCGGGATCTGCCCCCGACAAGCGCACGGCTTCGATCTGAACGTCCAAGCGTCCCGATCGGATCGGGATCTCCGCTCCAAACGTGGGGAGCTTCGATCGGCACGTCGAAGATAGGAGTTGGAGTACACCTACGAGATAGAAGATGCGGGAGGGGCGTGCTTGCCAGAAGGCCGAGTTGGAGCGGCGAGTTCAAAGGACATGGTAGCGCAAGAGTTAATGCCTGTCAAGCGTAACTTGTTAGCTATTCAAATGGACATGGCAGGGATGACACAGTGGGGTTCAAGTTGGCGGAGGGAAAGGGTTTGCGGGAGGGGGGGATTCGAAAGAATAGTGGAAATCTGTGGAAAAGTCAAAAGCTCCACCCTTCGCGGACGCGAAAGATGAACCACCCGCCAACGGGCAACTATATCCCGCTGGTCATGGTGGATAGATGATGGGTTTGTCTCTAAGTTCAATCCAGCGGTCGAAACATTGGTCGAATTGGGCTTTTCCGACCGCGTTAATTCCAAAGACTTTAGAGCTCTGCTGGCGAAGGCTCTTGAGCAAGGCTATGGCCCCTGGTCTGTGGGCAAAAGTGTCGAGGAATACCTGAGTGACCAAGCATCTCGTTTCGGGAACGACAGGCTCCCTATACAGTCTTATCGTAAACTCAACATAGATTCTGAAAAGGATTTGGAGGTCCGTGGTTGGGTCGGAAAATATCTTCACGATCTGAGCCGCAGGACTGGTTCTCTCCGACCACGAGGCCAATCTGAAAGCCGCGAGCATTGATGAGCTGTCGAATAGTGTTGCCACAAACTCCATTCCAATAAGATTTGCGGAAGCTGTGCTGTACTCTTCAGGAGTTAGCAGGCCTGCATCCGCCAGCACTCCTAAAACAAGTTGCGTCCATACCCTGCGAGAACCAAACTCTTGCGCGGAGGTTTGAGCCAGGATCAGATCATCCGTCCAAAGGACACACTCCGGATCAGAGGCAAGCACCATGGACTCAGCACCATAGGGGCCAAAGAACTTTTCGAGTGACTCGCGTTTTTCTGGCTGGAGTGATGCCAGCCCGACTCCATTCCGACGTTCTGTTGCTTTTTCAAGAAGTCCGACAAACTCTTCGTCCTCCCGATGTCGTCGTTTTCTATGCGCTTCGCTTTCTTCATACATCACGTGCTTACCGTTCTTATAAAGGAAGGTACCGTTCGGGGCAGGAAGGTATCGCGCCTCGGAAAGCATCTCTCTCAAGGTGACCCAAGTGCGCTCGGAAATGATGGGGTGGAATTTTGTGGACGAAAGAACCGTTTCTAAGTTGAGAAGCCGTAAAGTGGCTAAGGCAGTGATGTCAATTATGACGGCTTTTGCCGTTTGCAGGGCCTGGAGGGCTTGACTGCGCTCCTCGGAGGTCCCGAAACAACACTTAATGGCCTGCCCTTCCTCCCTAGCAAGGTTCAGAAGCGCATGGTAAGCATCGCCTCCAAAGCGAGTTCCGTACCAGTGGAGAGAGGCAGGTAGCGTGTTGTAGGTTTCGCGAGCGTTAGCTACCGCCGCAGCTCGCTTCTCCACAGATGCTAGGATTACTTCAAGGCCTTTCTGCTCGCTTCCGTCTTGGGTTAGTTCCACTCGGACCGACTCGACAGAGCTTGCAGCTCCAAACCTCACCTGCATCTCCCCCATAGAATCCTGATACCGCCTGACATATTTCGGAAGGATTTCCAGGACCCTGATAGAGCGGTCTTGCATTGCCCCTTTGGTAAGCAAAACTGTGTCGCCGACTTTTTTTCCGGTCAGTTCAGTAGCAAGGAATGATGATAGCGAGATTTCTTCGAAGTCGCCGCTTGGCGTATCCGTGTCTTCCAGCGCGACCCACGTCGGGTTTCCCAGAGGGAGCTCCTGGTAGCGCACGGCACTCCCGGGTCCCACGACTTCGAGAAGAGCCGGGATGTCCGGTGCAAATGCACCCGGCATCATGCTCGCGATGAGTGCCTGGTGGGCCTCTATCTCGTTGAAGTGTGCCCTTAAGAAACGATATGCGTAGTCGACCGCCGCGTTGGGATTTCCTCCAAATTTCGCGATTTGCACTGCAGCCGCCACATAGTTCACCGGAACCTCGTCTACTGACGGAAGATCCTCTGGTCTGCCGCGCACAAGTTCTGGCTTATTCAGGCGCAGACCAATCAATGAAAGCCGTAGCTTTGCTAGCTTGTGGTCTGGATGCTGGGCGATAAATGTTTGGAGGCGCTCTATTGCGGCGTCGATTCTGTACTTCTCAAGATATTGGCTCTCGAATTCAATGAGATCCCACTCGCTGACACCTCTTGAGTACAATCGCTCGCATGTTTCTAGTACGACATCATCTCTATGCAGTCTAGCCGCACAAGCGAGCAGGTTTTTGGGATCGAAAGCTGGAGCTTCTCGGCCGAACAAATCTTGCCACAAAGGCAAGGCGTCGCCTGGCCTGCCGATGAGCATCAGCAGCCGTGCCAATGACTCTTTCGTGTCCGCATTCACGTTCGCCGTAAGAAGGGACGTGGCTTCAATGGCATGGCGCTCGGCTTCCTGCGTTTGGCCTTGGAAATGGGCCAGGTATCCTCGCATGATGCTTAGAACGGGGGCGCCGAGAAGAGTTGCGGTCTTGCTGAGGTATGTCTCAGCGCCCGACCAGTCTTTTTTCTTCGCAAAGCACTGAATGACGTGCATGACGGTTGTGGGACGAAGTTCAGAACGGATGTCTGATAGAGAAATTTGAAGGAGGACGTTGAGTGCTTCATCTAAATCGCTATCTCTCCCACGATTTTGGAGTGCTGTTCCATACACGAACGCGATGTCGGGACGTTGACTGAGGCGGTATGCTTTTTTGAAAGCAGCTATGCCATCTTCGATTCCGCCGGAGGCAAAGCGGGTTTGTGCCACAGCGACTACGACGTCTGGGTTTTCGAAATCTAGTCTTTCCGCCTTCTCCGCATCCTCAGTTGCCTCGACCGTCTTCTTCAAAAGCAGCCGAATTTCTACGCGAAGGACGAGTGCAGCCGTCTCGGTTTTCACATCCTTATCCTCCCGCGCCAAATCTATCGCCCTAGAGCAGGCCTCTTCAGCATCAATCAGCGATTTTTCCTGCGAAACACTCTTGGCGTGGAATCCCAACTGAACGTGGATTGCCTTGCCAAGACTGGTTTGAGCCAGAACCAAGTGTGGTTGAGGCCATTTCGGCGCAAGGTTACTGGCGGACGTGGCGTACTTGAAGGCATTGTCAAAAGCGAATTCGGCTAGTGCCCTGCGCGCCAGCGCAACGCACACTTCCGGGTCGCTCCGAAGGACCGCGTTTATTTCAGACTCCGCGGCGCTGAAGGAAACCTCACTCGGAGCGGAATTTACCCACAACGCGGCGAGGCGCGATGATCCCGGATATTCTAGGCGAAGCAGCGAAGCCTTCGCGTGGCAAGAGCTCAAATCGTCCACTAATAGGAGGGCTAGGACCTGGTTTATTTTCCCTTGCTCATCTTCCGGTTGCCAGCGAGCTGCTTCAAGGAACAATTTGGCCGCCGCTTCTGGCTTGCCAAGTCCAAGCGTCGCCGCTCCGTGGTTTGATAGCACTCGAAACTTCTGCCTGGGAGTGAGTTTGTCTCCATGGTTGCGTTGAACGCGGTTAAGGAGAAGGGTGGCGAGCTGAAATTCTCTTCTCCCTATGCACTCTCGTGCCTCGTTAATTTCGGAATCGACCGCATCGCCTTCAATTCTTGATGTTAGCGATTGAACTCCATCTTTGATCGTAACAAGCTGCGCTTCCATTCTTGTCGCCCGCCCAAGAGCTATCTCGCCATAAAATTGCTCCTGCACCTCGGTATATTGCTGCAACAAGGAGCAAAGACGTTCCCAGGTAAACAGTTCAACTTCGAAAAGACCGGCTGCCTTATGGGACTGATTAATCTCTCGTACTTTTCGTTGAGCCTGTGCGGACACTTTTGCTGTGGTCAGAATGGCGTACTTCCCAAGAGGCGGCGTGAATTGCTTTGCCTTGTCGACCTCTTCTTGAATGTCCGCCGGAGGGAGGGTCTTGTGCTCTTCTTTGAGTTTGCATTGTGCTGCATAGATCGGCGTCTCGCCGCCAAGGTCCAAAATGTCTATGCCGAGCTGACGCTCACCGCGCTTCCCGAAGAGTTCTAGTCTGGGACGAGACCAGTAGCGGCGCAGCAACTGAAGGCACATTTCTTCGAACGCGTCATCATTGGTGGGGATGGGAAACCTTTGGGATATTGGAGACATCGATGCCCCTATTGCTAAGGATACTGTGTAAATATGTAAAAAACTCGCGATTCACCGTGAGGGGGTCGGCAGGTTGGAAGTAGCACGGATGATGCGGTGATTGAGGAAACCGCGACCGACGACGAGGGAGAGAGAAAACTAGAAACTAGAAGGCAGAAACGGGAGAAAGGCGAAACTAGAAATCAGAAACTAGAAAGTGGAGGGAAGTGGCGAGTGGCTGGTGGCGAGTGGCGAGAAAAGAGGTGTGGAGGAAGGTAACGCTAACGCGCGGCTTTGCCGCGCGTCTCATCGGGTGGAACTGACCTTAAGGCAACACAACCATGAAAATGCGATTTTTCCAGGCTACGGGACTTCGTATCTCTCTGGGCATCTTCCTGGGTATCTGCCTGGCAGGGGCGCTCGTTCCCGGAGTCTTCGCAATGCCGCAGAACTCTCCCCCGAACAGCGCGAGCGCCGGCGAAGAGCGAAAACTCGCCGGCACGTGGCGCGGCGATTCTCTCTGCGTGGAGAAGGGCACGGCATGCCATGACGAGATCGCGGTCTACCGCATCGCCGCGATTCCAGGCAAGCCCGGATACCTCCTGGTTACCGGGGGCAAAGTTGTGGACGGCAAGGAGATCGTGATGGGGTCTGGAGAGTGGCGCTACGACGGCACCAAGCACACGCTGACCGTTGACCTTCCCCGAGGTGTTATCACGCTCAAAGCCGATGGCGATAAGCTGGAAGGAACTTTCACCCTTCCCGACAAGACAATTCTTCGCCGGATCACGCTGAAAAAATTAGAGTGAGCATTCTCGAAGATGGCGCCCTTAAGGTCGTCGCTACGCAAACAAGGCTAAGAGAGATTCCTCTCTACGCAGGCCGACGCATTCGCAGGAGCGAATGCGGAAGAAAGAGTCGGCCTGCTCCGTTCGGAATGACGAGGTGAGGCGGCGGGTTGGGTCAGTCGGCTCTTTGGAATTTGAGTTTGGCGGTGCAGCCGAGGGAGTAGAGGAGGCGGCGGGTTGGGGCACAGTAGGAATACGGGCCGGCCGGGTTACTGGCCGATGGGCCAGCGCTGGGAAGGAAACACGCGGAGCAAATGGGTAGGGACTCCAGCGAACGGGTTTTGTACGATTTATAGAAGGTAAAGGGATATCCACTGTTTCGAGGCGGATTTGCGGGCCTCATTCAGGGTAGGGGATCAAACCAGCCTCCTCATCCCACTCACCCCAAGGGTACCCCTTTGGAGGTGTAACGTGTTCAGTTCTCAAGTGTATCGAAAGCTCCGGCTCGCTTTGGCAGGGGCGGCCCTTTTGACGGTGGTGGGGTGCTCGAATCAGGCCACAGACGAAGCCACTAAAACTGCTAAGAAGGCCCAGCAAGCAAAACCAGCGGCAGCAAAACCTGCGGCTGTAGCTAAAGCGCCGGAGCCAGCGGCGACTGCGGCGACGGTCACCGTGCCGAAGGGTACGGCCATCAACGCGACCGTAGGCCAAACGCTGGCCACCGACAAGAACAAGGTCGGTGATACCTTCGCCGGCACCCTCACCTCGCCCATTCAAGTAGAAGGGAAAACCGTGATACCGAAGGGTGCGAAGGTCACCGGGCGCATCGTCAAGGTCAGGAAGCACGAACTGAAGGTGACGCTGGCTTCGGTGACGGTGCACGGGAAATCCTACCAACTGGAAACCAATTCCGTGGCCGGATCGAAAGACCAGACCAAAAGCAGTGCCAAGGATACGGATAAGGCTAAGGCGAACAAGGACGTAACCGTGCTCGCGGTTCACAGTAAGATGACGTTCAAACTGGCGAAGCCAGTGGCGATTGCTGTGAAGGGTTGAGCAGGTAGGGTTTTGAAGCTGAGCTCCAGTCAGCGCAAGCTGATGCGAGGCTGACTGGGGTTCGGCGATTTCGGTTCGATTTAGCGGAGCGCGGCTCAGACTGCGCTTTTTGTCCCCGAAGAAGTCTGTTCCTTCCCGCATAAACAAGAGCCAAGAGAACAGCCAAGCGTGCCTGGGAATCCTGCGTTGACTTGGGTTGGGGTGCAACCTAAGATGAGCGCCGCGTGGCTGCTTCGCGGTCACATTCAGAAGCGCTCGGCGCGGGCGGGATGGGCGTAGAATCGGCGCCGTCTTTGAAGTCAAAAAGGAGATTCCGGTTTTAAGTCCTTACAAGTACCTGCGGAGGGAAGACGAACTGTTTATGGAGTACTTCAGCGGAGGCCGTATGGCGATGGAGATCGGCTTGAACATGGAGTTCATTCGCTCCGAAGACAAATCATTTGAAGAAGGCGTGGAGAGAGCGGCAAAGTTGGGCTACAAGTGGGTTGAACCCATGGTGCACAACGGCCGCGAACTGTTGAGTGAGGCGGGATATTTTCATTCTTTCTCGATGGATAACGATCCGCTGGAGATGAAAGATATCCTGG
>Ga0210405_10000795_pt1 | contig 39243 bp, 29 predicted proteins | sample IncBWH11MmetaG_FD_155492 | JGI IMG/M metagenome (GOLD analysis project Ga0210405, IMG submission 155492) | Forest soil microbial communities from Barre Woods Harvard Forest LTER site, Petersham, Massachusetts, United States - Inc-BW-H-11-M | ecosystem: Environmental > Terrestrial > Soil >... | reverse complement strand
AAGGCTCCGATGGCTTCGTCTCCTCCACCACCGCCCCGATTGCTACCGGCCGGAGCAACCAGCTGCCGGGTGGGATTCGCACCCACTGGAAATCGCCGCCTTTGCACGGCGCACTGATCTTCGAATTCTACTGCGCTAAGAGCATGCAGCCGCCTCTGCTTGCGCAGGCAATGGCCACCGGAGTCGTGTATACGGTGCATATCGATAATGACTGGGTGGATCTTAGACTGATTCGGTTTGGAGATCGCCACGTGCACCATGGTCGGGAAAGGAATGTACAAGTTAAGCAGCGGAGGAATCTCGAGACGGTGACCGTAAGGTTGCGCAACCTGCCGCTGGAGGAGCTGCTCGGCCTTCCTGCCTTTCCCGGTTCAGGATTGGATCACTACGGGCTGTTGTACCGCACCCTCAGGACGATCCCCGACGACCCACCGATACCCCGCCCGCTCTATGAGCCGAGGGTCGAGGCAGGGCCGGCCGCAGGCGCCAACACGATCTGCGCGGGACACAGTCTCCCGCCAGCCGACTGAGCCGGAAGCCAGGAGATGCCATGCCCTTTCACCCAAAAATTGCGGTAGTGCCTGGAAGGTTTCTGCTTACGTTCCGGTCATCGAACGACCTCAGAGGCTTCGTCACCGGCGTTCTAAGCGCAGAACGCACTGAATTCATCGAGGGCCACCACTATCATCGGTTCGGTTCCCGCGTGCTTGCGGTCACGACGACCTACGATCAGGCCGTGAAGTGGGCGGCCTTGACTCACTACCACGTGGACGTGGAACCAGACCAGCCAGCGCGCCTCGCTGAGGGTGAGTTGGCCGCAGCGAAGCGTGCCGTAGACAGCTGGGGCCTTGACCGTATCGACCAGCGTGACCTGCCGCTCGATGGCACCTATGGGCCCAAGAACGATGGCAACGACGTTCACGTTTACGTGCTTGACACCGGCGTCGACCCGGACCCTCAATATAACGACCGCCTGGGCGCCGGATGGAGCGCCTTTGGCGATGACACCGGCGACTGTGACGATCACGGCACGCGGGTGGCTGGCATTATTGGCGCCTCGGAATTCGGAGTAGCGAACCAATGCATTCTCCATCCGGTGAAGATTTGGTGCACCGACGAAGGCTCGACGTGCACGATCATGAGCGGCCTCTGGTGGGTCGCATGCAACAAACCTCAGGGGACAACGGTGATCGCCTGCCTGAGCGTTTACGTTCCGTACTCGGAGCCACTCAACGCTCTAGTGCTCGACACGGTGCTCAAGGGCGTCCTGGTCGTGGTTGCGGCGGGAAACGATGGCGACGACGCGGGCGAGTACTCGCCCGCTAGTCTGGGGGACCAAGCCGGTGTTCTCACGGTTGGCGCTACCTACGAATCCGACGCCATGTGGGAAGGCTCGAACCACGGCGACAAGATCAGCCTTTTCGCGCCGGGAGTCGCCATTACCACAATGGATACCGACGACTTCACCGGCACCTCCGCCGCTGCACCGCACGTGGCCGGCGTGGCCGCCATCTACCTAGCTGCGAATCCTGACGCCACTCCCGCTAAGATCAAGCGTGCGATCCTTTGCAACGCCTCTTCCGACAAGCTGACGTTCGTCGAGGATTCGCCCAATCTCCTGCTGTACAGCGACGTGCTGTTGCCGTGCGCGACCACCGTTCCACCTGACGATCGGAATAAGGACGCGGATCGCGCCGAATCCACTGGCGGGCCAAAGGGAGACGCCAGGAGAGTACCAGCTCGGCGAGCTCAGAAGGCGAAAGTGAAGGTGGGGCAGAGGAAGACACCGCCCGGCAAGAAGTCGCACCCTCGCGGTTAGCGCCACAACTCGACGCTGAGGCGAGGGCCCCCCAGGAGCCCGATCGGCAGGTCGTACAGGCAGCGCCTTCGCGGGTGATTTGGTAGTCTTGGAATCATGCTCGTGGCCAAGCTCGACACCCTGCCGGAGGCACAGCGGCGGCTGTGGGAGGAGCTCGGCGGCGTGCCGACCGGCTTCGTGCTCTATGTCGGCACGGCGCTGGCACTGCGGTTCGGGCACCGCCGCTCCGACGACTTCGATTTCTTCTCCAACCAATCGTGGAACCCGGACGATCTCGAGGCGACGGTGCCCTTCCTCCGCGGCGCGGTCCGCTTGCGGTCGGCGCCCAACACCCTGGTCTCCCGGATCGATCGCGGCGGGCCGGTTCAGGTCTCCTTCTTCGGCGGCCTGAGACTGCGGCGGGTGTACGACCCGGACGCGGTCGCGGACCTGCCAGGGCTGCACGTCGCGTCGCCGCTGGACCTGGCGGCGACCAAGGTCAAGGTGGTGCAGGACCGGGCCGAGAGCAAGGACTACATCGACATCAGTTGCCTGCTGGATGCCGGGCTCGCATTGGAGGAAGCCCTCGGCGCCGCGCGCGCCGTCTACGGGTCGAGCTTCAACCCTTTGCCAAGCCTGAAGGCGCTCTGCTATTTCGGCGATGGTGATCTTGGCAGCTTGCCGGCGACGGTACGGGATCGACTGGCGGCGGCGGCCGGCCGGGTGGACCCGACCCGCATCCCCGCGCTGCCGGCGCGGCCGGGAGGGATTGCGCCGTGACCGAGCTCGAAAACCTGGCGGGCCGCCTCGTCTGGTGGCAGGTGCCCGCGGTGGCCTTGCGCGATCAGGCCCGACTGCTCGCCCAGGTGATGGTTTACGGCACGCCCGAGGATCTCGCCGTGGCTCGGCGACACTTCCCTGAGAGCGCCTTTCGCGCGGTGCTCGCCCGGCCGCCGGCAGGAGTCTTCGATCCGCGCTCCTGGGCATACTGGCACGTGGTTTTCGGTTTGCGGCCCGCGGGCGATCCGCCGCCGCGCCAGCTTCCCTCTTGACCGGAAACGCCGCGGCCCGGCGTGTCAGCGCGCCGCGGCCCGGCGCGCAGAGGCGCCGCGGCGCTGGCGCAACGCGCCGAGGCCCAGGGTGGCGAAGAACAGCAGGCTCGCCGCCAGCACCACCGCGCCGCCGGTCGGCACCAGCAGCCGGGTCGAGATGGCCAATCCGCCGGCACCGGCCAGGAAGGCGACGGCGATGCTCAACAGCAGGTAGCCGCGGGTGCCCCTCGCCAGGTTGCGGGCCGCCGCCGCCGGCACCACCACCAGCGCCTCGACCAGCAGCGCACCGATGATCTTGAGGCCGACCACGATCGCGGTGGTGAGCAACACCGCGAACAGGTACTCGACCCAGGCCGAATCGACGCCCGCCACCCCGGCAAGCGGCGGGCTCAGGCTGTCGAGCAGCAGGCCGTTGTACTCGCGCGCCAGCAGCGCCGCCACCCAGATCCCGGCCGCCGCCAGCAGCACCAGGTCGCCGTCGGTGACCGTGAGCAGACTGCCGAACATCACCGACTCCACCTGGTGGATGTTGAAGCGCCGGGTGACCGCCACCAGCAGGCAAATGCCGAGACCGAGGGTGAGCGCCAGGAAGACTCCGATCAGGGTGTCCGGCGGCAGCGCCGAGCGGCGTTTGACGTACACCATGCCCAGCGCCGACAGCAGGCAGAAGCCGAAGATGCCGCCGTAGGGGGCGTTGAGCGGCTCGCCGAGCAGCAGCCCGATCGACAACCCGGTGAGCGCCGCCTGGCCCAGCGCCGCGCTGAAGAACGCCATGCGCCGCGCCACCACCAGGTGGGAGAGGCCGCCGAGCAGCGGCGCCAGCACCAGCACCGCCAGGAAGCCGCGCACCATGAACGGATACTGGAAATCGGACGGCAGCCTGCCGGCCCGCGCCAGCTCCGCCACCCAGCCATAGAAGCGCTCGATCACGCCGGCGCTCCGGCGCCGGCAGCGGCGCCGCCGCCGAACGCGACCAGCCCCACCAGCTCCGCCAGCGCCTGCCCGCCGGCCAGGATCTCGGCGGCCGGCCCGTCCGCCCGTACGGTGCGGGCGAGCACGGTCACCCGATCCGCCAGCCGCCGCGCCTGCGCCAGGTCGTGCGACACCATCAGCACCGTCACCCCGTCGTCGCGGCAGAGCGCCGCCAGCACCTGCTCGAGCCGCCGCGCCGCCGCTTCGTCGAGGCCGCTCGCCGGCTCGTCGAGCAGCAGCAGCTCGGGAAGCGGGTCGAGGGCGTGCGCCAGCAACACCCGCCGCAACTCGCCTCCGGAGAGCACCGCGAGCGGCTTGCCCTCGATCCCGGACAGGCCGACGCGCGCCAGCAACGCCGCCACCCTGCCGCGCGTCGCCGCGGCGATGCCCAGGCAGACCGGCCGCCGCTGGCGGGTGAGCGCCAGGAAATCGGCGACCGTCACCGGCAGCGTGCGATCGACGGCGAAGCTCTGCGGCACCAGCCCGACCCGGCCGTCGCCGCGCCAGTGCGCCACGATCCTCCCGGCGAAGGCGGTCTGGCCCAGGATGGCGGCGAGCAGCGTGCTCTTGCCGGCGCCGTTGGGACCGACCAGCAGGTGCAGGGAGCCGCGCTCGACCGTCAGGTCCACCCGCTCGAGCAGCGTCTCGCCGCCGCGCCGCACCCACAGGTCGCGCACCTCCAGCAGGGGCGCCCGCCGCGCCGTCGGGTCAACCATGCGGCGGCGGCGCGGCCTTCGGCGCCGCCCGGCCCGGCGGAACCACCGGCGCCATCGGCGCGGCCACGCCGGCCCGCGGCGCCGTCACCAGCGCCTCGATCATGGTGTCCACGTTCTTCTGCATCTCCTTTTCGAACTTGTCGGCGGTGTAGGCCCCCGAGGCGATGTGGCTGATGGTGTAAACGCGCACCCCGGCCTCGTCCCGCAACACCGCGAGCAGCTGGGGCGGGAAGCTCTCCTCGCTGAACACCACCGGGATCCGCTCGCGGCGCAGCAGCTTGACCATGTCGCGCAGCTCCGCCGCCGACGGCGTCAGCCCGTGCGCCGGCTGCACCACGCCCGCCACCTCCAGCCCGAACTCCTGCAGCAGGTAGCCGTAGCCGTCGTGGACGGTGACCACCCGGGTGATCCTGGCGTCGGCCAGCCGCGCCGCGGCGCGGGCCTTGATCAGGCGCAGCCGCCGCGCGTAGGCCTCCGCATTGCGCTCGAGCGCCGCCGCCGATTCCGGCCGCAACACCGCCAGCGCTCTGGCGATGGCATAGGTCTGCTGCACGGCGTTGGTGAACGAGATGAAGGTGTGGGAGTTGACCGCCGTGCCGTGCATTGAGCGGATCTGCGGCGTCGCGTCGTTGGGCCGGATGACGACCACCTTGCGGTTGCCCGAGGCCCGCAACATCGGAAAGATGAAGTCGTCGTGGCCGATGCCGTTGACCACGATGGCGTCGAGGTCGGCGAGCTTGCGGATGTCCTCCGGCCGCGGCTGGTAGTCGCCGGCGTCGATCTCCCCGGGGAGGATCGGGCGGACCTCGAACCCGGGGAGGTCGCCGACGATATTGCGGGTCCATGAATAGTAGGGGTGGAGGGTCACGCCGATCACCAGCGGCGCCCGTGCCGCCCGCGGCTGCGGCGGCAACGGCGCCGCGGCTTGCGACGGCGTCGGCGAAGCAGGCGCTGCCGGCGGTGCCCCTGCCGCCGCCGCTGCCGGCGGCCCCGTCATCGCGACCAGCGCCACACCGCCGCCGCCACCCGGGAACAGAGCCGCGCCGGCCAAGAGCAGCGCCGCGCCAGCCACGACACCCGGCATGCCCCTGGGGCAGCCGTCCACCAGCCCGTGCGCCTTGAAGGTCTTCATGGCCATCATCCCTCGATCTCCAGCGTCTGGCGCCGAGCGGTCACCGCTCTGCCATCCCGGCGCCTCTTGGTATTTTCGTCGTCCGCCACTCGGCAGCCGCCGCCATCCGTTCGACGGCCGCCGCCGGACCTCGGCGAGCGCCACCCGACGCCTCTCCCTTCACCGCCCCACCGCGCCCACCAGGAGCTGAATCCAGCCGCGCGCATACGGCTCCGCAATCACCTGGCGATCGCCGCCGGCGGCGATCCCACCCCTCGCGCCCAGCGCCGTGCCGGCGCCGGACGCCGCCCCCCCGGGCCCCCCGGCGGGCGGCTCCCGCATCCAGGTCGAGACATGGAGCAGGGTGCCGTCCGCCAGCCGATGGTGGATCTCGTCGGTCGCCTGGGCCGCCGGCGAGGTTCCGGATCCTGCCGCGGTACCTGAGGCCGGCATGCCGCCGCCTGCCGGCGAAGCCCCGCCGGCGGCCGGCACCTGCGGATCGGGCTCCTGCACCAGCAGCAGGAAGGCCGGATCGCGGCGATCGGCCGGTACCCCCAGATAGTTGACGATCAAGCCCTCCTGGCGTAGCTCCCACCGATAGCGGCGGCGGCCGCCGCGCGCCGGCACGTCGGCGAATGGTGGGATGCCCTGGGCCGCGAGCGCCGCCGGCGCCGGCCAGCTGCGCGCCGCGGAGCGGGCGTTCTCGGCCTCGATCAGCCCTTCCTGCAGCTCGCGGAACAGCCGCTGATCCTCGCCGCCGAGCGTCCGGAACAGGCGCTGATAGGGCATCAGGTCGCGCGCTTCGGCGGCGCCGCCTCCCGCCGCGCCGCTTGGCGCCGTCCCCGGCGCGGCAACCCCGGCTCCCGCTGCCGCCGCGCCGCCGCCGCCGACGCCTGCCGGCGCCGTCGTGTCGGCGATGTAGATCCAGGCCGCCAGCACGATCAGCGCGGCGGCCCGCAGCACGTTCCAGGTCTCGGCGCGCGCCGACGGCGGTCCGATCTCGGCGGTGCGCACGCCCGGCTGGCTGGCGGAGGGGACATCCATCGCGGGTGAGCGGATTCCGAGGGCGAAGCCGGTCGAGTATAGCGCGCCCAGCCGGGAAGCTCCCCCGAGCCGGAGGGGAGCAATGGCATGGTCGGCGGCGATTCACGACCTCGTGCAGCTCCTCTTCTATGGCAGCCGCGACGCGTGCAGCTCCTTGCAGCGGAAAAAGATCGCCCGTCGCAGCTGCCGTTGCAGCGGCTGATGGTGGTATACTGCATTTCAGGTTATCTCTCCCGTTGCTGGTTCTGGCTGCCGGTTGGGAGCCAGGCAGCGAGCGGTTGGAAGCCAGCCTTCGGTTTCCCGATTCGAGGGCGACCGGCAGGGCGGTCGCAGGTTCTTTGACGCTTTCGCGCAACCTGTTTTGGAACCCGTTGCCAGCGCCGTCCCGCGGCGGACCGGCGCGGCCTCGCGGTGAAGGGAGGTTCATGTCCAGAAGGAGTTGGAAACGGACCGTCGCGGTGCTGCTGGTGGTGGCGGTCTGCGCCTTGGCGGTGCCGGCGCATGCCACCAGCGCGACGGCCCCGAGCATGGATTCGGTGTTCTACCCGGCGGGTTGGCTATGGACCAAAGGAATGGACTTGCTGCGCGGCATCTGGGTGTCTCTCCATGCGGGCCGCGGCGCCTTCAAGTTCGGCGCCGGGCACAGCAGCGACGGACACGCGCTGTCCAAGTCGGCAGATTAGCCAATTCAGCGGGCGCCGCCGGCGCTCTCGCCGAGCCGGGTTCGCGGGGGGTGCAGCGTGGTGAGCATCCAACGACAGCCGAGCTGAAGCTCCTGCTCGACGGGGGGCTCGACCGTGAGGCGAAGCGTGTCGTGGTGCGCCATCTCCTGACCGGCTGCCCGAGCTGCTGCGCGGTCATCGCCGCCCAGGCGCAGGTGCTCTTCCCCCGCCCTCCTGCCGACGCCGCCCGGGCCACCCCGTCCGAGACCGCGGCGCCCGCGCCGGCTCCGGCCGCGCGAGCCCTATTGCTCTCGCAGGTTGCCGCCGCCACGAACCAGACCGCGGCGAGCCACGCCGGCCGCGATGGCGGCATCTCAGGCTCCCCGGCAGCATCGCGTCCCTCCCGTCTCGCCGCGGCCTGGGCCGTGGAGCCGAGCCTGACGCCGGCGACGCCGGCAGCTCCGACGACTCCAACGGCTCTGGCAGCTCGCAATCACACTCCCGACACGCACGCCTTTCCGGACCTGCCGGACCTCCCGGAGAGAGCGCCGGCCGAGCACACCGCCGGCGGCGCGAAGTCCGCGGCCGCGGCGGCTGTCGACGGGACCTCCCGGGAAACCTCGACCGGCCCCGCCGCCCCGGGCCTCGAGGTCAACGCCGCCTACGACCGGGCGATCGACCGCGCGCTGGCCTCGGTCGCCCGCTACGGCACCCAGGCCTCCCGTGAGTCGAAGCGCGTCAAGCAGGTCCTGGCGGTGCTCGAGGAGAAGGGCATCGCCGGCTTCTGCGAGCTGCCCGCTCACCTGCGCGGCCTGGCAGGCTACGAGGCGCTGCTCGAACGCAGCTGGTCGTTGCGCCACGACGACCCGCGCCAGATGGTGCAACTCGGCGAGCTGGCGACCGTCGTCGCCTCCGGCCTGAGCGCCAAGCGCTACGGCGGCGAGCAGGTCCGCGATCTACAGTGCCGCGCCGCGATCGAGCTGGCGAACGCCTATCGCGTCATCGGCCGGCCGGAGGAGGCGCAGGCCAGCCTCAACGAGGCGCTCGAGTTCTTCCGCATGGGCACCCAGGATCGCCTGATGGCGGCGCGGCTGTTCGTCATCCAGGCGCAGGTCTCGGGCGACCGCCGCAACTTCGACACCGCCCTCGCCGCCTTCGACTCCGCGATCAGGGTCTATCGCGACTACGGCGAGCCGCACCAGGTGGGCGATACGCTGATCAAGAAGGGCATGTACTGCGGCTACGCCTGCCGGCAGGACGAAGCGCTCAAGACGCTCAACGAGGGGTTGGCGCTCATCGACCCGGTCACCCATCCGGAGCTGGCCCTGCTCGCCGTCCACAACCTGGCCAATATCCTGGTCGACTGCGCCAAGTACCGCGAGGCGCGCACCCTGTTGTGGCGCAACCAGCCGCTCTACGAGCGCCACGGTGGGCGCGTCCTGCGCCTCAAGGTGCGGCTGCTCACCGGCCGCATCCACGCCGGCATCGACGAGCCCGAGCGCGCCGAGCGCGATTTCGTCGAGGCCCGCAACGGCTTCGCCGACATCGGGCAGCCTTACATGGCGACGCTCGTGCTGCTCGACATGGCCGTGTTGCACATCCGCCAGGGGCGGGACGAGGACGCCAGGCGGGAAGCGCTCGAGGCCGCCGACATCTTCCTCGGCCTCAACATCGGGCGCGAGGCCGCGGTGGCGATGATGCTGCTCAAGTCGACCGTCAAGTTCCGCCTGGCGGCCACCGCCTTGCTGCTCGAGGAGATGGCAGAATTCATGCGCGCCGCGGAGCACGATCCGCAGCTGAGCTTCCACAGCTTCGTGTCCTGACCTCCCCGGCTGAGCTGCCAGGCTGAGCTGCCCGGCTAGTCGCCGTCGCCGCCGGCGCCTTCCGCCCGGCCTTCCACGCCGCGGATGAGCTTGCGCAGCGACACCATCACCATCGAATCGACGTCCTCTTGCGTCACCGCCTGCTTGGGGCGCACCGCCACGGCCGGAGCCACCGACCTCTCCCAGGTCTCGGGCTCGCCGTGCATGTTCTCGAGCAGCCGCTGCAAGCGGTCTTCCGCCGGGTTGTCCCCCTTGACGAAGGGGTACGCCACCTCGAACAGGCGAGCCGGCGAGAAGTGGATGACGCGCAGGATGCTCAACAGGTGCTTGAGCTTGAACTCGAGCCCGCCGCGCATCAGGCGGGTGATCGTGCCGACGCTCCAACCCAGCTCCCGCTCGACGTCACGGTAGGTCAGATTGGATAGCCGGATCGCCGATTGCAGCATCGCGGTGATGCGCGCCCCTTCGGCCTTGGACATCTCCCGGGAGCTGCCGGCCGCCCCCTCCTCTTGCACCGTACCGGTTTGACGCCTCGACTTTTTCATTTGTGTTTTCCACCCTCTCCGTTTGTTGCCAGGGATGATAGCGCATTTTACGCCAAAGGAATAGCCATCCTGACAGTCACCGCGCCTGCCTTAGCGCGCACCGGTTGCGGCCCGACCCTCCACCCGGGCGCCAACCGCCTGCCTACGCCGCAGTGAAGTACTCATCGAAGAGCTGGTCCAGTGCGCCGCCCAGCGGCCCGGCGCTGGCCGGTTCCGGCCCGAGACTCCGGGCCGCCGCGGCGACCGCCGCCAGGTTGCGTCGCAGGCGCTGGTGGTGGGCGTCGTCGACGAAGTCGATGCACTCCTCGTCGCCGAGGAAGTTGGCGATGCTGCCGAATCCCCGCACCGCGCCGCGGAAGCCGCGCGCCGCCTGCGGGGCGGCGGCTTCGAGCGCGTAGGCATAGACCGCCATCGCCAGCTCCAGGCGGCCGGCGTGGGTGCGCTGCACCGCCAGCGCTCGCCGCCAGGCCGCGAGCTTCGCCGGCGACAGCAGCACCGGCAGCGGCGCCAGCACGTTGTTCCTGGCGTTGCCGGCGAGCCAGGTGGCTTCTCCGCCGACGATTGCGGCGACCACCGGCGCGACCACCGCCGGCGGCGGCGCCGGCCGCAGGGTCACGACGCTGGTGGCGTCGCTGCCGCCGTGGACCGTCACCAGGCCGCGGCGCTGCAGGTCGTCCAGGACCGGATCGGCAGGAGCGAGCGGCACGACGTAGACCTTGGCGCCGGCCGAGAGCGCGGCCGCCGGGTCCTGCCGCGGCTGTACCTCCACCCAGTGGCCCTTCTCGAACTGTAGTGGCGCGTAGACGGCAAACCGGATGCACTGGGAGGGGTTGTAGGCGGCGACGAGACGGTGGGTGAGGCCCGCGCGTTCGATCACGCCGGCGATCACCCGCGCTTCGCGCCAATCGAGCGCGCGCGGATAGCGGATGCCGGCGACCCATGCCGCCTCCGCCGCCAGGCTGGGAAAGTTGAGCGGCGACGGCAGGATGGTGAGGGCGACGAGCGCGGTGGCGAAGACCGCTGGCCAGCGCCCGGCCAGCCGCTCGCTCCGCCGCATCCACACCAGCACGCTCGCCGCCCAGACGCCGCCGATCACCGACATCGAGAGCGTCGCCTGCGCCAGGAAGCGGGTGTAGTCCTGGAACAGCCAGGCGACCGGGGCGGCGAACCAGGCGAGCAGGAAGACGTGCTCCCGCGGCCGCCGCAGCAACCAGAGCAATCCCGGCACGGCCAGCAGATAGATCAGCGGCGCGAGCTCCAGCGCCACGTGGCCGCGCTCGCCACGGTACCAGGCTCGGTAGCGCAGGAGATGAATCGTGTAGGGGGCGGTGAGCAGCGCGGTCGCCGCGCCGACGATCCACAGGCTGCGCCAGCGCCGAGCGAGCAGCGCCGCCACCAGGATGCCGGCCGGCACGGTCGCGTACCCCGCCAGGTGGCAATAGATCGCCAGCGAGGTGGCGAGGGCCGCGAGCGCCAGGCGTTGCTCGAGAAAGAGCTCGATCGCCCAGGGCGTCAGGATGAAGATCCAGCCCGACGGGATGCCCACCGCGAAGCTCCCCGCCGCCAGCGCGTTGCCGGAGAGCAGCGCCACCGCGAACAGCGCGCCCCAATCGCCGCCGAACCGCCGCGCGAAGTAGAGCGCGGTCAGCATCGCCGCCGCCCACTGCAACACGGCCAGCACGGCGTTGGCCAGCACGTAGGCGTCGCCGCTGCCGCCGAACAGGCGGCCAAGCACCGCGATCGCCACGTGCAGGGCGGGGCCCTGCAGGTTCGGCCGGCCTCCCGGCCCGAAGTTGATGTGGTCCCAATAGGCGGTGCCGTGCTCCCCATACCAGCGCGCCAGCGACACGTGATAGCCGGCGTCGATGCTGACCCGGTAATCGGGCAGCGACGCCACCAGCAGGCCGGCATGCACGGCCAGGATCAGCCAGACCGCCAGGCGCGCCGCCCGCGAGCTCGCCTCGCCGGGCGCGATCGGCGCGGCAGCGGCGGCTCCCCGACCGGCATCCGCGGGCTCCATCGGGATCTCCTCTCCAGCTCCCCAGGCAGATTTCCCGGCGATCCTAACCCAGGCGCAGCCTTCTTCCAGGCGCTCCGGGTGCTGACGAGCCTCCGGGGCCGAGGCAACGGGCTCCGGCTCGTGTCCGGTGGCACCGCCGCTGGCACGCTCTCCCCTGGCTCGCCCGCCATCCCTGCCGGCGGCAGCCGACTGCCGCGATTGACGGCGGCATCCCGGCGCCGTACGCTGTGACCGCTCGCGAACACTCCTTCTGTATGATCCGCTCACGCCGCCATCGCGTCCTCTGGCTGGCGCTTTCCTGCGCCGGTGGACTGCTGCTCCTTCCCGGGGCGTCCCGGCCGCAGGCACCGGTGGCTCCGGATCCGCCGCCGGCCTCGGCCGATCAGGCGCCGGTTGCCCTGGTCGCCTCGCCGCCCTCGGCGACTGCGCCGGACGCCGCCGTTCCCGCGGGTCCCGACGCGGGCTTCCTCGACCAGTTCACCGCCACCCTGCGTTTCACGCTGGGCACGCCGCAAGCGATCCAGGTCGCCCCCGGCGGCCCGGCCGGTCCGGCCGTCCTTTTCCTGCGCTCGGCGCCGCGCTCCTTCGTCCGCGACCTCTACGAGTACCAGTTCAAGGAGACGGGGGAGGAGGGCGGCCAGGAGCGCCTCCTGGCCAGCGCCCAGCAGCTGCTCGGCGGCGCCGACGAGCGCCTCTCGCCCGAGGAGAAGGCGGAGCGCGAGCGCCAGCGGCTGTCGGCGCGGGGCATCGCCACCTACGACCTGTCCGAGGACGGCACCAAGATCCTGGTGCCCCTGTCCGGGCGGCTGTTCCTGATCGATCGCAATGCCCGCGCCGGCGATGGCAACGGCGCCGGCGCGGTGCGCGAGCTGCCGGCCGCCGGCGGCCATCCCCTCGACGCCCGCCTCTCTCCCGACGGCACCCGCGTCGCCTGCGTCCGCGACGGCGACCTGCACGTGATCGATCTCGCCACCGGGGCCCAGCGCCGCCTCACCACCGGCGCCACCGCCACCTTGACCCATGGCCTCGCGGAGTTCGTGGCGCAGGAGGAGATGGGCCGCCGCGAGGGCTACTGGTGGTCGCCCGACAGCCGGTCCCTGGCCTACGAGGAATCCGACACCAGCCGGGTCGAGCTGTTCCACATCGCCGACCCGATGCACCCCGAGCGCGCCGCCGACGCCTGGCCCTATCCGCGGCCGGGCCGCGACAACGCCGTGGTCCGCCTTGGCCTGGTTCCCGCCGCCGGCGGCGCCACCGTTTGGGTCGCCTGGGACCGCGCCAGGTACCCCTACCTGGCGGCGGTGCGCTGGCAGCGGGGCGGCCCGCTCACCCTCCTGGTGCAGAACCGCGAGCAGACCGAAGAGCTGCTGCTGGCCGCCGATCCGGCGACCGGCGCCACCCGCACCCTGCTCGCCGAGAGCGACGCCGCCTGGCTCAACCTCCATGCCTCGGTCCCGCGCTGGCTCGACGACGGCGGCGGCCTGCTGTGGATCAGCGAGCGCACCGGCGAACCGCGCCTCGAGCTGCGCGCGCCGGACGGCACCCCGCGGCGCTGGCTCACTCCGGAAGGCTTCGGCCTGCGCTCGCTCGCCGGCCTCGACGCGGCCGGCGGCTGGGCCTATGTCGTGGCCAGCGCCGATCCCACCGCGGAGCAGCTCTGGCGCGTGCCGCTGGACGGCCGCGGCGAGCCGGCGGCCCTGACCCGCGAGCCCGGCATCCACGCCGGCTTCTTTGCCCGCGACGGCAGCGCCGCGGTCTGGTCGGCGTCGCCGCTCTCCGGCGAGCGCTCATGGAGCGTGCGCCGGCGGGATGGCAGCGAGGCGGGGCGCCTGCGCTCGGTCGCCGAGCGGCCGCCCTTCTTCTCCCGGCTCGAGCTGACCACCCTCGGGCCGCTCGGCTTCCGCGCCGCGCTCATCCGCCCGCGCGCCTTCACCCCCGGCCAGCCGCCGATCGCCGGTCGCGCGGCGACCGGCCCGGCGGCGCGCAAGCTGCCGGTGCTGGTGAGCGTCTATGCCGGCCCCCACGTGCAGACCGTGCGCAGCGACGCCTGGGCCGGACAGTACCTTCTCGACCAATGGATCGCCGATCACGGCTTCGCCGTCCTCACCCTCGACGGGCGCGGCACGCCGGGGCGCGGCCGGGCCTGGGAGCGCGCCATCAAGGGCAACCTGATCGACGTCCAGCTCGCCGACCAGGTCGCGGGCCTGCAGGCGGCGGCCGCCAGGTACCCCGAGCTGGACCTGGCGCGCACCGGGATCTTCGGCTGGTCCTTCGGCGGCTACTTCGCCGCCATGGCGGCGATGCGGCGCCCTGACGTGTACCACGCGGCGGTGGCGGGAGCGCCGGTCTGCGACTGGCTGGACTACGACACCCATTACACCGAGCGCTACCTGGGCCTGCCGCAGGCGAATCCGGACAGGTACCGCCAGAGCTCGGTGCTGACCTGGTGTCCGCGGCTCAGGGTGCCACTGCTGGTCGTCCATGGCACCGCCGACGACAACGTCTATTTCATGAACAGCCTGAAGCTCACCGACGCCCTGTTCCGCGCCGGACGCCCGTACGATTTCCTGGTGCTCCCCGGCTTCACCCACATGGTGCCCGATGCCGCCGTGCAGCGGGCGCTGCAGGAGCGCATCGTGGCCTTCTTCGCGGCGCACCTGGGCGCCCAAAGCCCGCGGTTCTAGTTCTACTCCGGCGCGATCCCCGCGATCAGCGTACCGAACCGCTCCAGATCGACGTTGCCGCCCGAGAGCACCACCCCGACGTGCCGCCCGGCGACGTCCGGGACCTTGCCGTGCAGCAGCGCCGCGAAGCCGGCGGCGCCGCCGGGCTCGACCACCAGCTTGAGCCGCGAGGCGAGCCGCGCCATCGCCCGCCGCAGCTCGAGATCGGAGACCGTCAGCACGTCCTCGGCCAGCGCCCGCACGATCGCCAGGGTGCGGGCCGCCGGCCGGGTGGTCATCAGCGCGTCGGCGATCGTCGCCGGCAGCGGCACCGTGACCGGCTCGCCGGCGGCGAGCGAGCGCTTCATGTCGTCGCCCGCCTCCGGTTCCACCCCGAAGACCCGCAGCCCGGGCCGCGACCCGCGCCCGGCGACGGCGATGCCGGAGAGCAGGCCGCCGCCGCCGCAGGGCGCCACCAGCACCTCGAGCTCGGGCACCTCCTCGAGCAGCTCGAGCGCCAGCGTCCCCTGGCCGGCGATGACCGCACCGTCGTCGAAGGGCGGCACCAGCACCGCCCCCTGCTCGGCGCTGATCCGCCGCGCGATGGCATCGCGGTCGCCCGTCGCCCGGTCGTACAGCACCACCCGGGCGCCATAGCCGCGGGTCGCCGCCACCTTCGCCGCCGGCGCGTCGTCGGGCATCACGATGGTCGCCGCCATGCCCAGCTCGCGCGCCGCCAGCGCCACCGCCTGCGCGTGGTTGCCGGAGGAGAACGCCACCACCCCGGCCGCCCGCTCCGCCGCCCCGAGCAGCGTCAGCCGCGAGAACGCCCCGCGCGCCTTGAAGGCGCCGGCCCGCTGGAACAGCTCGCATTTGAAGTACAGCCGGCAACCCGCCGCCGCGTCGAGCGTACGCGAGCGGAGGACCGGCGTGCGATGGACATACCCGGCGATCCGCTCGCGCGCGGCGCGCACGTCGCCAAGCGAAACCGAAAGTGCAGCGGCCGCGGCGGTCATCCGCCCCTCCGTCAGCCGAGCTTGAGCCTGCCGATCAGATCGGCGGCCTGACGGGACGAACGGACCACGGCTCGGTAGGAGGTTTGCAGGCTGGCGTCAATTGCCTGCCGGGTCGAGGGCGGCAGCGAATCGAAGCTCTTGCCGAGACAGAAGCGGATGTCGTCCAGCAGCTCGTTGAGGACCCCGATCTGAGCCTGGACCTCCAGCAGCTGGCGCAACGCCTCCGGGCGCAAGCTGGCAAAGGTTTCCAGCTTCGATTCCAGGTACGGCAGGTGATGCTTGCGCAGCGCCGGCGTGGCCGGCAAACCGGCGGACCTGGCGGTCGCGGCCAGCTGCTGATCGTCCAGGCCGAGCAGGCCGGTCACCGTCTCCAGCAGCTGCCGCCGCTCCTCGTCGTGCGCCCCCCGCGACGATTCGAGCACCGCCTTCAGCCAGGTCAGGTACTCCCGGTCCCAGGCGCCGATGCTGCCCGCCAGCGCGAAGGTGTCGCTGGCCAGGCCGAGCTTGAGCTCCCCCAGCTCGACGAGCACACCCTGCCTGGCCTCGGCCTGCCGGCGCTTCTTCGTCAACGCGTCCACGACCACCGGGCTGAGCAGGCCGAGGACCCAACCGAGAACCAGGAAGAGGATCTGGTAGAGCATAGGTGTCACCTTGGGGGATTCAGGCCTGCGATCTTAGACCAACCCTCCCCTACTGCGCCACCCCCTTCGCGTGCAGGATCGTCCACACCTTCTCGGGGGTGATCGGGATGTCGATGTGCCGCACGCCGAGGTGCGCCAGCGCATCCACCACCGCGTTGGCGATCGCCGGCGGCGCGCCCACCGTCGCCGACTCGCCCACGCCCTTGGCGCCGAACGGATGGTGCGGCGACGGCGTCACCGTCTTGGCGGTCTCCCAGCTCGGCGTCTCCATCGCCGTCGGCACCAGGTAATCCATGAAGCTGCCGCCCGAGATGTTGCCGCTCTCGTCGTAGCTGATCTCCTCCATCAGCGCCGGCGCCATGCCCATGGCGAGGCCGCCGTGGATCTGGCCGTCGACGATCATCGGGTTGATGATGTTGCCGCAGTCGTCCACCGCCAGGAAACGCCGGATCTTCACCGCGCCGGTGCCGCTGTCGATGTCCACCACGCAGATGTAGCTGCCGAACGGGAAGGTGAGGTTCGGCGGATCGTAGTAATCGACCGCTTCGAGCCCCGCCTCCATCCCCGGCGGATGGTTGGTGTAGGCGGCGAAGGCGATCTCCTGGATGGTCTTCGCCTTTTGCGGCGCCCCCTTGACGAAGAACTTGCCGTTCTCCCACTCGAGGTCCTCCTCGCTCGCCTCGAGCAGGTAGGCAGCGATCTTCTTGGCCTTGGCGCGGATCTTCCGCGCCGCCACCGCGCAGGCCGCCCCCGAGGTCGGCGTCGAACGGCTGGCGTAGGTGCCGAGGCCGTAGGGAGCGGTGTCGGTGTCGCCCTCCTCGACCTGCACGTGCGCCGCCGGGATCCCCAGCTCCTCGGCGACGATCTGGGCGTAGGTCGTCTCGTGCCCCTGGCCCTGCGACTTGGTGCCGAAGCGCGCGATCGCCTTGCCGGTCGGGTGGATGCGGATCTCGGCCGAATCGAACATCTTGATGCCCAGGATGTCGAACTGCTTCGACGGCCCGGCGCCGACGATCTCGGTGAACGACGAGATGCCGATCCCCATCAGCTCGCCGCGCTGCCGCTTCTCCGCCTGCTCCCGGCGCAGCCCGTCGTAGTCGATCATCTTCATCGCCAGCGCCAGCGCCGCCGGGTAGTCGCCGCTGTCGTACTCCCAGCCCAGCGCCGACTTGTAGGGGAACTGCTCCGGCTGGATGAAGTTCTTCAGCCGCAGCGCCGCCGGGTCCATCTTCAGCTCCTGGGCCAGCACGTCGGTGATGCGCTCGATGGCGTGCACCGCCTCGGTGACGCGGAAAGAGCAGCGGTAGGCGATGCCGCCCGGCGGCTTGTTGGTGTAGGCGGCATCCACCTCGGTGAAGGCGTGCGGCAGGTCGTAGGAGCCGGTGCAGATCGAGAACAGGCCGGCCGGGAACTTCGACGGGTTGGCGGCGGCGTCGGCATAGCCGTGGTCGGCCAGGGTCTTGATGCGCAGCGCGGTCATCGTGCCGTCCCGCTTCGCCGCCAGCTCGGCGGTCATGTGGTAATCGCGGGCGAAGGAGTCGGCCTGCAGGTTCTCCATGCGGTCCTCGACCCACTTGACCGGCTTGCCCAGCACCACCGAGGCCGCGACCGCGATCACGTACCCCGGATAGACCGGCACCTTGCCGCCGAAGCCGCCGCCGATGTCGGGCGAGACGATGCGGATCTTCTCCTCCGAAAGCCCGACGTGACCCGCCACCAGCGCGAAGACGGTGCGGATGGCGTGCGGCGCCTGTGTCGTCATGTAGACGGTGAGGTGGCCCATGACGCGATCGAAGTCGGCGACGCAGCCGCAGGTCTCGATCGACGCCACGTGGATGCGCGGGATGTAGATGTCCTGCTTGACCTTCACCTCCGCTTCGGCGAACGCCTTGTCGGTGCCGGCGCGGTCGCCCGCCTCCCAGTGGAAGATGTGGTTGTCCTTCTTGTCCTTCTTGTCGGTGCGCAGCACCGGCGCGCCCGGCTCGAGCGCCTTGAACGGATCGACCACCACCGGCAGCGGCTCGTACTCCACCTCCACCGCCTCGACGCCGTCGGCCGCGACGTAGCGGTCGGTGGCGATCACCGCCGCCACCTCCTGCGCCTGATACATCACTTTTTCGACCGGCAGCACCATCTGGGTGTCCGACATCAGCGTCGGCATCCAGTGCAGGTTGAACTGCGCCAGCGTCTCGCCGGTGATCACCGCCAGCACTCCCGGGATCGCCAGCGCCTTCTCGGTGTGGATGGCCTTGATGCGGGCGTGCGCGTAGGGGCTGCGCACGATGTCGAGGTGCACCATGCCGGGGAGCTTGATGTCGTCGACGTAATGGCCCTGGCCGCGGATGAAGCGCGGGTCTTCCTTGCGCTTCATCGAGTGGCCCATGCCGCAGACTGCCGCCGTCGTTTTCAGTTCCATGATGGCTCTCTCCTTAAGCCGCCGTCGAGCGCTCTTTGGTCGCGCGCAGCGCGGCGGCGGCGTGCTGCACCGCCTTGACGATGTTCACGTAACCGGTGCAGCGGCAGAGGTTGCCGGAGATCGCCTGGCGGATCTCCAGCTCGCTGGGATCGGGGTTGCGCTGCAGCAGCGCGTAGCTCGCGATCATCATGCCCGGCGTGCAGAAACCGCACTGCAAACCGTGCTCCTGCCAGAAGCCGTCCTGGATGGGATGGAGCTTGCCTTCCTGCTCGAGGCCCTCGACCGTCATCACCTCGCGGCCGTCGGCCTGCACCGCCAGCACGGTGCACGACTTGACCGGCTGGCCGTCGAGCAGCACCGTGCAGGCGCCGCAGTGCGTGGTGTCGCAGCCGATGTGGGTGCCGGTCATGCTCAGCGACTCGCGCAGCAGGTGGACCAGCAGCAGGCGCGACTCCACCTCGGCCTCGCGCTCGACGCCCTGGATCTTGACCTTGATCTTGTGCGTTGACATGGCTAGTGCTCCTTGGCCCGCTGAATGGCCCGGCGCAGCGCGCGGGCGGTGAGGACGCGCGCCATCTCGCGCTTGTATTCGATCGTGCCGCGCCGGTCGGCGCTGGGCGTCGCCGCCGCCGCCGCCAGCCGCGCCGCCTCGGCGATCGCCTCGGCGGTGGGCTGCTTGCCGGTCAGGTAGCGTTCGGCCTTCTTCGCGCGCACCGGCGTCGGACCGGCGTTGGTCAGGGCGATGCCGGCGCTCGCCACCTCGCCGGCCGGCCCCAGGGTCAGCTGCACGGCGGCGGCGGCGGTGGCGAAGTCCCCCACCTTGCGCTCGAGCTTCTCGTAGGCGCCGCCGCTCCTGGGCGGCGGCTGCGGGATGCGGATCTCGGTCAGGATCTCGTCCGGTTCGAGAGCGGTCGCGAACAGGCCCTGAAAGAAGTCGTCGATCGGGATGACGCGGGTGCCCCGCGAGCCCGCGCCGGTCGCCACCACCTCGGCGCGCAGCGCCAGCATGGCGGCCGGATGGTCGTTGGCGGGGTCGCCGTGCGCCAGGTTGCCGCCCACCGTCGCCAGGTTGCGCACCAGCGGATCGGCGATCACCGCCGCGGTGTCCGCGAGCAGCGGGTAGCCGCGCTGGATCACCTCCGAGCGCTCGAGCTCCGACTCGCGGGTGCGGCCGCCGATCTTCAGCCGCCCGCCCTCCTCCTTGATGTATTCGAGGCCCGGGATGCGGCCGATGTCGATCAGGTGCCCGGCGCCGCCCAAGCGGAGCTTCATCAGCGGCAGCAGGCTCTGCCCGCCGGAGAGCACCTTGGCGTCGTCGCGGTGCTCCACGAGCAGCGCCAAGGCCTCGTCGAGCGTCCGTGGTGCGTGGTAGTCGAAAGCTGCGGGAATCATCGCTGTCTCCTTTCCGAGCGCGACTGACAAGGGTTCGACGGCGGGCCGCACCGCCGGGGCCGCCGCTTGAGCGCCGGGCGGCGAATCGGGAATGGCCGGGGGACGGGCATGGCGTTGGACGGCGGCCAGCTACCGGAAGGCCAGCCAGTAGACGATCAGGGCGACGACGACGACGCCGATCCAGAAGCCGGGGCGCCGCAGCGTGCGCACCACCGCGCGCCCCAGCGCCGCGCTGCCCAGGGCGCCGACGTCCAGCACGTTGTCCGCGGCGGCCGGAGGAGGCGGCGGCGCTGCCGCGGCGGTCCCATAAGCCGCGCCCCGGGCGGCGGCGGTCCCGGGCGCCGCGCCGCTTCCGGAGTCAGCGGCTCCCTGCCCGCCGCCGGCAGGCGAGGTGCTCGCGGACCCGGCGGGCACGGACGAGGCGGCCGCGGCGGCCGCGGGCGAGGCCAGAACCGGCGCCGCGGCACCACTTCCCGGCACCGGCGCGCCGCCCGCGCCGGCACCGGACGCGCCCTCGGCCGCGCCCCCGGCCGCCTCGCCGGCCCAGGCGCTCGCGGCCTGCCCAAGCGACCCATCGGCCCCGACCGCCCAGCCGGCCGCCGTCGTCACCCTCGCCGGCCCACTGCTCCCCGGTCCACCGCTCCCCGGTCCACCGCTCCCGGAACCACCGCTCCCGGAACCAGCGCTCCCAGCCTCACCGCCACTGGAGCCAGCGTTCCCGGCCTCACCGCTCCCAGCCGCACCGCTACCAGCCCCACCGCCCCCGGCGGCACCGCCCCCGGCGGCGCCACCCGCCGGCGCCGGCGCGGCCCCGGCCGCCGGAGCGGCCTCCGCCGGCGCTTCGAGCTGGCGGCGCATGGCCTCGGTGAACCGCTGGAACATCTGGTCGCTGACGTCCTGGATCATGCCGCGGCCGAACTGCGCCAGCACGCCGACCACGTTGACGTCCGATTCCACCGTCACCTCGGTTTCGCCGGGGGAGAGCTCGGCGACCCGGCTCTGCATGCGCATGTCGGCGCCCCCCTTGCCCCGGGTCTCCTGGCCCGCGGCGCTGAGCTGCGCCCGGCGCGCCGCTTCGTCCAGCTCCTCGAAGCGCAGCTTGCCGCGATAGGCGGCGGTCACCGGTCCGACCTTGACCGTCATCGTGCCGGTGAAGGTCCGGTCGTCCTCCTTGCCGGTGATCGCGGCACCCGGCAGGCAGCTCGCCACCCGGTAAGGATCGATCAGGAAGGCCCACACCGCGCCGGCAGGCGCCTTGACCACGAAGCTCTTGGCAATCGGGATTCCCATGGCCGCTCTCCGGTCACACAGCGATGCAGGGCAGAAGCCGCTCCAGCGATTCGAGGTTGTTCGCCGGCAGCAGCCGATCGACGTGGGGCAGCGCCGCCGCCATCGCCCGCGCGGTGGGCTCGTAGCGCCGGTCTCCCGCCAGCGGGTTGAGCCACAGCACCTGCCGCGCCCGCCCGTGGATGGCCCGCATCGCCGCCGCCAGCGGGCCGACGTCGCCGCGGTCCAGCCCGTCGCTGAGGATCAACACCACCGTCCGTGCATCCACCACCTCGTCGAGCCACTGGTCGGCGAACTCGGCCAGGCACTCGCCGATCCGGGTGCCGCCCGACCAGCCGGGCACGTCGTCGGCCAACCGGCGCAGCACCCGCCCGATGGCCTGGTCCTGGGTGGAACGCGCCCTCGCCGCTCGGAGCCAGGGCGTCAGCCGCACCAGCGCCGTGTTGAACGCGAACAGCTCGCTGCGGCGGGCCACCCGCCGCAAGGCCAGCACGAAGCCGAGCAGGAAGCGGGTGTACGGATCCATCGAGCCGCTGGTGTCGCACAGCACCACCAACCGCGGCCGCTCGATCGCCCGCCGCCGCCGGGCAAGGGTCAGGAGCTCGCCGCCGCGCGGCACCGCCAGCCGGAAGCTGCGCCGCAGGTCGGCCTCGCCGCGAGCGGCGCCCGGGGGAGCCGGCACCCGCCGCCGGCTGGGGCGGGTGGCGAGACGCCGCGCCAGCTGGTCCATCAGGCGCTCCATCGCCGCCAGATCGGCCGCCGAGCAGTCCGCGAAGTCCTTGCGGCGCAGCCGCGCCTCGGGGCTGTAGCCCGGCTCCTCGCCCGCCGGCGCCTCGCGCTCGGGCGCGTCCGCCGGCGGCTCGCGCTCCGGCCCGGGGAGCGGCAGGCCGGCGCTCCCGGACGGCGGCGGCTGGAGCCAGGGTGGCGGCCGGAGCCTGGGCGGCGGCCGGAGCCGGCCCGGGTTCTCGCGGCGCGGCGCGGCGGGCCTCTCGGCCGCCGCCGGCCCGATCGGCGCCCAGGCGCCGAACCACTCGGCGAACAGCTCCGCGAACGCCGCCGCGTCGCGCGGCCGGATCTTGAGCGCCGCCCGCAGCGCGCGCCGCACCTCGTCGCGATCGCCGAGATCGACCAGCGACAGCGCCTCGAGGCCGTCCGCCTCGTCGCCGATTCCCACCGCCACGCCGCGGCGCCGCAGCGCGCCGCCGAACCGCGCGAGATGGATCACCAGGCCGCTGCCGGCGGCCCGCGCGGCCGGCGCAACCGGTCCGGCCCCGGCCGCCGGCCGGATCAAGGCCCCACCTCCGCCGCGGCCAGCACCGCCGCCAGCTCGCCGCCCCCCAGCTCGAGCAGGTCGTGATGGTCCTTGACCACGCAGCCGAGGGTCTGCTCGACCGTCTCGAGGTCGAGACGGTCGCGGTCCAGCCGCAACAGCGCCTGCGCCCAATCGATGGTCTCCGAGACCCCCGGCGCCTTGCTCAGCCGCCGTCGCCGCAGGACCTGCATGAAGCGGGCGATCTCGCCGGCCAGGCGCGGGCCGGCCTGCGGCACGCGGGCGTGCAGGATGCGCACCTCTTTTTCGAGCGTCGGGTGCTCGATGTAGAGGTAGAGGCAGCGACGCCGCAGCGCGTCGCCGATCTCGCGGCTGCGGTTGGAGGTGAGCACCACGTAAGGGACGTGCTCGGCGCGCACCGTGCCCAGCTCGGGGATCGTCACCTGGAAATCGGACAGCACTTCGAGCAGGAAGGCCTCGAAGCCGTCGTCGGCGCGGTCCACCTCGTCGATCAGCAGCACCGGCGGCCCCTCGCTGCGGGTGATGGCGCGCAGCAGCGGCCGCTCCAGCAGGTAGGCGCGGCCGAAGATCAGCTCCTCGATCTCGCCCGCGCTCCTGCCCTCCTGCTCGGCCAGGCGCAGGCGCAGCATCTGGCGCTGGTAGTTCCACTCGTAGAGCGCGGTGGCCACGTCCAGGCCCTCGTAGCACTGCAAGCGGATGAGCTCGGTGTCGAGCAGCCGCGCCAGCACCTTGGCGATCTCGGTCTTGCCGACGCCGGCATCGCCCTCGATCAGCAGCGGCCGGCGCATCTCCGTGGCCAGGAAGACCGCGGTGGCGACGCCGGCCTCGGCGATGTAGCCCTGCCGCTCCATCGCCTGCTGCAGGCTGGCGATCTCCGGCCTCAAGCGATCCTCTCCGAGTAGCGCTCGGGCGCCGCCAGGAAGCGCTCGCGGCAGCCGCCGCAGCAGAAATACCAGGTGCGGCCCAAGGCCTCGGCCATGTGCCGGGCGCCGGCGATCTCGACGCTCATGCCGCAGACCGGATCGATGGCCAGCGCGGTGTCTTCAGGGGTTTCCGGGGTTTCCGGGGTTCCCGGGGTTCCCGGGGTTCCCGGGGTTCCCAGGGTTCCCGGGGCTTCAGGGGTCTCCGGGGTTCCCGAGGTTCCGGCAGTTCCGGCGGTTCCGACAGTTCCGGCGGTTCCGGACGTGCCGGCGGTTCCGGACGTGCCGGCGGCGCCGCCCCCGCCGGCCGCGGCGCCAGCCCTTGTCGTCGCGGTCGCGCCGGCAACGCCGGCCGTCAGGGCGGCGCGCCGCCGCGACACGATCTCCGCCAGCACGCTCACCGCGATCTCCTCCGGCGCCTGCGCCCCGATCGGCACCCCGGCCGGGCTGCGGATCGAATCCAGCGCCGCCGCCGTCACTCCCTGTGCCAGCAGGCTGACGCGCAGCTGCGCGAAGCGCCTGGCGCTCGCCACCACGCCCAGGTAGGCCGGCCGCGCCGACAGGGCTGCCCGGATCGCCGCCTCGTCGCTTTCCCCCATCGTCGCCACCACCGCGAAGCAGGAGCCCTTCGCGGCCTCGGCGGCACCCTCGGGCGCCGGCATCGCGGTCAGCACCCGGTCGGCATCGGGGAACATCGCCGGCTCGGCGTCCGCGTCCACCACGTGGACGGTGTAGCCCATCGCCTTGCCGAGCTGCGCCAGCGCCCGGGCGATCGGCGAGACCCCGAAGATCAGCAGCCGTGCCGCCGGTACGATGGGATCGAGATAGATCTCCACGCTCCCTCCGCTATGGCAGGTCATGGGAAAGACCACCACCCCCGGCCGCCGCTCCACCTCGGGGTCCGGCGCCAGCGCCAGCAGCCGCGGCATGCCGTCGGCGAGCGCCCGCCGCGCCTCCCGCACCACCGTCGGCTGCGTGCAGCTGCCGCCCAGCCAGCCATGGAACTCGCCCGCCGCGGTGATCAGCGCCATGTCGCCGGCCTGCGCCGAGCTGGCCGGCTGGCGGCGGACCACCACCGCGAGCACGAAGGGCTCGTCTCTCCCCGCCAGATCCGACGCCATCCGCAGCAGCTCGGAATGCATGTGAGGTCGTCCGTCTCCTGTCCCGCGCACCCGTCGCGCCTGCGCCCGGCGGTGCCTGCCGGCGTTCTCCGGTGTCTCCGGTGTCGCCGGTGTCGCCGGTATCGGCGGTATCGGCGGTATCGGCGGTGTCGGCGGCTGGCCGCTCAGCCGCCGCGCAGCCGCGCGTAATCCTCCGGCACGTCGAGGTCGGCGAGCGCCGCCGCCGGCCAGCCCAGCACCTGGGCCTCGCCGCGGTGGCGCTTGACCACCTGGCGGCCGCAGCCGCCGCCGCTCATCGCCAGCAGCTCGGCAAAGAGGCTGCGATCGTACAGCATCGGCGGCGCATGGACCCCCTCGTAGTCCGAGATCACCAGCGGCGCACCGGTGGCGCGGTAGCGCGCGGCCAGCGCGGCGATCATCTCGGCGGTGACCATGGGCATGTCGGCCAGCACCACCATCGCCGCCGCCACGCCGGGCGGCAGGGCGGCCACCCCGGCCTTGAGCGAGGAGGTGATCCCCTGGTCGTAGTCGGGGTTGATCACCACCTGACAGTCGATGCCGGCGAGCTCCTCCCGCGCCGTCTCGGCCTGGTGCCCGAGCACCACCAGCAGCGGCGCCAGACCGCCGGCCCGCGCCCGGCGCACCGCGCCACGCAGCACGCTCTCGCCGCCGAGCTCGAACAGCATCTTGTTGCAGCCCATGCGGCTCGAGGTGCCGGCGGCGAGCAGGATGCCGGCGATTTTGGAGAGGGGAGGGGAGGGGGAGGGGGCGGCGGCGCCTGCCGCCGCCTCGCCCGACGCGGCCACCACGCCCGACGCGGCCACCACGCCCGACGCGGCCACCACGCCCGGCGCGACTGCAACGCCCGGCACGGCTCCGACGCCCGGCGCGGCTCCGACGCCCGGCGCGGCCGAAGCCCCGGCGTCGCTCGCGATCGGTGGTGCGCCGCGCTCAGCCGGCATGGATGGCCTCCCGGCGGGTCGACAGGTGGCGCGGCTCGCGCCCCGCGGTGAATGCGAGCAGCTCGGCGACGATGCTGATCGCCACCTGCCACGGCCCGTCGGCGCCGAGGTCGAGACCCACCGGGCCGAACACCCGCTCAGGCTCGCCGTCCTCGCCGCCGGCCGCTCGGTCCGCGCCGGGACGCCCCCCGGCCGCGGCGTCGAGGTCGCGCAGGATGCCCTCGGTGCGCGCCCGCGGCCCCAGCAGGCCGACGTAGGGCAGCCCCGCCGCCAGCAGCCGGCGCACCCATTCCCGGTCATGCGTCAGCGAGTGCGTCTTCACCACCGCCAGCGACCGCGCCGCGGGGGGGAGCAGCAGCTCTGGATCGTCGGGCCGCGCCACCACCCGGCGCGCCGCCCGCGGGAACCACTCGGCCGCCAGCAGCGCCGGGCGGTGGTCGATCAGCGTGACGCGGAAGCCGACGTCGGCGGCGTAGGCGACCAGCGCCCGGGCGTCGTCGCCGGCGCCGCAGACCAGCAGGTGAGGCGGCGGCGGCAGCACCTCGACGAACACCCTCGGCCCGCCGAAGGCATGCACTCCCGAGCGCCCGGCGACGCCGCCGGCCAGCAGGGCGCGGGCGCACGCCGCCACCTGGCTGTCCAGCTCCGGCGACCCCAGCGAGCCGTAAACCCCGGCCACCCGCGTCCCCGGCGACCCCAGCGAGCTGTGGACCCCGGCCATCCGCGTCCCCGGCGACCCCAGCGAGCCGTGGAGCCCGGCCATCCGCGTCCCCGGCGAGCCCAGCGAGCCGTGGACCCCGGCCATCCGCGTCCCCGGCGATCCGGCGACCCGCGTCCCCGCCTCCCCGGTCCCCCGCGGCACCGCGGCATCGCCGCCCCGCGTCTCCCAGCTCTCGCGGCAGTCGATCGCCAAGACCGCACCGACCGCGATGCCTGCCGAGGTTGCCGGGGTTACCTGGTTTACCGGGGTTGCCGAGGTTGCCGCATTTGCCGGGGTTACCGGACCAGCCGGGGTTACCGGACTTGCCGGGTTTGCCGAGGTTGCCGGATTTGCCGAGATTGCCGGGTTTGCCGGACTTGCCGGATTTGCCGAGTTTGCCGGGGTTGCCGGGGTTGCCGGGTTTGCCGGATTTGCCGAGATTGCCGGGTTTGCCGGGCTTGCCTGGTTTACCGGGGTTACCGGGTTTGCCGGGCCTCCCGGCGCCGCCGCATCCACCGCCCGGGGCTCGCCCTCCACCACCGTGGCGAGCGCCACCGCCCCGTCGCCGGCGAAGAGCTCCCGCAGCGTTGCCGCGAGCGCCGCCAGCGGCCCCTCCGTCGCCGGCTGCACCAGGATCTCCACCAGCCCGTTGCAGCCCAGCCCGAGCCCCCAAACCACGCCGTCGTCGCCGGTGTCGTAGTGGCGCAGCGACGGCTCGCCGCTCTCGACCACCGCCTTCGCCACCTCGCGCACGTCGGCCTCCAGGCAGCCGCCGCTGACGCTGCCCAGGGTGCCGCCCGCATCCTCGATCAGCAGCTTGGCACCCGGCCGCCGGTAGGCCGAGCCGACGATGTCCACCACCGTGGCCAGCGCCGCCCGCCGCCCCGCCGCCTGCAACTCGGCCAGCCGGGCCAGGATCTCAGCGGTCTCTTTCCAATGGTTCATGCCCCGCCGCCCCCGGCTGCCAAAAATACCTCTCCGCCGCCCCGGATTCAAGGGCCTGCGGCGGCCCGGCCGGCCCGCTGCATCGCGCGCGCCGCCGCGGCAGCCGCGGTGGCCGCGGCGGTGCCGCCGCGCCGCACGCGCGAGCACGCCGCGCCGCACGCGTGCGCACGCTGCGCCGCGCTACCGATCGCTCCGTCGGCAGCCGGCGAGAATCGATCATTACGCCGATACGCAATGTGTGTCATAAGCGTAATTCGAGATAGAGATGAGTGTATGAACGTATTGGAAATTGCATGTTGCGCCGTGTTATAGATCGATCATGTCAATGGCTCGCCGATGGCTCGCCGCACCGGCGGCAGCACCGCCGGTGCGCGGCCCGCCGGCCGGCGGCGCGCGGCTGCCAGCCACCGCAGATCGACGGCACGCAACGATCCACTCGCAATAGCAATAGGAGTCTCGATGAAAACCAAGCAAGCATTTTTGGCATCACTGGCGCTGCTGATCATTCCCACCGCCGCGATGGCGATCCCGCCGTCGTCCATAGGCTACGCCTACGCTCAGATCTACCAGGCCAACACCACCGTCACGCTGGTCAACGTGACCCTCGACGTCGAGAGCGGCAGCCTCTTGACCGCCATCAAGTGCGTTTTCCCGAGCGATGCCGGCAGCACCAAGGTCAAGGTGGAGATCACCTCCAACCCGGGGGAGTTCGAGAAGGACTTTTCCTTCACCGCCGACTCCACCTTCTTCGAGCGCGAGTCGAATGGCGCCGGGCGTTTCACCAGCGCCTGGATCCCGGTCAACGTCGGCTTCAACCAAGGCCTGCTGGTGCAGCTCAACAACACCGGCCTGGGCACCGCCACGATCAACTGCTGGGCGGCGTACACGGTCGGTCACGAGCTCGAGTGAGTCCCGCGAGTCCGCGGACCAACCTGCACCCGCGCCGTCTTGGTTCAACGCCGCCAAACCCTTTACTTCGACGAAAGGACTCACCATGAAAATCAAGTACCTCCTGCCGACCTGCGCCCTCTGCCTGCTGCTGCCGTCGCTGGCCGCCGCCAGCACCGTGGAATACAGCTACGCACAGATCTTCAGCGCCAACAGCACCGTCGACCTGGTGCCTTCGACCTCCGGCAGCGGCTTCCTGAACGGCGTGAAGTGCATCTTCCCGAGCACCGACGGTGGCTCCGAGGTCAAGCTCACGTTCACCGTCGATGGCACGGCTTCCTCGTTCACCATCGACCCCACCTACCTCGAACGCGAAGCGAGCGGCGCCGGCCAATACCTCACGGGCTGGATCCCCCTGCTCAACAGCTTCAGCGGCAGCATCCATGTCACGCTCAACAATACGGGCCTGGGCACGGCAACCATCAATTGCTGGGCCTCCTGGATGCTCAACTAGCCGCGCACCAAGGCGCTCCGGCCGGCGGCGCCGCCCGATCCCGGCGCGAGGCAGGCAGGGCGGCGCTCCCGCCGGCCAGCCCGGAGCGGCCGCCGCACGCTCCGGCTGCCGGCCCGCTCCAGCTGCCGGCCCGCCGCGGCTGCCGGCCCGCCGGCAGGTCCTCCGAGCAGGGTCCGGCGCGCCGCGCGGACGGTCGGCGACCAACCAGAGAGCTGATCGTAATATCTGCACTTTCGAATAGGGTTCCGGGCGCCGCCCTCCCCCGCGGCTGCCCATCCGCGAGGCGGGCGGCAGCACCAGGATCTGTGCTAAACTTTGTCGCGATTCCCATGAACCCAGCGCAGTGGGACTATGGGGTGCCGCGAGTACGCGCTGCTTCGGCGTTTCGAGCTTTTGCGGGTCCGAAAAGGTTTCCGCCGGGCCCCGGAGGGATGCAATGCACTTGTCCCAGGATCGTCCAACTCCCACTCGGACTCGGCGGCGCCGCTGGCCGCGGCTGCTGGCCTGCCTGCTGCTCATCGGCGGCCAATCGCTGCTCGTCGGCGGCCGCGCCCGCGCCGCGAGCACCGGCACCGCCTCGCTGCTGACGCCCCAGGGCTCCGGCGCGGTGAGCGAGGACGGCGACTACATCAGCTCGAACAACCCCACGGCGCCGGCGACGCCGCTCGACACGATCTACCGTTACTTCATCGAAGTGCCGTCGGGCCTGGCGCGCCTGCGCATCCAGATCTTCGACGCCGACGTCGGTGGCGGCGGCGCCGCCGAGGGCACCGCGCAGCGTGACCGCACCCGCGGCACCGGCACCAACCCGTACACCACCTCGGTGAAGTACACGCTGATCAATCCGGCCGGCACCACGGTCGCCACCCAGACCTGTGCGGCCAACGCCAACGCCGGCTTCTGCCTCGACGACACCTGGTCCAGCATCCTGGATACCACCACGACGCCGATCGCCAACGGCCACTGGGAGCTGGACGTCGACCAGAGCTCGGCCCAGACGACCGGCATCGACATCAATGCCTTCGGCATCCGGGCGGACGACGGCGACGCGACCTCCGGCGGCACCGAGATCCCGGTCTACTACTCGGCGCAGAACCAGATCGGCCAGAATCCGCCGGCCACCGGCAGCGGCACCAAGACCTACACCTTCTATCCGTACATCACCTCCGGCTGCTCGTTCACCGAGAACGACTTCGACTACGACAACGGCACCGGCACGGCCGGCCAGAACGTCGGCTCGATCGGTTTCACCAGCCGCACCGGCAGCTTCACCGACAACTTCGCCGCCGCCGCGCTCTCCGCCAACAACGTCTGGAAGAGCAACAGCGTCACCGGCTATACCTCGGCCTCCGACTCCGTCGACTACGGCATCTGGACGATGGTGGCGGCGATCAGCAATTACAACAACCCCGCCACCAACCCCACTCTCAACGGCAACTACGCCAACATCTATATCGCCAACTCCAGCTCCGCCGGCGGCGCTCCCGCCAACAACAGCCCCACCGCCAACACCTTCCGCGTCTACTTCGCGACCGACGGCGGCACGGCGCCGGTCAAACCCTACATGGAGCAGGAGACGCGGTACGTATTTTTGGCCGGCGCCGGCGGCCCCAACCCGCCCGCGGTCGGGTCCACCACCATCAACCAGGTCACCGTCCAGGTCGTCAATCCCACGGCCGAAGCGATCACCTTCTCGGCGACCAACCTGGTCACCGTCAACGTGCCCGGAGCCGGCGTGACCTATGGCGGCAACGCCGCCGTGACCCAGGGCACCATCACCGCCCAGCCGGCGGTCAACGGCACCGGCAATATCACCTGGAACCCGGGCACGGTGGCAGCCGGCGCCACCGCCCTGCTGACCTACCAGGTCAAGATCACTCCGACCACCGCCGGCCAGAACCTGCCGGTGGTCGGCACCGTCGCCTCGGGTAACGGCACCAAGGGAGTCTGGGTCGACGAGACCGGCAACACCACCCAGACCCGCGCCACCCTGACCTTCGGCCCGCTCTGCGAGTTGAGCGCGACGGTGGGCACCATCAGCGCCGCCGAGGTGGTGAACCTGCATGCCACGGCCGCCAGCCGCGGCGTCGTCGTGGAGTGGAAGACGGTGGCCGAGATCGCCGCCGCCGGCTTCGACCTCTATCGCGAAGATCCGGCGACGAAGACCTGGAACAAGGTGAACCGCGCCATGGTGCCGGCCGTCCCCGGCGCGCCGCAGGGGGGCTACTACCGGGTGATCGACGAAGATGCTCCCGCGGCTCCCGGAACCGCGCTGCACTACGCGGTGGTCGAGACCGAGACCACCGGCGGCACCCGCAGCTATCCCTCCCTGGTCGTCGTCCAGGCCGCCGGCGCCGAGCCGGCCGGCGGCGACGGCGGCGCCGCGGCGGGCTCCGCGAGCCTCGACGGCAGCACCGTGCCGTCCCCCCGTCGCGATCCGCTCTGGGCGCAGCGCCTTGCCGCGACGGCGCCGCGGTCGGACCACTCGGCCCCAGGCGAGACGGTCGCCGGCGGCTCGGCCGGTTCGACCGGCGGCCTCGAGATCGGCGTGCGCGCCGACGGCCTCTACCGCATCGCCCCGTCGGTGCTGGCGCCGTTGCTCGGCACGGACAAGCCGAAGGGCAGCACGCTCGCCCTCACCAACCAGGGCCAGCCGGTGGCTTTCACCGTCGATGCCGCCGGCGGGCTGCTGTTCTACGGCCAGGCGAGCACCAGCATCTACTCCCTCGACAACGTCTACTGGCTGAACAAGGGCCACGGCACCGTCATGAGCGTGGTTCCCGGGGGCAACCCCGCCACCACCGGCAGCCCGTCGGCCGCCTTCGCCAGCTCGGTCCAATCCGAGCAGGAGAGCTTCGCGGCCACCACCGTGCCGGCCGATCCCGATTCCGACTACTGGTACTGGGACTTCCTGATCGCCGGCGACCCGACCAACGGCGCCAAGAGCTACACCGTCGCGTCGCCCAACGCCGCGGGCGGCGCCGGCAGCCTGACCGTTCACCTGGCGGGGGCCCTCACCGCCCAGAACCACGTCCAGGTCACCTTGAACGGCACGGCGGTGGGCGAGACCACCTGGTCCGGCGCCGTGCCGCAGGTCGCCACCTTCCCGGTCTCCGGTTTCAACGCCGGCGGCGCCAACACGGTCGGCCTCACCGCCGTGCTGGATCCGGGCGTCAGCTCGAGCATCGTCTATCTGCAGAGCTTCGACGCCGCCTACCCGCGTTTCTTCACCGCCACCGGCGACGCCCTCGCCTTTACCGGCTCCGGCGCCGCGCCGGTCACCGTGTCCGGCTTCTCGGGCCCCGCCGTAACGGTCCTCGACGTCGCCAACCCGCGCCTGCCCGCACTGGTCAAGGACGCCCGCACCGACACCGTCGGCAGCGTCTCGCGGGTGACGCTGCAACCGCTGAACGCGGCGACGCCCTATTTCGCGGCCGGCCCCACCGCCGTGCAGTCGCCGGCGTGGATCAAGCCGGCTTCCGGGGTCCTCCTGACCCAGCAGCCGGGCGGCGCGAACTACCTGGTGCTGACCACCAGCGACCTCATTCCGGCTGCCACCTCGCTGGCCGCCCTCCGCTCCGCCCAGGGCCTGCGCACCGCCGTCGTCGACGTCGCCGACGTGATGACCGCCTTCAACTTCGGCCTCTCCAGCCCGCATGCCATCCAGGCCTTCCTCCAGTTTGTGCGCGCTCACTGGAACCCGGTGCCGCGCTACGTGCTGCTGGCGGGCGCCGGCAATTTCGATTACCGCAACTTCACCGGCTTTGGCGGCAACCTGGTGCCGCCCTTGATGGAGAGCACCGCCGACGGGCTGTTCGCCAGCGACAACCACCTCGCGGACGTCGACGGCGACGGCGTGCCCGACTTCGCCATCGGCCGGCTGCCGGTGGTCAGCGCCGCCGAGCTGCAGGCGTATGTCGCCAAGGTCGCGGCTTATGAAGCGACCGCCGGCAGCAGCTGGATCGCCCAGGCCCTGATGCTGGCCGACGAGCCGGGACCCAACGACGGCGTCACCGACTTCGCCGGCGACAGCGTCGCCCTCGCCGCCTCCCTGCCGGCGGGTTATGCGCCGCAGCAGATCGTGGTGACGTCGGCAGGCATCGCCGGCGAGCGCGCGGCGCTGTTCAGCGGCCTCGCCGGCGGCGCCGGCCTGGTGAGCTACCTTGGCCACGCCGGCCTCGACCAGCTGTCGCCCGCGGGCCTGCTGACCGCGAGCGACGTGCCCTCGATGTCCAACGGGCCGCGCCTGCCGCTGATGTCGGCCCTGACCTGCGACGTCAACCGTTTCGACGTGCCCGGATTCACGCCGCTCGGTGCGCTGCTGGCCATCCAGCCGGGCGGCGGCGCGATCGCGGTGTGGAGCTCCTCGGGCCTGTCGCTGCACGCCGAGGGCAAGGCGCTGGGGCAGATGTTCACCTACGCGCTGGCCAACCCGGCCAACCTGCGCTTCGGCGACGCGGTGCAGGAGGCGCTGCAGCGCTATGCGGCGATTCCCGGGTTGAGCGAGACGCTCGACCTGTATACGGTCCTGGGCGACCCCGCGATCCTGATGAAACCGGTGGTGCAGGCCGGCGGGCCAGGGACGTCGACGAACCAGCAGGAGTAGCGCCCGCATCCGGGACTGGCCGCCGCCGGCAGCGAGCAGCCGGCGCGGCCGGTTGCCGCGGCTGAGGTTTTTTCGCTGCCGCGCGTCGGGATCTCGCTCGCTTGCGCTCGCTCCACGCCGCCGCTTCTCATGCGGCGGACTTTGCCTCAGGGCGGCAGGTGGATCCAGGGGGATTCGGGATCCACCCACAGGTCTCCCAGGCGGCGGTAACCTCGCGAGCGCAGCATCGGTACCACCTCCTTGCCGCCCCAGATCTGCAAGACGGCATCCGGATGGCGCTCGTCCAGCAGGTAGGGATAGTCCCACTTCACGTGACCGGGGACGAAATCGTCGAAGGTGTCCCTGTCGAGCGGGCGGGCCGGCTTGCCGTGCGCGATGTGGCGGTCGTTGTAGCCCAGGGTGTCGACCATCCGGAAGTCGCTGAAGTAGGCCGGGGTCCCGGCCCAGACCACGGCGACCGACGCGGCGGGCTCGGCGATCCGCTGTAGCCGCCGCACCAGGCCCAGGAGCCCCGCGTACTTGGCGGCGCGGGTCGGGCGGCTCACCAGGGTATAGGTCTTCCAGCTCTCTCCCTGGTCGTCGTGCTGCCACAGGCCGTTGGCCGCCACCAGCGCGCCCGCGGTCGCCGCCAGCAGCGCGTAGCGCAGCACCATCGGCTCGCGCCGCGCGCCGCCTCGCCGCCCGCCGGCTTGCCGCGGGACCGCCGCCGCCGCCGGCGGAGATCCGGACCGCCGCCGCTGGCGGCGTTTGACCGCCGACAGCACCTGGTTGGCGAGCGCGTTGAACAGCACGAAGACCTGCGGCATCGCGAAGGCCACGAAGCGGTTGGCGTGGACGTCTCCTTCCCAGGCGTCGCCGCCGACGTAGACGCTGTAGGCGCAGCAGGTCAGGAAGACCATCGCCGGCAGCGCCAGCCGGCTGCCCCACTCGCGATCGCGGCGCGAGCCGATGCCCGGGATCGCCAGCGGCGCCACGCCGACGCCCACCACCAGCAGCAGCGGCCAGTGCGCCGACAGGGTGTCGAGCAGAGCGCTGCCGCCGCGCAGCAGGCGCACCGCCAGCGGGATGCCGGCCAGCTTGAGGTAGTAGGTGTTGGGCAGCAGGTCGTGGAAGTAGGTCCAGCGGAACAGCAGGTAGCCGGCCACCGCCGCCGCCAGGACCGCCATCCCGAGCAGCCAGCTCGACGGCGGCAGCAGCCCTCGCGGTATCCTCGGGAGTCGCCGGGGCGGACCGGCCGCCCGCGGCTCGCCGTCCGGGCGACGGACCCGCCGCCAGCCGCCGTGAGCGATCAGCCAGGCCTGCACCGCGATCACCACCAGCGCCATGTCCATGCGCAGCAGCACCGCCAGCGTGCCCAGGCCGAGGAGCGCCAGGTGGCGGTCCTGGCGGCCGCGCACGATGTCGAGCGCCAGCAGCACCGAAGCGGTGGTGAGCACCGCCTGCAGGCCGGTCTCCATGCCCACCAGCGACCAGTAGTCGAGCGGGAAATAGAACGCCGTCAGCAGGCACGCCGGCACCCAATGGCGCGCTCCCGGGCGGGTGAAGTGGCGCGCCACCAGGCGCCGCACCAGCGCCAGGTGCAGCAGCAACAGCACCAGCGAGCCGATTTGCACCACCAGGCTGCGGCGGTCGAGCGGCAGCGGCAGCAGGTTCACCGGCACCATCAGCGCCGTCCACAGCGGGTGCGTGAACCCCTCGACCGGAGCCCCCTGGCGCGCCCAGTTGAGGCCGTAGCCCGCGACCAGGTTGCGCGCGTAGGTCATCGAGATCATGGCGTCGTCGAACAGGCAGAACACCCGCCGCCCGTCGATGACGAAGGAAGTCCTGAAGATGAAGCAGCCGCCCCACGCCGCGAGAGCGGCCAGCAGCGCCAGCCAGGCCGCGCGCTGCCGCCCCCGCCCGCCCACCCGGGCGGCGCGCCAGGCACCATCGTCCGCGATCATGCGGCGATCATAGACCGCCGCCGGCCGCCTCCCACCGCCAGTCGCGGACCTCGGGCATGTCCTCGCCGTAGGTGGCGATGTAGCGCCGGTGATCCACCAGCCGGTCCTGCACCTCCTGCTTGAGGTAGGCCCCCGTGGCGCCGAGCTGCGGCAGCCGGTCCACCACGTCCTGCGCCAGATGGTAGCGGTCGAGGTCGTTGAGCACCGTCATGTCGAACGGCGTGGTGATCGTCCCCTCTTCCTTGTAGCCGCGCACGTGCAGGTTGGCGTGATTGGTCCGGCGATAGGTCAGCCGGTGGATCAGCCACGGATAGCCGTGATAGGCAAAGATCACCGGCCGGTCGCTGGTGAACAGCGCGTCGAAGTCCCGATCGTCGAGCCCGTGCGGGTGCTCGCTCGCCGGTTGCAGCTTCATCAGGTCGACGACGTTCACCACCCGCACCTTGAGCTCCGGCAGCCACCGGCGCAGCAGCGACACCGCCGCCAGCGTCTCGAGCGTCGGCACGTCGCCGGCGCAGGCCATCACCACGTCCGGCTGTGCGCCGGCGTCGTTGCTGGCCCACTCCCAGATGCCGATGCCTTCGGCGCAATGGCGGGCGGCCGCGTCCATGCTCAGCCATTGCGGCGCCGGATGCTTGCCCGCCACCACCACGTTGACGTAGTGGCGGCTGCGCAGGCAGTGATCCATCACCGACAGCAGGCAGTTGGCGTCCGGCGGCAGATAGACGCGCACGATCTCCGCCTTCTTGTTGGCCACGTGATCGATGAATCCCGGGTCCTGGTGAGTGAAGCCGTTGTGGTCCTGCCGCCAGACGTGCGACGCCAGCAGGTAGTTGAGCGAGGCGATCGGCCGCCGCCACGCCAGCCGCCGCGTCACCTTCAGCCACTTGGCGTGCTGGTTGAACATCGAATCGACGATGTGGATGAACGCCTCGTAGCTGTTGAGCAGGCCGTGGCGGCCGGTCAGCAGGTAGCCCTCGAGCCAGCCCTGGCACTGGTGCTCGCTCAGCACCTCCATCACCCGGCCTTCGCGCGCCAGGTGCTCGTCGGTCGGCAGCACCGGCGCCTCCCACTGTCGCTCGGTCGCCTCGAACAGCGCGGTGAGGCGATTGGACGCGGTCTCGTCCGGCCCGAAGACCCGGAAGTTGCGCTGCTCCTGGTTGCGCCGCACCACGTCGCGCAGGAACCGACCCAGCACCTCGGTGTCCGCCGCGTCGACCGCGCCGGGCGCCGTCACCGCCACCCCGTAGTCCCGGAAGTCGGGCAGCCGCAGGTCGCGCAGCAGCAGGCCGCCGTTGGCATGCGGGTTGGCGCCCATGCGCCGCTCGCCGCGCGGCGCCAGCTCGGCGAGCTCCGGCCGCAGCCGCCCCGCCTCGTCGAACAGCTCCGCCGGCCGGTAGCTGGCGAGCCAGGCCGCGAGCTGCGCCAGGTGCTCGGGGTTGCCCCTGGGATCGGCCAGCGGCACCTGGTGCGCGCGGCAGGTGCCCTCCACCGGCAGGCCGTCCACCACCTTCGGCCCGGTCCAGCCCTTGGGCGTCGCCAGCACCAGCATCGGCCAGCGCGGCCGCTCCGTCTCTCCCCCCTCCCGGGCTGCGGCCTGGATCTGCCGGATGGCGTCCAGCGCCTCGTCGAGCGCCGCCGCCATCTCCCGGTGCATCGCCTCCGGCTCGCTGCCCTCGACGAAGCGCGGCGTCCAGCCGCAGCCGCGCAGCAGCTGGTCGAGCTCCTCGCGGCTGATCCTGGCCAGCACCGCCGGGTTGGCGATCTTGTAGCCGTTGAGGTGCAGGATCGGCAGCACCGCGCCGTCGGTAGCCGGGTCGAGGAACTTGTTGGAGTGCCAGGCGGTGGCCAGCGGCCCGGTCTCGGCCTCGCCGTCGCCGATCACGCAGGCGACGACCAGCTCCGGGTTGTCGAAGGCCGCGCCGAAGGCATGGCTCAGCGAGTAGCCCAGCTCGCCGCCCTCGTGGATCGACCCCGGCGTCTCCGGCGCCGCGTGGCTGGGGATGCCGCCGGGGAAGGAGAACTGCTTGAACAGCTGCCGCAGGCCCGCCTCGTCGCGGCCGACCGCCGGATAGATCTCGCTGTAGGTGCCTTCGAGATAGGTGTTGGCCACCACCGCGGGCCCGCCGTGCCCCGGCCCGCAGATATAGATCATGTCGAGGTCGCGTTCCCGGATGGCCCGGTTCAGGTGCACGTAGATGAAGTTCTGTCCGGGGGTCGTGCCCCAGTGCCCCAGCAGCCGCGGCTTGACGTGCTCGGGCCGCAGCGGCTCGCGCAGCAGCGGGTTGTCGTAGAGATAGATCTGCCCCACCGCCAGGTAATTCGCCGCCCGCCAGTAGGCATCCATCCGCCGCAGCGTCTCCGGCGCCGGGCCGGCGGTTCCGCCCGCCGGGCCGGCGCTTGCGACCGGCGAGCTGGTGCTGCCGGCCGCCGGGCCGGCCGCGGCGCCGCCGCGCTCGCCTGCGGGCGGTCCGGTCTCGTTCCTCGTCTCAGCCATGCCACCCACCTCCTCGAAGCCGCGCGGCGGCCGGCGGCCGCTGGCGCCCGGCCCGGCGGCGGTGCCTGCCCGGCGGACCCGGCGGCTCGTGGCCTTGCAGGATACTGCACCGCCGTGACTCTGGCGGCGCCGCCGCGCGGCGGCAAGGTGACGCCCGTGGCGGCCCGCGTGCCGGCCGGCTGTGCGAGCCCGGCCTCGAACAACGGGAAACGTGCCAACGGGAAACGTGCCTCCTCGGTTCTGGCGTTACAGGCCGGAGCGTGCCGCCACCGGGGCGACCGCGACCACTGAGGGAGCCGCGGGCGCCAGCCGGCTGGCCAGCAGCTCTTCGAGGTCCTCCTCGGTGGCGCCGCCGATCGAGCGCGATACCAGCTCGCCGCCGGCGAAGACGAGGACGGTGGGCAGGGACTGGACGTCGTAGCGGCGGGCCACCCGCGAGCTCCAATCGACGTTGACGCGCACCACGCGGGCGCGGCCGCCGAGCTTCGCCGCCAGCTCGGCGAGCGGCGCCTCGAGGTCGCGGCAGACGATGCACCAGGGCGCCCAGAAGGCCACCACCACCGGCACGTCCGAGTGCAGCACCGTGCGCTCGAAGGAAAAGGCCGAAGCGTTGAGCACCTTGGCGGCGGCGGCCGCGGCGGGCGCCTGCCGCTTGACGTCTGCGGCATTGGCCGGCAAGGCGGCGGCGCCGAGAGCAAGCGCCAGCAGCAGCGCCGGAGCGACCACCGCGCGGCGGCGCCGATCCCGGCTCCGCGGTGCGCCGGCGGACCGCTTCACCGGCGCCGATATCAAATTGATATTGCCATTTTCGTTCCGCGGTCCACGTTGTGATCGATCGCTCATTGCGCTCTCCTCTTGCGAGGATTTCAGCGTAGCGACCGCGGCGCGGCGGCCATATCGGCGCACCCGACGACTTCCCTTTGGCCAACTGCTGATCTTTCTGTAGGACGCCGCCCGACAGCTGGCGACAACGTGTCGACGCGTAGGAGCGGCACCGACAAGGCGGTGCGGAAGCGCTGACGGCGGATCGAGGAATCCGCCGATGGCACGGGCGATCTCGGTTGTTGGAATGTATGGACCAGGTTTTGTCCAGGTGAAAGTGCCGGCTTGCGGCACCGGCAATCCCCGGCCGACCGCCGCAGATCAATCGATCATCGTCCCTGGGCTCGATGATCGATTCGACTTGGAGAAGGAGGGAGCGATGAGGACTCTCTGGTTGCAGCTGCCGAGAGCGGCAGGCGCTCTGGCGCTAAGCCTCACCGGCACCGCGGCGAGCGCTCAGGTCCTGTACACCGATCTCGTCTTCACCGCCGTCCAGCCGTGCCGCATCGTGAACACACAGGCCGCCGATACGGCGGGGCCGCTGGTATCCGGGGTGGCGAGGTTGCTCAACGTGGTGGGCGCCGACCTCAATGCGCCGAAGCCCCAGGGTGGCCAGAACGACGGCTGCGGCATCCCCGGTTTCCTGGATGGTGTGCCACAGGCGCAGGCGGTGCTGATCAACCTCAAGGCCCTGACCGCGAGCGGGACGGGCAACCTCTTCGTCTGGCCCAGCGATCAAAGAATGCCCGAGATCCCCGTGCTCGACTATGGGAAGCAGGACTCGCTCGCCGGTCTCGACGTCGCGCAGGGCGTCGTGATGCCGCTGCGCCAGGACAAGCAGGGCGGCGACATCAGTGTCCTGGCCCGGGACGCGAG
>Ga0210405_10000791_pt1 | contig 39364 bp, 30 predicted proteins | sample IncBWH11MmetaG_FD_155492 | JGI IMG/M metagenome (GOLD analysis project Ga0210405, IMG submission 155492) | Forest soil microbial communities from Barre Woods Harvard Forest LTER site, Petersham, Massachusetts, United States - Inc-BW-H-11-M | ecosystem: Environmental > Terrestrial > Soil >... | reverse complement strand
TGTGTGGAACATCGCTGTGGGAAAGGTGAGAGGGCTCAACGGTGTCGAGTCCTTACCGGCCGGGTCTGCGAATCTCACAGGCGCGTGCGCCAAGAGGTAAAGAACGATCGCGAAAACGGCGGCATGCGTAAGCACCGAAGCGCCTTGCGCGCGCGCTGGCCGCAGCGATTTATCGAATTTCAGAAGATGAATTGGCGCGCCGTTCGCCGACGAAGGTTTGAAATGCGAAGGAATGAGAAGTTGCCCCAGATTTTCTCGAACGCGGTTGAGCCAGGAATCCGTTGCGGAATCGTTGCCGGAAAATGGGCGCAGAAATGAATCGCGCATACGCAGGCCTCCGTCTCCGCCTCACGGTTCGGCCCAACTACGTCTGGAGGCGGGCACCAGTCGGCTAGTGAGAAGTCTTCAGACAATGTTTGGTTGCCTGCGGAGACAAGATGGAGCAGTTAAGAAAAGTGGAATAGAAAAATAAATGACTAGTTCGAAGAGGAGAAATTAGTACAGCCGGAACGTCACTTCAATCGGTACTTGCACAGCCACAATCTTGCCGTTCGGTCCTGCCGCTGGCCGGAACTTCCACGTCCGCACGGACTCGACCGCTTTTTCCCCGAGGCCCATTCCGGGATCCTTCAGGATGGAAATGTTGACCGCGCGGCCGTCGGGCGTAATCGTTACCTGCAACACCACGGTGCCCATGTACTTCGCTTTGCGCGCATCATCCGAATAGAGCGGCGGCGGGCAATAGATGCATTCCGGGATGCCAACTCCATTGACGCCCGCACGGAACGCGCCGCCTCCCGTGCCTCCGCCTTCGCCGGGGCCAAGTCCGCCGCCGGTGCCGCTTCCGATTCCGGTCCCATTACCATGTCCGAGAGAATCGCTCACTCCGTTAGCCAGCGGATCGCCAAAGTTCGCTGCATTGATATTTGGCACTTTAAGATCAGGCGGCCCAAGCAACGACGGGTCCATCGCCAGCTTGGGATCAGGATTCTGAGGCTTCACCTGGGGTGGAGTGAACTGCGTCCACTGGAACTTCGGAAGTTTGCCTTTGTTGACGGGAGCTAATGTGTGGTCATTTGCACCGCCGCCGCCGCCGGCTTTCTTTGCGCCTGCGGGGAGCTTCGCCATGTAGGGCGAAATATCAATCGCGGTCACGTCAACATTATTCTTATTCTTCGCCTCGGTTTTCGTTCCGAAATGCCAGAACAAAGGAATCAGAATGACCAAAGCGAAGACGCTTCCGTGAATGGCAAAAGAAATGATTTGTGTCCAGCCGAAGTTCTCGTCCTTCGTCCAGATGTCCTTCACCTTTACGGGCTTGCTGGTGAAGTTCGCAGGCGGAAGCTTTGTGGGAAAGAAAGCCTCTTTTATACGTGAGCCAAATCCGCCGAAATTCGTGCCCCAGGAGACTGCCAGGCGGCTGTTTACGGGACCTTTCGGCACAGAACGCGAATTGAAGAAATCTTTGAAATTGCTGACAATGCCCGCGCCAAACGCTGGCTTCACAAACGGCGCGCCGGGACGGTTCGCGACGTTGACGGGCCGTTCCGTTAGAAATTGTTTGAGGTTAGACCAAAAATTGTCGGGAATAAGCAGTTCGGGCGCGCCAAACTTGGGAACCGCAGAGGCTGGTACTGGAACGGCCTCGTCGCGGGATGCAGACACTCCCGTCTTTATTGCTTCAGGCGGAACAAGATTGACGATTAGGTCCGGCACCATCTTCCCCCTGATTTAGACGCAGCTGGGCTGCATAGGGTGTCCTGAATCGATATGATTCGCGAGAGCCGGGAAAGGTTGCGCCGCCCCAGCCGCTGACACCGACTGCCAATCATTGTAACATACGGAATTACAACGCTTTCCGATGTTTCTGGCTGAACACCTGAACCGAGGTACGGCAACCAAGGTACGGCCGTACAGCATTCAAGATACGGAAGATAGGGGACGGCATCCGAACTGAGCAAGCGAATCTACGGGCACACACAGAAATGGCCGAACCTCTGGATCTCAAGAAAACACTGAACCTGCCTAAGACAGATTTTCCAATGAAAGCTGGGCTTCCGCAAAACGAGCCGAAACAGCTTGCAGCCTGGCAGGAATCGAAACTTTACGAGCGCATACTTGAGGCGCATCAGGGACAGCCGCAGTTTGTTTTGCACGACGGGCCTCCCTATCCCACAGGGACGATTCATCTAGGCACGGGACTCAACAAAATTCTGAAAGACATGATCGTCAAATCCAAAAGCATGGCGGGACATTACGCGCCGTACGTGCCCGGTTGGGATTGCCATGGATTGCCGATCGAGACCCAGGTGGAAAAAGAGCTAGGCGGAAAGGGAAAAGTTTCTCCGGCGGAGTTTCGCAGGCTTTGCAGGGAGTTTGCGACGCGCTATGTGGCGCAGCACAAGCGGGACTTCCAGCGTTTGGGAGTTTTTGGGCGTTGGGATGAGCCGTATCTTACGATGAACCACGAGTACGAGGCCATTGTCGCTGGCGCGCTCCTCGATTTCATGGAGAAGGGCTACGCGTATCGCGGGCGAAAGCCGGTTTATTGGTGCATTTGCGATACGACGGCGCTCGCTGAAGCCGAGGTCGAGTATGAGGATCATACGAGCCCTTCGGTTTGGGTGAAGTTTGGCGTGGCGAGCGGCGGAGAGAGCAAGCTTGCAGGAATGAGCGACGTGAGCGCCGTCATTTGGACGACTACCCCTTGGACGTTGCCGCACAACCGAGCGCTGGCATTTCATCCCGATTTCGAATACGTGGTCGTGGAAACCGAAAAAGGGGCACTGCTGCTTGCTGAGGAGCGGATCGCGGCCTTGCAGGCGGAGTGTGGAATTAAAGAGTTGCGGGTGCGTTCAAGGGGGAAGGGGCGCGACTTCGAAGGCATGCAATTCCAGCATCCCTTTTTGCCGATACAGGTGCCGGGAATTTTGGCGGACTACGTGACGTTGGATCAAGGCAGCGGAATCGTGCATACGGCACCCGGACATGGTTCGGACGATTTTCTTTCGGGGCAAAAATATGGCCTCGATATTTATGCGCCCATCGACGACAAAGGCGTCTATCTCGAAGGATTGCCGGAATTCAAAGGCAAGAATGTTTTTGAGGCGAATCCGATCATCGTGAAGCTGCTCGAGGATCGCGGAGCTCTTCTTGGAAATCACAGCTACACGCACAGCTATCCGCACTGCTGGCGTTGCCATAATCCCGTGATTTTCCGGGCGACCGAGCAGTGGTTCATCAAAATGGATCAAGCAGCGCACGGTAAAGAAAAAACGCTGCGCGCGGAAGCGCTTGAAGAAATTCACGGCGTGAAATGGATTCCAGCCTGGGGTGAAGAGCGCATCTACGAAATGATCGAGAAGCGGCCGGACTGGTGCGTCTCTCGCCAGCGATTCTGGGGCGTGCCTATCATTGTTTTTTATTGCGAAGGCTGCGGCGCGCGACTCGAAGATTTTGCGGTCCTACGCAATGTCGTGAAGTGGTTTGAGAGAGAAGGCGCGGATGCCTGGTACAGGCATACGGCGGAGGAATTGTTACCTGCGGGAACAAAATGTTCCTGCGGGGCGGGATCGTGGCGAAAAGAAAATGACATTCTCGACGTCTGGTTTGATGCGGGCTCTTCGAGTCTTGCGGTTTTGAAGGGAGGCGAATGGCCCGCGGATGTCTATCTCGAAGGTCCGGACCAATATCGCGGTTGGTTTCAGAGTTCGCTCCTGATCGCCACGGGATTGCGCGACGCCGCGCCCTATCGAAGCGTTGTAACTCACGGTTGGACGCTCGATGAGCATGGCCGTCCCATGTCCAAATCCCTGGGAAACGTCGTTTTGCCCAGCGATATCTGCGAAAAATGGGGAGCGGATCTTCTGCGACTGTGGGTCGCCTCCCAGGAATATCAAGCCGACGTGAAAATGAGCGAGCGCGTAATGACGCAGCTCAGCGAAGCCTACCGCAAAATTCGCAACACGTTCCGATTCGCGCTTGGAAATTTGTTTGATTTCGATCCGAGTCGAGACGCTCTGCCGAATGAACAGCTGGAGGATATGGATCGGTGGATGCTGGAGCGCACGGCAGCTCTAGTGAAGAAATGCCGCGAATGGTATGCGGCATACGATTTTCACCGCGTCTATCACGCGATTCACGATTATTGCGTGGTTGATCTCAGCGCGTTTTATTTTGACGTGCTAAAAGACCGCTTGTACACCAAGGCGGCGGGAAACCGTTCTCGTCGTTCGGCCCAAACCGCCGTTTGGAAAATCACTTGCGCGCTTGTGCGACTGGCAGCGCCCATCCTGGTTTTCACCTCGGAAGAGATTTGGACCCATTTGCCGAAAACTTCGGCCGAGGCGGAGAGTGTCCATATCGCCGGATTCTCGGAGGAGCGGGATTTCCAGACAGGCCTCGCCACATCTGTAGCCGCGGATTGGGAACTCCTCGCCAAAATTCGTAGCGAAGCGTTGAAGGCGCTCGAAGCCGCGCGTAATGCGAAGAGAATCAATTCCAGTCTCGAGGCCAAAGTGAATTTCGAGTTGTTCACGCCGGCTGCGGAATCCCAGCTCCTGGGTACTCTTCAAAAATATGCGCAATGGCTTCCAGGATTGCTGATTGTTTCTCAAATAGGAGTTCCCGCGGATTCGACGGGCGAGGTCCGTACACGTGGGCTCCACGGAGATTCTTTCCGTTCCGAGCTTTTTCTGGGTTTGGCGCTACGCGTGATAGCGGCGCCTGGCGCAAAGTGCGAACGATGCTGGAACTACTCGACGCATGTAGGTGAGAATACCCGCTACCCTGGCATCTGCGAGCGCTGCAGCGAAACGCTTGCGGAAATCGAAGGATTGGAGCCTGCCCGTTCATGAAATTGCCAGCACGCTTGCGGTGGCTGTGGCTCACGCTGGGAATTGCGGTTGTAGACCGCGCCACCAAGGCATGGTTTGAAACGCAAACAGACCTAAGCTGGCGGCACGAAGTCGTCCACAACTTCATTTATCTGGTGCACAGCCGCAATCCGGGAATCGCCTTCAGTATGTTTGCGGATTCCCATTCGCCCTGGCTGCGCATTTTGTTGACGGGCGGATCGCTCGTGGTAATTTGCGCGCTAGCATGGCTGCTCGTGGCAGGGCAAGGCGGCGCCATGGCGTGCGCAGGGCTCGCGCTTCTGCTGGGCGGAGCCACTGGGAATGTCACGGACCGCATTCTTCACGGCGCGGTCACCGATTTTTTTGAAGTGTGGATCGGCAGTTACCGCTGGCCCGCCTTCAACGTAGCGGATTCCGCGATTACCATCGGCGCGATTCTTCTCATTTTGGATTTGATTTTCACTCCGGCCAAAACCACCGAAGAGAAATAGAATTGATTGGACACTCTCGGCGTTTCTCGCCCGAAACCGAGCGGGCGGGGAACGCGTCTTATTGACCGAGCAGAGATTCAACGAAAAGACCAGCAACCTAATGCACTCTTCAGGTTGATGGATTACCAAAGGCAACTCGTGCGTGAAAGTGTGACGCGACACGTGTGCCTGGATCACGGAGGCTCTCATGCGGAAACACTTTTGTGTCGTTTTGTTCGCGTTTTTCGCCTCAGCATTCTCCACGCTCGCGCAGGACCAGGCCGCCGTGGCACGCACCGCGGCTGGCTGCGGGCCAAGCCAAACCCAGTTCGATGCGAAACTGGACGACACGCTGCATTTGCTGGCGCAACCTGAGCGGGGCAAGGCCATCGTGTATGTTTTCGAGGACGATTTTACGGGCCCGACGATGCGAATCGGGATAGATGGTTCCTGGGTCGGCGCAACAACAGGCAAATCCTTTATTTATTTTTCCCTTGCTCCCGGCGACCACAGCATCTGCACGGAATGGCAGTCAAATGTATTTAAGAAAACGTCTCAGAGAGTCGGCGGAGCAAAATCGCTGACGGTAGAGGCCGGAAAAGTCTATTACCTTCGAATGACATTTGAGGAAGTCACGCAAGCTTCAGGCAGGATCAAATTTGAGTTGGCGGACTACGCCGAAGGGCAATTTTTGCTTTCCTCTTCCGCGCTTAGCAATTCGCATCCCAAGAAGTAAGTAGCGGCCGGTTTTGTTGGCTGACCTGGCTTTGCGCAATTCGTGTTGCCGCACGTCTGCTTTATGGCGTGGACAAACTGCTAGAATCTTCCGGTGCCTTCACCTATCACGCACAAGCTCTCAGTGGCCGAAAGCGATGCTGGAGAGAGACTGGATCGCTATCTTGCGCTGCAATTGTCCGAGCTTAGCCGCACGCGAATTCAGGAATTAATTGAGGCTGGTCTGGTGCTCGTCGACGGCAAGCCGTCGAAGGGTGCGCATCGTTTGCGCGCGGGCGAGAAAATCGCTGTAGACGCGCAGGCGCGCCCACCGATGCGCGCGGAGGCAGAGGACATTCCGCTCGACGTGCTTTATGAAGACGACGATGTGATTGTGTTGAACAAAGCTGCGGGGATGACCGTGCACGCAGGTGCGGGGAATCCGCGAGGGACGTTGGTGAACGCGCTGCTGGGGCGTGGGCAAACGCTTTCGCAAGGGGGAGATGCTTTGCGGCCAGGGATTGTGCACCGGTTGGACAAAGAAACTTCCGGCGTGATCCTTGTCGCGAAGAACGATTTCGCACACGCCAAAATCTCCGAAGCGTTTCGGCAACGCCTGGTCAAGAAGACGTATATTGCGCTGGTCGAGGGATGGTTGAAAGAAAAGCAAGGGCGTATCGAGTTTGCGATAGGGCGCGATCTGCACCGGCGCACCCGTATGGCGGCTTTCAAGGAGAAACCGGGAAGCGCCCTTCGCGAGAGCCTGCAGCGCAGTGGAGCACGAGAGGCGCGCACGGATTGGCGTGCGCTGGCGGAAGTGGACGGGACGACGTTGGTCGAGGTGCAACTGCATACTGGACGCACGCATCAGATTCGAGTGCATTTCTCCGCGATTGCGCATCCTGTTGTGGGGGACACGCTGTACGGCGCGGCTTCGCAAATTCGCGTAGGCGCCGAAAACGTGCGCGGTGCGTCTAAGAACCGGGAGACGGTCACGATGCCGGTGTTGGGTCGGAATTTTTTGCACGCGGCGCGCCTCGGATTTTCTCAGCCGCGAACCGGAGCCTGGACGGAAGTGCGTGCGCCGCTGCCTGCGGAATTGCGCGATTTCGTTCGAAAGCTTTCCGAGGCTGCGGGAGAGGATTCGGAGCGAATTGACGCTGCGCTTGCTCCCTACCTATAATCAACTGACATGTCCAGGGCACTGATTTCTGTACTTCTCGTAACACTTTTACTGACGGCGGCGGTCAGCGACCGCGCCCAGCAAGCCCCAACTCCGGCGCAATCCGCGCCACCTCCTCAAGCGCCTCCGCCAGCGGCACCTCAGCAAGGAGAGAAAACGCCGCCGCAGACCCCGCAGAGGATCATCCAGGTTGTAAACCTCGTTGACGTGCTATTCACGGTGCTCAACCGCCGCAACAAGCTGGTCCCCGATCTTCAAAAAGAAGACTTCCAGATTTTTGACGAAAAATATCAGCAAGACATTCGTTACTTCAGCAAACAGTCGGATTTGCCGCTGCGCATCGGGATGCTTGTGGACACCTCGAACAGCATCCGCGACCGGATCAAGTTCGAGCAGGATGCTTCGATCAATTTTCTCTTCAGCGTATTGCGGCGCGGCAGAGACGAAGCGTTTGTGATGACGTTTGATGACGAGCCGCAGGTGGTACAAGCCTTCACCGGCGATGCCGGACTGCTGCGCGATCAAATCATGCAGACGCGAGCCGGTGGCGGGACGGCCATCTATGATGCGATTTACGACGCCTGCCACAACGAGTTGAGCCATCCTCCGCGGCCGCCAGGCGATCAGCCCGACATCGTGCGGCGCGTGATGATTCTGATCAGCGATGGCGACGACAACCTTTCAACGCACACTCGCGGCGAAGCCATCGAGATGGCGCAGCGCACCAGCGTCGTGATTTACACGATCAGCACCAGCACGCAGTGGATTCAGCTTTCGCAAACCGATCCCGACAAACTCGCCAACCGCAAGACGCACCTGACGGAAGGCGACAAGATTCTGCAGGACCTGGCTGACGAAACTGGCGGACGGGCATTTTTTCCCTATCACGTCGATGATTTGGACCAGTCTTTCCAGGATATCGGCGACGAGCTACGGAACCAGTATTCGATTGCGTATATTCCCACGAACTACGTTCTCGACGGGCGCTACCACAAAATTCGCATCGAAGTGCCCGACCACAAGGGCTACCAGGTCCGGGCGCGCCGCGGATATTTTGCCCGCGCCAATCGCGAAGGCGCCGCGCCACCAAGTCCTTCCGGCCCCGCTTCTCCCTGATTCGCTAAATAGCCACGCAAATGTTGATTTCAATGTTCTGTCGGTCGCTGTTGGTGCTCGTCCTTGCGAGCGCTGAAGTTGCTATTCTGTGTCAGAAGCCCTCGGAACGAGAGCGCAAGGCGCTAGTTACACTCGAAATGAAATGGCAGCCGGGTGGGATCAAACAAGCAGACCGAGTGTCTCTTCACTTCCAAAAGAGCTCTCTCGATTGCTCCTTGAATTTCTTTCAATCTGAAGACTTCGAGAAGTACATAAAAAGCTTTGGGCTCGCCGAAGTGCCTGTCATTTTTGACGTTTCATACGGTAAAAGCGGAAAGCCGTCGGGAGCCATTCTGATTAGAGTTGGGGAGTGGGAAGCAAGTAAACTCCAGCCAAATGAGAGGTTATTATCAACAGGCCAGAAGCTGGAACGGGGCAAACCAGGCGAAGTGAAGGTCCTCAAAATAGATAGTCCCGGCGGCTGTTTTGATCCGATTGCGGCCGAGTAACCCGAGGTTGCAATGTTTCGCACGCAATACTCCTACCACCATTTCTAATTGCGTTCGATGAGCGAGGCGGCGATTTCGGCCGCTTAGTGTCAGCGAGAGGTGTCGCGGAGAAGCACCGCGTCGGATTCGACGTGGCCGCGTTGCATCGCTATTTTTGTGCCGTCCTTCGAGAACAGGAACTTTTCGATTCTCTCCGAAGTGAAATGAGTGAGTTGGTGCGGCGCAGTTCCATCCAGCGGCTGCATCCAGATGTTGCCGACGCCTTTTTCGCGAACTGCATAAGCCACGGACTTGCCATCGGGAGAAAACGCCAGAGGCCAGGAAGCCCGCGGATCGATGTCATGGTACGCGACTTTTTTGTCGTCAATGGAATAGATGTTCAGGACGAGTCTGTGGTCAAGCTCGCGAACTTCCAGGCTGACGACGGACTTGCCATCCGGGGAAACGTCCGAGGCGCCCTGCGCGGTGGCCAAAATCGTTTCCGGCTGGCCGCCATCGATGGAAACCCGCTTGAGCGATTGATTGTCGCCGTAGTCGACGTAATAGACCCATTTACCATCAGGAGAGCACAGGGGATCAGCCTCGGCGGAGCCAAACGTGAGCTGTTTGAAGTCCGTTCCGGTCGCGCTCATTCTCCAGAGGTTGAAGGAAACTTTGCCGGCGCGGCCAGCGGAACGAATCACAAAGTAATGCCCGCCCACGCCGCAGGAAACAACCTGATCGGAAACGTGAGTGGGATCAGAATAGATGAGAGTTTCCCCGCCCTCAGGTTTGGCCGCGCGAATGTCAGGAATTTGTGCAAACACAATGCGGCCATCGCTAGTCCAATCCCAATTCCAAACTGAACTGCTAGACGACAACGTAATGGGGTGAACGTCATCGGGCTGCGCAAGGCTGGCGACTTCAAGTTCGTACTTGGATTGCGACTGATTCGCTACAATGGCATGGCCATCGCCGGCGACGCTGGGGTAAAGATAGGAGTTGGTGTCCGTGGTCAGGCGGCGGTAGTCGCCGCCGGGATAGCTCACGATGCCCAACTGGCCATTCATGACGCCCCCCTCCCCGAAGCCTGAAACAAGTAACCCCGAGCCGTCGGGCATCCACACAGGACTGCGAAAAACTACATTGATCCCCAGCGTTTTGATCTGCTGCTTTCCCGAGGCCACGTCCACCGTGAGAATCGCGGCCGTGGCGCCTTGCGCCAATTGGGTTTCAGTGATGGCGATGGTCTTGCCATCGGGAGACCAAGCCGGCGCGTAGTTGCCCTCGCTGCCAGCTAGTGGGACATCCTTGAAGAGCGTGCGATTGGGCGAACCATCGCTGTTGGCCACGATCAGTTCGTAAGTGGGAGAGTCGTGGTCTTCCCGCAAGAAGGCGAATAGTTTCCCGTCGGGGGAGAAAGTAACGCGGCTGTCGACGTCTTTGATCAGCAAACGCGGCGTTCCGCCCAGGACAGGAGCGGAATAGAGCGAAGCAAGCGTGTGCTCCGCCTCATCGCGACGAACACAATAAATGTAGTTTGCGTCAGGGGAAAACGTGAGGCCGGCATATCGAGTGGGGGCTGGGGCGAGAAGCTGCGTGTTGCTCCCGGTAGCGATATGGCGTAGCCAAAGCGATTGCAGTCCATTTTCCTCGCGCACATGAAGAAGATACTTTCCGTCAGGAGAAATGGAGGAGAGCACGACATGACCGTTGTTAGTTAGATTCTCGATCGTGAACGTCTCGAAAGGCACGTGGCGGTTGCGCAGAACGATGGAGTAGATGCCGTAAGCAGCGGCCGCCACTACAGCAAGCACGCCGAGAATTGTTAGCCCGGTACCGATCTTATGCTTCTTGGCGGCATCGACGATGGCGGAACTTCCGGATGGCGTCACTTTAGGCTGAGAGGTCGCTGCCTCGGAAACGGTAGAAACGCGAGCGGCGGATCTTTGTGTGCTTGCGGGGCGGCTGCCAGAATCGATTTCGCGCTGCAGTCGTTTGAGGTCGGCGCGCAACTCAGCGGCCACCTGATAGCGCATGTCGCGGTCTTTTTCGAGAGCTTTGTTGAGGATGCGCTCGAATTCGGGCGGGACGTCGGGATTCACGGTGACCGGCGCTACCGGAGCATTGTGCAAAATGTTGTCGAAAACGACGGCGCTGGTCGACCCGGGGAAAGCTTGCTTGCCGGTCAACATCTGGTAAAGGACGGCGCCCAGAGAAAAGAGATCGCTGCGCGCGTCAATTTCTTCGCCGCGGGCTTGCTCGGGAGACATGTAATGAATAGTGCCTACGGCCATCCCGGGGCTCGTGAGTAGCGTGTCCGCGTGAGCATCGAGAGTATGCCCGGCGAGACCGTCCGAATGGCGCGGGAGCAGCTTCGCGAGGCCAAAATCGAGGACTTTGATCGAGCCGGATTCTGTCACGAAAATATTTGCCGGCTTGATGTCGCGATGGACGATGCCTTTTTTGTGCGCGGCATCAAGGGCGTCGGCGAGTTGAATGCCAAACTCGACCGTGCGCGTGATGGGCAACGGCCCAGCGGCAATCAGTTTGTCGAGCGACTCGCCAATGAGCAACTCCATCGCGATAAACGTGCGGCTGTCGTGCTCTTCTATGGCGTGAATCGTGCAAATTCCGGAATGATTCAGAGCTGAGGCAGAGCGAGCCTCACGCAGGAATCGTTCAAGCGTCTGGCTGTCACGTTGGTTTTCTTCGGGGATGAATTTCAGGGCAACGCGTCGCCCCAGCTTGGTGTCTTCGGCTTCATAGACAACGCCCATGCCGCCGGAGCCGAGTTTACGCAGAATCCTATAGTGGGCGACCGTCTCGTTAATCATGATTTGGGTTGCAAGAGGGATGTTAAACGGTCGGAGAATTTCGGTCAATGCGAACTGACTATTCGGTTGAAAGTCGGTTTCCGGTTACGTGGCCGCTATGCCATTGGTCGGCTGTGATTTGCGCCACCCAAGTTTTCGGTCGTTCGCGCCGCCGCCGGTTTATCGTTGGGAAGTGGAATAAGCCATTTCAAGAATATCGCCACCCCTTTAAGGTATATTAGCGTCGACGAACTAGGCCGCCGGAGGTGCCGTCTCCCGGTAACTGGCTTGAAATGTTTCGGCTGCGGATGCTTATTGGTTTAGGTGTGCGCAGCCGCTGCATTGGGAAGGTGTGAGCAGATTCCCATCACATCCCTGGAGTTACCACGATTCAGGTGTGCTGTGGCTATTTGGCCGGCGCCCAATCGAGTAGTTCCGAAGCATCGCTGACCTTCGTCAAAATGCATTTGGATTTAACCAGAATGGTGCTGCTTTGCTCCCCGCACCTAAGTTTGCAGGCCGGGGCCGAGACGCAATGAATTTCGACGGGCTCGCGACAGTAGGGGACTGAGCTTGGAGAAGTTAGGCAAATACCTGATTCAGAGAGAGCTTGGGCGCGGAGCTGGAGGTGTCGTTTACCGTGCTCGCGATCCCATCATCAATCGTCTCGTCGCACTGAAGACGATCACTACAGGTCTGGCCGAATACCCCGATTTGCTCCAACGTTTTTACCAGGAAGCCCAGTCCGCCGGCGGCCTGCAGCATCCCAACATAGTCACGATTTACGATCTGGGAGACGCGGACGGCATTCCCTATATCGCCATGGAACTGCTCGAAGGCGAGAGCTTGGATCAGCTGATCAGCCGCCGCGCGCCGCTGCCTGTTCCATTGAAACTTACTTACGCATTGCAAGCTTGCCGTGCGTTGGACTACGCGCACAAACGCGGAATCATCCATCGCGATATCAAGCCCGATAACGTGATGCTCACCAGAGACGGCACGGTGAAGGTCGTGGATTTCGGCATCGCCCGAGTCCTTGAAACTTCCAAAACGCAGACCGGCATGCTTCTCGGTACCTTCGCCTACATGTCTCCCGAGCAATACCACGGCGAGCACGCGGATGCGCGCTCCGATATCTGGTCGTTCGGTGTTCTTCTCTACGAGTTGCTGGCGTATCAAAGACCCTTCCGAGGATCGACTCCCGCTAGCCTGATGCATAGTATTTGCCAGCAGGAACCCATGCCCCTGCAACAGGCTTCCCCCGAATGTCCTGCGGCCCTCGAAAAAGTAATTCAAAAAGTGTTGCGTAAATCGCCCGACGAGCGGTACCAGTCCATGGAAGAAGTCCTTCTCGATCTGGATCCGATCTGCAAAAGCTTGCAGTCGGAGTCCGTTGTCGCGCTGGTCGAGCAAGCGCGCAGCTTGTCGGAGCAGGGTGACTATTCCCAATCCCGTGATTTGCTCCGCCAGGCCCTTCAAATTGATTCAACGAACACACAAGCCAGAAATCTTCTGGAAAAGGCGAACACCGAGCTCCGGCGCCTTCTTATTAGGCCTAAGTTGCAGCAGCAAATTGAAAAGGGACAAGAATTACTCGCCGAAGGTAAAACGCAGGAAGCAAGGGTCGAGGCAGAGGTCGTCTTGCAGTTGGACCCCACCTTTGAACCAGCTCAAGAGCTGTTGAAGCGCGTCCAGCAAGAACTCGACCGCGCTCGCCAAATCGCGGAATGGATTGATGCAGCCAAACAGCGCTTGGCGCAAGGTATCCTCGATGAAGCCGAGGAGTTGCTGGCCAAAGTTCTGGAAGCTGAATCAACCAACCAGCAGGCAAAAACGCTTCAACAACAGGTAATCAACGAAAAGGCAGATCGCCAGAGGCGCGTTCAACTATCCGAGAAAATGCAGCAAGCGCGCAGCCTGTGGACCCAACAAAACTACGCGGAGTGCATCCAGCTTCTGCTCGAATTGCGAAAAGAATTCCCCGATGATGACGAGATTCCCCGGCTGCTCGAAACCGCCCAGGAAGATCAGGCCAACCAAAAAAGATCACAGGGTCTCGCGGATGCCCGCAGCATGTTGGCCAATCGCCGCTATGACGAGTGCACGGCGCTTCTCGCTGAACTTCGAAAACAATTTCCTGGCGACGATGAAATCCTCAAGCTCCAGAAAACAGTCCTTGAGGATCAGAGAAAACAACGACGGGCGCAATCTATTGCGGAAGCTCGAAGCCTGCTGGCCGCGAGGCGTTACGACGATTGCACGTCCCTGTTGAACTCCATCCTGAAAGAGTTCCCAGGCGACGAAGAAGCCCTGCAGCTTCAAAGAAATGTCCTCGAGGACCAGAGGAAAGAACGACGATCGCAATCTATCGCCGAAGCGCGAAACCTTTTTGCCGCCAGGCGACACGACGCTTGCACCACTCTGTTGAACTCCATACTCAAAGAATTCCCGGGCGACGACGAAGCCCTGCAGCTGCAAAAAAGTGTACTCGACGATCAGCGAAAGCAGCGGATGTTGGATTCCCTCAACGAAGCGCGAAACCTCCTGGCAGCGAAGCGTTACGACGATTGCATCGCGCGGCTTGAATCTCTTCAGAAAGAATTTCCAGACGAATCAGAAGTCTCGAGATTGCTCGAAGCCGCCATGGCGGAGAAAGCGGAACAGCAACGCCAGCAAAGCGTCGCGAAAGCCAGAAAATTGCTGGCTGCCCGGCGTTATGACGAGTGCAATATCCTCCTTTTGGAGTTGCAGAAACAGTTTCCCAAGGACGACGAAATCCCCAAGCTCCTCGACGTCGTTCGCAAGGACCAAGCCGAGCAACGCAAGCTGCAAGGTCTAACCGAAGCCCGGAGTCTGCTGCATGCGCGAAAGTACGAAGAGTGCGTCACACTGCTCGCGAATCTGCAAGGCGAGCATCCCGATGACAACGATGTCGCCAAACTCCTCGAGACGGCGCGCGGCGAACAGGCCGAGCAGAGCAAGCTGAAGAGCTTGTCGGAAGCCCGGAGTTTGTTGACCTCCCGTAATTACGAAGAGTGCTTGGCACTACTCGCCAAGCTGCAAAGCCAGTATCCAAAAGACAATGACATTGCAAAGCTGATCGAAATTGCACGCGAAGATCGCGCGGAGCAACAGAAGCAGCGCCAGCTCGCGGACGCCAGAAATCACCTGGCTGCGCGGCGATTTGCGGACGCTATGGGCGTGCTCGACGCGCTTCGCGAAGCTCATCCAAAGGATGCGGCGGTCATCAAGCTGCGAGCCCTGGCTCTTCAGGAAAAGGAAAAACAGGACAGCCTCGAACGCCAGCAGAACGAATTGAAGGCCTTGAAAAAGCTGGTCAATGAAAAGAAATATACCGAAGTCCTTGCACAATCAGAGAGGATTCAAAAGGAATTCCCCAGCAATACGGATTTGACCCGTCTCATCGAGTTCTCGAAAGCGCAACAGGCGGAGATCGAACGCGATGCCCAGCAACAGGCAATTTATCAGGAAGTGAAAAAGCTTTTCGATTCGTCCCATTTCGAGGCGGCCTACCAGTCTGCCTTGGCCGGTCTTAAAAAATTTCCTGACAACAAAGATCTGCAGTTTTTGCGCGAGCAGGCCGATAACCAGCAGCGGAAACTCGAAACTCGCCAACACATCGAACAGAGAATTCGGGAAATCAAGGTCAAGATCAACCGCGGAAAAATCAGCGATGCAATAGACCTGGCCAAGCAGACGCTCATGACTTTGGGGCCAGACACCGATGTCAATCAATTGCTGAATTCCGCCCGTGTCGAGTTCGAAGCTCGTGAGAAAAAGAAAGATCAGGAAGAAAAGCTGGAAGGAATTCGTGCTCTGATCGGCGCGGGTAAACTGGTCGAAGCCACAAGAACTCTGGATTTAGCTGTTGAGGCGAAGATTTTTGAAATCTTCGATCCTCGCGTGCAGCGTGTCTGTGAAGAGTTGGATGCCGCGAAATCTGCTGCAACGGCCGCTGCCGCAACCGTGATCTCCGCGCCACCCGTCGCTCGGTCCAAAGAGTACGCCTGGCTGCAAGGTCCACCCGAACCAGAGGTCGCTACTCCAGAAGAAACGCGCCCTCCGACGGAAGTCCCGGGGCCGAAGGCCTCTGCCGGCCAGACAGTTCTATTGCCTACGCAGCCCGTCGTTCCCCCGGCAGTGCCACCAGCGGTTCCACCGCCTGCACCTCCGCAACCTGCGGATAACTCTCCCCGAGTCTCCGCGCCTCCTGCGCGTCCCACGAAACCCATTGAGAAACCGGTTGAGAAGCCCAGCGCAAAACCGACACCCGAACCAATTGCCAAGCCAAATGCCGGACCAAATGCTGGATCGGCTGCTCCAGCCGTTCCTGCTCCAACTCCTACTCCAACCGTTGCCTTGCCTCCCGCTCCCCCGCCGCCGAGGCAGCTCAAAGAACCAGTTCCTCAAGTCTCCGTTCCCGAGGCGATTCCTGTTAAGCGGGTAACTCCACCTCCAAATCGAAAGAAAGCCGCACAAATTGGTGTCTTGGTGCTGTGCGCGGCTGGAGTGATTTGGGGCTCCATCCGGATAGCTACGTTGCTCCGCACACGTGGGGCCACGCCCACTCCGGCGGTTGCAAAATCGCCCGCGAAGCCAGAGCCAAATCCCCTGGAGGCTCAACAACGCAATGCTCTGAATGCCGCGGATAAACTGGTTGCTTCCAATGATCTCGAAGGCGCGCTGAAAATCCTTGCACCGGCAGCGGATCTGAACGGTCCATTAACTGCCGACATCAAGAAAAAGCAAGCCGGCATCGAAGAGTCCATGCAAAATCAGAACCTGCGTGATCTTCGGCGCAGGGAAGAGCTGCTTTGGCAGCAAGCAAACGATGACATCACCGGCGGACGCTTTGCGGATGCGCAGAAAAAGCTGCGCCAGGTACTCGCTTTAGGCGATGGAGGCCTGCGCATGTCCGACGCGCAGCAAGCCCTTGCGCACACCATCCCTGATCGCCAGGCCGAAGAAAAACTATTTACGCAAGCGCGCCAGGCCACGCAAAAAGGCGACATAAACAGCCTCCAAAGCGCCTCCGATATTCTTAGCAAACTCGTTTCACGAGATGATCCGCGGAAGCCCGAAGCAGAGAAAATGCTCCAGGACGTCCGAGCAAAACTATCCAGCAGCTACGCGAGCAGTGCACGTCAGGATTTGCAGCGTGGAGATTTCCATTCAGCCCGGCAAAAGGCTACTCAGCTCCAGCAGAGTGGCGGCGATGCCGGAGCGCTCTCCACAGAGATCGATCAAGCCGAACAAACCCGCCTCAGCCAACTCGAGAGCCAGTTTAACCAGCTCAAACAAAGCGACGATGACGCCGCGGCCCAGCAACTCAGCAACCTGCAGCGAGGCTTCCAGCCAATTATTGATGGCGCGGGTCCGAAGTCGGAAGAAGCCAAAGGTTTCGTCAATAACCTGCCCGCGGCCATTCGCGAAGTACATGACCGCGCCGCGGGTAAGCGTGCCGAAAGTTCGTATCAGCAAATCGTTTCCAGATATCAACAGGCATCGAGCGCCAATGATAAGACCGGTCTGGAAGCCGCCCGTACCGCTTTCCAGTCCATCGGACAAGCTGGCGGCCCTCACGCCGGCGAAGCCCAAAAGTATGTGGACGATATCAACACGAAGCTTGCCGCGCTGAACGCCCCTCCGCCCCCTCCCGTGGCGCCCGTTAAGCCCGATGTGCCTTCCGGAACCGCCGATCAGGATGCCGTCCTCGCTCTGGTCAAACGCTATTCGCAGGCGTTTGAGCAGCGAAATCCGGATGCCTTGCGCCAGATTTGGCCCAACATGGGGAAGCGGTATGCTGGACTTAAAACCTCATTTGAAAGCGCGTCTTCCATAAAAATGCAGGTGCAAACGGAAAGCGTGAGCATTGCTTCTGACGGCAATACAGCTACTGTGATCGCTCAGGTCGCTCAGGAATTTACGCCGCAAGGGAAAAAACCACAAAACATAAAGTTCCGAGCCGTCTTCCAATTCGCAAAGTCGAACGGCTCTTGGGTCATTTTAGACGTGCAGTAAGTCGAGACCCTCCACCCGCCGTCTTAACCGCTTGACCAAAATAGACCGCGTGGATAAACTCGCCCCAACTCACCATCGGGTGATATGAATCGGCCACGCCAATCACTATCTTCTCGCCAGCTCGTCTAACCAGGCATCAAGGGACGAAGATTTGGCTGGAGAAGTATAAAACTAGCACTGGGATGCACGGGCTTCTGTTGAATGAGGGGAGAAGTCAAATGAAGAGCTGGATGCTGGTCAGTCTTGTGGGCCTGTCTTTGCTTTTCGCCGGTAACGCCTCGGCGCAAACGTGCCCGTTGAACGGCACGCTGAGCAACAAGCTGGTCTGCGTAATTCCGCAGGTCTATGGCCCGTTTGGATTCGGCACCACGTCGGACCCGACGCAGTCGGTCCTGTTCACCGGGGACCACCACCAGGCTCACTTTTCGAGTGACTTCCTTAGCACCTTCGCGCCTATCAATGAAGCCGTCGGCATCCAGGCGTCACAATTGCCCCTCGCTTCGCCTTCTTCCGGTATCACTTTCGTCTATGACCCATCCCTCAAAACTTTTGCGCCTTCCACGGACGAAAGTCTCGGACCAATCATCGGCGATCGTGCCACTACCATCGGGAAGCGTAGGCTCTTCATCGGCTTCAGCTACCAATATTTTAATTTCGGCTCGATCGACGGACAAAACACCAGCAACATTCCGACGGTCCTCCAGCATCAACCGTTTCCTGTACCGAATGCCTTCAACATCCCGTCGTGCAGCAACCAAACGGCACTAACAGCGGCGAATGGTTACGCAAATGACCCTTGCTTCGTGCGCGACTTCATACAAACAACGAACAACATCAACCTCACGATTCATCAATACACGATCTATGCGACCTACGGAATCACCAACCGGCTCGATTTTTCCGTCGCCATCCCGATTTTGAATATTCAGATGGGTGTCACTTCGCAGGCTACGATTATTCCTAACTCCGCCGCGCCGGCATCGGCGGGAGCACCCGGAAATGTCTGGCATTCCTTCAATCCCACCAATCCGGTGCTCACTTCCCAATGTGCATCGCAGGTTCCATGCCTGAGCGCAAAGTTTTCGGACTATAACAGCGCTTCCGGAATCGGCGATGTCGTGCTCCGCGGAAAATACACCATATACAACGGAGAGCGGTGGGCCGTCGCCGCCGGCACGGATGTGCGTCTCCCCTCGGGAGATGCTTTGAACTACCTGGGTTCTGGCACCACGGGTGTAAAGCCCTTCGGAGTCGTTTCCTACAAGGCGCGCATCTCTCCGCACGCGGAAGTGGGTTTTGAATGGAACGGGGATTCCAAACTGGCAGGCACTAACATAGTTCCGGCGCCTGAGGGCGTAACGCCGACAGACACAGGCAAGCTTCCCAATCGCTTCACTTACATTGTGGGTGCGGACGTTCGCGTCGTGAAACGTCTGACGGCTGCTTTTGATATCTATGGCCAGCACTTGTTCAACAGCCCGGAGCTCGTCTCTCAACCGTATACCGGTCTCGGCAATTGCTCTGGCCCCACCGATCCGACCGGCGCCACCTGCGGAACGTATACCGCTGGCACCATCCATCCCGACATCGCCCAGAGAACCACGGACGTGAATATCACCGAAGCCTCGCTCGGCCTGAAATACCGGATAGTTGGCCGATTGGTGGCTACGGGCAACGTGCTCCTCAAACTCGATTCCGGCGGACTTCGTAGCACCGCCATTCCGCTTGTAGGTCTGTCCTATAATTTCTAGCGTACCGTAGCCTGAGGCTAGTGCAGCACATAGGCTGCTCAAGATTTGCTCTTGGTGGCACAGGCTTCAGCCTGCGCGGTATTCTCCATCCATTGTCGCAGTCCAAAATATCAAAATAGAATTGCCATGCGCAGAGGATTGTTTTTTAAGAACGAACCGTCGCTCTTCTTGGCACTTTAGTTTTTAGGTGCGTAGTAGCCTTTGCGGGCCAGCACTTTCAAGTCTTTGCCGCTTACGTCGACTTTAATCTTCCGGAATTTGCCGTCGCGCGCCGCATTCGTCGGATAGTAGCCAAGCGTGTACTGGCTACGCAGCTCTTCAGAAATTTGGTCGAACGCTTCTTGAAGATGTTTTTCGTTATTCACCACGATCATGCGCCCGCCGGTTTCGTCCGTGATTTTCTTCGCGATGCTGGCGTTGGCGCCGTAATGCGGGTCATAGACCAGAAGGATGTGCACGACCGTATCAGTTCGCTGGGCGGCTTCGATGGCTTCTTCGACGCGGACTTTGCTGCCGTTATCCTCCGCGTCCGTAAGCACCACGACAGCTTTGCGGCCCGCTTCCGTGGACAGCTTCTCATTACACGCCAAATACAGAGCATCGTAGAAATTCGTGCCTTTCGATCCCGATTGCGGGATCGTTCCCGGCGTGATGGGACCCCCTCCGCCACCCGTATTGATTTGCGCCTTCCGAATGGCGCGATTGAGCTCGGAACGATTGTCTGTAAAATCGGCGAGCAGATCGACGTCCAGGTCGAAGCTCATGATCATGGCTTCGTCGCCCTTCCGCATCACGCGATTCAAGAAGCTACTGGCCCCGTCCTGGATAGCCCCGAGCATATATTGTTCGCTACCCGAAGTGTCCATGAGCAACCCCAGAGTGATGGGCTGCGTCACTTCTTTGGAGAAGAAGGCGATCTTCTGATCCTGGCCGTCTTCGGCAACCTTAAAATCATCTTGTTTGAGGTCCGTGACAATGCGCTTGTTCTTGTCCCGCACCGTGACGAAAAGATTGACCAGATTTACGTTGGCCTTGATGATGGGCCCTTGGACCTCCGGCTCCTGCGGCAGCGCAGGCAAGGCGATGGCGGCGGCAAGCAGGGGCGTCACGCAGAGTGCCGCGAGTTTCTTAAGAGAAGGCATGTATACTTTCCTTGACGAGAGATGCCCGGCTGAAAACGGTCCGCTGGGGTTCTTCGCCACGTTAAGATGCTAGCTAGAGGTGCGATGGATGCGTCCCCGGGCAATCCGGCGGCGGTCCCAGCACTGACTCCGAGAGGAAGTTTGGCCTGAGGGATATGAAAAGTCTACGAAAAATCGCGGGCATGACAGTGACAGGCGTTCTATTCTTCGCGGCGCCAGCTTTGTGGCTTGGCATTTCAGCGCGCACGCCCCAGCAAGCCGCTCCGGCCGCTCAGGAGCCCTCTCCGCCTCCTCCGGATAACCCTCGTCTGAGCGACGCGCGCGCAAAAATCACGGTGAATGCCAATTTGGTGGTGCTGCCCGTGACAGTGAAAGACCGCTCCGGCCGGTTGGTGCCCGACCTTGGCAGAGACGAATTTCGTGTTTTTGACGACAACGTAGAGCAGAGAATCGAAGTCTTCACCACCGAGGCTTTCCCGCTCTCGATGATCATTCTGGTCGACAACGATTTGAAAAAAAACTATGCCCAGGAAGTGCAAGACAGCCTTGACGCCATCATCGGAGGGATGAGCGATCTGGATGAGGCGTTTGTTTGCAAATTCGACCAGTTTTTTCATCCTGGCAAGGGATTCACCAGCAATCAGGATCAGCTCCTTGTGGAGCTCAGGCGCACCAAGCTGGACAGCCAGACCAATGTGATGCCCCCTGGTGGGCCCTTTAATGGGCCAAGCGTCAATGGCCACGCCGCCGACGGATCGCCCTCCGTTGCTGGTTCCACGCGAGAGATTCTTGCGGCGCCCACCAAGGCGTTGGATGATGCCATCTACGGAGCGGCGCAGCTTTTGAAGGACCGGCCAAGAAACCGGCGCAAGATCATATTTATCATCAGTGATGGCGTGAATGGGGGAAAGAAGTACAACACCAATACGTACGACAACACCGTGAAGGAGGTGCTGGCTCACAGCATCTCTGTCTTCGCGGTGGGTGTGGGAAGCGCGTTCTACGACCGCAAGTTCGAACGGCTCTCCGAATACGCGCATGCCACCGGCGGCGATGTTTATTACGCGGCGAAGAAGGAATCGCTGCAGGACCTCTACTCGAGGGTCACCGAGGAGGCGCGCAACCAGTACACACTGGCGTATGTGCCGCGAGGCGTAAAAAGTGCCCAGGATTATCACACCGTGGAAGTCCGCGTGAAGCGCGAAGGATTAACGATCCTTGCCCGCGACAAGTACTACACCGGCGGCGCCGCCCAATAAAAAGCAATATTGCTCGCGAGGCATTCGCGGCCAATTTAGAAACTTGCCGAAGCCCGCCTCTCCAGCTCTCGCTCGCGAAGATAGAGAAACAGAGGAAGCCCGAGAGACACTCCTACAAGCAGTACCGATGCGATAGGAAGCCACAGTCTGTCCATTTTGAGGCGCCCCCCTTCGTTGCGCACAAAACCAATCAGAGCCACAGCGGAGACGAAAACATCCATCCCGAAGAATCCGCCAATGCGATTTGCGAAAAGCTGGTGGAAGAAGAGGCGCATGTCCAAGCCGTGCTCGATGACCCAGGGCACGAATTGCGAATACGGAAGAGCAAACCCAAGAAGGCAAAGAAACAAGTAGAGCATCTTTCGGTTCACGCGGCACCTCTCGATCGGGATCCGGGAAACTCGACGCGTTCTGAAACCCCGGCGAACTGGGCCTGACTAATTGCTGAGAGCCTCTTCGTGGGCTGGACAAATCGGTTTGTACGCGCAACTGCGGCAAACGAATCCCGGTTTTGGCGGGAATTCGCCGGCGCGAATGTCCGCGGCGGCTTCCTGAACGATTTTTTGCGCCTCGTCGAGTTGCTTGGCGTCGCGCACAGTGACTTGAATCTGGTTGTTCTGGAGATAGTGGAAAACCAGGCGCACGGGATTCCATTCGAAGATTTCTTTTGCGGCTAGCGCGTAGAGGCTGAGCTGCAAATCTTTCTTGGCGTCCGCGTCTTTTTTTGGCTTGCCGGTCTTGTAGTCGATGATTTCGACGTCCTTGCGGCCGAGCGAGTTTACCTGGTCCATCCGGCCGATGATGGTGACGTTGTTTTCCAGCGGAAGCTCGAAGGATTTTTCCTGCTCGAGAATTTTCGGCGGAGCTTCCAGCATGGACGCGTGGAAAGCGCGTAATTGTTCCAGGCCGTCTTTCTTGTATCCGGATTCCTGATAGTCGTCTTCAAAGCCTGCCGAAGTCCACTCCGTTTCGAAAATTCTGGCGACTTCTTCAAACGGAAGTTTCACGCCTTTCCGAAGTTGGTCGACAAACCGCTTGATCGTGGTGTGCATCACGCTGCCGAAGCTGAGCACGGCTTTAGGGCCTTCCTTCAGAGACCACGAGCGGCTGAACAGAAATTGTTGCGGACAACTCCGATAGCCACTGACGGCCGAGGGACTTAACGTGAGCGGTTCGGGAGTGGGAGGATGGAATTCAAGCGCCCAGTCGGCGATTCGCGAGAAAATTTTTGCGGGCTCGGCAGAGGCAGGGAAGAGCTGCGGATCGGCCGCGCTTGGAGATTCTCTCTTTCCCGCGGGAAGAACTTCGGGCAACTTGGGGCTCATTTGGTGAACATCGCGGCGCTTCATGGCCGGGTCCATCAGGATGTCTTCGACGAACACCGGGATCTTTCCTTTTTTTTCGGTTAGCGTGGTGAGCGTGAGGCGGTTTTCGGCGCGCGTTAGAGCCACGTAGAAGAGCCGGCGCTCTTCCTGAATATGAAACTGCTCCGCGGGTTCGCCTTCTTTCATCAGAGCGGCGGGGAATTCGAACACGCGCGAGCGCTCCGTGGCTGGGAATTTCTTGTTGTTGATGCGCAGGAGAAAAACCTGCGGAAACTCCAGGCCTTTGGCGCCGTGAACTGTCATTAATTGGACGGCGTCGCCGGGGAAATCGTCTTCGAGGCTGATGGTCCCGCCGGCTTGCGAATAGTAGCCGAGATATTCAACGAATTCGGCGAGCCCGCGCGTTTCACTCTTGGGCTCCCATTCTTTGACGAATTCCGTAAGGCGCGTCACGTATTTTCGGTCTTGCGCGCTGGCGCGCTGCGCGACTTCCAGCCACTCACGTAAGTCTGTGAGGATTTCTCGGGCGGTGCGTCGGCGCAGCGTTTTACGTTGATCCGACAAGAACTCGACGAGCTGGCCCAGAGCCGCGTGCGAAGGATCGAAGGCAAGCTGCCCTTGCGGAGCTTGCAGCATGTCATAGAGCGCTTTCTTTTCTTTCCGCGCGCGCTCGGCAAAGCGGACAAGATCAGGTGGCTGGAGCGACCACGCTGGAGCGGCGAGAACACGGGCGCAAGCGATGTCGTCGAAGGGCGTGGCGATCAGCCGCAAGTAGGCGAGGACGTCTTTAACCAGCGGATGGTCTAAGATGGAAAGTTTGCTGATCACAAACGGAATTTTGTGTAAAGAAAGTTGTTCGACAAGCTCGTCGCGATGGGTGTGCTGGCGATAAAGGACAGCAAAATCGCGCCACTTGCGCCCGGCGGCGTGAAGGCGCTGGAGTTCGCTGACGATCCAACGAGCTTCGTCGTGTTCAGTTTCCAGTTCGACGATGCGGATTTTTTCGCTTTCTTCTTTGTTCGCGCTAAGCACTTTTTTCGGAAAGTCCGCGCTGACCGTGTTTTGCGCGATGACTTGCGTGGCTACGCGCAGGATGTTGGGCGTCGACCGATAATTTTCGACGAGCGAAACGCGGAATGGAGTCGAGTCCGCACCTTCGCGCCAGCCGGCAAATCGCTCCAGGAAGAGTTTGAAGCTGCCGAAGGATGCACCGCGAAATCGATAGATGGCTTGGTCGTTGTCGCCAACAGCGACGATGTTTTTTGCGTCGCCCGCGAGGAGTTCAAGCAGGCGAAGCTGCGCGATGTTGGTGTCCTGAAATTCGTCGACAAGAATGTAGCGATATTTTTCCTGAAGCGTGTGCCGAACGTCGGCATTCGTCTCGAGAAGCTCGACGGCTCCTGTAATGAGCGATCCGAAAGAGACGCGCTTCTTTTCGCGGAGCAACTCTTCACTGGCCCGGTAGGCGCGCGCGATTTCTTGTTGCAGGGCCACGTCCTCGGCGCGCTCCCTAAAAGTGTCCTCGTTGAGAACGGCGCGCTCCGATTCGAGTTGCTCGGCGAGTCCATCAGCGTAACGTTGATAATCTTCGCTGGAGACCAGTTCGTCCTGGCAGCGCGAAAAAAATTCCACGAAGTCATTCAAAAACTGGCCGGGATCGGCGAGTCGTCGGTACTTGTCAAGTTTCAGTCGCTCCAAATTGCGGCGGAGAAGAATCCAATGATCGACCTTGTCGATCATCAATCGCTCGGGCGCGGCTTCCTTCAAAAGGCCTTCGCAGAAAGCGTGAAACGTCGCGAGCGTTACATCTTTTCCGCGTTCGCCGGTAGCGCGTACAACGCGAGCTTTCATCTCGCCTGCAGCTTTATTCGTAAACGTCAGGCCAAGAATATTTTCGCCAGACAGCGACTCGTCCGACTGAAGCAGATGACGAATGCGTTCGGTAATGACACGAGTCTTACCGGTTCCAGCGCCCGCGATGACAAGCAGCGGTCCTTCGCCATGCGTAATAGCGCGCCGCTGTGCGTCGTTTAGTTTCAATCCACTTTCGGTCGGTGGATCGAGATCGAACAGTGTTGCCATAGCCTAAGAAGGTTAACGGAAATCGTACCGAAGAGGAAACGAAGCCATTCCTCAGACTTTTTTCGGCGAAAAGAGAGTTTCTTGCTGAGAGAATTTGCCAGCCGCCACTTTGGTGTTCATGTCCGCCGATTTCCCGCGGGGAACGCTGAGCGATTCCCACTTGCCGGTTTTGGCGAACGTAAAATGTTTGGCGAGAAACAAGATTTGGCCAACGTGATGCGCGTAGTGAGCGACCTGGCGATTGATAGCTTGCATCACGGAGTGCGGTTCGGTGCGAATCGTCACGGTTCGCGTGAGGTCGGCTTCGGTCAGCGGTTCAAGCGCATCGAATACATATTTCCAGCCGCGTTCCCACATTTCGATCAGCGCGGCGCGAGTGGCCGGCGGGGTCTCAAACTCCGTGTCGCGATTACGGTCGGGCTTTTCGCCATCGGTCGTCAGAAAATCGAGCCAGCGCGAGCGCATGTTACCTGACAAATGTTTCACGATGATCGCGATGGAATTGGATTCGGCATCCAGCGATATGAAAAGAGCTTCGTCCGGGCATTGCGCCATCGCGCGATCGCCCAATTTCTTGTAATAACGAAACAGGCCAATCGAATCTTGCAAATACGAGGTGCTGAGTTGGTGAGGCATGAGGATATTTTGTTCCGGCGGAGGAGATTGTCAACGGCATTTCACATGGAATTGGTTGGAACTGGCAGGTCGAGTGTTTACAATTCCGATGATTGGGCGGCAAAAGAAAGCGCTTGACATTTCGCTTTTTATTCGCCTACTATCGCGCTGCTGAATTTCGATTCCGCTGGAGGACGACATGACTATTGGACAATCGATGCTGCCTGAATTTGACCAGGAGATGGCGGGCACACGGAAAGTGCTCGAGCGCGTGCCAGACGACAAGTGGGGCTGGAAGCCACACGAGAAGTCCGGCACGGTGGGCTGGCTTGCTTCACATATCGCCACGCTCCCAGGATGGATCACGATGACCATCAATACGGACGAATTGGATTACGCGCCGGTCAACGGGCCAGGCTACCAGCCGCCGAAGATCACGAATCGTGCGGAGCTTCTCGCCGCTTTTGACAAAGAGAGTGCAGAAGCACGCGCCGCACTTGCCGGCGTGAGCGATGCAGACATGATGAAGGGCTGGAAGCTGCTCGCAGGCGGCAAGGAGATTTTCACCTTGCCGAAAATCGCCTGCATCCGCGGCATGTGCATGAACCACATGATCCATCACCGCGCGCAGCTCACCGTTTATTTCCGTTTGATTGGCGTGCCCGTTCCGGGTTTGTACGGCCCGAGCGCCGACGAAGGCATGCCGGATTCGGCGGCAGCAGCAAATTAAAACCGCGAGCTAACTGGGAGGAGTGAAGGGAAAGGCGGACTCTCTTCCGCCTTTTTTCTTCTCCGGCCTCGCATTTCGTATTTCGCGCCTCGGCTTCCGCGATTCGGTCTCTGCATCCCGCGTCCGAAGCGGCCCCGTTCGCAACGCTGTATAATGGTGTGCGTTACTCCTCCGGAGGTTTACCACGCACATGGATACTCCCGTCATTCTCTCGGCTGTTCGCACGCCCATCGGAAAATTCCAGGGTGGACTGGCCGGATTTTCGGCAGTCGAGCTCGGTGGCAAAATCGTCGCCGAAGCCATCCGGCGCGCCTACGTTGATGCTAATGAAATTGACGAAGCCATCTTGGGCAATGTTGTGCAAGCGGGGCTTGGACAGAATCCCGCGCGGCAGGCGGCGCTAAAAGGCGGCTGCGCCCCTCGGGTTGCCGCGATGACGATCAATAAAGTCTGCGGATCCGGACTGAAGGCAGTTGCGCTCGCGGCGCAGGCTGTTCAGCTTGGCGAATCGGAAATGGTTGTGGCTGGTGGCATGGAGTCGATGTCCAACTGTCCGTATCTGCTGCCGAACGCGCGCACCGGCTACCGGCTTGGCGATCAAAAAGTAGTGGACTCGATGATTCACGACGGCTTGTGGGACGCCTATGAAGATTTTCACATGGGAATGACCGGCGAGCTTGTGGCCGAAAAATATGGGATCACGCGGGAAGAGCAGGACCGGTTTTCCGTTGAAAGTCACCAGAAAGCGATTCGTGCGCGTAAGTCTTGTTTTTTTGAAGCGCAGATTCTGCCGATCGAGGTGCCGCAGAAAAAGGGCGAGCCGATCGTGATTAAGTACGACGAATCGCCGCGCGAAGATACATCGATGGAAGCGCTGGCGAAGTTGAAACCGGCGTTCAAGAAAGATGGCACGGTGACAGCGGGGAACGCCCCCGGCACGAACGATGGAGCAGCAGCGTTGATTGTCACCAGCGAACGCAACGCGACGCGTCTCGGCAAGGCGCCGATCGCGCGAATTGTTGCGCAAGCGGTGAGTGGCGTGGAGCCGAAGTGGGTGATGATGGCGCCGGTAGATGCGGTGGAAAAATTGCTCACCAAAACCGGTTGGGATCGCGACAAAGATGTTGACCTTGTTGAACTGAACGAAGCGTTTGCGGTCGCGGCGATTGCGGTGACGCGGCAGTTGCGCCTCAATCCCGAAAAGGTGAACGTAAACGGGGGCGCGGTTGCGCTGGGCCATCCGATCGGCGCGAGCGGCGCGCGCATCCTGGTAACTCTCCTCTACGAATTGGAGCGCCGCAATCTGAAACGCGGCATCGCCGCACTCTGCCTCGGCGGCGGCAACGCCGTCGCCCTCGCAGTTGAATGCTATTAGGTCGAGGATTCATTCGACGCCTCGCGTATTGCTAACTGCGGACTCTGTTGAGGAGCGCTACCAGATTTGGGCAATCTTGGTCGGATATCGCGGTAAATTTCAAGCCTATTCCACCGCTTGGGGCCAGGTGCCGCACTTCCGCCTCAACTCTTATATTTCCCTCCTGGACCAGAAAATGGAGTTGGGCTTTAACGCCTACCGGCTGCGGAACCGGCGTGGAGAGGAACAGTCCACCGACACTCAGGTCGGAAACACGCACAATGTCTTCGGCCTCGCCACAGCGCCAACAGGCCCACACACCGTCCGGTATCTGGACTCGAGAACTCAATCTTCTGGAATAAACCAATTTTGAGGGCATGGCTCCCACAGCTCGTCTCTGGCCTGCGGAAGTCGGGCGGACATCTAAATCACCAAATAATCGGTCGCAGCGCCACCTCAGAGCCTAAGTGGGCGATAAGAAACAAACCATCGAGGAAAAACCCTAGAGTGCACTCAGGAATTGCCTGAGGGCTGGCGAAATGTCCGCAATAAGCAGGAAATCTAATCTACGGAACCCGGTACGCTGGGAGCCTCTACGCTGCTTGGCGCTGCCGTTCCCAATTCCTGTGCGCAGTAGGGGCAGAACTTGTCTGTTTCCACGACTTCGCGTTTGCAATTGGGGCAGGAGGGGTGGAGATTGCATTTGCAGTTGGGGCAAAAGTTGAAGCGGGCGCCGACCGAAGCGCCGCATTGAGGGCAGGGATAGGGCAGCGGTTCTCGCATCAAGAAATAGACCATGAAGCCGATGATCAGGTATCCAGGCAAAAGGATAATTGCGAGCAGCGTCCATAAAGTTGGGTTCATGCCACGACGCTTGGCGTCGCGGTTCACGTAGGCGATCATGAAGATGAGAGTCGCCACGAAGAGCGAGGCACCGGTAATGATTCCCGCCAATGCCAAGTAGGCTAATACAGGGGTGTCACGCAATTCATACGGGAAGAGCTCACCGTAGTGCTCTGCATTCCATCGATTGACGGAAAATGCGATGATTTGCGCAATCAGAAACAGCGCGACGACAGTCCAAATCACACCTTTGGGAACGATACGGAACTCGTCCCAGAAGCGGAGGTTCTCCTTTCTCCGGCGGAGACGGTTGAGCCGCTTCCGCTCGTTGAACGAACCGCTTACTTTCTGTTGGTAATCCGACATACGTTTTCCTCTCTAACCCTCTGCAAACTCTAGTTTTCCAAACCCTCTAAAGCGTTTGAATCGGCGTTTCGCAGTTACCTTGCCTGATCGCGTTCATGGGCTTGCCGAAGATTTTCGAGTACCACGACTGCGGCGGCGACCAGCGCGGGGATCGTCCACCAGAGGCCAAATCCCATTTCCCAAACCAGCTTGGGCATGCCGATGCGTTCTCCTGCCCATTCAAAGGCGCGCCAGACGTAGGGTGCTGTGGCGATCCCGAGCGCCCAGGACATCGCGCACATGATCCAGAGGAGGCGGCGCTTGGGTTCGCGTTCGCGCATTTCTTGGGCGCGCAACTGCACCCGGAATTGTGTGCGCGCGGCGAGTCCACGAGGGAGGGGAATTGGCAAGCCGCGCAACGCGCTAAGAGCGGCACTCGTTTGCTGCGCGACTTGGGTGCAGCTTGGGCACTCGCGCAGATGAGTCGCGAGCCATTCGCGCTCGGACTGTGAAATTCCTTCGATGCGTTCTTGGGCGATCAACTTTTCGGCGCTGGCGTGGAGATTTTCGTTCATGCCGCGCCTCCTTGCATTGCGCCGCGCAGGGCTTCGAGCCCGCGATACAGGCGCGACTTCACGGTGGAAAGCGGCGCGGCCAGCACACCAGCAATTTCTTCGAGGCCGAGCTCCTCCTGAAATCGAAGAACCAGAACTTCGCGATAGACCGTGGGAATGCGGTCGAGGGAGGCGTGCACGCCGGATTTTTCTTCTGCCGTCAGGACCAGATGCAATGGCGAAGGTTGATTCTGCGCGGCGAACTCCATTGGCGCGCCTTCTTCCGGGTCGGTCAGCGCGTCGAGGCTTTGCATTTTTTTCGCGCGTTGCCAGTCGATCACCAGGTTGCGCGCGATGCGGAAAAGCCAGGCTTCAAATTTGTATTTGCTGTCGTATTGATGGCCACGTTCGAGGACGCGAATCCACGTTTCCTGGAAAAAATCTTCGGCGCGCTCGCGGCTCGACGTCAGGTAGAGCAAATAGCGGAACAGCCGGTATTGATACTGCTCGATCAACTGATCGAGGAGATCGGGGTCGCGGCGCTTGAGCCCTAGGGCGAGGGCCTTGTTGTCGTCGGCCATTTGGGCGGAGAAGAGAAGAACCGACCTTAGTGGTGCGGAGGTCAGAGTTGTAAATGTCGCGCTCATTCTACAGGGTATACGGTTAGGCGCGACCAAAAGACGCACGACGAGCCAGGTGCTCGGGGTGCTTGAGCTTTAGGTGGTTGATGAAGGCCGGTCGGGCAAAGAGTGCCGGACTGAAGCCCGGCGCTACGACGTCTGCGGATTGGGTGCCTCCCCCTGTTTTCTTGTAAGCGTTGCTGATAAAGGGCTTAGTGGGACTGTGGTGGGTTAAAAACCTCCTGGGCGGGAATAGATGTTGGTTGCGAAGGAGTTGATGGAGGCATTCTGTGGGCGTCGACGGGGGAGGCAGGGCGCCCCGGAGTCGGGTGCGGCTGGTGGGGTGGAATTCGTGGGACTTGAAGTTGGTTTAGAGGTGTGGGTGACGGGATTTGGAGCGGGCTGGGCCTGCTGAGTCGGGGATGAGTCAGCGCGCGGGGGGAAAATGGCGCGTGCGGCGGCGAGGGCGGCTTTGGTGTCGGCGGGAGAGGGGCGGGGCGGCGGTGGAGTTGGCGGCGTCGCGGCAGCGGGTTGTTGTGGCGGCAGTGGTGGAGTTTGGGTTGTGGGAGCGGGCCTCGCGGGAGATTGGGTTGGTTGTTTGGGTTTTGGAGGGTGGAGGTATTTGTGGTTGGCTTTGACGGAGGTGGAGATGGCGTCGCGCCAGCCGTCGGTGCTGAAGGCGTTGATGTATTCGTGTTGGGCTTGGCGGGAGGACTGCATCAGGGTTTGGAGCATGTAGGCGACCGTGCGGGCTACGCGGGGTTTGAGTTCGCCGCGGATTACGGCGGGGATTAAGCGGCTCAGAGCGGCGTTTAGGTCGCAGGCGGAGAGATAGTGGCCGGAGAAGAAATAGGCGATTTCCTTGGCTAGTTTTTCGGTGGACTGGGATTGGGATTCTTTTTGGGTGTGGTAAAAGCAGAAATGCGGGTGGCTGCTGATGCGTGGGGTGCGGCAGCGGCGGCCGTCTTCGTACGTGAATAGACAGAGAGATACGCGGTCCTTGGCAGTAAGCGAAGGCATGGATGTCTCCTTGATTTAAATTTTTAGTATTGGACTTGGGAACTGGAAAAAGAAAGATGCCGGGCTGAAGCCCGGCGCTACAAAAAGAAAACGCCTCGCGGTGGCGAGGCGTAGTACTAAACGAGAATATTATATCCCAACTAGCATGCAGAGCAAATCAAAAAACGGTAAGGTAACAGAAGGAAAGGAATTTTACACAGAAAGCGCGGAGAAGAAGGATGAGGGGCGGATATAGTGGTTTGACATGGTGTAGTAGACTTTCTTCACGCCGACATGTTCTGCCCACAATGCAAAGCTGAGTATCGACAAGGGTTTACGCGTTGCGCGGATTGCGAGGTCGAGCTCGTCGATGAATTGCCTGCTGGGGCGATCGTCGCAGCGGAAGCCGCCGAAGCGGGCGATCCGGCGGAAGATCCGTTCTGCTCTTTTTGGAAGGGCGACGATCCGAGGGTTCATGCCGAACTCTGTGAATTGTTTGCGGAGCAGAGCATTCCTTATAAGACGATTCGGCGGCAGGACCATCTGTTCAATTGGAATACGAAGAGTGCATTCGAGATCGGCGTGCCGTTTTCGCAATTTGATAAGGCGGAGGCGATAGTCAAAGAGGCCTACGGCAGTGACGACGAACCGGTATCAGAAGAGGTGACGCGGACTATGGAGTTGCCGGAGGTTGTCGAAGCGCGCGAGTCGCGTCCAGACTGGGACCCGGGGGACTGGTATCCGGAGGACGCTACGCTGGAGATTTGGGAGGGCAAGCAGGAAGAACTGGGGAAATTGTTGGCGGCGTCGCTCGGTGAGAATCAGATTCATTCCCGTGTGGCGGAGGCTATGGGAGCGTATCGGCTTTTTGTTTTGCCAGGGGACGAGATGCGGGCGCGGGAGATTGTTCGGGAAGTCGTTGAGGGTGTGCCGCCGGAGTGAAGGTTGGGTTGAGATTTTTTCGCCTGCCGCATTTCGGCTTAGGTGGGAGTACACTTGGAAGCTGTTTGGGCAGTTTTTCGGATCGCGGCCGTGAGAATTACTCGCGGCTAGTTGTCACAGTAAGGTGCTAGTGGATCGTAAGGAGGAATTCATGGCTGCAGGTCTTGGACCGGAAGGCTCGCTGATTATGTTGTGGGCGGGGGAAGATCCGGCGCTGCACTCCACGCTGATTGAGGAATTGCAATCCGCCGGCATTCCGTTTATTGACCGGCCGACTGGCGATGATCAAGTTCCTCCGTCGGCGGATATCCTTCCTATCGATTGGAAAACACAATTCGGGTTTGAGGTGGCTGTGCCTTCGTCGAATCGGGCTGCGGCCGAAAAGATTCTCGAAAAGCTGCTGGACCAGGAGCCCGCGGACATGGAGATTGCCGCGAATGACTCTGCGCAGCCTGGAGTAGCGGACGCGAAACCCGCCCACTTGAGCGCGACTAATTGTGCGGTATGGTCTGGCGCGGATGAAGCGCGCGCAGGATTTTTGGTCGAGGCGCTGAAGGAGAACGAGATTCCGGCGCGCGCCGAGACGCTTGGGAGTGAAGCAACTGTATACGTTCCGCCGGAAGAAGAAATGCTGGCGCGAGAGATTATTCGGGAAATTGTCGAAGGCGCTCCGCCAGCGTGAACCTTGTTCTGTCCACAATGCAAAGCCGAGTATCGCCCCGGATACCGTCGCTGCGCGGATTGTGACATTGATTTGGTCGATGAACTGCCACCTACACAAGGCGAAGAGTCAGCGCAAACAACCCAGCTTAACGATCCGCGCACGATATGGGTCGGCGACAGCGAGTCAGATTGCGTCGAACAATGCCAGCCTTTCAAGGAAGCCGGCATCCCGTACGAAGTTTCCCAGATCGTCAAAGATCGCCGACAGCGTATGGAGGTGATCTGGAAATACGAGCTTGCGGTGTCCCATGAGGACGAGTCGCGCGCTAAAGAGCTGTTACAACTCCCGGAGACCGTTGCCGATTGGAGTTCCGAAACTACCGAGGAGGAAGGAAATCAGACTCTCCTCGAGTATCCAGAGCACTTCGACGACAATTTCGATTTGGATGAGGCGCGCAGGCGTCGCCTATATCTGAAGGCCTTTGATCCGGAGGAAGCCTGCGATGAAATATTGCAGGTACCTCCGGGCGAAAGCAGTGCGATCGAGACGTCGCTGAAGGAAAACTATATTCGGATGCGCGCTGAACCTCAGCCGGACGGCTCCAGGAAGTTATTTGTTTTGCCAGAAGATGCAGCTATTGCGCGTGAGATTGTTCGGGAAATCGCCGAGGGCGCTCCGCCAGAGTAACGTTCCGTTTTCGCCAATTTGTAGTAGACTGCTCGCAGAAGCATGATTTGCCCCAACTGCAAATCCGAATACCGCCCCGGCTTCACAAGCTGTTCCGATTGTGGGGTCGAGCTAGTGGAGGTGCTTCCACCTCCCATACATCAGGACCCCGAAGCACGCGAGAACGAAAGGCCCGACCTTGCAAGGACATCTCATTTCCTCGCCTGGTTCCTTCCCATGCTGGTTCTTGTCGTTCTTTTCTTTGGCGTTTCGGTCAGACCAGGATTGATGGGTAACGTGTTTTTTGCCGTTTCCCTTTTCTGTCTGATGATGCTGGCTAACCTCGGCTCATATTGGATGCTCTACCAATCCGTCCGATATGAAAAAAGAGTTGGCAGGCACGCTCTCCTCTCGTTCGTCCCATTTATGTTTGTCTGGTATTCGCTCGTGCGCGTCCCATTGCGGAAGGAATTTCAGGGTGACTCGGAATTCATTCGTTAAGAATCGAGTTACCCCCCCTGTCTTGACTGTCCTCATTCACTGTGTTTCCGTATCTTCGCTGGAAAATTGGAGAGAGCATGAGTATTGGCGCGATCAAGACGGTGGCGGTGCTGGGCGCGGGGACGATGGGAAATGGGATTGCGCATGTGTTTGCGCGGGCTGGGTACCGCGTGATTCTGCGGGACGTGGAGGCGCGATTTTTGGAGCGCGGGATCGAGACGATTGGAAAAAATCTGGACCGGGAGATTAAGAAGGGGAAAATCGCTGAGGCGGAGAAGGGAAGTGTGCTGGGGCGGGTGCAGTGCGTGACCGACATGGCGGCGATTGCTGCGGCGGATTTTGTTGTTGAGGCGGTGCCGGAGAAGATCGAGATTAAGCGGGCTGTGTTGACAGAGGCGGATGCGATTTTGCGGCCAGAGGTGATTCTGGCTAGCAATACGTCTTCGATTGCGATGACGACTTTGGCGGCGATGACGAAGCGGGCGGACCGGTTTGTAGGCATGCACTTCATGAACCCCGTGCCGGTGATGGTGTTGGTGGAGGTGATTCGGGCGCTGCAGACTAGCGATGCGACGTTTTCGGCGACGATGGAGTTGGCGAAGAGGCTGGGGAAGACGCCGGTGGCGGTGAATGATGCGCCGGGGTTTGTGTCGAACCGGGTGCTGATGCCGCTGATTAATGAGGCGGTTTATTGCGTGATGGAAGGCGTGGCGACTCCTGAGGCGGTGGACGCGGTGATGAAGCTGGGGATGAACCATCCGATGGGGCCGCTGGAGTTGGCGGATTTTATTGGGTTGGATGTGTGTGTGGATATCATGCACGTCTTGCATGAGGGGCTTGGCGATCCGAAGTATCGGGCTTGTCCGTTGTTGAAGAAGTATGTGGCGGCGGGGTGGTTGGGGCGGAAGGCGGGGCGGGGATTCTACAATTACGCGTGAGCGTCCGTGCTGGGAAAAATCCTTAATTCCATTTTTTCAGGGGAGAGAACCTCAGATTTGGTTATGCACAGCGACTATGCGCCAGAGATCTGCGTCGCGCGGCTCGTAGACGCGCTGGATATTGACGATAGAACTCTTTTTTCGTTCTCCGGTTATCGTGGGGAAAAGCCAATTCTGGGGAGGGTTTCAGGAATTCAGTTTCGTCTGCATAAGCGGCGCTACTGGCGCAACGATTTCGCCCCAGTTTTGTACGGTCGATTGATTCCTGAAATGCGAGGAACACGGATCGAGGCTTACTGGGGAATCCAGAGCTGGACTCGGACGTTTATGCGCGTTTGGATTGCGTTGGCAATCTTAATCGGTGCACCGATGTTCGTTGCGGTGCTCTATCAGCTAATTGCAGGCCCGCCGGCAGCCTCAAAAGATTCCTACGTTGGTCTAATCGTACCGCCAGCCTTGATTCTGTGGGGATTCATATTGCCGAAGTTGGGATCGGCCCTTGGGTATCATGAGCGCAAATATCTGGTGGATTTTCTACAACAGACGTTGATTGCGGGTCGGGTCGCCGACGTAGCGGATAACGCTGGTTGGCGGTCCTCCCTGGAGTAAGTATAAAGGGCGAACATAAGGCGAAAAATAATGTTTGCTTTTCTTTCGCCTTGATGGTAATTTGCGATTCGCGGTTTTCAACAGGTGCGTGATGTATTCGGCTTCGGTCCTGGCGATAAGTTGTCCGGAACATGCTAGGCTCGAAAGCGAGTTCATCGAGGCGCGCGATCGGATGCGGGGCTTGGTTCGGCTCCGAAACTTATCGCCTGCCGAAGAGCGGCAACTGGCAGTGCGGGTGGCTATGACCATCGCCCGCTTGAAGGAGCATGTCGCCGAGCACGGTTGCGAACGCCAGGGCTGACCCCGTTTGGCCCTGAAGAAAAGAAGGCATAGCGAAATGATAATTGAAGTGTTACTATGCAGCTTCCGCTATGTCCCGGGCCACGGCTTTGCGTTACAAATGGAATTTCCTAATTTTCTCTACCGAGGTGTGAAATGACTGAAGAAAAAGAAAAACTGCTGGCAGCGGCGATATCGCAGATTGAAAAGGATCACGGCAAGGGCGCGATTATGCGTCTGGGCAGCAGGGACGTGTTGGTGCCTGTAAGTGTGATTCCCAGCGGGTGCTTATCGATTGATGCAGCGCTGGGTGTCGGCGGGTTTCCGCGTGGGCGCGTGATTGAGATTTACGGGCCGGAATCGGGCGGTAAGACGACCATGACGTTGCATGTGATCGCAGAGGCGCAGAAGCTCGGCGGGCAGGCGGCGTTTATTGACGCGGAGCATGCGCTTGATCCGGTTTATGCGCGGAAGTTGGGCGTGGATGTGGACAATCTTCTCGTCTCTCAGCCGGATAACGGCGAGCAGGCTTTGGAGATTGCGGAGACGTTGATTCGTTCCGGCGGCGTGGACATTGTCGTCGTGGACTCGGTCGCGGCGTTGGTGCCGAAGGCGGAACTCGAAGGCGACATGGGCGATCCGCAAATGGGCTTGCAAGCGCGCTTGATGTCGCAGGCGCTGCGGAAGCTGACCGCGATTGTGTCGAAGTCGAAGACTTGCCTGATTTTCATCAACCAGATCCGCGAGAAGATTGGCGTGATGTTTGGGAACCCGGAAACTACCACGGGCGGGCGGGCGCTGAAGTTTTACGCTTCGATGCGTATCGATATCCGGCGTATCCAGGCTATCAAGGAAGGCGATGTAGTGGTGGGTTCGCGGACGCGTGCCAAAGTCGTGAAGAATAAGGTGGCGGCGCCGTTCCGCGAGGCGGAGTTCGATATTGTCTATGGCGAGGGCATTTCGCGCGAAGGCGACTTGATCGATCTTGGCGTGGACAAAGGGATCGTCGAGAAGAGCGGCACATGGCTCAGCTACGGCGGTGAACGCATGGGCCAAGGCCGCGAAAACGCGCGCACGTTCTTGAAGGAAAATAAGGACATCCGCGACAAGCTGGAAAACGCGCTGCGCAAGAAGCTCGAGATTGCGATTCCTGGTGGTTCCAACGCTGCAGCGCCAGGCCCTAACGGCCACGCGCCGGCGACGGCGCATGGCGACAAGCCCCCTATGAAGGCCGCTGCGGCAGCGGCTACTAACTCAAGCGCAACCGATGCTAACAAAGCTCGGCCGACGCGGTAGCCACTAGCACAGGCTTCAAACTGTCTGTGCTGTTCGACTCCTAGGGGCACGATACATCGTGCCCCTATTCCTTTTCAGTGCGGTTGATTGTATGGAGTAAAGCCTTCCCATTCGACGGGCGTGTATGTGTTTTTGAGCAAGGTTTCGAGGAGTTCCTTGTAGATGCCCTCGCCGTTCTCGCTATTGGTCATGATGAGGATGCCGACGCCGGACTTGTCAAAGCACACGGTATAGTGACGCAGACCATCGTCATGGCCTTCCTTGAAAAATGCCTTGCCATAGGGAGTCCAATAGAGGCCCCATCCGAGCCCGTAGCTGAGGCGGATGGATTCGTTTTCATCGGTGATTTCGGTGGAAAGAGACGGGAATTCGTGCTTGGAGAGAATTTGAATTTGTGGCGCGAGCATTACATCGCGAGTCTCTTTTTTCAGCCCGTCGCCATGCATGACGGCCTGTAAGAAGCGGCTGTAGTCTGCGAGCGTCGTCTGCATCGAACCTGCGGCATCCGGGTACTTGCGCCTCTGTGGGCCCAAAGAACGATCCTGCTCGTCGTAGGCATTTGCGAAATCGGTTTCGAACCGCGGCTCCCAAATCATGCTGGTGCGGGTCATTCTGAATGGGACGAAAATGTGTTCGCGCATAAGCCCGGCTAGCGATCTGTCCGTTATGGTTTCAACGACGAATTGCAGCAGAGTAATTCCTTCTCCGCTGTAAGCAAATCGCGAGCCGGGCTCGAAATTGATGTTCAATTTTTTGTCGTTGTTGAACCGGCGCCAATTGGGGAAGCCGCTGGTGTGATCGAGCAGCATCCGGGCTGTAATTTTCTTGTAGCGGTCATCGCCGGCCAAATCCTTGTAGTCGGTGTATTCGGTGTATTCAGGGAGAGGCTTCGGCAAATATTCGTAGACGGGATTATCCAACGACAGAACGCCTTCCTGCACCAACTGCATCACGAGATAGGCAAACGCTGACTTCGTCAACGAAGCCGCAGTGAACACGGAGTCCGGTGTCAGGGGCAGGTTTTTCTTTTTATCACGGACGCCGTAAGTTTTCCGATACACCACGCTCCGATCATTGAAAATCGCGATTCCGGCGCCTGGGATTTTCGCGGCCCTCATCAGGCGAGTCACTGTCGCGTCGATTTCTTGTGCAGAGATCGTCGTGCCGTCGAGGCGTTTCACGGTGGGGGCGTTCGGCGAGTCCACTCCCGCGACCGCTGCGCAAGCAGCCAGGATGAGTACAAATCCAAGATTAATAATCCCATTCTTCATGGCGGACCTTTCGTGATGTGGAGTATAGACGATGGAGAGATAGGATTGTCAGCATCGTCCAGCCATCATTTGCGCGGTTGCCACAGGTTTCCTTGGTGGTCTCCGTGCTAGACTTTTCCCGTGGCGCAACATAACGACGTCATTCGAGAATCGTTTACGACGCAGGCTCATGCCTTTGCGGCGAATCCTTGGGTGACCGACGAAGAACGCATCCGGCGCTTGGTCGCCGCCGCACATCTCGTCGGTGACGAGCGCGTACTGGATATCGCGACGGGTCCGGGATACATCGCGGAAGCTTTCGCTGGTTCTGCGCGAGAAGTTGTCGGCGTCGACCTCACTGACGCCATGCTGGCGATCGCCAAGGAACGCACGAGGGAGCGCGGCGTTTCGAACGTTTCTTTCCGTGCCGCCGATGCGGAAAATCTTCCTTTCGAAAATGGATCGTTCGATGTTGTGGTGTGCAGGCTCGCGCTGCATCACCTTCTGAAGCCTTTGCAAGTGCTGTGCGAGATGGTGCGCGTTTGCCGCGCTGGCGGCACGGTCGTGGTGGAAGACATTTACGCCAGCGAACATCCCGAGCGTGCCGCGTATCAAGACCGCTGGGAAATTCTGCGCGATCCTTCGCACGTGCGCACGCTGTCGCTCAGCGAGCTGCTTCAACTTTTTCGTGATGCAAGGCTCGAAACAGATGCTGTGACCACAGCGGAAGATTTAACTCCCGAAGTGGAGCGATGGCTCGCAACGACACAATCGCCACCCGAGCGCGCTGCCGAGGTGCGGCGACTGCTCGAAGAGGATCGCCTTCAGGATCTAAGCGGTACACGTCCGTTTCAAGATGCGACAGGGCGACTTTTCTTCCATGCCCGCACGGCGATCCTTGCCGGACGCAAGGTCAGCTAAATTCGGCGGCCTGTC
>Ga0210405_10000788_pt1 | contig 39450 bp, 30 predicted proteins | sample IncBWH11MmetaG_FD_155492 | JGI IMG/M metagenome (GOLD analysis project Ga0210405, IMG submission 155492) | Forest soil microbial communities from Barre Woods Harvard Forest LTER site, Petersham, Massachusetts, United States - Inc-BW-H-11-M | ecosystem: Environmental > Terrestrial > Soil >... | reverse complement strand
CGCTGCCAGCAATCATTCCGTCGACGAAACCGTCACGCGCTTGCAGGGCATCCTTCAATCCAAAGGCGTAAAACTCTTCACCATCGTCGACCACAGCGGCGAGGCCGCCAGCGCTGGCCTGAAAATGCCAAACACCAAGCTGCTCATCTTCGGCAACCCTAAAGCGGGGACGCCGCTGATGCTGGCTTCGCCAAGCGCCGCGCTCGACCTCCCGCTCAAAATCCTTATCGCCGAAGACGCCGCCGGCAAAGTCTGGATCTCCTACAACGCCCCGGCGTATTTCCAGGCGCGCCACCATCTCCCACCCGAGTTGCTCCCCAATATCGCCGTCATTGAAACGCTTGCCGCAAAAGCCGCTGAATAGGAAGGAACCCGACTCCAGCGAACTCTGTGGTCTCTCTGCTTTCCGTGCCGTCTGTGTAAGATTCGAGGATTTTCCATATTGCGCCGTGAAACGCCACGTGTTACCGTGAGCGAATAAAAGGCGAATCACGGAAAGGGGCGCTTCATGCCCGAATCGCTAGCCGTTCGCAAGGCCACAAGGTCTTCAGCCATCACTCGCGTCCATGAAGTTCTCGACGGCTTCGCCGACCGCGACTTCAACGGCGAACTCCTCACAGCCGTCCGCTATTTTCCGTCTCGCGAGGCTCAGTGGGCGGACTTTCCGGCCTGGGTGCATCCGGATCTCGTTGCTGCCTACGCTGCCAAAGGGATTCGCCGCCTTTACACCCACCAAGCGGCCGCGGCGGAAGAAGTACACGCCGGAAAAAACGTCGTCATCGTCACGCCCACTGCCTCCGGAAAAACGCTGTGCTATAACCTGCCGCTTTTGAATGCCACGCTCGAAAATCCCGATTCCCGCGCGCTCTACCTATTCCCCACCAAAGCTCTCGCGCAAGATCAGCTAGCCGAACTCCACGACGTCAACCAGCGTCTCGAAAACCGCTTCGGCGTTTTCACCTACGACGGCGACACGCCCGCCGACGCGCGCCGATCCATTCGCGAAAAAGGCCACATCGTCTTGACCAATCCGGACATGCTGCACACCGGCATCTTGCCGCATCACACGCGCTGGACCCGCCTCTTCGAAAATCTCCGCTACATCGTGCTCGACGAGCTGCACACTTACCGCGGCGTCTTCGGCAGCCACTTGTGCAATGTCTTGCGCCGCATTCGCCGCATCGCTCGCTTCTACGGCCGCGATCCGCAATTTATTTGCTGCTCCGCAACCATCGCCAACCCCGGCGACCTCGCTTCGCGCCTTCTCGAAACCGAAGTCGAGGTCCTTAATTCGAACGGCGCGCCCGCCGCGGAAAAGACTTTTGTTTTCTACAATCCGCCCGTTGTGAATCGCGCCCTCGGCATCCGCCGCAGCTACATCAATGAATCCTCGCGCGTGGCGCAGGAATTTCTGAAACGCGATCTACAAACCATGGTCTTCGCCAATTCGCGATTACAGACAGAAATTCTTCTGACTTATTTGCAGCAAGCCAATCCGCAGTTGCCCGGAAAGCCGGAAACCATTCGCGGCTATCGTGGCGGCTATTTGCCGAACGAACGCCGCGAAATCGAACGAGGCCTGCGCGATGGAAAAATCCGCGGCGTGGTTTCCACTAGCGCGCTCGAGCTCGGCATCGATGTCGGCTCCCTCGATACCGTCGTCATGGCCGGATATCCCGGCACGATCGCCGCCACCTGGCAGCGTGCCGGACGCGCTGGACGCCGCTGCGGAAGCTCTTGCGCCGTGCTGGTGGCTTCTTCGTCGCCGCTCGATCAATTTATCGTTCGCCACCCGGACTATTTTTTTGGCAACACGCCTGAGCACGCCTTCATCCAGCCTGACAATCTCGAAATTCTGATCAATCACCTGAAATGCGCCGCGTTCGAATTGCCCATTTCTCCGGGCGATAAATTCGGCGATGTCGATCTCCCTGATCTTTGCGCGCGCCTCGCCGAAGCTGGTTTTCTGCATTTAGCGGGAGAAAATTATCACTGGACGCAGGAAGCCTATCCCGCCGATACCATCAGTCTGCGCTCCGTGACCAGCGACAACTTCGTAATCATCGACGTCACTGGCGCGCCCACAGTCATCGGCGAAGTCGATTTCCCCAGCGCCCTGGTCTTCCTCCATGAGAAAGCGATTTACCTTCACGGCGGCCAGCAACACCACGTCGAGCATCTCGACTTCAAGGAACGCAAAGCCTACGTCAAGCGCGTGGACGTCGATTACTACACAGACGCCGTCCGCCACACCCAAGTCCGTATCCTGGAAGTCGCCGCCAACGTCCTGTCGTCCGTGCACTCTCATTCCCATGGCGATGTCCTCGTGCGCTCGCAGGTCGTCGGCTTCAAAAAAATAAAATTCTTCACCAACGAAAACATCGGCGACGGCAAACTCGAACTCCCGGAAAACGAAATGCACACCACTTCCTGCTGGATTACCCTCCAGCGCCCGCTCCTTGAATCCCTCCCCTTCACCGTCGGCGAACGACAAAGCGGCATGTTCGGCCTACTCCACGCACTAGAATCCGTAGCTACTCTTCTTCTGATGTGCGACCGCCGAGACCTCGGCATCGCCATCGGTGAGCGTCCTCCTGCACCCGAATCGCACGATGAAGCGGGTGTCATCCTGAGCGAAGCGAAGGATCTCAACTCATCGCCGTCGATCACCCGTCCGTTCGAAACAGACTTCTCTACAACGCGCTTGCGGGACGCGCACTCTTCCAACTCCAAAGAATTCTTCGAACCCAATCTTTATCTCTTCGACGCCTACCCCGGCGGCATCGGCTTTTCCGAACCGCTCTTTCTAACACACGCCCTCCTCGTCCAAAAAACCCGTGAGCTTATCGCCGCCTGCCCCTGCGAACAAGGGTGCCCCTCTTGTGTCGGCCCCGCGGGTGACCTCGCCCCCCGCGCCAAAGAAGCCGCACTCGCCATACTCGACAGGTTGTGTGCCTAGATGTCCGCCGACGCTGCCGATAAATTCTCGCGTCTTGCTGCGCTGAAACCCGCCCGGCCTATGCCCGCACGTCCCAGCGCCATTCGAACGCCCGGCGAAGAAGATGCCCTCGGCCGCCTTCTCGGCGCGGGCATCGCCACCAATCATTTCGGCGAACACCTCGCCATTCGAAACTGGTTCTCCACTCCGGAATCCACGGACCCTTCATCCGCAACGCTCGAATTGCTTTCCCGCACGCGCGACGAATCGCTCTCCCGCAAAACTCGCGCTGCATTGCAAGACCCGGAAAAGTGGCTTTTTCTCGACACGGAAACCACCGGCCTTGCCGGCGGCACAGGCACGTACGCTTTTTTGGTCGGGCTGGCGTGGTGGGACGCCGGCGGATTGCAGGTCGAGCAACTCTTTATGCGTGATTTTACGGAAGAATATTCCGTACTTCATGAGTTATCGGCGCGGGCCGCTGAGCGCCCCGTGCTGGTCACCTTCAACGGAAAGACGTTCGATTGGCCGCTGCTCGAAAATCGCTTCACCATGACGCGCTCCCTCGCCGTGCCGAAGCTCGCGGCGCATCTCGATTTGCTGCATCCCGCGCGCGCGCTGTGGAAACTCCGCCTCGGTTCCGTGCGCCTCGTGGAACTCGAGCGCCGCGTCCTCGACGCGCCGCGTCTCGGCTGGCATCGCGAGAACGATGTTTCTTCCGCGCTTATTCCGCAATTTTATTTCGACTACCTGCGCGGCGGCCCAGTCGAGCCGCTAGCGGGAGTGGTGCGCCACAACCAGATGGATTTGCGCGGGCTCGCCGCTCTCTTCGGCAAAATCAACGAACTTCTTTCCGGCACGCCAAACACCGCGAGCGAAATTGAAGGCCTGGACCTGTTCGGGCTTTCCCGATTTTTGCAGCGGCGCGGGGACGCCGATCGCGCGCAAACGGCGTGCGCGCAGGCCCTGGAAGCTGGACTGCCTGCGGAATTCGAACCGAAAGCTCAACGCGAACTTGCCTTGATGGCCCGGCAGCACGGTGAACACGCGCGCGCGGCGGAAATCTGGCAGGAAATCGTTGCCGATCCCGAGAGCGGCGTTCAAGCCTGCGAGCAGTTGGCCATCCACTTCGAGCGTTACGTCAAGGACTTGCGCCAAGCCACGGAGTTCGCCGAGCTCGGCCTTGCGAAACTGAGGCAGCGCCGCCCTGCTCCCCGTGGGTCGCGCGATCCGTATGTCGCGGCGCGAACCGCGCGTCTGGAACAGAAATTTCTGCAACGCCTTGCACGTCTGCAGCATCGAATAAAAATCACTAGCGGGCTGGCAAGACCGGTCGCTCTTCCACGCTCCAAGGGCGAACCGGAAGCGTAGAGCGGATACCGCGGCCGTTAAGCCAATTCCCGTGTTCCTCAATTCAAAGGGGGAAATCGGATGGAAACCTCAGCAGCAAAACTACAACCTATGGCAGGAGGTAGTATGGCAACTGCCGAACAAGCCTATTTACGCACCGAACTGGAACAACGCCGCGAGCGCCTTCACGAAGCGCTGCATTCGCCGGCGGCCGATGCTTCCCTTTCTGAATTATTGACGGCTGTGGACACCGCGCTGAGCCGTATCGATCAAGGAACGTTCGGGCGGTGCGAGACGTGCCACGACGCGATTGAAGCGGAGCGCCTGCTGGCCGATCCATTGGTGCGCTTCTGTCTGGACCATCTTACGGCCGCTGAACAGCGCGCCCTGGAAAGCGATCTTTCCCTGGCTGCACGCATCCAACGCGCCCTCTTGCCGAAACCTGGCCTGACACTAAAGGGCTGGGACGTGCACTACCACTATCAACCCGCCGGCATGGTGAGCGGCGATTACTGCGATCTTTTCGAAACGGACGGCGGCCTGCTGTTTATGCTGGGCGATGTTTCCGGGAAGGGTGTTGCCGCGTCGATGCTCATGAGCCACCTCCACGCAACCTTTCGCAGCTTGGCTGAAGCCGGTCTCCCACTGGATCGCATGGTGCAAGACGCCAACCGCATTTTCTGCGAGAGCACTCTCGCGGGGCAATTCGCGACTCTCGTCGTGGGACGCGCTGCCCGCGATGGTTCGGTGGAGTTCGTCAGTGCGGGCCACCTTCCCGTGCTTCACATTCGCGGTGACGGAGCAACTCCAAATGATTCCACGGGAGTGCCTTTGGGGATGTTCTGTGACACGCGCTTCCCTGTCCATCGGCTCGCGCTGGCTCACGGTGACACGCTGTTCCTGTATACCGACGGTTTGACGGAGGCGCGGAATCGCTCAGGTGCGGAGTATGGCCTCCAGCGAATCCGCGCGCTGGCAACGCGGCACACAGGGATAGAGCCCGCGGGACTGGTCTCTAAATGTTTGGAAGATCTGCTGAGCTTTGGACAGGGTTTGAAGCAAACGGACGATTTGACGCTTCTTGCGGTTCAGCGCGCAGAGTAAGAAAGCCTGGCTCGGCAGGAAGATGGGAAACTAGACGTACCCCACTTATCTGGGCAATGTTTTCCGGGCGCGGAGATCATTGCGGTTCTCGCGGGAACGGATCCAAGTTTTTCCGGCGGCTGGGGAGCCAAAGGCCAGTTCAGCGCTTTGGTGAAGGCGTCGAAAGTTTTGCGGGTCGCGCCTTCCATGGTCACGCACTCGTTTCCCAAACAATCCAGGAACACGCCGCCATCGGGGGCATCGAAAGAAAAAAAGTTGGGGCGGCGGAACAGATTCGAGCGCTGCGGGTATTTTTTCTCGAGCGCTTCGGAATATTGCCCGTGAAAGCGGGCGGCGTGCACTTCGCTGTCCAGGTTCAGGCGGGCGACCAGAATGATTTTCTTTGTTTGTTTGTGCTCATAGATAGCGTAGCGATCGCCGTCCCAGGCCGCCGCCATGGATTTTGCGCGGTCGTTGTCGAGGAATTGCTTCAAGACTTCTTTCCACCCGAATTCGCCCATGGTGTTTTCGTCGAGCTTTGACCAGTTGTCGCCGAGCAATTTGTCGAGCGGTGGAAGAGCGACCGCGGCGGGAATCTTGCCTGCGCGGTACAACGCCGGATGGAGAATCTGCTGCGTGGAAACGGGCGGCTTCTCGAACACACCGGGGACGGCAGCCCAGCCGGTATTGCGCATGACCGCGGCCGAAAAAGTTAGTCCGCTGAAATACGGAAAGATCAGCACGTCCTTGAGGAACGGCGGAGCTTTTTGCAGCGTGGGAGTGGTGTCCAAATCGCCGATCAGCGCGCTGGGGTCGAACTCCGGCAGATCTTTCAAAGAGCGGCCGGTTCCCAGCATCAAGTAATCGACCATGGCGGCCATGGCGCTGCCTTCGAGCACGGCGTCGCGCGCGAGCTCGGCATCTTCATTGGGCCGCGCTGCTTTTATCCACGATTCAATCTGAAAATGCTGGTCCTCGAGAGCGTGCGTCAATTCATGAGCCATGACCATGCGCTGGTCGGCGAGCGGGCTCCAATCGGCGATGTAAAATTCGCGGGTCTTGGGGTCGTACAACCCTTCGACCTGCTCCGTGAGCACATTGATCATGAAGGAATCGAGGTCGAAGCCCTTGGGAAGCAGGCCGAAAGCTTCGGCGCTGCGTAAGTCGGCATAGCGTTCGGCGGGATTTTTGTCTTCGTCCATCTGCTTGATGACATAAGCGCGGATTTCTTCGCGCGAACGCAGGGATTTTTTGAGCGGAGCGAGCAACTTCAGGCCGGTGATTTGGCTCATCTGGCCGAGGACTTCATCGGCGGCAGCGATGAAATCGCCATCGGTGACGGGCTTGGAATCCGCAGAAGGAGGAGCGACGGCCGCCTGCTGCGCGTTAATCGCGGCGCCACCAACGAAAAGGGCGAGAGCCAAGAGTAGAGCGCGCAGCCCGAGAAGAGAACTATTCGAGTGCAGCACCATGTCCTTTTCAGAATAGCAGAATCCAGATTGGGGCGGTCGTCCAACTACGGACAAGACATATCGTGCCCCTACAGGGGGCTGAGAAAAGGACAGGATAGAGGACGGCAGCGTAGGATGGTCCGGTCAGTCACCAGTTGGGAGGGGCATTCTCCATCTTTTGTGGCACAATCGCCCCCGAAACCATTTCGGGGCCGGCGACGTATCCTCGATCAAAGGAAGGGCTTGGTGGAAAATAGGCGTGGAACTTACTTCTCCATCGTGGCTGGCCTGCTGTTGGTGTTGATGGCGATACTGGCGGGCGGCGCGGCCTTGCGTGAGTCCGTGACCGTCGATGAAGTCTCGCACATCGCTTCTGGGGTAAGTTATCTGCAAAAACTCGAGTTGCGGCTGAATGAAGAACACCCGCCGCTGGCCAAGGTGCTGGCGGCGCTGCCACTGGTTTTGCGCGGAACGCAAGCGGATTATTCGCACATCTCGTGGACGATCAGCGAGAAGTTTTTTCCGGCCTATATGGGTCAATGGGTGTTCGGGGAATGGCTGCTGACAAAGTGGAACGATCCCGTGACGACGCTGGCGTGGGCCCGTCTGCCCATGCTGCTGCTAACGTTGGCGCTGGGATGGGCAGTGTTCGCGTACGCGCGGCGGCTGGGAGGAAACTGGGGCGGGCTGCTTTGCCTGAGCATCTTCGTCAGCACGCCCGCCTTTTTGGCGTTCGGCCCGCTGGTCCACACCGACATAGCGGTCACGCTGTTTTCCCTGCTGACGTTATGGCGCTTTGCGGAACTATGGCAGAACCCCAGCCGAAAGAACGCCGTGATTTTCGGCTTATGCCTGGCGGGCGCTTTACTTTCAAAGTTCACCGCGGGCATTTTATTTTTTGCTTTCGCGGCCTTTGCGCTGAGCACGCGTTGGCGCGCCGTGCCCGGCCAGCCCTTTGCGAAACCGGAGGCGCGTGCCTGGCGCCGGCTGCGATGGCGTGCGACTCTTCAGGGAATTTTGTGGGCCGCGCTTGCGGTCTACTTCTTTTATTTCATTTTTTCCCTGCATCAGACGACCGATGTGCTTTACCAGCTCGGCCATGGGGCAGCCGCGATACCGATTCGCCGGCTGCTCATGCCGCCGTGGCTGTACCTGCGGGGCGTGCTGATGGTTTTGATCACTGGGAGCCGGCCGACGTTCATCCTGGGTCACGGCTATTCGCACGGCGTTTGGTTCTACTTTCCGGTTGTGTTCATGCTGAAATCACCTTTGGCCTTCCTCGGATTGTTGGCGCTGGCTGCTGCGCTGTCCTTGAGGCAGAAGCGGGGCGATGAGGGGAACGCTCCAACAATTCCTGCGGAACTTGCGATTCATTGGCGGGTCCTGTGGGTGGCTCTGATCGTCTTCGTCGCCTTTTGTATGCTGAGCCGCCTGGACCTCAGCATCCGCCACTTCAGCGTTCCGTTGGCGCTGCTGATTCTGTTGTTGGCGCCGCTGCCGCGCATAATAGAACGGCTGCGCCAATCCGCTCCGACAGCAGGGCGGCTCGCAGCGGTGACGGCGGGAGCGCTGGCTCTGGTTTGCCTTGGCATGGCGGTGCAGGCGTACCCCTTCTACTTTCCTTACATCAACGCACTGAGCCTCGGGCACCCCGCTTATGCCCTAGTGAATGATTCCAACCTGGACTGGAATCAGTCACTCCCGGAAGTGAAGAGGTGGGCCGAGCAGCGCGGCTTGCGGAAGATTAAATTGGATGAGTATGGGTTCAACGATCCCAGCGCAATCGTGCCGCAGTCCGAGGTCTGGGATTGCCAGAGGTCCACAGCAGCGGACGGTAGAGAGTGGGTGGTAGTTTCTGCCGGCATGATCTTGGATGGACATAACTGCGCCTGGCTGATGCAGTATCCACTTGAAGCGTTTGCGGGCGGCAGCATGTATGCCGTGCATCTGCCGGAGCACATCCCACCGGCCGGCAGCCTGGGCGGCCCTCCGCTCCCCGCCGCGTTTCGCGAATTTGGAGGCGCCCCCTTCGACATGCGGGTCTTTTTCATGGACCTCAACCACCATCCGGAGAAGCTGCCACAAGCTATGCAAGAGATACAGACCCGATTCGCCTCTCCAAAGAAATAAATAACGCGGGGAAGTCCCCTTCCCAAGCGAACGGCGATCCGCGCCAACTTTTTGTTCCGGAAACTTAACAGCATGGTAATTCTGTTGTACTCTGCTTGTTGCGATCCACTCAGCCCACGAGGGATTGATGCTTCCCGGACTTCGTCTACGGCAAGCCCGCGAGCGACTCGGATTGACGTATCGAGATGTAGAGCGCTGCAGCTACGAATTGGCGGCCCGGCGCGGGCGCCCCGAATTCATTCTGCACATCAGCCGGCTGGCGGACATTGAAAACCGGGGAGTTGTGCCGGGGCTGCACAAATTGTATACGCTGGCCGCCCTTTACCGGCTGAACCCGCTGGAAATCTTTGCCTGGTACGACGTGCCGATGGAAGAGTGTTTCCCGGATGGAGTGTCTTTCTCCGTGCCGCGGACGCACCTGATGGCCGCGCCGACCTCGCTGCGGATTCCGATGAAATTTGACCCCGCGTTCGACCCGCGTCGAACGGAGCTGCTTTCAAGGATGGTGGAAAAGTGGGGGCGCTTCGAGGGAGTGCTCACAAACGGCCACCGTCACCAGCTCTATGGATACATTGGCTCGTCCGACCGGCGCATGTCGCCGCTGCTGCGCCCGGGGAGTGTGGTGCTGGTGGATACTTCGGTCCGCAAAGTCGACAATGGCGATTGGACGACGGAGCATGACCGGCCGTTGTACTTCGCGGAGGTCCGCGGGGGATACCGTTGCGGGTGGTTCCATCAGCAAGGCTCGCTGCTGGTGATGCAGCCGCATCCGCTATCGCATTGTTTGCCGGAGACATGGCGCGTGCCGGATGAGGCGGAAATCGTGGGGCGGGTGACGGGGGTGGTTACGCGCCTGAACGAGCCGGAAACTTTTCCTGGTCGAGGATCTCCAGAAGAGCCCGGAGATTCGAGCAGAAAAGATCCTTGAGATAATCGGGCGAGGCTTCCGGTTGAAGGAGCCGGTAGGCTTCGCTGCGGCGCCAGTGGGAGACCGCGCCGCACAACCCGCCTTCCATGCCGCTCAGGCAGGCGCGCAAATCCTCCTGCTGGCCGGCGAGCGGCGATTCCAAGATGCGCTCGAAAATCTGCTCGTGGCAAAGCTGCAAAGCCTGCTGGACCGCCGCGTCCGGATAAAGCGCGGAGAGGCCGGCGTGGTCATAGCGGCCGCTGGAGAGATCCCGCAAGGATGCCAGGTACACCAGCCGGGCAAATAGCCCGGGAATGCCCGCGAGCGTGGTCACCGTGAAATCCTGAATGACCCTGCGGTTCTGCTGCAATTGTGTAAGCGTTCTCATCGCGCGAAGTGTTCCGCAGACGGAACATTTTCAAGCACAAAGCCCCGCCAAAACTGACCCTCCTGAAAGATGGTCTGCAGGAGGGCACCACCCATGAAAAAAGCAGCAGTAGCCGTTGCAGTTTTTGTTTTCGCCGCTTTGATGGTACTGCCTATTGTGCGGTCCGTCAACCTCTCAGCAGGTAAACCTGTCGCAATCGATCACACATTGACGGCCGATGGCTGGCCTGAACCACCTTTCCCGCCGAACGCACCTCAGACCCTCGTCGCCGATGGCTGGCCCGAGCCGCCGTTCCCGCCGACGACTCTTCCGACTCTTGTCGCCGACGGCTGGCCGGAACCACCATTCCCCCCGCAATCGGCCGTGACGGCGGTCGGCGCATAAGGATGCTCTAATCGTTCGAACGGTTGGAACTGGGCGATTCTACCCAGTACCCTCGGACTATCGGGCGGCTCCACCTTGTCCCATTCACATGATAAGTACAAATGTGATAAGGTGCGGGCGTGATGGCAGAGCTCCAAAAACTGCAGCAGATCCTGTGGGTGGTAAACATTGCGGCCGGGGTGCTTCTTCTTATCCTGGTCGCTGTCCGCCGGAACTATCGCGCCTTTCCGGCTTTTACCCTCTACCTTCTTACGAACTCGACATGCAGTATGTTGGTGCTCCTCACCTATCATCGCTGGGGCTTTTCTTCTTCTGGTTTTTGGTGGTTTGCCTCAGGAATGCAGATTTTGGCCACAAGTGCACGAGCTCTTGCGGTCGCCGAACTTTGTAAGCATCTCCTCGCCCGCTACCTAGGCATCTGGGGCCTTGCTTGGCGAGTCTTACTCTCTTGCGCGGCCTTGACGTTGATCTATTCGTGCATCGCCACCAACTACCAATGGAGACTTGCACTGATCAGGGCCAACCGCGGCCTGGAACTAACGATTGCAGCAGTGATCGTTGCAGTATTCGTTATTGCGCGTTACTACCACTTGGAAACCAATCTCGCGGAACGCTCCCTGGCGGTGGGGTTTTGCCTGTACTCGTGTTTCCGCGCGCTGAATAACACGATCCTCGAGCGCTTCCTCGATCACTATGTTGTGCTCTGGAATTTTCTAGGAATGCTTGCGTTTCTTGGAAGCTTGCTCCTGTGGGCTTGGGCACTGCGCAAACCGCAGACCGAAGCAGTTCCGGCAGAAACTCTTCTGCCCGCCGGGGTCTATCAAGCTGTTGCGCCTCAAATCAACCTTCGTCTGCGCTTGCTCAATGAACAGCTTGGCCAATTCTGGAAGACGGAGGCGACTCGAAATTGAATCTCCCCCTCATGCTATTCATCGGTTTCGTCGCCGTCCTGCTCCTTGTGCTCGTGTGGGGTTTGCGGAGGCCTCAGGAGCGGAGGAAACTCCGGGGAGGTCCGCAGTCGCTGGATGAGAATGACCGGCGGCATGTAACCTACTTGCCGCAAATCCGGCAAGCGCTTGCAAAGGCGGACTTCAAATTCCTCAGGGAGAGAGCGTCAGAAAAAGTTCAACGGCGAGTCCGCCGGGAACGGCGGAACGTAGCTCTGGCGTACCTGGATGCGTTGCGCGGGGACTTCCATAGCCTGTTGCGGACGGCGAGGGTGATTGCGGTACTTTCTCCGGATGTGGCCGCGGTGCACGAGTTCGAAAGGCTTCGACTCACGGCGAAGTTTGGCTTGCAGTACCAGTTGATTCGCTGGAAGCTGCTAGCCGGCTTTGCCACGCTGCCGCAACTGGATGGATTGAGCAACCTGGTCAGTGGCTTGAGTGTTCGAATGGAAGCGGCGATGAAAGAACTCGGAGAGCGCGCCGCACTTGCGGCGGAGCTGGCTTCATCGATGAATGGCCGCGGCCTGGGCGCTGTTTAGGAGCAGTTCGTCGACCGCCGCCAGGAGATCGTTGGCCTTGAACGGCTTTTGAAGAATGTGGCGGCCGTTTCCGGCAATACTCTCGCCAACATCTTCAGACGGTGCGACAGCGCACATCCAGATCAATCTATTGCTGAGCGCAGGCTTATGCAGGGCCAGCCATTCGCCCAAGCCGTTCCCGTTGGTCCCGTCGGATACGTGCAAATCCGCAACCACCAGATCGAATTCCTCTTTTTCCAGCAGGGCGCAGGCTTCCGGAATGTCCCTGGCGGTCTGTACGCGATGATCGCGGGCACGCAGGATGGTCCCGACGGCCTCCAGAACGGAATCATCGCGATCCACCAGCAGGATTCGCCCATCCCTTCCTGAGATCGTCTTTTGGCCTGGCGCGGAGAGGACGGCAGGCACGGGTTGATAAGGCAACTCGATGACGAAACAGGCGCCCCGAGTGGGGATATTCCTCACGCGAATGGTTCCCCCATGTTCCGTGATGATGCCGTAGCAGATGCTGAGACCCAGGCCAGTGCCTTTGCCGACTGGTTTGGTGGTGTAGAAGGGATCGAACACGCGGGAAGCGTCTTTCACGCCGGGCCCGCTGTCGGTGAACTCAATGCAAAGCCGGTCGCCGTTGAGGCCGGTGCGAACCCATAGATCACCCTCGGACGAGTGTTCCAGGATGGCGTCCACAGCATTGTTCACCATATTGAGAAAGACTTGCTGGAGTTGGTGTGGATCGGCGGAGGTCACCGGGAAATCCTCCGCGAGTTCCAGGTGGACGCGGATGTTGTGCATCCGCAAGTCATAATCGCGCAGCGCCAGCGTCTCCTCGAGGGCTTGGTTGATCTGCACGAGAATCCGTTCGGGCTTGTGCTGACGGGCAAAGCTCAGGAGATTCTGGACGATGCGGTGCGTCCGCTGCGCCTGTTTGTAAAGTTTGTCGGCGTATTCGATGCCTTGCTGTCCCATCTGCCCGCCGGAGGTCAACAACTGGCTATAGCCGAGGATGGCTGTAAGCGGGTTGTTCAGTTCGTGCGCTACGCCGGAGATCAATTGTCCGACCGCCGCCAGCTTCTCACTATGGAGCAACTGCTCCTGGGTACGGCGCAAGTTTTCGTAGGCCTGGCGAGTCTCCTCATAGAGAATGGAGCGCTCGATGGCGTTGGCAATTTGGCTGCCGACGGCGATGAGCAAGTTCACGTCGGCCGGAGAAAACTCGCGCGGCGTGCGGCTGCCGACGGCCAGACCTCCGATGACGCGGTCCTTGGACCACAAAACCACAATGTAGGCGGCAACCAGCTCCTCCCTGGCCTGGGCGTCGCGGAAAACCTGCGGCAGCGGCAAGCCCTGGGCGGAGAGAAACGTCGCATGCACCGCCTTGATGTGCTGCATCAGCTCCGGATTAACGGAGACCGGCAGAAAGTGCCTGGTGAATTCCGAACGCAGACCGACCGCGGCGACGCGCCGTAACTGAGTGCCATCCGGATTGAAGAGGTAAAGCGAAGTGGTGTCCAGGTTGAAAAGCTCGGACATCTGTCCCAGCGTACGGTGTAGCGAATCGCTCAGGTCCAGCGATTCGGTCAGCGTCTGGGCGATGGAATTCAAGACCAGGAGCTCGCGGTTGCGGCGGCGGATTTCGGATTCGGCCTGCTTGCGCTCGGTAATGTCGAGTAAGAAGCCTTGGTAAGCGGTGATGCCGCCGGCGGCGTCGCGGACGGCGATGGAAGACTCCAGCATAGTGCGGATTTCGCCGTCCTTGCGGCGCATCTCGAATTCGAAATCGGCGACCGTGCCGTGCTGCTGGAGGAGTTTCTTGAGCCTCTCGCGATCCGAGGCCTTGGCATAAAACGCGCTAGGAATGTCCAGCGCGAGCAATTCCTCGCGGTCCTCATAGCCGGTCATGCGCAGTAACGCGTCGTTGAAATCCATGAAGCGCCCCTGGGGCGTAGAAATAAATACGCCTTCCTGAACGCTGGACACCAGCGTGCGATATTTTTCCTCGGCGCGCTTTCGATCGGTGATGTCCTTCAAAACGTGGACCGTTCCGAGTTGCCGCCCAGTGGGATCAGTAAAGGTTGAGTTGGAGGCCAGGAAATACCCGGGCAGCCAGGGATCGGGCTCGTCGCCTTCCCCGCCAATTCCTTCGCAGTACGGGCAGCTCCTATAGGCAGCGTTTTGCACGGGAAGGAGTTCCATGACGCTGCGTCCGGCCAAGGCGCTTCCCTCACGGCCGAGGAGCTGGCTCAGTCGCTGGTTGCTGCGCAGAACCCGCCCGGCAGGATCGTGAACCAGGATGGGGTCGCCAATGGAATCAAAGGTGTATTCCCACTGCCGCTGCACGGCGGTAACTTGTTGAAACAAGCTCACATTCTGCAGCGTGAGGCCAAGCAAGTTGGCGATGTTAACGAGATAAGCCAGCTCATCCGGGGGAAACCGCACCCGGCGGGTCGAACCGACGGCGATAAGCCCCAAGGGCCCCTGCTTGCCGGGCAAAGGCAGGGTCACCAGGTTATTCAATCCGGCCTCTTCCCCTCTCCGGCGAGCGGCGGGCTCCCATTCTTCCTGGGACTCCAGGAACTGGCGCCCGGCGTTGAACACCTGTTGCGCCCAGGGCTCTGATGCGGCAATTTTGGCATAGCGAGTCAAATAGGACTGGTCAAATCCCACCGAAGCCCGGGCCACGAGTTGCGCCGCACTGCCTTCGCCTTCCTTCAGCCGTACGATGCCGTGAGTGGCGCCAAGACTTTGCACCAGATGCGACAAGACCTGGTCGATGACTTCTTGAACGGAAAGCGTCTGCGTGCTGGCGGTGGTCAAGAGCGTCAGGCGGCGCATCTTGTCGTTCAAGTCTTCGCTGCGCGTGCGCGCGCCTTCGAGCACGACCACCACCATGGCGATTCCCAAGGCCACTCCCAGCAAATGGTCGAAGGCCACGTGCAAGAGGTAGAACGGGCTCTCCAGCCAAAGAGGGCGGTTGAGACCATGTAGTCCGTTCAGCAGGAAGATCGCGCCGAGGAGCTGTGCGCCGTGACTGCGGCGCGCCATCTCCGACCTCCAGAGCTTCCAGCCGGCAAAGAGGCAAATGGCCGCCTCGAAGATGGCGGTTTCCCAATGCAGCGCGGAAACCTGCCGTGGGCCGGTTCGCTCGAAATAATAAATGACCGCCAGCGCCAAGCCGAGCAGTGGAAGCGGGGACCAGAGTCTGTGCTGGGAGGCCCCCACGGCGTGCATCGCGGCCATCAAGAAGAGAACCAGGGCCGCAAACTGCGCCAAAATGCTTACCAGATTCAATCCTGGAAGCTGACGAATCAGCAGCGCCAATTCGCACAACGAGGAGAAAGTAAAGCAGCACCAGCCGGCCAGCCAAAAGCGGAAATAGCCCGCCTGGTGATCGCGCCGGAAAAGAAGAAAGAGCACCAGCAAGATGATGGAGGCGGTTGCTTCGAAGAAAGCGATCCCTAGCAAGCCTTGATTCGCCAACACGATGCTCCGCCTCCCGGCCGGTGATGCCGTCGCTGCGGTGATCGTGCTGCCGCGAAGCTTGCTGTGGACGGCGAGAAGCTCTGAGAGATAACTCTTCCTTGACGCTAACACGCTATTTTCTTACTGGGCAAGGCCGTCCCCATTTACGTGTGCCGTCACATATAATGCCTACCGGGGGCCTACCAACGTGGAGATGGAAAATATACTGGTCGTGGACGACGAAGAAGCGATTCGCGAGGTCGTTTCGACCATGCTCGAATCGAAAGGTTATCATTGCACGGCCGTGCAGAACGGCCGCTTCGCGCAAGACCAGGTCAAGAAATCCACGCCCGACTTGGTCTTGAGTGACATGATCATGCCGGAGATGGACGGCATCCGCCTGCTGGAATGGATGCGCCAGTACGATCCCGAAGTGCCGGTGATCATGGTCACGGCCATCCACGATATTTCCACGGCTCTCGAAGCCATTCGCCGCGGCGCCTACGATTACATCCTTAAGCCGTTCGAGAAAGACCAGCTTTTCCTTGGCGTTGGACGCGCTCTCCAGCACCGCCGGCTGATCATCGAAAACCGCAACTATCAGCGCAACCTCGAACAGCTTGTCGAAGAGCGCACCGCGCAGCTCACCGCCAAGCACGTGGAGCTCGAGCAGTCCTACGACGACACTTTGGAGGCCCTCGGAAGCGCCCTGGACTTAAAGGACGCCGAGACGGAAGGACATTGCCAGCGGGTCACCGCGTTTTGCATTTCGATCGCCAGGGCCATGCCAGTGCCAGATGCGTATCTGCCCATCCTGGCGCGCGCCGCTTTCCTCCACGATATTGGCAAGATGGCCATTCCCGACGGCATTCTGCGCAAACCCGGCCCCCTGAACGACGATGAAAAGCAAATCATGCGCAAACACTGCGAAATCGGCTACAACATGCTGATTCGCATCCCGTTTCTGCGCGACGCCGCGGAGATCGTTCTCGCCCACCAGGAATTTTTTGACGGCTCGGGTTACCCACGCGGACTGAAGGGCGAACAAATTCCTTTGGGAGCGCGCATCTTTACCATCGCCGACTCGATGGACGCCATGATCAGCGATCGCCCCTACCGCCGAGCCTTGCCCATGTCCCATGCCCGCGAAGAAATTAAGCGCTGCTCCGGCAGCCAGTTTGATCCCGCGGTCGTCGACGTGTTCACAACCATTCCCGAGCAGCACTGGCTGGATCTGCGCGAACACCTCGGCTCCCCGTTCCGCCTCGCGCATCTTAAGAATTTGTAGAGTCCGCCGTCCGTTTACCCTGACTCCTGTCAGGGAGGCGGACCGTTCTTCTCTGCCCTCCCGCCTAGCCCACCTGAACAACGTGTTGCTACGGGTTTATCCCACAATCGGTCTCTAAGACGAGCTGCCCCCAGCGCCGTTTAGTCGTGGGCCGGGGTTGCTCGCAACTCGCCACTCGCCACTCTCACTTGCGGAGACACCGCAGAAAACGTACTATTCCCCTGCAATGGCACTCATCCCCATCAAGACCGCCTCTGAAACCGGCTACTGCGATTGCATCTGCGGCTGCTACGAACTAGCCAGCCTCCGCGACGAAGACACCGGCAAAAGCTATTGCCCCGCCTGCGGTAAAGACCACCTTGAGTTAAACGCCGGCGCAGGCATCCCCCAGCCCGCCCCGGTCCACGTCACCGCCAACTCCCCGAGCAACGGCAAATCCGCCGCCATGCCGTCTCCCGCCGATCCTCCCGGCCGCTTGCGCTAGGCACCGCGAGCATACCTGGCTTTGCCTCTTAGCTGAAATTCGAAATCCTGCTCTGGTTATGCGCGTCGCGAAGCAGTAGAATTCTGGCTTCGAAAAGCTGGCCGCCCGCAGCATGCTCTGTGGCACGGCCTGCCCAAGCAAGGGCCAGTGGCCCTTCCATCGATGATCACGCTGCTGCGTGGTTGAGTAGTTTGTCGCCTCACGTGAGGCAAATATGTTGTACCGCCGTCTACTTATCTTCGGGATATCTTCACTTTTCGCTACCAACGCCACCCCTCTGCTTGGACAACAAGGCATGGACAGCAGTACGGTCGGGAACGTGCACGTGCATGTTGTCTACCCGAGCGACCGTGCCGCCGGATTGCATCTGCGCGTGCGCTTGATGAGCAGCGGTACGCCACTGTCCGAAAATTTCACAGATGAGCAAGGTCGGACAGAATTCACTCGAGTCCCCATTGGCCAGTACCACGTCGTCGTAACAGGGGAAGGGATAGAGGAGGCAGACAGCGGAGAGTTCGAAGTCGACCGGCGCAAGGCCAGCCAGGACCTGTTCATCACGGTTCGCAATAGCAAGGAGGCCAATTCGAACCAAATGGGGCCAGCTTCCGCCTCCATTGCAGCGGTGGACTTAAATGTGCCCGACAGCGCCCGGAAAGAGTTCGACGAGGCTAGTAAAGCAATGGCCAGCCAGGAATGGACGAAAGCCGTCGTACGGCTGAAACGCGCCATCGCCATCTATCCACGGTACGCACCGGCCTACAACAATATGGGCGTTGCTTATGGCCGCATGAATGACCCTGCACAGGAACGCGAGGCGCTGGAAAAAGCCATCCGTCTGGACGACCATTTTGTCCCGGCATTCGTTAACTTGGCGAAGCTGAGCCTCAGGGAGCGAGACTCGGTAGGTGCAGAGACGCTATTAGAGAAGGCCCTCCGCGCAGAGCCCCCCAGTGCCGAAACCATGACGTTGCTTGCGGAAGCTCAACTTCTAAATAAACACTACGATGCCGCCATCACCAGCGCGCGTAATGTGCACGCGATCCCTCATCAAAACTTGGCGGTAGTCCACTATATTGCCGCGCGAGCTCTTGAACACGAGAATCGTCCACAGGACGCGCGCGCCGAGCTTGAGATCTTCCTCATCGAAGAACCGACCGGGGCGCGTGCCGACCATGTGCGCGAGGAGATCGCGAAGTTCAAGAATGGCCGGCCATAAGTCCGTTCGCGTCCTCAGGTCCCAAACCTCGCCGCGAATTGTTTAAGAGAATCGGTCGGTTCGCTTTTTTTGAAAATATCGGGCAGATAAAAAAAGAAGGCGGCCCCGAAAGAGGCCGCCTTCCACCACTCCTATCTCGATAGAGGTTAGAACTTAAACTTCAAGTCCAGCTGCAGAACTCGGCCGGATACGGCCGCACCTTGGAAATTGCCGTACGGGCTGTTCGGTGGAACCACGGTGCTTTGGCTTTGCCCAAAGGTGGAAGTAGCGTTAGAAATGTCTGCATCCGGATTAGCAAAGTTTGGGTGATTGAGCACGTTGAAAGCGTTGGCGCCCAGTGTGAAAACGAATCTCTCTGTGAGCTTGATGTCCTTCTGCACAGAGAAGTCGGTGTTGAAGTAGCCAGGACCACGGAATTGGTTACGCGGCATATTACCGAAGTTGGTCTGGCTGCCGGAAGCAACAAAGTTGCTTGCAGAGGGATCCAGGCAATTCGGGGCCGACGCGCAGGTCCTGGGGCCGCCAAGGTAGTCGGCCAGGACGACGCCCGCGCTTGCATTGCCCAGATATCCGGTAGCTCCGGTCGAATCATACACGCTGAAGGGCTGGCCGGTACGGTAGAAGACCGTCCCGCTGACGGACCACCCTCCGATCGCATAGCTGAGACCTCGATTCGACGACTTGAAGGGCAGTTGGTAGACGTAGTTAGCGCTGATAATCTGCCGGAAGTCATAGTCCGAGTTTCCATAGTTCAGTTTCCTGAGGTTGTGCGGATCGATCTGCGTCAGGAAGCTGTCGCCATCGCCGGAGAAGCTGTATGGCAAGAGCCCGCCATTGGAGATAGTATCCAGGCTGTGGCTGTACGTATAGTTGATCGATCCTTGGAAGCCGGCGCTAAACCGGCGCACCAACGATGCGGTTACGCCGTTGTAGTTGGACCAGCCCGCGTTTTTGAGTTCGTTGACTACGCTGAACCTTGGATCAGGAGCAGACGTCGCCGTCACTGAACCAAACGGGCAGGCCGTTAGGCTCCCCAGGCAGTAGGCGTTCATATTTTGATTCAAGATGAGTTCGTCATAGCCATGATTGCCAACGTAGTTGAAGGCAACGGCAGTCTTGGATCCGAAAGCCTTCTCGATTTTCAGGTTCCATTCCAAATACTTGGGATTGTTTATATTGCTATCCACCGAGCTGAAATTTGGAGCACTGAAGGCAACCGGCGGGGTAAGCGCTCCCAAGTTCGCCTTTAGGCTGGCGAGCGTCGCGCCGTTGGCAAATCCGTTCCGAAGAGCCGTATTGCTGGCGGAAGCGGCTTGAAAGATGCCTCCGGCTACGCCCGGCTGAATGGGCATTGGAGGTCCGCTTTGCGAACAGTCAGGTGGGGTGCCCGTACCTGGAAGGCAGGGGTTTTTGATGGTAAAGCTGGCAACACCTGGCAAATTGCGAATGAAACGATCCGCCAGGGTTCCCGGATAGAGATCGGAAAATAATCCCATCCCTCCGCTGATCACCAGGTCGCCCTTACTGTTGGCGCTGTAGGAGAATCCCCCTCGAGGCGCGAGGACCACTTTCTCCAGGTTCGGAAAAGCCTGATGTAATCCGGTCTGGACTGCCACGTTGTAAGGAACTGTTTGGTCGTGGCTCAGCTGGTTAAATGGGCTGGCGAGTTCGTTGAAGCACGCTGTGCGGCAATACTCGTCCGAGTTGCGATCTGCGCGCAACGCCAAGGTCAGCTTTAGTCTGCTTGCCACCTTCCACTCATCTTGGAGATACATGCCCACGCTGTAGTAGCGGATGGGCAGATCGTTGGCACTCGCAAAACGCTGGACCAACGTGCTTGTACTGCCGGCTCCATAGGCTCCGTTGTAGAAATCATTCATATTTCGGATGATGACTTCGCCGCTGGTAAGGGGTCCCGTAGCAAAACTTGCGATATTGTTGCGGCGGTAATTGACGCCGAACTTGATACCATGCGATCCCCTTGTCCAAGAGAAGTCATCCACAATCTGCCACTGGCCTACGTTGCGGCCCTGGGGAAAGTTGTAGTCGGTCCCTCCCATATTGGTCATATGCTGGCCACCGCCGCTAAAGATGAGTGTCGTTGGAAACTTGGCCAGTGATGCGATGATGTTCGGCGGGCCGAACAAAGCACTATAGTAAAGGCCTGCTGCGATTAACTGGTTGGTTGTATGGCTGTTTAGGACATGCGTCCAAAGCAACTGGCCATCGTCCTCCGGCTGTATGCTGTTGGCATTGAAGATGGAGTTAATCGGGTCGGTACCTGTGGCCTGCACGCCTCGGTCTTGTTTGTAGCGGAATCTCAGCGTGTCTTTCGACGTTGCGTTAAAGTCCACGGTTGCTGCCATCAGCCGCTCCGTGTTCAGGTTGTTGACGCCGCTGAAAAACTTGTTTGAACAAGCTGCAGTTACCCCAAACGTTCCACCACCTGGTGCTGCTATGCCAGCGGCGGCCAATGCGGTCCCACACCCCAAACTTCCACCGGTAGTGGCAGGTGCACTGCTGCCCCCAGGCGCACCGGCGTAGAGAGCGAAGATATTCTTGTAGAAAGCACTTTCACTCGGTCGGTTTGCGTCGATATTTGCCTGAACAGCACTCGCAAACGCGGTAGTCGGGACGTATACGGGAGTTCCGCCTCCGGGTAAAACATACCGTATCCCCTCGTTGTCATAGAAGAAGAAGAGCTTATCCTTCTTGATGGGACCGCCGATGGAACCTACCCACTGATTGGCGACAGCATGCGGACGCGGGAAGCCGCCAGAGTTGTTAAACCAATCGTTGGCATTAAAGGCGCCATCGTTATAGAACCAGCCCGCGTTGCCATGGAACTGGTTGGAACCGGACTTGGTCGTGTAGTTCACGTTGGCGCCTGCCGCACGGCCGTATTCTCCGGTGTACCCGTTGGTCACGACCGCGATTTCCTGAAGCTCGTTTACACCCAGCAGGAGGTTGCTTGCCCCCGAGTTGTTCAGGTTTAGATATGGATCGTTGTAGTCGTTGCCATTCACGGTATAAAGATTCGAAGTGCCCGGCAGTCCGTTCGCCGTCAGGTTGCCATATCCTCCGCCCGTGCTCACCGTAACTCCCGGTGCCTGAAGCACATAGTTCGTAATGTCCTGGCCGGGGCTGGGCATGTTATCAATCACTACGGTATTGATCGTTGTCGAGTTGTTGGCGTTTTCCGTGTGGAGTAGCGGAGATTCCGCCGTGACTTCAATCGTCTGAGACTGTGTACCCACTTCAAGCTTGACCGGTACGCTGGTAGCCTGACCGAGAGAAGCAACCACAGTGATTTTTGCTGTTCTGAAACCGCCGACGCTCACGGTGAGCGTGTAACTGCCCGGCTTCACCAATGCGAACCGGAACGTACCGTTCGAGCCGGTGGTTGTCGATTCATTCGTTCCCGTTTCAGAGCTGCCCAGACTGACCGTCGCGTTCGGAACGACGGCGCCTGCTGGGTCCGTAACCGTTCCGTCGATTTCGCCGGATACCACGCTCTGCGCCCACGCCTGGCTTGCGGAAAAACCGACCACCAATAGGAGCAGGGCAAAGAATTTCAGAAAACGAGAGTAAGACATCGTTAAAGCCTCCTAAATTTTGGAAAAACGCACGAAACCCCAAACATCACACACAAATATGGAACTCATTGATGCCCTTCGGGCTGCAATCTAAATTCCAAAGACTCAGATTGTCAAGATAAAATTAAGCTGGACTAACTATCAATTTATCTGTGATTTACGCTGACTCAAGACTTGGCTCTGAATTCGCGTCTGCCGCTTTCATACCATGGGGCATATACCCTATGAGAATCAGAAGAAAATAGGCGAGCCAGGTTCCTGTAGGCTTGGAGCTAATTGCGCCTGCCACCTAGTCCCAGTACTGTCTGCCGCCGCTTCTCTTTTTTTCCTGAGATTGCGGTGGCAGGAGGAACGCGGCTTCTGTCGATTGCTAAAAAAAGGAGAGTAGGCGGCTGATTCCTTCGGCAAAGGCCTGCTCGGGCGTGAGGAGGCTCACGACAAGATATCCCTCTGCCGGGAATTCGTAAAAGTGACCCGGATGAACAGACACGCCCTTTGCCGTCAGGAGCTCGATCGCCAGATCCTCGTCGGAGCGCGTCGCGGGAACCCGTAGCACCGCGCACCAGCCGCCTTCCACTGGCAACCGGGAACTGGCCTTCTGAGCCGCCAACTGGCGGTCGAGCTCAGCAAGATTTCGCCGGACGCGCGACAGCACCTGTTGCTGGAACGCGTGGCGCTGCTCGAGAAATTTCGGGATCGCCAATTGCACGGGCGCGTTCACGGAGAGATAGGCGTCGGCAATGACTTCGAGCCGCGCGAGCGCCTCCCTCTTCCACTGCTGCGGGCCGCTGGCGACCAACCAGGCGGCCTTCATCTGGGGTAGCCCGGAAATCTTTGAGAGGCCGCTTAATATAAATGTCGGCGCACCGCCATTGGCCGCGAAGCTTGCCGGCCGGTTTCCCTCTAGCGCGAAATCGAGAAATACCTCGTCGGCGATGATGGCCATCTCGCGCACGGAACAAATAGCATTCAACTTTGCCATTTCCGCGGACTTGACGTAATTCCCCGTCGGATTGTTGGGGTGCACCACAATCACCCCGCGCGTGCGCGGCGTGATGGCCTGCTCCATCGCATGGAAATCGATCTGCCAGCCGTGGTCGTACAGCAGCCGATAGCGCACCAGGCGCACGTCCTGGATGTCCGCCAGAAAATCGAACAGCGGATAGCTTGGCGAAGGAATCAGAATTTCATCCCCAGGATTGCACAGCAGCCGGAAGACGAAGGTATAGGATTCGCTGGTGCTCGTAGTCAGGATGATGTCTTCGACCCCAACCGCGGCGCCTTTTTCCTCATAATATTGCGCGACTGCCCGCCGGGCGCACTCTAAACCTTTTGGGTTTGGCTCATATTTCAGAGCTGCAGGGTTCCGAAGAGCGTTCAGAATCGCTTCGTTGTCGTATGCGAACCCGCAGTCGGTGGGATTCGAAACGGTCAGATCGAGCATCGGCTTCCCCGCCGCGCGGTGCGCCGCCAGCGCCGAGCTCAGCCGGTTCGGCGCCAAATTCCAATTTGTGCGCTTTGCAAACATTTTTGAAGCCGCATCATTATAGGGGAACAACCGTATTTGTAGTGGCGGGTCTTCAGACCCGAGCTCTTTTTTTTCGTTCGAAGGGCGCCTCCTCTGGCCGGCAATCCGCTACGCCCGAAGCACAAACCCAATTGACGTATACTGGACCTGTCACAAATCCATGACCTCACCGCTTCAAATTCCCTCGCATCCAGATCCTGTGCCGCAACTGGATCTGTCCGCGCAATTCGCCGTCATTGGCGGCGAGATTCGCGCCGCCATCGAGCGCGTCCTGGCGTCGCAGCAATTTGTGCTGGGCCGCGAAGGAGCCGCGCTCGAGGAAGAAATCGCCCAGCTCTGCGGCGTCGCTCACGGCATCGGGGTAGCTTCCGGAACAGACGCGCTGATTTTGGCGTTGCGTGCATGCGGCGTGCAGCCCGGCGACGAAGTGCTTCTGCCGCCCTTTACCTTCGTGGCCACCGGGAGCGCCGTCACCGCCCTGGGCGCGAAACCCGTTTTCGCGGACATTCGGCCGGATACTTACAACATCGATCCATCCGAATTCGAACGCCGCGTGACGCCACGCACGCGTGCCATCGTGGTCGTTCATCTGTATGGCCTCGCAGCTGATATGGACCCGATCCTAGCCTTTGCGAAGTCGCGCCATCTGCCCGTCATCGAGGACAACGCGCAGGCCATCGGGGCGTCCTACAAGGGCCGGCGCACTGGTTCGCTCGGTGACGCCGCGTGCCTCAGCTTTTACCCCACGAAAAATCTGGGAGCCTACGGCGACGCGGGAATGGTGGTCACGAATTCCGCGGAACTCGCCGCCCGCATTCGAACGCTGCGCAATCACGGTCAGTCGGCAAAATATTTGAGCAGCGAGCCCGGCTGGAACAGCCGCCTCGACGAAATCCAGGCCGCGATCCTGCGCGTCAAGCTCCATCATCTTTCGAATTGGCAGTGCGCCCGCCAATCGCACGCCGCGGAATACCATCGGCTCTTCTCGCAAATCCCCGGCGTCATGCCGCCGCTCGCGCCCGAGGGATTCGAACACGTCTACCACCAATACACCATTCGCATCGAGCAGCGCGACGCCCTCCAGCAATTCCTGAGCGAAAGAAAAATCGGCAGCACTGTCTACTATCCCTGCCCGCTTCATTTGCAGCAGTTGTACGCATCGCTCGGCTACCGCGTCGGCGATTTCCCGCACGCGGAGCGCGCCGCGCAAGAAGTTCTGTCACTACCGATGTATCCCGAGTTGCGCAAGGAGCAAGTCGCTCGCGTGGTGGAAACCGTTGCCGAATTCTTGAAATGCTGAATTCTGGAAGAATAGAAATTCACTTGCCCAGGTACAGCAGCGCCAGCAAGAAAATCCAAAGCCCGTCCATGAAGTGCCAGTAGTAAGAAGCGACTTCCGCCGCCATCGAACGTGATAAATTCGCCGTTTCGACTTTCCGAATCAAAACGTACAGCAGCGCGGCGACTCCTCCGAGAAGATGCACGGCATGCGCGGCCGTGAAAATATAGAAAAAACTGTTAGCCTGGTTGCTCGCAATGTAAACGCCTTGCGCCACCAACTGCCGCCAGGCAATAAGCTGCCCGGCCACAAACAAAAATCCTAAAACCGTGGTGATCGTCCAGAGTTTCCGGAAACCGAGAAGGTCCGCAATCGAAAGCCGCCGCCGAGCTGCTTCCAGAGTAAAACTGCTGGCGAGAAGGATGCCGGTGTTGGCCCACAGAACCATCGGCAGATGCACCGAAACCCACACGTTGCTGCCGCGCCGCAGCACGATGAAGGCGCTGGAAAGCGCCATGAAAAACATCAGAATGGAAACAATGCCGAGAGTGATCGCGGTGGAATAGCGCCGGGGACTCGGCGACCACTTGCGGCGGTCGCGGTCGTCTCCATCTCCATCATCGCCTCCGCCGGGGGGCGGGGTGGAGCCGCCGCCTCCGCCGCCGATGTCATCAGTTATCAGTTCTTCGTCCGGAAATGCGGTTGTGCCCGGCATGGTGGCATTCTTTCTTCTGCGAACTTCATTCTCCGAAGTTCAATTCTGTGGTTTATTCTCCGAACTGCATTGTACTCCAGGCTCATTTTCCTGATTCGCGAGCCTTGACAACCTGCTCCGGCGCGAGATGCTGCGGCACGAAATCTTCGGCTACGTCCGGAACGCTGAAGTCGTAAGCCCCACGATACACCACCGGGTCACACACGCCAAAATCATTGGCAGGCGGCGGCGAGGACGCGCTCCATTCGAGCGTGGTGGCGCGCCAGGGGTTGCATTCCAGCACGCGGTCGCCGCGGAAGAGGCTCCAGAGAAAATTGATGAGGAAGATTCCCTGGGCGAACACGGTGAGAAGAATCGCGAACGTAATGAACGCGCGGACCGGACCGGCGATGGCGGCCATGCGACTCCCGGAGTAGAGGCTCGTGTGCGCGATCAAGCCGAGCCAGTGCATGGGCATGAAGACGCAGTAGACGCCAGCGAAGGTCAGCCAGAAATGAATTTTGCCGAGCGGCTCGTTCAAGCGGCGGCCAAATAGTTTGGGGAACCAGAAAAACAGCGCGCCGAGAATGGCGAACGTCGCCGCGACGCCCATCACGAGATGGAAATGGCCGGTGATGAAATCGTCGCTGACGGCCGCTGCCGCGAGATCGTGGCGAGCGAGGAAAATCCCGGAGAGTCCGCCGGAGAGAAAAAGCGAAATGAAACCGAGCGCGAAAAGCATGGCGGCGTTGAGCTGCACGCGCGCGTTCCAGAGTGTGCCCAGCCAACTGATCAAAAGGATGGTGGCAGGCAGTCCGAGCGAAGAAGCCAGCAGCGAAAAGACCAGCGGCGAAAACGGGTTCATGCCGCTGGAGAACATGTGCTGTCCCCACACGCAAAACCCGAAAACGCCAACGCCGCAAAGCGCAAGAACGACGAGGCGTTCTTTCCAAACCGGCTTGCGGGAAAACGTGGAAATCACATGCGTGACCAGGCCGAAGCACGGCAGCATGGCGACGTAGACTTCCGCCTGCGCGAAAAACCAGAAGAGGCGCTGCCAAAGAATGGGGACGGCGTTCGCTATGACGCCGGGCGGCTGATTGGCGATGAAATCCAGCAGTGGAAAAAAGTGCGTGCTCAGGAGTCGATCCGAAAGCAAGCAGACGCAAGCTGCCAGCAGAATGCTGAAAATCAGCAAGCCGAGGATGGCGTTGATGAACCACGCCCAGACGGTTAGGGGAAGCCGCGGCAGAGTCATGCCCTGGGAGCGCAGATCGATCGTAGTGACACTGAAATTGAGCGCATTGAGCAGCGATGCGGCGCAGAAGATGGCGACGCTGGCGATCCAGAGCGTGATGGCCGGTTGAGGGGAAATAAAAAACGTTGTCGCAAGGCCCAAGAGCGAGGCCACCGTGGCCCGGAACGCGAGCAGGTTCAGCGTGGGGAAAGCCATTTCGCGCGCGCCGATTTGCAGGGGCAAGAAATAGTTTCCGAAGCCGGCTTGCGGCGCCGCCGTCAGCACCAGAAAAACCATCAGCGATCCGTGAAGCGTGGTGAGTGCCGCAAAACGATCCGGCGAATTCCCCAGGCCGGAGAGAAAGGGCAGATGCACGCCCGGCCACACCAGGTGGATGCGCATGAGCAGCGACATGGCCATGCCCAGGAAAACGCTGAAGAGCGCGAGCCACAAGTAGTTGAGGCCAATGGTTTTGTGATCGGTCGCGAAGATAGTGCGGGACAGGAAGCCGGGCGGCGGCGATTCCGCGCGATTTGCTCCGCTGTCGTCGTTGGCCATACCTGCTCTGGAAGCCCCTGGCGGCTTGTGGCTGAATCAAGCCACGGGATGCGGGACAAATAGAATACATCGGCGAGGAAAAGACAAGGGCCAGCGGTCGAAAGCGAGCATGGTTCGAGAACGATGCCTGCGGTTCCCCCTCCCCCCACCCCGGGTGGTTTTTTGCAAAGAGTGCGGAATCGCTTGAAAACAAAAGAGTTGAGTTTTTCGCGAGCGCAAAAGAGTTCACAATATATTGAAGACAAAGGACTTGATTGTCGCGGCGAGCAAAGGGTGGCGAGAGGGGAACTCTCGGATCTAGAGGCCCCCCACCCCGGTTTTTTGTAAGTGTTGCATCTAAAGGGTTTAGCAAAACCGTAAGTCTTTTATTATCAACACTTGCGAGGAGATGCGTAAGTGTTGCATTTAAAGGAGATAGGGGATCGGGCTGCTGGCGAGAAAGTAACTGCGCGAGACGCGAAGAGTTTGTCCGAGTTAGGAGGATCGCGTGGCCGGGGCGCATGGTTCGCAGGGCACGGAGGAATCGTGCCAAACTGACCAACCCATTATATCATATTGGTACCGTATGTCAAGGGTTACTTGTAAGTGGTTTGGATGCTGGGGGATAGAGAGCGCGAGAGTAGAATCGGAGGGAGGTTAACAGTTGAAAGTTGAAAGTAAAGCGCTCGGCGGGCAAGGAAGGTGTCGCTTTAAGAGCTCACGGACAAACCCCGCACCCTTTGATGAGCCAAAATCCAAAGGGATGCGGCACCCAGGAGCGTATCAGGCGTTAAGGGTGCTCCACCCGCCCGACAAGCCTCACCGGGGTCTTGCCTGAATTATTTTTAGTTCGGGGATTGCGGCTCCTCCCGCTGTACGATGGGTGGCGTTGCAACGGTGATTGGAGGAACTATGCGAAACCTTTTCTGTGGTTTAGCCTTTGTTGTCCTAGCCGCCCCAGTTCTAAATCACGCCCAACTCAAGAAAGCCGATAGGCCCGTCTTTCGCTCCGTGAAACGAGTTACAAACGATTGCCGAACTTTCTTGAAGATTTTCCCCGATGGCAAACCGCTGCCTGACGATGAAAAATTTCCAATAACTGTAGAGCAAATGGGCGCCGCCGCAGCCTGCAAGGCCTACATCGAGGGTGTCCAAGACGAGGAAATGGAGAACGCTTTTGGAGAAAAGTATCACCCGGTTCCTAGTCGGCTCGAATCTTTTGGCACGCTTGTAAACACGTTCATCAAATACGCTGACGACCACCCTGAACAAGGGGACTTTGCAGCCAGTACGCTGCTCGAAAAATCAATGCGCCTGATAGTTGAGACCCAAAACAAGCCCAGAATGAAGTGAGTAAATCTGTAGCTATCGAGACTTCTATGTCATTAGAATCCGAGAAGACTGCGAACCTTGAAAAAGAAATTAAGCGGCTAGAAATCAGACTTGAGGCGTTGATCGACTACTTGAACGCAAACGGTTCTTTCGGACCACCGTATGGACGGGAGTTTTACGACAAGTTGGCGAACGAGCGTTTACAAAGGGCAGTCGGGTCGGTGTAAAGAAGCGGCTTGGCAACGGGAGAAAAGCGCTACAGGGATTGTGCTAGAATCCCGACAAGTGCGAGGTCTTCCATGCGTAAATTCATCCTATGCCTATTCGCTCTTTCGGGAGTCACTCGAATGACGGCTGCACAAACCGCTGGACCGGAAAAGGGATGGCTCATCATTGACGGCGGCGGCGAACCGGATGAGGTAAAGAGACGCTTTGTCCAGTTGGCTGGCGGACCAGATGCAAATTTCGTGCTGATTCCGACTGCGTTGTCCGACGAACAAATCACCGCTGGAAACTTCATTCGGGGGCAAGGCAGGGGATGGGCGAAATCTTGGGGAATACACGACGGCCACATCACCCTGTTGCATGCTAGGGACAAAGAGCGGGCGGACTCGCAATACTTCGTCGATGCTTTGCGAAAGGCTTCCGGCGTTTGGTTTATGGGCGGACGCCAGTGGCGGCTTGCCGACGCTTATCTGGATACTGGCGTCGAACGCGAAATCAAGGCACTGCTCGACCGTGGCGGAGTCGTAGGGGGAAGCTCGGCAGGTGCGTCGATACAAGCATCATTTCTTGCGCGCGGCGATTCAGCCAAACCCGGCTTCCCTGACGGGGACAACCGAATCATCATCGGAAATCACCAGAAGGGATTCGGGCTGCTCTCGAACTCCGCCATCGACCAGCATGTGAACGCGCGGGAACGGGAACATGACCTTGTAAAAGTTGTTGGGGAACATCCTGAGTTGTTAGGCATCGGGATTGACGAGGGTGCAGCCATCGTTGTCCACGGCGACTCTTTTCAAGTGATCGGCAACGGTCAAGTGGCTATCTATGATAAGGCTCGTTACGGAGATTCTTACTCTTTCTTATCGCCGGGCCAAACGTTTTACCTCAGATGCGTTCACGCGCACGGAGCATGTTAGCCAAATGCCGAGAGTAGCCGCCCTAGCGTAGAGCGGTGTTAATTTTGACTTATGCAAGTGAACCAACCTCTCCTCCTACAAATAATCGTCGCCGTCATTGTCCTCTTCCTCCTGCTCTCCATTCGACGCCGAGAAGGCGGTGGACTGCGCGGTGGCTACTGTTCGGGGAGTTTTTCTTCGAGTTCGCTGGCGAGTTTGTGGACGTCGGTGGTTTCGCTGAAGCCTTGGACTTGCTTGATGGCGGATTTCACGTCGACGCCGGTGTGTTGGCAGAGTTTTTGGAGCATCTGGAGCATCATGGTGAGCTCCTGTTCGGCGAGCATGCCGACTTGAAGATCGAGATGAGCGCGGCGCTCCGCCTGGCGAGCCATACGATTCTGGCTGATCAGAACAAAAATGGTCAGGAAAACGCTCTCCGAGGAAACAAACAGCGCCAAAATGCCGAAGGGGAAAGGGTCGAAAGCTTTCACGCCGGGAATCAAGTTGAGATTCACGGTGCTCCAGACCGCAACCAAAATCGCGTGGAATACGAGGAATTTTACGCTGCCGATGAATTTTACGATGGCGTCGCTGACGTGCTCGGTGGGTGTCCGGCGATCCAGGGCTTCTTCTTCCAGCTTGGCAATGGCGGCAATATTGAATTGCGTGGGATTATTCGCCATTTGGTCAGACACCGCTTTAGTCACGCACGGAGCTCCGGGTCATCGAGGATCGGATTCACAGACGCGACGGGCAAGCGACTGTGTACTTTGAAATCTACGGCCGACTGACGGCGCTCGTTTGTGTGGGAGCCTGGGTGTCAGCCGGATAGACAATGACCTCCACGGTGCCCCAACCAGAATCGGGGGTCGCGCTTTTTCCTTTGCCGAGTCCAAGGGTCTTGAGTTGGGCATCATCAAATGAGAAATTGCCGACGAGGTAGTCCCGCACGACCATGGCGCGAGCCTGCGCCAGGACCAAGTCCTTTTGCGTATCGCCCGTCGTGCCCGTTGAAACGACGACCACGGCAAATCCAAACTCCGTGTCGGTGAGAAACTGGCCGGCCGCACGCAAGGATTTCTGGTTTTTGGGTTTGGCGGAATCCACGCTGTCGAAGAGCTGCTTGGACTCGAAAGAGAAGGTTTTCAGAGGCGCCGTCTTGGGAAGCTGGGGGATTTCGTTTTTCTCCAGGTCGGAATTGTTTTCATAACCGCGTTTCTTGAAATAGCCGCGCAACAGAACATTGTGCTGCATCGCTTCCATGTTTTGCTGGAAGGCGGCGACTCCGGCTTGGGCGTGGTTAACGGTGTCGCGTAGGCCGACCGTTGTCTGGTCCATTTGAGTGTAAATCTTCTTATCGTTGACCAGAGCCCCGATGGTTCCTTGACCCTGATTGATCTTGCCGGTGATGGAACCCAGATTGGCGGCGGCCACAGTGACGTTGTCCAGAATGCCGTCGGCCTTTTTCATGAGGTCGGCAATGACGAGCGGGGGCACGGTGGCGATGGTATCGTCATCCTTCACGTTCAGGGCCTGGGCGGAGCCAAAAGAGATGGAGATAAATTCGTTGCCCAGGAGGCCTTCGGTCTCGATGGCCGCTATGGAGTCCTGCTTGATGATGTCGTGCGAGGAGCGCTGGAGGTCCATCAGCACGGTGATTTTGCCGGTGGGCTTGTCGGGCAGCTTGATACCGCGCACGCTGCCGGTGTTCACACCGCCGACGCGCACTTCCGCGCCGGGATCGAGGCCGACCACGGTAGCGAACTCCGCCTTCAATCGATAGGTGGGGGTAAACAGGTACTGCTTGCTCCCGATGATGAAGACTCCCGCCGCTAGAACCGCCAGCGTTGCAATGATAAAAACTCCGAGCCTCGCCGCTCTTGACATATATGCTCCCTAGGAATCCCGCTTCAGGAATTCCGAGACAAATTCGTTATCGCTTTTTTCGAGTTCGTTGAAGGTTCCATCGATCAGCACTTTCCCTTCGTGCAAAAGCGCCAGGCGATCCGCGATGGTCTTTGCGCTGTGCAAGTCATGAGTGACCACAATGGAGGCCATGTCGTGTTCCTCCTGCAACTTGAGAATCAGCTCATTGATTTCACCGGAGGTGATGGGATCGAGTCCCGCGGTGGGTTCATCGAGCAAGAGGATGGCGGGCTCGAGAGCGAGCGCGCGGGCCAGCCCGACGCGCTTCTGCATGCCGCCGGAAAGATCGCTGGGCATTTTCTTGAGATCGCCCTCCATGCCGACGGCGGAGAGCAGTTCCTTGACGCGAATTCCCTGCTCCGATTCCGTCATTTTTGTATGGCGGTCTAGGGGAAAGGCAACGTTCTGCTCGACGGTCAGGGAGTCGTACAGAGCGGCGTGCTGGAACAAGAACCCCATCTTTTTCCTGATCTCATTCATGGCGTCGAGAGGAAGGAGGGTGATCTCCTGGCCTTGGATTCGAACGGAGCCGGAGTCGGGCTTTTGGAGGCCGATGATCAGCTTGAGCAGCACGCTCTTGCCAGTGCCGCTACGTCCGAGCACGGCCAAAGTTTCCCCGCTCTGCACGGTCAGATCAATGCCGTCCAAGACGATTTGGCTGCCGAACGACTTATGTAGGCCTCTCAAAAGTACGGCCGATCCATCACTTTTCCGGCTAGAGCTTTCTGTCGCCGGAATGGCGCGGTTCTCCTCGCTGGCAAGCAAGACCCCTTGTTCAGGAAGCGTCATGAAAAGAACACCAGGATGAATTTCACCAAAAAGACATCGGCGAGAATGACAAAGAGCGAAGAAAGGACGACCGCACTCGTGGCGGAAAGACCCACGCCCGCGGTACCGCCCTTGGTGTTCATTCCCTGAAAGCACCCGATCATGCCGATGATCAAGCCGAAGACGGCGGTTCGAAAGGTTGGGGCCAGAAAATCGCTGAAGGTGGCGCCGACAAAACCTTGATTGATGAATCTGTGGAAGGAAACCGGCTCGACTAAAGCGTCCGCAACCCAACCGAAGAGCACGCCGCAGAAATCGGCGGCGAGGGTCAAGAGCGGAAGCATTAGGATGCAAGCCACAATGCGCGTAAAGGCCAAAAACTTGTAGGGATTTACACCGGAGGCCTCGATGGCATCGATCTGCTCAGTTACCTTCATGGACCCCAGTTCAGCGCCGATGCCGGCCCCGACCCTGCCGCTGACCACCAGGCCAGTCACAATAGGACCCGTCTCGTGGATGATGGAGTACACCAGAGCGGCGGGAAGCATGGACTTGGCTCCGAAGCGGACGAGGCTGCTGCGGCTTTCCAAGGAGAGCACGAAACCGATGGCAGCACCCGCCAGGGCTACCAGAGGCAAGGACCTGGAGCCTATTTCGTCGAGCTGACGAAGCAGCTCGCGGCCTTCAAAGGGGCGCCGAACTGCGGCGCGCACCACCTGCCAAGCAAAAAGACCGAGATCCCCAAACCACTCGAGGAAGCGGTTGATCAGACTCCAGACGGAAGTGAGAGTAGATCGCATGAGTGATCTAGGTTGCCGTGCGTCCGATCTGATCCAGCGGCGAGGAATGAAATTCCCTCTCCGCCAGAAACATCCATTTCGAGATCGAGGGTGGCTGCAGCAATAGGCCTGAGAGGAACCAAGATCCTTAGAGTTAGAGATACCACGTTGAGAATTCGGAAGTCTGTTCCAAAGGGGACACAAAAAGCAGCAGCGACGCACGCGCTGGAATGGTTTCAATTTGGGGATTGGGGGGACGCGCATCCGGGGCAGGACGAAATGAAGCCTGTTCAAGGCCGTGGAATGGGCACATCGTTCTTACTGGCCCTTCCTCGATTCAGTTTGACGTCAGCAGCCGAGAGAAGAGCGGGGCGCTGAAGGGACGGGCGAATTATCCAGCGAAAAAATTTGGTGCGGTCGAGAGGACTCGAACCTCCACGCCTTGCGGCGCTAGCACCTCAAGCTAGTGCGTCTGCCAGTTCCGCCACGACCGCGATGACATCCATCGTAAGGGCAATAAAGGAAGCTGTCAAACCAGGCGATGGAAGCGAAGAAGACGAGCAGGAGCCTCCCCGACAGGATCGGGGTAGGCAGAAGGCCGCCCTACAAACCGGAGTTACGGTTTCTTCGACGGCGCGGGTGCAGGCTGCGAAGTTGCCGGTGGCTTAGAAGCAGGTTGCGTATTGGATTGCGGCGTGGATGGCGTTGATGCGGGTGCCGCAGGAGTGGTTGCAGGCGTGGTCGCGGGAGCCGCAGGGGTCTTCGCGGGCGCGGGCTTGGGGGCGGGCTGCGAAACTCGTTCGAGGATGGAGCTGCCCTGGCCGACGACGGCCTTATCGGTGCGCAAGACCATGGCGAAGGCACACAACATGAACATGACGGCGCACCAGGTGGTGGCTTTGGAGAGCACGTTGGCGGCGCCACGCGGACCGAAGGCGGTCTGGCTGCCGGCGCCGCCGAAGGCTCCGGCGAGGTCGGCGGCTTTGCCGCTTTGGAGCAGTACGACGATGATCAGCACCAGACAGTTCAAGATGAAAAATGTTGGTAATAACCAGAAAAACCAGCGCGAGTCGGCCAATTTCCATCCGCCTACGATAATTCCAGCGCCGATCAACAGCGCGACGAGCCACTTCATCCAACCTGGCATATTGAAAACCTCACTCAATATCTAAGGATCGCGGGATAAACCCGCTGCTGTAACTAGTGAGCCTGCACGACCAAAGAAGGCCGGCCTCCCAGCCAAACCGTGGCAAATTCCAAACAAAAGTGCGCGGGCCTCAAAACCGTAGGCCGGCAAGATGCCGGCGCTACCTAAAATTCACAAGCGCGGCGAACGATTTCGGGTCGAGACTGGCTCCGCCGACGAGCGCGCCGTCCAATTCTTCCTGGGCCATCAAACCCTGAATATTGTCAGGTTTGACGCTACCACCGTAGAGAATCCGCAGGGCGGAGGCGAGGCGGACGGAAAACCTCTCTCCCGCACATCGCCGGAGCAATCGATGGGCTTCGGCGGCGATCTCCGGGGTCGCGGTGCGGCCCGTGCCGATGGCCCAAACCGGTTCGTAGGCAACCAGAATACGGGAGAACTCCTCCGGGGTCAACGCGCCGGGGCCGCCGTTGAATTGGCGGCTGAGAACCTGTTCGGCGAGGCCGGCGTCGCGCTCTTCTTGTGTTTCGCCCACGCACACGATTGGCGTGAGGCCGCTGGCCAGGGCGATCAAGGATTTCTTGGCGACATTGTCATCGGTTTCGCGAAAAAGCTGGCGGCGCTCGGAGTGGCCGATGATGACGTAGCGGCAGCCGGCTTCGGCCAGCATGGGGGCGGAAACTTCGCCGGTGAAGGCGCCTTCCTTGCTCCAGGAGACGTTCTGGCCGCCGATGGCGACGTCGGAACCCTTGGCGGCTTCGACGGCTGTGCTGATCGCGGTGAATGGTGGGGCGACTACTATGTCGCAATGCCTGGTGTTCGAAACGAGGGGGAGGAAGGAAGAGAAAAAAGCGCGGGTGTCCACAAGCGTTTTGTACATTTTCCAGTTGCCGGCGATTACGCGGCGTCGCATTTCAGGGCCTCCAGAAAGAGAAAAGATTTAACACAGAGGGCACAGAGAACGCAGAGAAGAGCTGGGATCATTTGTCGGTTAGGACTTCGACGCCGGGGAGTTTGCGTCCGGCTAGAAATTCGAGGGAGGCTCCGCCTCCTGTCGAGATATGAGAGATTTTGTCGGCGACACCGGATTGGTGGACGGCGGCTACAGAATCACCGCCGCCGACGATGGAAGTTGCGCCGTTGGCTGTAGCTGCGGCTACGGCTTTAGCGACTTCGAGCGTGCCATTGGCAAACGCGGGCATTTCAAATACGCCCATGGGACCGTTCCAGACGATGGTCTTGGCCGAGGCAATTTTCTGGCGAAACGTGTCGATGGTCTTGGGGCCGATATCGAGGCCCATCCAGCCGTCGGGAGTGGCGGAAACCGAAACCGTTTGTGTCGCGGTGTCGGCTTTGAATTCGGCGCCAACAATTTGATCAACAGGAAGGAGCAGCGCGAATTTTTTTTGCTGGGCTTCGGCGCGGAGACGCTTGGCGAGGTCGAGCTTGTCGTCTTCGACGAGCGACTTGCCGATGGGCTGGCCTTCGGCTTTGAGAAAAGTGTAGGCCATGCCGCCGCCAATGAGCATGGCGTCGGCGATCTTCATCAGGTTTTCGACGACTTCGATCTTGTCGCTGACTTTGGCGCCGCCAAGAATGGCGACAAAGGGGCGCGCCGGATTGGTGACGGCTTTGCCGAGATAGGCGAGCTCCTTTTCCATGAGCAGGCCGGCGGCGGATTGCTTGACGAAGCGGGTGATGCCGACCACGGAAGCGTGCGCGCGATGTGCGGAGCCGAAGGCATCACAGATAAAAAGGCCGTCGCAAAGGGCGGCGAGCTGTTTTGAAAAAGCTTCGTCGTTTTTTTCTTCTTCGGGATGGAAGCGGACGTTTTCGAGGAGGAGGATATCGCCGTCAGCGAGGGATTTGCTCTTTGACTCGGGGACAGGCCCGACACAATCGGAAGAAAATCGAACGGGCTGGCCGAGGAGTTGTTGCAACTTTTTGGCGACTGGCAGGAGGGAGAATTTCGCGTCGGGACCGCCTTTGGGCCGGCCGAGATGCGAAGCAAGCACCAGACGGCCGCCTTTTTGCATGGCGAGGCGGAGCGTGGGGAGCGATTCCCGAATGCGCGTGTCGTCAGTGACTGCGCCGTCTGTGAGGGGGACGTTGAAGTCCACGCGGATGAAGACGCGCTTTCCGCGGAGGTCGAGATCGATGATGGTGAGTTTGCTCATGGCTTAAGAAGTGGCGAATGACGAGTGGCGAGTGACGAGAAAACCGAGTACGTTCCTTTCGCAACTCCTCAGCCAGCCGATTTCCCTAGAATTTAGAGGCCAGGAGCTTGATGAGATCGCGGCAACGGCAGGAGTAGCCCCACTCGTTGTCGTACCAGGCCAGAACTTTTACACAGCGGTCGCCGACAACTTTGGTGTATTCGGAATCGACGATGGACGAATTCGAATTGCCCTTGAAATCGGCGGAGACGAGTTCCTCTTCAGTGTAGGCGAGGATGCCCTTCATGGGGCCATTGGCGGCGGCTTTCAGGGCCGCGTTGACTGAATCCTTGGTGGCAGGCTTGTCGACGAAAACAGTGAGGTCGACGACACTGACGTTGGGCGTGGGAACGCGCATGGCGTAGCCGTCGAGTTTGCCCTTCAATTCGGGAATGACGAGGTGGAGAGCTTTGGCGGCGCCGGTGGAGCTGGGAATCATGTTGATGGCAGCGGCACGCGCGCGGCGCAGATCCTTATGCGGGAGGTCGAGGAGCTTTTGATCGTTCGTGTAGGAGTGAATGGTGGTCATGGTGCCGCTGTTGATGCCGAAGGTTTCCTGGAGAACTTTGGCGACGGGAGCGAGGCAGTTGGTGGTGCAGGAAGCGTTGGAAATGACGTGGTGTGCCGCTGGATTGTAGGTTTTGTCATTCACGCCGAGAACGAAGGTGGCATCGGGGCCGTCGGCGGGCGCGGAGATAATGACTTTTTTCACCGGGGCGCGGAGATGCTTCTTGGCGTCGGCGCCCTTGGTGAAGAGGCCGGTGGATTCGACGACGATATCCGCTCCGACAGAAGCCCAATCGATTTCGGCGGGGTCCTTGGTCTTGAAAACCTTGAAGCTCTTCCCTTCCACGGCGATGGTGTCATCGGTATGCGTTACCTTGTGCGGAAGGTTGCCGAGAACGGAGTCGTATTTCAAAAGGTGTGCGAGGGTCTTCGCATCGGTAACGTCGTTAACGGCGACGAATTGAATGTCCTTGTCGTCGAGCGCGGTGCGCATGATGTTGCGACCGATGCGGCCGAAGCCGTTGATGCCAACCTTGATGGGCATTACTTCCTCCGATGGAGTGTTCGTAAATTGCGGCAGTGCAGAAGGGAATGACAGCCGCGGGCCAACAGAAAATGCTATGGGTTGCGGAGACAAAAGTCAACGCGCGGAGAAACAGATGGAAAATTAGCCGTTATAATGGCCGTCGATCATGGAGTGGACACCTGCATCTGTACTGCGCTGGCTGTTTGATCCGGAGCGCGGAGCTTCGGGCCGCCTGCTTCCGCGCTGGTTTTTTTTGCGGGCGCTGGGGCTGATTTATTACTCGGCGTTTTTCTCGCTGGTGTTTCAAATTCGCGGATTGATTGGGCCGCACGGGATTCTTCCCGCTGGTGAATACCTGCAAGCGCTGGCCGAGCGATTCGGGCACGCGGCGTACTGGTATGCGCCAACGCTGCTGTGGGTATCGAGCGGCTCGCACGTCCTGACGGGAATTTGCTGGGCGGGAATGATCGCTTCGGGGCTGCTGGTGTTGAATTTTTGGCCGCGCGGCATGCTGGCGGTATGTTTTGTGTGCTTTCTCTCGTTCGTGAGCGCAGCGCAGGATTTTTCCGGCTATCAGTCCGATGGGATGTTGCTGGAGGCTGGCTTCATTTCGCTTTTTTTCGCGCCGACAGGATTCCGGCCTGGATGGGGCGAGGAGAGCAGGCCATCCCGGGCGAGCCTGTTCCTGCTGGTGTGGGAAGGCTTCCAGATTTACTTCGAATCGGGCGTGGCGAAGATCATGGGCGGCGACCCGCAATGGCGGAACTTCACCGCGCTGAACGAGTATTACCAGAACGGCCCGCTGCCGACGTGGATCGGCTGGTACATGCAGCACTGGCCGCACTGGTTCCATGCGGCGACGGTGTTTGGGACGCTGGCGCTGGAACTGGGGCTCGCGTGGATGATGTTTCTGCCGAGGCGACTGCGAATTTTGTGCTTTTTGATTATCACTCCCTGGCAGATCGGCATCATCCTTTCGGCGAACTACACGTTTTTGAATTACCTCGTGCTCGCGCTGGGCTTTCTCTTGCTCAATGACCAGTTCGTGCTGCCGTGGCTGCCGCGCTTCCTGAAAAAGAGTTACCTCGCCACGAAACAGGCCAAGCCACTTGGCGCTCCAACTCCCGAAGAGAGGTGGCGAACGAGAATTCATGCGCAATTCTCAGCGCTGAGGCTCGCAGTGACAGCAGTGATGCCCACATGGATTTTCTATGCGACACTTGCGCAACTGGTGTGGATGGTCAAGCCGTGGCCGTGGCCGTGGCCGCTGCCGACGACGCCGGTCTCGGCATTGGAGCCGTTTCGCATCGCGAACCGCTATGGGCTATTTGCGGTGATGACGCGCGGGCGTTACGAAATCGAGTTCCAAGGTTCGGACGATGGACAAACCTGGCTCGTCTACCCGTTTCGCTTCAAGCCGCAGGACCCCGGCAAGGCACCGGGGATTTACGCGCCGTATCAGCCGCGCTTCGATTGGAATTTGTGGTTTGCTTCTCTGAGTACGTGGCGACAGGAACCGATCGTCGTGCGAACAGAACAGAGTTTGCTGCGCGGCGACGCGGATGCGCTGCTGCTTTTTGCGGGGAATCCATTTCCGCATGCTCCGCCGCGGCAGGTGCGCGCCGTGATTTGGCAATACTGGTTTACAACGCCGGCCGAAAAACGTTCGCAAGGCACCTGGTGGAAAAGGCAG